>Ga0209187_1001245_pt1 | contig 31523 bp, 30 predicted proteins | sample BantaG_FD_187430 | JGI IMG/M metagenome (GOLD analysis project Ga0209187, IMG submission 187430) | Marine algal microbial communities from Bantry Bay, Ireland - BantryBay_4 metaG (SPAdes) (version 2) | ecosystem: Host-associated > Algae > Red algae > Unclassified | place: Bantry Bay, Ireland...
GGGTTCTTACGGTTAAGCGGGCGGGGCTATTTCACGGGATCAATTTTTAAGGAGGGTGGGGGGTGGGGTGGATCGATGCTGGTCAAGGTGGGGTGCAGGCCGTTGAATCGCGCGGTGGAAAATACAACATCCTTTCAGGAGCCTGAGGGTTCACCGCCGCCGCTTCCGGTGGTGGAAAAGACGCCGTGGAATGTTTGGTGGACCTTGGTCTGGGGTGTCACTCTTTTCCTAAGCTGGCAGACGGTGCAGGGGATCGGAATGTTGATTTATATGGCGAAGGAGGGGATTCTGGGTTCGCTGGTTGAGAAGAAGGGCGAGATGAGCGAGGTCGATCTGATGGCGCTGCTGATGGATGGGGATCTTATCGGGCTGCTCAGTTTCGCTTCGATTTTTGTGGTATGTCCGCTGGCGTGGTTTGTCGGGAAGGTGAGGCCGCACTGGGGCGGCTGGGAGTATCTCGGGAATGTTCCGGTTCGTTGGTGGAAGTGGCCGGTTTATCTGGCGGCAACCTATGGCTTGGCGCTCGGGTTCGGGCTTCTCGCTCCTGTCATAGGGGTTCAGGAGATGCATGAATCGATGGTGAAGATGGCGACATCGACTCAGTATCCCATTCTTCTTTTCTTGGGGGTCGCGGTAGGGGCTCCGCTTGTCGAGGAGTTCATCTTCCGGGGTGTCCTTTTCCGTGGGTGGCGTGGGAACTCGCGGGCGAGCTTATGGGCGATGCTCATCATCACTTCCGCGCTGTGGGCTGTTTTGCACGTGCAGTATGAACTCGAGATCATTGCTTTTATTTTCGTCTTCGGGCTCCTGCTCGGTCTCGCTCGGGAGTGGACCGGCAGCCTCTGGGTTCCGGTCGCGATGCATGCGCTGAATAATGGGATCTCGGTGGTGGTGATGCTTACGACGGATTTTAATGCTTAGGAAGCTTGGGCCATGGTTGGGGAGGGAAATTTACCCTTTCCCTTAGCGCTCATCGCCAGCACATTCCGTTTCTATGGGTCCTTCACGCCAGTTTCAATCCGTCATCGATACCTTTGGCCGTCAGGGATGGCATTGTGAAACGATCGAGGGGCGGGAGGTGATCGAGACTGCTTTTGAAGCGCACCATACTCAGATCCGGCTACACGCGCAGGTTTTTACGAATCTTAATGCGCTTTCGATCGTCGCCGAAACTCCTTTAGAATACGACGAGCTGCGGGAGCCGCTGGGCTTGGAGCTGGTGATGCGGGCGAATAAGCAGCTCACGATCGGGAATTTCGAGTATGATCTTGATCGTCATCTCATTGTTTTTCGGGCGACTAACATTTTCGAGCGGGAGCTTTTCGATGCGGATATCATCTCCTCGTTGGTGCACTGTGCGATCGCTGAGCTGGACCGCATTGTCCCACTGGCGAGTGTGCTGAACCAGACCGCGCCGGATCTTCTGGATGATCTCTCGATTCCGCTACTCCTCGAGCGTGAGGATCTTCTGCCGCCGGTGCCTGAGTATAGCGGTGAGGAAGAGGAGCTTTAGGGAGGGAGAAATTTTCTAAAAAACTCGGTAAATGGATGCTTGACGCTCTGGGGGAGTCTGATTAGCGTCCCGCCCCCGCAACTGAATCTTAAGGGAAATTTTTTATGTCTAAAACGATACGTGGCGTTGACGTCAAGAACGGAGAAACCGTTGACCGTGCTCTCAAGCGTCTGAAAACTAAGCTTGATACGGAGGGTATCCTCGAGGAAATGCGCCGCCGCCGCGCTCATGAGTCAACGACGACTCGTAACATCCGTAAGGCTCGCACTGCGCCTAAGCGTAACAAAGTTCGTTGGAAGTATATTTCTGAGGGAACCGAGGCTAAGCGTGCTGAAGCAGCCGCTGCTCGCGACGCTTCTTAGGAGCGGAAGGAGCCATCTTTTTCCAAGCGTCTCCGGGTTTGCCCGCGGGACGTTTTTTTTTACGGGTTTAGGCTAGGATACGGGAGGGCAGGTGAGCGGAGCAGTTCGGGGGTGAGCTTGGGCTTGGCGAATCGTATTTCGAATGGTTAGTCTCTGCTTGGGTTTGTCTTCCGCTGAGGTTCTGGCGAGCGGGTATTGTCACGGGCATTTATTACGATATGGTAGGAGCGCTCGATCACCAGTTCGGCTAATTCCGTAGTTAGATTCCCATGCCTCTTTTACTTATCCATTTCGAGCGCTTCGGTCCCTCGCACCATGCGCGGCTTGAGTCAGCTCGTCACGCTCTCGAGTGTGAGGTCCGCGGGCTCGAGATTGCTCCGGAGGGCTCAGTTCATGGGGGGGAGCTGGCGAGAGGGGAGGGGGTGACGCGGGTTTTTGCGAGTGGGAGCGCGCAGGATTATTCTGGTTTAAAAATCGCCCGCGAGGTGACGCGGGTTCTTGATGAACTTAAGCCTGATGGGATTGCGATTTCGGGTTTCTCCAGTCCTGATGCGCGGGCTTGTCTGAAGTGGTGTCAGGAGAACGAGGCGCGCTCGATTCTTATGAGCGAGACGCGCGAGGCCGATGGCGACCGGGTGTGGTGGAAGGAATTTTTAAAAAAGAAGACGGTTAGTCAGTTCGATGCCGCCTTGGTGGGGGCTAAGTCGCACGCTGCTTATCTTGCGAATTTTGGTCTGACTAAGGTGCACTTCGGGCTGAATGTGGTCGATCATTCGTCCTTTGTATCGGTGGGGGAGAAGGCGGTGCCGCCGGTCCTTTTGGCGTGCTCCCGGTTTATCCCGCGGAAGAATCTTGATGCGCTTATCACGGGCTATCTCCGGTCTGAGATTGAGAAGACTTGGTCGCTCTGCCTCCTTGGTGATGGCGAGGAACGCGAAGGGCTCGAGAAGATTGCCGGGGATGTCAAATCTTGTGCGCCATGGGAGGATTCTGGGGGGCAGCCCGCGATTTACTTTCCTGGCGTCCGTGAGGCTGGTGAAGTTCCTCGTTTTTATGCAAAGGCGAGCGCCTTTATCCATCCGGCTCTTCAGGAGCCTTGGGGTCTCGTGATTAATGAAGCGATGGCGGCGGGCTTACCGATCCTTTCTAGCAGAAATGTCGGTGCCGCTGAGGAATTGGTGGATCATGGGATTAATGGATGGACCTTTAATCCGGAGTCGGTCCCTGAGATGGCGATCTACCTTGAGAAGCTGCGGCGGTCGACGGCGGCAGAGCGGGCCGAGATGGGGCTGGCGTCTCAGCGGATTCTGGCCGAGCGCTGTCCGACTTCGGCCTTTGGAAAAGGGATGGCGAAGGCTCTTTTTGGCTAGGGTCGCTGGTGGGGAAGGGCTATTTTTCGATCTCGAAGTAGTTTCGGAAGGATGTGGCGTCTTGGCCGAGGGCTTGGATCTCATCGTCAATGCGGGCGACTTTTGCTTTGAGGTTCGCTTTTTGAAATTCTAATTTCTGGGCGAGGAGTTTTCCGAGGTAGGCGTTCCGGAGATTGATGGTGTCGATCTCGAGGGTATTTTCGAAGCGCTTCTGGCGGGCGAGGGCTTCCTCGGCCATTTCTTTGATGGGTTCGGGGAGATTGCTATCGTCAAGATTCTCGGGGATGCGTCCGGTATCAGAAACGGTTTGGCGGTAGGCGTCGATGGCGGGGGAATGAGTGGTTGAGACGGTTTTGGTCTGGCTGCGGAGCCAGCCATCGGACTCCCAAGTCAGGTCTTTGATGTTGTCCTCGAAGCGGCTGTTTCGTTCTGCGATTTTCCGGCGAAGAAGCTTGGCGGCCATGACCTTGAGGCGGGAGAGTTCTGCGGTGCTTTCGTCCTGAACTTTAGCGGGTGCCTTTTGGGCATCCTTACTCCACTCGATGAGGAAGGAGGTGGCGAGGGTGGGGTCATCTGGGTCGGCGTCATCCCAGCCGGAGTCCTCGCGGGCGCAGGTGAAGCGGAGGGCCGAGTCCTTCTGGCCGCCATCGGGCGAGTCCTTCCGCCACTGAGGATTCTCCCAAGGCTCACCGGTGATCCAGGTCCAAACTCCGCCCTCGAGGCGTCCGCCGAGCCAGGCGGATTGACTGCTGATGAGCGAGGTGGAGAGCGCCTCGGTGAGGTAAATTTTTTCTAATGAGTTACTGGGGACGGCGAGGTGTCCCCCGGCTGAGGAGGCGATGAGATCGGCCTCGTCCCAGGGAAGGGCGCGGTGGATGAGGAGATAATTCCGGCCTTCATTAGCGAGAGTCCCCGGAGGCCAAGCTGGGCTGGGCGAGTCGAGAGTTCCTTGCAGGCGGCCTAACTGGGCATCGAGCGAACCGGGATTCGAGCCGTCATTATGCCACTGGATGAAAAAGGGGAGCTTCACTCCATTTGGGCGGGCTTTGATGATGCCTGAGGCAGTGATCGCGGCGCAGGTGCCGAGGGCGGTGGAGGGTTTATCGTGCTTCCACTCCTCTCCGGTGACCCAGCCCCAATCGGCGGAGCCGAGCGAGCCGCCGCCGAGCCAGATTAGTGAGGCGTCATCGAGCTGTTCCCCGATCCAGCCGAGGTCTGAGTTCTGGAGCGGGGTGTAAAGATGACCACCGTGCGCTTCGCAGAACTCTGAGGCTTCTGACCAGGCCATGGGGGTTTCGACGAAGAAGACGCGGATGTTGCTCCGGTTCAGGGTGCCATCCGGGAAGGTGTCGCGTGCGCCTCCGACGAGCGAATTGCGTGCTTTGGCGAGTTGCTGAAGGGGAGTGAGGACGGGTTTGGCGTCCTGCATTTTAGCGATGCGGCGGGCTTGCTCTTCTTTCTCCTTCTTGGCGGACTCGGCCTCGGCTCGTTTGGCCTCGGCAGCCTTGACTGCGGCGGCGCGGGTGGCCTCACGGGCGAGCTCGATTTTTTCTTTTTCGAGGCGTGCGGCTTCGGCGATCTCATTTTGCCTTGCTTCCTTGTTCTGGTATCCTTTCCAGGTGAAGAGGAGGGCGGGGATGAGAAGGGCGATGATGACTAAGTTCCGCAAAAGCGGCCAGTTCGAGCCGGTTGAGAGGGTGGCTTGGGGCGGGGACTGGGAGGGGGTGGCGGGCCCGTCTTCCGGGGGTGTTTTGAGATCAGGAGCGGCTTCGGGAGGGGGAGATTGACCTTGGTTAAGCCGAGCTGGGGCGGCGCGCTCTGCGGTGGCGAGGACGGTGCGGGCAGGGGTCTTGCCAAGATCAGCGAGGTCGGCGATGAGGTCACGGCAGTCTTGATATCTGTTCTCGGGATCTCGGTGGGTGGCTTTCCGGATGATGCGGTCGAGGCCGGGGTGACAGTTCCCGATTCGGGAGGCGGGGCGGGGGTCATCCTCTGGCATTTTCCCGGTGAGGAGCTGGTGGAGGATGACGCCTACGGCGAAGATGTCTGAGGGCTTTCCGATCTGCGAGCCATCGATAAGGATTTCGGGAGCGGCGTAACCGGGGGTGCCGTAGACGAGGCCGTCCTCGCTCTCGCTGGCGAGCCCGAAGTCGCCGATCTTGGCGTGGGCTTCTTCATCGAGGAGGATGTTGGCGGGTTTAATATCGCGGTGGATGATGTCGTGCTCGTGGGCGTGGGCGAGGCCTGAGCAGATCTCGCTGGTAAGACGGATGGCGACTTCTTGCTCGATCGCTTTTTCGTAGCAGGAATAGTAGAGTGATTTCCCGGGCACGTATTCCATGACGATGTAGGGCATGCCGTCCGCTTCACCGAAGTCGAAGATTCCGATCAGGTTCGGGTGGTTGAGCTTGGCCATGGCGCGGGCCTCGGCTTTAAACTGGGCGCGGAAGGAGGGGCCTCCGAGTTCCTTTGGGAGGAGCTTGATGGCGACTTCACGATCGAGGGAAGTCTGTGTGGCATGGTAGACTGCGCCCATGCCGCCTACTGCGATGAGGCTTGAGACCTTATACCGACCGAGTAAGGCGGAGAGCTCATCGGGCTCGGGGGCTTGGAAGGGGATGCTATCGCTCATGATTAGGGGGAGATCTGGTAGCAGTAAAATGACAATTGGTTAGAAAGCGAAGCAATCCTTGAAATTTGTTTCGGGCGAGGGCTGGATGGCGGCGGATGATGAATGAAGAGGAGATTTACCGGACGGTCGGTGAGGAAGGTTTTAGCAGTCTGACGGCCAACTTTTATGGACGGATGAGGGAGGATGATCTGATTGGTCCGATGTATCCGGATGATGACTGGGAGGGGTCGGAGGAGCGGCTGCGGGAGTTTTTGCTGCTTCGCTTCGGTGGTGATGAGCGTTATTTAGAAAAGCGGGGTCATCCGCGGCTGCGGGGGCGGCATCTGCCCTTCAAGATCGGGGTGGCGGAGCGCGATAGGTGGATCGCGCTTATGAGTGAGGCTGCGGCGGAGGAGATTATGGATGAGGGCGCGCGGGAAGCTTTGATGGCTTTCTTTTCTCAGGTGGCAGACTTTTTGAGAAATGAGGCGGAGGAGTGAGCTTGTGGATGGTGATTTCACTGGGCTGGGGCATTTTCTGCGAGGAGGGGAGGTTTTTTTTCTAGATCGAGCTTGGGTAGGAGGGGGATTTGTAAGGGGGTAAGTTTCTATTTCATTACTGGATAAGTGGCTGGGGCGTCCGTATGCTGGGAAGGGTGAGCGGGGCCGAATATGCGTTGTTAGGTTATCTTCTTCTGGGGACGGTGGTGGCGTTCTTCGGGGTTGCTTTGCCGGGGTATTGGCTTCTCCGGAGGGTGTTTCCGGAGAGTGGTTGGAATTTAGGAGGGAGCGTGAGTGTTTCGGCGATTCGAGCGTTCGATCTGGCGGCGGTGGGGGCTTTTGTGGCGATGTATGTTCTGGCTTGGGAGGGGCTGCTGGAAGGTCGGGCGGAAATCACGGCCGAGAGGTTAGTGGCGGGCGGGGTGGGGATGCTGATGCTGGCGGCGGTCGTTCCGCTTCTATTGTTCTGGCGGGTGGATGTGCTCGAGTATCTCGGGCTCCGTTGGCGTGAGTGGCGCTTGGTCTTCATCATCGCGCCTGTTTTTGTGGTGGGTGTTTTTGTGGTCAATTTGCTCGTTTACTTTACGGGCTGGCCTGGGTGGGTGGAGGCGAGGTTCGGAGGAGAGGCGCAGGAGATGGTGCTGGTCTTGATGGGGACGAGGGATTGGAGGCTGATGCTGGCGGCGGTGTTCGCGGCGGTGGTGGTGGCGCCTGTGGCGGAGGAGCTGATCTTCCGGGCTTACATTTATCCGGTGGTGAAGCGCTTTTCGGAGAAGTGGTTTGCGGCGTTATTTTCGGCGATGCTTTTCGGTGTGATTCATTTTAATCTGAAGAGTTTCCCGGTGCTTATGTTGATGGGGCTGGCGCTGGTGGCGCTTTATGAAGTGACGGGGTCGATCTGGCCTCCGATCGCGTGTCACGCGCTTTTCAATGCGACGACGATGATGATTATTTTTTCAAATGTGCAAGCGCCATGAAGACGATCGGTGACTTGGGGGAGGATGCGCTTATCGCTCAGCTATGCGCGGGCTTGGCCGGCGCGGAGAAGGTTCTCGTGGGCCCGGGGGATGACTGCGCGGTGATGCGGGAGGGGGATGGGCTCATTTTGCTGAAAGCGGACGCAATCGTGGAGGGGGTTCACTTTTTGCCGGAGGCGCCTGCGGAAGAGGTGGGGTGGAAGGCGGTGGCGCGGGTGCTGAGCGACTTCGCGGCGATGGGGGGGGAGCCAGGCGAATTTCTTGTCACGATCGCGCTTCCGAGGGAGACGCCGATTTGTTGGGTGAGGTCACTTTACGAAGGAATGAGCGCCTGTCTTAGGGAGCATGGCGGGGTGATCGTGGGGGGCGAGACGACGTCACTCCCGGCGGGGGCACCGGTGATGATATCGGTGGCTGCGCGGGGGATGGTGGGTGAGAAAAATGTGGTGGCGCGGAGTGGAGGCGAGCCGGGCGATGGCATTTTCGTGACGGGGCGGCTGGGGGGATCGATCTCGGGAAAGCATCTTACTTTTAAACCGCGTCTGGAGGAGGCGGCTTGGCTGACGACGAACTTCCGGCCGAGCGCGATGATGGATCTCTCGGATGGGCTGGCGAAGGATCTGCCACGGATGGCGAAGCTGAGCGGGTGTGGATTTAGAATCGAGCGGGAGGCGATTCCGCGGAGTCCGGGCTGTTCGGTCGAGGCGGCTCTTGGGGATGGGGAGGATTACGAGCTTTTGTTCACGATCTCGGGGCGCTCAGGGGAGAAGTTGGAACGCGCGTGGCCGGAATGGTTTCCCAAGCTGACGCGGATTGGGATTCTTACCGACGAGGGGAGTGACGCTCTCGCGGGTGGGTGGGACCATTTTCAGAGATAGGGGAGTTGGGGCGATTTTTCCTTAAGGGAGAGCTTTTTTTTCGAGGAGCCTTTGGGACGGTCCAAGCGTCGAGCCATTCCTGACGCGCCAGCTTGAAGCCGCGTGCGATCATTTCCTTTTCCATGGAGGGGAAATGGGCGGCGCCGTAGAAGATGGCTATCTTTTGGTAGCCGTTTTCGAGCTGGGTATCAAGGACTTGGAGGCATTTGGCGTTCCGGTCGGTGATGATGACGGACTCGCCAGCGAGTTCGCCAATCTGGTCGTCGCCATCGCCGAGGGTTCCGATGAGCTCGAGTTTAATTTTATCGGCATTTCCGGTGACGATTGCTGAGAGGAGATTGATGATGCCGGGTTGCTTTTTCGGCGTGGAGTTTCCGCTGGCTTCGATTGCGAAGCTGAGGAGGGACTCACCGCGTTTTTTCTGAAGGATGCGGTATTCTGAAAAGGTGAGATCGGCGTGGACGAAGTTTTCTGCGGAGTAGTCGATGGCGGTCTTTTGGTCGACGAGCTTGAGGAAGCGGGCGATGGCGGCGTAGGTTTTGCCGAGAAAATTGGGCTTTTCTCCCGCGCGTTGGATCTCGCCCATGCGTTCGCCGCCGATCATCTCGAAGAGGAGGCGGTCGTATGCGGGGAATTTTTTGTTGAGGGCATCATAGTAGAATTGGTCTGCGATATGGACGGCGCCAATGAGGGAGACCTTAAGATCAGCTTTTGTGTAGACTGAGATTGCGGTTTGAAGTTTGCTTTGCTGATCGGTCTCGATGACGCGCAGGAAATCGGTTTTTTTACCGACGGGATTCTCTTCTTTTGCGAAGCAGGAAAAGGTGAGGCAGGTGAGAAGAAGAGCCACTTTCATCAACGACACCATAGGGGGAGGATTCGGATGGGGCAAAGGGGGAATTCCAGCGATTGCCGAGAGGGGGTTTTTGCCCTAAGGAGTCTTTTAAGAATGTCAGTCGAGCTGCAATATTGTGAAGACCTTTTCCGCTATCAGCGGAGGAAGTCGCGGGAAGTGATGGTGGGAAAGGTAGGGATGGGCGGTGGAAACCCGGTGGTGGTGCAGTCGATGATTACGTCTGATACGCGTGATACTGAGGCCTGTGTCGCGGAGGTCCTTCAGCTCGCGGAGGCGGGTTGCGAGATCGTGCGGATCACGGCTCAGACGAAGAAGTATGCTGCCAATCTCGAGAATATCCGCGATGGGGTGCGCGCGGCTGGTTGTGATGTCCCGCTGGTGGCGGATATTCATTTCAAGCCGGACGCTGCTTTTGAGGCGGCCAAGTGGGTCGAGAAAATTCGCGTCAATCCTGGGAACTATGCCGATAAGAAGAAGTTCGAAATCCGCGAATATACCGATGATCAGTATGCCGAGGAGCTTATGCGCATTCGCGAGGAATTCGCCCCGCTGGTGACTCTTTGTAAGAGTCTTGGCCGGGCGATGCGGATCGGCACGAATCACGGTTCGCTTAGCGACCGTATTATGAACCGCTACGGGGATACGCCTCTTGGGATGGTGGAGAGCGCGCTCGAGTTCGCTCGCCTCGCTCGCGAGCAGGATTACCACAACTTCGTTTTCTCAATGAAGGCCTCGAACCCGAAGGTGATGATCGAAGCCTACCGTCTGCTCGTCGCACGGCTCGCCGCGGAGGGTCCGGACTGGAATTATCCCCTGCATCTGGGCGTGACTGAAGCGGGTGATGGCGAGGATGGCCGGATTAAGAGCGCGATCGGGATCGGTAGTCTGCTCGCGGATGGGATCGGCGATACGATCCGCGTGAGTCTCACCGAGGACGCGGTCCATGAGGTGCCTGTCGCGCAGGCGTTGGTCCAAGAGGCGCGGAGCCTTCCTCAGGGCGCAATCAATGATTCCTTCGCAGCAGCTTGGAATCCCTTCGAGTATGAGAGGCGAAAAAGTGACATCATTTCAAGGGGCGGGCATCAGCTCGGCGGCACGGAGCTGGTGCGCGTCTTCACCTCCCGCGAAAAATTCGAGGCGGTCTCGCACAAGCTTGACCAGATGGGCGATTACCAGCCCGAGATCGTGATTGAGGACGCGGGCGTGATAGCGATCGATCCGCGCGATTCCTCCGCGATTCAGGAAATCAATACCTCGGCTGATACTCAGCTCGTGACGGTTTCGGACGGCCTTGATCTGGCTCCCATCGCGGCCTTCCGTTTGCTTGCGGCCCGGCTGGATGTCCGCCACAGTATTCTTTTAAAAGATACCCTGAACCCACGAGCGGACGATTTTTTGCCGACGCTACTGCGCGGGGCGATGACGATCGGATCGCTGATTTGCGATGGCATCGGTGACGCCATCATCATTCAGGGTGAGTCTGCACCGGGGCAATCGCTGCGGCTTTCCTATAACATTCTCCAGGCTTCTGGCGCGCGCATTTTCAAGACTGACTATGTCGCTTGCCCGAGCTGTGGCCGCACGCTCTTCAACCTGCAAGAGACGACGCAGAACATCCGCGCGGCGACCGGCCACCTTAAGGGCGTGCGCATCGCTGTGATGGGGTGCATCGTGAATGGGCCGGGCGAAATGGCGGACGCTGATTTCGGCTACGTCGGGGGCGCTCCCGGAAAGATTAACCTCTACGTCGGCAAGGAGGCGGTGAAATTTAACATCCCCGAAGCCGAAGCCGTTGAGCGACTCCAAGACCTCATCCGCGAGCATGGCAAATGGATCGACGCGCCCGCCCGAGCGGTTGAGATTTAAAGATGAAAGCTGTCACCGCGCCCACCCGGAAGAGCGAGACCCGGACTGAGGAAAAGACCGATCGGCCGTGGGATGTCATCGTGCTCGATGACCCGGTCAATCTTATGGAATACGTCGCGCGGGTGCTCATGCGCGTCTTCGGTCACTCGCGCGAGAAGGCTGAGGAGCTGATGATGGCGGTGCATCAGCAGGGGAAGGCGATCGTCTGGAGCGGCGGGCGCGAAAAGGCAGAAATGTATGTCCAGCAACTCCACAGCGCCCAGCTCCACGCCACTCTTCAAAAGGCCTCATGACGGTGATGCCGACAGTCGAGGGAGGGCTGAAGCTTGTCCCGGAAGATGACGATGATTGGAATGTTCTCTCGGCAATCGCACTTGATGCGGATGAGGAGATTGCGAAGCGCTTCAGCGGCCTGATGGATGAGGAATCGATGTGGGAGGACATCGTTGTCCCTGATCTCGAGACCCATTTTTCTAAGCAGCTCGAGGTCGTCATCGAAGCGCTTAAAGCGGGGCGTGATTCAGGCGAGGTCATCATTTCACCCGGTGAAAGCGAGGAGTGGTATGGCGCTCTCAATCAGGCCCGGCTTGGGCTCGAGCGGATCTATCAATTCGGTCCAGACGAGAAGGTTGTGCTGGAAGAGATCTCATCTTTGAGCGAAAGAAGCGCGTATCGTCGTGGCCGTTTTTACAGCGCAGTGCAGGCCGTTTTGATCGAATATGCCATGCCTGATTAGGCGTGCGGGGCTGGGAAAAAAGATGTCGCCTCCTGAAAGACCTCTGCGACTGAAATCTCCCCCATGCAGCGGTGATCGAGCGGGCACTTCGCGAGAAAGCAAGAGCTGCAGGGGACCACGTGATGGACGACTTTATGACTCGTGCCGAGCGGGCGCTTCCAGCTTGGATCGTTTGGACCGAAGAGGGTGAGGCAACGCGTCCCGAGATGGGCCGCGAGATGGGGGACCGCACCATCATTTCCTATCAAGAGATCACAGACCGCTAGAAGAGGGAGCTGCTCGGCGAGATCGGTGGGCGCGAGATGGGCGCGCGTGCCAAGCTCCTTCGCCAAGACTTGCGCCGGCTTGGCGTGACCGGGCGAGGGGAAAATAACGAGTTCACAACCGCCTAAGTGCTGCGTCAGCTCTTGAAAACAGGCTAGGGGCCACTCGGAGGAGGGGCCAAAATCTGATCCCGGTGCGATCCCGATACGTGTCACCCCGTCCGGCGCCGGGCGGGGTGGGCTTTGGAAATTCACGGCTTCGAAGGGGAGGGCGCCAAGCTTTTCAGCGATCAGCAAATAGTGGCGCACGCGGTGCACAGCGGGCCCGACCTTATGCTCGATCACGAGGGGATCGGTGAGGAGCTGCGCGAGTTTTTCGGCCGGAGGTCCGCTCCGCTTCGCGATTCCGGCCTTTGAAAAAGCGACCGCTGCTGAGCCTTCTTCCCAGGCGAGTGAATGAGCGAAGCGACCCACCACCTTCGCCAGCTTGCGAGCCGATCCACGATGCGGGATGACCTCGGCAATCTCGGTCACCGTTTCCCAGAGCGGGACGAGCTCTTCAGGCGTTGCCACCGAGACCACATACCCCGCATGGTGAAGCGCGCGCACTGCCGGAACGCTGAAGCAGGCTTCTTCGTAAACCTCAGGCGAGGCGATGATAAGGGCTCCGGCGGCTGACATCAGGGCGCAGTCTGCCGGGCATCCTCACAAGAGGGAAGACTCATTGGTAGGAAAAGATCTGGCCGGTGAAAATCCGGGGGCCCGTTTCCTAGCGGAGTCGCGGTGAAGAAGCGCTGCTCCGGAGAATTCATGATGAAGGTTACATTAAAAAAAGCGTCCTCCAGCGGGCCGAGCTCCTGAAGTGGGATTGCCACCTGTGCTTCCCAATGGTCTTTCCGAATCTCGCCGCGCGTCACCACGCCGGAGAGTGGGGGACCGCCGAGAGGCTTCCGCGGACTCGAGAAGCGGGCGGCCCACCACGCCCCGTTCGGCGCGAGGTTGAACTCGAGATAGGGCTTCCCTCCCGGACTCGCCAAAAAGAACTCAGCGACATCATATTTCCAGAGCTCCTCCTGAAACTGCCCGGGCTGCGCCTCGGGATGAAAAGTCACCTCCCCCCGGCCGCCCGCGATGAAGTGAAAATGCGTCTTATCGATTGCGCAGAGAAAGCGCGGAGGGCGGGCTGAGAGGTGTCCGAGCCAATCACGCTCCAAAGCCCGACCTTGGCTCTCAAAATTCCTTTTCAAAGCCTCGGAACTCCCAGAAATAATCGGAATGACGTCCATTTGAAGGTTTATAATCGAGAAAAATGAACTTTTTTTGGCTCCACCATAGATAAACTCTGGCATTTCGTAGTAGATGTGGCTACTTTAATCCCAGATTAATGAGACAAACTCCTCTTGAATACGTGGGCGCTGCACCTACGCGTCGGAAGCGCCGTCACCCACTGGGCGGCTGGCTTTTGATTATCTTTGCCCTGATTTTAGGCGGAGTTTTCGTCCGTCCACTCATCCCTTTTCTACAAGCGCAGCAGAATCTTACTTCCAGCAGCAACCTCACCGAGACGATTGAGGAGCTGCGTAGCGAGGGAAGTTTTGCCTCCCGTCTGGCCGCTCAGGCTCTGCAGCGGACGCAGGTTCAAGTCACCTATGATGATAGCTACTACGCAATCGATTTTCCAAATGGAGACATCCCTGACGAAAAAGGGAACCGCGCAGATCTGATCGTGCGCGCCTACCGCGGCGTAGGGATCGATCTTCAAGAAGACGTTCATGCTGACATGAGCGCGAACTTCCGCCCTTATCCGCAGATTTACGGGCGGAAGCAAGCCGACTCGAATATCGACCATCGCCTTGTCGGAAACCTTCAAGTTTTCTTTACCCGGAAAGGCCAGCCCCTTGCGGTTACCGATGAACCCTTCGACTACAGTGTGGGTGATATCGTCGTTTGGCGCTTGGTTAACGGCGAGCGACACATTGGCGTTGTAGTCCCCGGCCCAGCGGCTCTCAAGAGCGCGAAATGGATCGTGCACAATATGAACGCCAGCCCTACTTGGGAGGATCGCCTTCTAGACTACGATGTCATCGGCCACTACCGCTACGGCCACTAGGCGCTAGGCGGGCGGACTTTTTCCGCTTCCCCATATCCCTGCTCCCAGCGTATTTCTTGCGGGGGTGACTGGTCAGAGACTTTGCTGACCGGGGTCAAACGTGAGACCTCTCCCGGCGGACTTTCCCAAAACGCGCCCGTTTTCAGAGGCAATCTCTCTTTTGTTCTTACCCCTGTAACCGTGTTCGCCACTTGGCGCATGCGGGTGGAATGTGCCGCTCACCTCCCCGGCTGCACCGGAGGTGATCTCACCGAATCGGATCTCGTCGCGCGTTCATGGCCGAGAATCGCCTCGCATTAACTCGCAAATGATCCCTCGTAAGTCGTCGCGTGAGTCGCTTAGACGATTTCCTCCCGCCAGCCGTGAGACGGTAAGCTCCCTAGCGGGTGGGCGCCCATCTCCCAGAGATAGATCGGTCCGCCAATCGATCTCACGCCGAGCCTCTAGGGACAATCTTGCCGATAAAGGATAGCTGCACTGGCGTGAATCGCCTGCGCCAAGTGATACTCAATTCTGCATTGTCGCCCATTAGAGCGCGGCACAAAAAAAACCGCTCTTCGCTAGAAGAGCAGTTCTGAAGTTTGAGAGTTTGGGCTGACCTACTCAGCTGGGAGAATGACCGCGTCGATGACGTGGATAACGCCATTCTTTCCGGCGATGTCAGTCTTTACGACGTTTGCTCCATCGATGGTGACTTTTCCCTCAGCAACTGCGACAGTGGACTCGGATCCATTAAGCATTTCTACCTTACCCGCAGCGACATCTGCTGCCATTACCTTAGCGGCGACGACGTGATACTTAAGGATGCCCGCGAGCTTCTCCTTATTCTCGGGCTTGAGGAGCTCTTCCACAGTTCCCTCTGGAAGCTTTTCAAAAGCGTCGTTGGTTGGTGCGAAAATAGTAAAGGGGCCTTCGCCTGAAAGTGCCTCAGCGAGACCTGCTGCTTTGACAGCTGCGACTAGGGTCGAGAAATCGTCATTGCACGAGGCGATTTCGACAACAGATTTTTCCGTTGCGCACTTCTCGTCCTTGCACTCCTCCTTCTCTTCGCACTTCTCTTCTTTGTCGCACTTCTCTTCCTTACATTTCTCGTCTTTACCCTTTTCACCATGGTGCTCCGCTTGCGCGACTATGGGGGTGATGACAGAGGCAGCTACAAATAGGGCGGTTTTTAGTTTCATAATTCTTTTTTGGATTGGGGTCTTTAGTTAGAGTCAGATGCAGATCCGACCCCAAGAGAGAACCACAGAATTTCCATTTTGCTCGAAAAAAATTACGAAAAGAATTTTTGGTTTACGAAGGAGCGAAGCGCTGATGCTCTCATCTCCTGTGCTGGGATAGGATTGGCTCGACCAAAGGTAAGTTAGACGGCCTAAAATTAAGCGCCGGAACCGTCGTTCAGCTCCGCGCCTCGGCCTTATCATTATCACTTTAAATATGGAAAAGTTCACTTGCAGATCACCGCACTTGCCATATTCTTTAATCGTTATGAGAGCAACTATCCTCTTCGGAATGGTCTGCGCTTTTGGTTCCGTCAGTTCTGCCGCCTTCGCGGCTGACACTGCCGAAGCAGTCGCAGCAGATAAGATCGCTGCTCACTCTGTCTCCTTCAGTGGCGGCGGGTGAGGCGCTACGACCAAGGCCCGTGCGGCCTTGAATAAATTGGAAGGCGTGGACAAAGTCCTCGTCTCTGGAACTAACGCCACCGTCATCCTCAGCGAGGGGACCCCGGACCTTAAGAAGTCCGATCTCCGTAAAGCATTCGGCGCTGCCGGGCTTAAGCTTGAGAAGCTTGAGAAAGGTGAATTCGATAAGCCAGAAGTGGGCTACGAGTTCGTCGGAAAAGGCGGCGGATGAGCGACCACCAATGAAAGAGCGCGTGTCGCTCTTACCAAAATTGATGGCGTAAGTTTCGCCTTCGTAGATTCCAAAAGCGTCCAGGTTCTCCTTGGCGATGCCGATTCATACGACAAGGAAGCGATTGAGAAAGTTCTCAAGCGCGCCAAGTTTGAGGTGTCGGATAGCTCCAAGATGAGCACGCTGCCTCTCTAGGCTTCCGTAAATCAGAATAAGTTTGAAAAGGTCCGTCGCGTTCTGCGGCGGGCCTTTTCTCTTGTCCAGATTCACGAGGGCTGCCGAAAAAAAATAAAATTAATGTCACAATCGTGGCCTCCCGAGTCAATTCTCACTGTGAACTCCCTCGTAATGGAAGAAACTCCCGAACCCACCTCCCGCCAGACTTTCTCGGCACTTGCCCGTGAGCACCACCGCATGGCGCTTCTCTATGCCCGCACCCTAGCCGGCGAGGAGCACACCGCCCGCGATCTCGCGCAGGACGCCTTCCTTTTGGCATGGCAGAACTGGGACCGCTTCGATGTCGCGCGTGACTTTGGCTCCTGGCTCCGTGGCATCATTCGGAATAAATGGCGCGAGCATTGTCGCAAGAACTCCCGCCTCAGCTCGTGGGATGATGAAGCACTCTCCCAGCTCGAGGACACCATTAAAGAGCTCCCTCAATCTGGATTTTTCGATCAGCTCAAAGACTGCCTCGACCAGCTTCCCGAGACCCTCCTCGGCCCCATCCTCGCCCACTATTACCAAGACCTTTCTACCGCCGAAGCCGCCGCCCAGCTCAACGCCTCAGAGGCCGCCACCCGGAAGCGCCTCCAGCGCGGGCGCGCCGCCCTCAAATCCTGCCTCACCTCCAAAACCTCTCACGCCTAAGACCCATGAACGACGACCACCTCATCGACCAAGCCCTCAAAGAACACGCCCGTCTCGAAGCAAAAGACGACCATGCTTTCCTCGACCGATTGGAAGAATCCCTCGATCGTGAGCCTCTTAAAAACGAGGAAGCCTCTCGGAAAAAGAGTCCCGCCTTTTCGGCAATCGCCGCCCTCTTCCTTGTTTGCGCCATCGCCTTGGGAATCTTTTTCCTGAGTGAAAAAGATGAGTCCGCCAGAGCGGAACTCGCGGTTCTAGAATCCGAAGGGCTTGATGATCTCGCCCCGGCGCATGAAGGAGGGCAGCCTTCTGAAGCAGAAGCCCAGCGGACCCCACCTGCCCCGAGTTCCTCGCTCGCGAAGGTCATCAGTTCATCGCCCCCTTCGCCCACTCACCTTCCCGGCCCCCTGACGGGGGCGGCGGCTCTTCGCGAGTCCACCGATTTTGGAAGGGGAGCCACCTTTGGAGAGGGCTGGGGAAATGACAGTTCGCTCGGATTTCCGGAACGGCAATCAGCCGAGAAATATGGCGCGCTCATCGAGACCGGCTTCCTCTCGCCGCTCAGCGCCCCCCTTTCCACTTTCTCCACCGATGTCGATACCGCGTCCTACACGAACATCCGCCGCCACGTGCTCAATGGCCAGACCATCAATCCCGATGCCGTCCGCATTGAGGAAATGATCAACTATTTTGACTACTCTTACCCCCAGCCGGAAGGCGCGCACCCCTTCGCCGTCCACAGCGAGGTCGCCTCCTGCCCGTGGAATAAAAATCACCGTCTCGTGAAAATTGGCCTGCAAGGAAAGTCCGTGAATCAAGGCGAGCGCAAGGCGGCGAACCTCGTCTTCCTTATCGATGTCTCCGGCTCGATGAGCGCCCCCGACAAACTCCCGCTCCTCGTTCAATCCTTCCAACTTCTGTTAGAAAACTTAACTGAAGACGACCGCGTCAGCCTCATCGTCTACGCCGGTTACCAAGCGGTTCTCCTCGACCCCACCGCCATCGATGAAAATGGCCGAGCCAAGGTCGCCAAAGCTCTCCAGAATCTCTCCGCCGAAGGTTCCACCCACGGCTCCGCCGGCATCACGACCGCCTACGAACTCGCCCGCAAGGCCTTTATTGATGACGGAGTGAACCGTGTCATCCTCGCGACCGATGGCGATTTCAATGTCGGCCTCACCAGCCACGACGCCCTTCTTCAGCTCGTCAAAAAGCGAGCAGAGGGAAACATCTCCCTCACCATCCTCGGATTCGGTCAGGGGAATTTCAATGACGCTCTTCTCGAAGAACTCACCAATAAGGGCGATGGGAATTACTACTACCTCGACTCCCTCCGCGAAGGTCAGAAGGTTTTCCAAAGCGGCCTCACCGGCACCATCCAAACCATCGCGAAGGACGTGAAAATTCAGGTCGAATTCAACCCCGGCAAGGTCGCGCAATATCGCCTCATCGGCTACGCGAACCGCCGCTTGAAGGATGAGGATTTTGCCAATGACAAGATCGATGCGGGAGACATCGGCGCAGGGCATCGCGTCACTGCCCTTTACGAAGTCATCCCCATCGGAGCCGAGAAAGCAGCGCCCCTCACAGGCCTAAAATACCAGCAGGAAGAAAAGCCGGTAGCTCCCAAGGTAAAGCTCATCGAATCGCCCGAACTCCTCACCGTGAAGCTCCGCTACAAGCAGCCGGATGGACAAGTCTCCACCGAGCTGAGTCAAGCTCTCACCGATGAAAGTGGCAAGTGGCAGCAAGCCAGCGAGGACTTTCGCTTCGCCTCCGCCGTCGGCCTCTGGGGGATGCTCCTGCGCGATTCAGAGCACGCCGGAAGCGGCAATCCCGCACTCGTCACCACCCTCGCCCTCAGCGGAAAAGGCGATGATGAAAAAGGCGAGCGCGCCGAGTTCCTCGACCTCCTCCGCCGCTGGTCCAGCAGCCGCTAGCTGGCTAGTTCGTAGGGTAGGCTTTAGCCGAACTCCCCGCCCTCAACCTCTGCGGAGAGTTCGCCTAAAGGCTACCCTACAAACTGGTCTCCTCAGAACCTCCGCATCACGGTGTCCTTTGCGAAGCGCTCCTCTGTGCCGGGGTAATCCAGAGTGTGGTGCGAGCCCCGGGATTCTTTTCTTAAAACGGCGGAGTCGATGATGAGGCTCGCCGTCGCTACCAGATTCCGGAGCTCCAGAATATCTGGCGTGACCGTGTGGCCCCAGTAAAAGTCGCGCACTTCCCGGCGGAGGTTTTGTAATCTGTTAGAGGCGCGCCGGAGCCGGTTATCGGTGCGGACGATAGAAACGTAATCCTGCATCGTGCGGCGCAGTTCGTCCCAGGCGTGGTAGATATTAACCAGCTCGTCAGGCGGCGCGGCGTTTCCGCTCTCCCACTCTGGAATCTCGGGGGCCTCAGGAACCGGCTTGCCGGGTGGGAATTGACGCAGGATCTGCGCGAGCGCCCGCCGGGCCATGACGTTTCCCTCGAGCAAGCTGTTAGACGCCAGCCGATTCGCACCGTGGAGTCCAGTGCAAGCCACTTCCCCGACAGCGAAAAGCCCCCGGATGCTCGTGCGCGCGTCGAGATCAGTGACCACGCCCCCGCATTGATAATGCGCGGCGGGGACGACCGGGATCGGCTTTTCAAGTGCGTCATGACCAAAGCTCAAAAGAGTTTCGTGAATAAAAGGAAAGCGCTCGGCGAACTCATCGCCGAGAGGGGAGACATCAAGAAAAACGCAAGGGGCACCGGTGCGCTTAATCTCGGTATCGATCGCGCGCGCCACGATATCCCGGGGAGCGAGCGAGCCGCGCGCGTCGTGATCGTTCACAAATTCATGGCCCTCGCCATTTACTAGGACCGCGCCCTCACCGCGGACCGCTTCCGAGACGAGAAACGAGCGCGCCTCAGGACCGATGGCCGCTGGATTGTAAAAGCAGGTCGGATGAAACTGGATGAACTCCATATTCGCGATCGAAGCGCCCGCCCGCCACGACATCGCCAAGCCATCGCCGGTCGAAGAATCAGGGTTAGTAGTATAAAGGTAAGTTTTGCCACAGCCTCCCGTGGCAAGGATGACGCGCGGGGACTCCACCACGGCGACGGTTCCTTTCTTAACATCAAGCACGTAGGCGCCGAGGACGCGATCATCCGTCACCGCGCCGAGTTTCCCAGTCGTGATGAGATCAATCGCGTAGTGATCTTCTAGGATCGTGATGTTCTCTGACTGGCGCGCCGTCTCCACCAGAGAAGTCGCGATCTCGCGCCCGGTGGTATCTTTTGAATGGAGAATACGGCGCTCGGAATGCCCGCCTTCCTTCCCGAGCGAGTAGCGCTCAGGCTCCTCATGATCACGGTCAAAGTCGGTGCCCCATGCGACAAGCTCCTCGATAGTCTGGGCGGCCTCGCCGACGATCACCTCGACCGCCTCCGGGTGGCAGAGACCGCCGCCGGCGTCGAGGGTATCGGCGACATGCTTGGCGCAGTTATCATCTGGATCGCGCAGGCCCGGGGGAAGAACCGCCGAGATTCCGCCTTGGGCCCAAGCGGTATTTGACTCAAGGAGCTTGCCCTTGGTGATGATGGTGACGCTGCCGTGCTCGGCCGCTTTGATCGCGAAGGATAATCCGGCAATTCCGGTGCCGATGACGAGAAAGTCAGACATGGTGAAGGTGAAAAGGTGCCAAGATCCTGCGACTTGGCAATGAGCTTTTGAGAAGCTAGTCGGGGCAAGACAGGTTTCCTTACCGCAAGCCCTCGAAGCCTCCGACATCTGCTACGATGCTTACGAGAAAGGGCGAGGCCCGTTATCTGCTGCCACGCCAGCGTGAGCGCGCCCTACATCAGGAGCTGTCCTAGGAACTCATCTTAGGCGTTGGCATGCTAGCGCCGATCCGATAGACACAGATAGAGATGGCACGAATTTTTGTTTTCTGCAGCGCCCTATTCATCGTTTCCTGCGCTGATCCTCAGCCTATCACTGCTCCGCCGCCTTCTCGGCAGAAGCTCGAACCGACAGCGCCGGACCCGCCGCAGAAGGTGGTAGTTCCAGAAGTCAGGACTCCGGTAGTTAAAGCCACTCCACCACCGCCACCGCCGGGAGAGATTACCTCGGTGGAGCTCCCGCGTCTCTTCGACATGCTGGTGAAGAAATCTTGCCTCTTAATTGATGTCCGGCCCGGCCTGATCCACACCTTGGGTCATATCCCTGGATCTCTAAGTCTGCCCAAAAAGTCCTTCGAGGCAAAATTTGCTAAGGTCAAACCTGAGATCGAAGCGGCCCTCGCAGCGGGTCAGACCGTCGTCCTCTACTGTGCAGACGTGAATTGCCCGGATGGCTACGCGGTGGGGAAACTGCTTGCGGCGAAAGGCTACTCGACTTCGATTTACAAAGGAGGCTGGGACCAGTGGAAAATTGGGATGGAGTAAATTGCTGGACTCACAGCTTTCGATTAAAGTGAGTTCCCCTTAGATTCAGGGGGTGGAGAAAGGGGTCAGAGAAACTGCATTTGTGCGTATCAGTCTCTTGATGAGATAGCTTACCGGGATTTTTTTGCGCTTACGGCGTCGGCATGCGCCTCACGATGGTCCTCGGTTTCCAGACCGACTCGACTCGCGTCACGAGCTTCTGGATGGCGCACGATGGCTCGAACCGAAACTTCAAAGAGATAGGCGTCTGTGAGGGTCGCGACAACCTCTCGCACCACAAAACCCAAGCGCGCGGCAGTGCCGGGCTTGGGTTGACCGGAAAAATAGGTGTCCCGCTCTAGGGGACGACGAAGATGTCATTGCTGCCTGGCACCCGTGCCTGATCGCCTGACTTCAGGGCGCTCACATTAACCTCCGCAAAGGGATAGTAGGGGCTTTTGACAATCCCGGGACGATCCGTGGGGATTGCGAGCTTATACCCGGCAGCGGCGGGAGCGGCGGGGGCGGGTGTGCGGTAATCGCCTCCCGTATTATAAGCACCAGCCTGACGCTGCTGATTCTCTTGGTAGGCCGCGGTGCCAACTCCGGCGGCAGCACCGAGCGCGGCACCCCTTACGATGCCATCGCTGCCATCACCGATGAGTGCACCGGCAGCGGCACCTGCGGCAGCGCCACCGAGGCCGTATTGTTGCTGGGTTTGCGTGCAGGAGACCAAGGCTCCGCCAGCGAGAAGGGTAACGAGGATTCGGGTTGTTTTCATCAGTATAGTAACGACTATGAAGATCGCTTTATTCGATTCATACGCAAATTAAGGGGGCGGGGCCACTTCAAAAAGGGCACATTTCACTTACTCTAACGGGAAGGCTCGGGAGAAGCAGAGAGGAAGCTTCAGGCGCGCTGGTGCTTCGATCCCGGGACAGTCGCGTAGCCACCCCGCAGTTTGCATGGAGCCGGTAGAGGGGTGCGAGTCCAAGAAGTTGGCGCTCGTGCTCCTATGATTCTAGCCACACTCCCCAGGGTTTTTTTTGGGCATCGGGATTCCCGCGATCGCTCGGGGAATACTTCGGGGCGAAATATAGCGCGGCATTCTCACCTCCACCGGAGGTCAATATAAAAGCGAGCGGAGCTAGAAAGGGAGATGATTTTATGAACCCAAAGCCGACCCTAGATAGGCGGCCGGGTGAGATAAAGGATGACGGGGAAAGGGACGGTGACACCTCTCTCGACCTTATTCGTAGGTCTGGATCGGAGAAAGCCGCCGGAGTGCGCCCTAGAGGCCACGCGCGAAAACCGCTTCCCGCTCCTCGTCGCTGAGTTCCTTCCAAGTCCCTAGCGGGAGATCGCCCAATGGGAAGGCGCCGATCCCCTCACGAATGAGGCGGAGGGTCGGGTAGCCTACCGCGGCCGTCATCCGCCGGACTTGGCGATTTTTTCCTTCCCGCAATTCGAGACGAATCCAAGAATCGATGATTTTTTGCCGCACACGCACCGGTGGCTCTCGGTCGGGGAGGTCGGGTGCTTTTTTCAGAAGCTTGGCGCGGCAGGGGAGGCAGCGGTAGTGCTGGATTTCAAGGGTGCCGCTGCGGAGGGTTTCGAGCGCTTCTTCATCAGGGACGCCCTCCACCAAGACGAGGTAGCGGCGGCGGTGCTTGTAGCGCGGGTGGAGGAGGCGGTTCTCGAGTTCCTTCTCATCGGTAAAGAGAAGAAGACCCTCCGAATCCATATCGAGCCGCCCTAGCGGGAGACATTTTGGCGGAAAGCCAAACTCGGTGAGGGTGCGTTGATCATCCGCATTCGGGTTCGTGTTGAACTGACTAAGGACCCCGTAGGGCTTGTTGAAGGCGAGTAGCATGAGTTCGGAGGGCGGAAGTCAGGATTCGCGAATGCAATTTTCAGGTTATTTACGCCCGACACCGAGCATCCTGCCGAAGGGATGTGCGAGCTCGCCTTCACGCCGACTTAGTGACTGCTGGCTCTTGCCGCCCGCCTTCTAGCTTCGGAATTACACCAGCATAAGTGCGGGGTTTTCGATGAGGCGCTTAATCTCGCCTAGGAACTTAGCCGCTACCGCTCCATCGACCACGCGGTGATCGCAGCTGACGCCGAGGTTCATGCGGAGTCCGGGGACGATCTCGCCATCTTTTACGACTGGCTTCTCGATGATTCCGCCGACACTGAGGATCGCGGCTTGTGGAGGATTGACGATCGCGTCGAAGGATTCGATTCCCCACGCGCCGAGGTTTGAGATGGTTACCGTGCCGCCATCGAACTCATTTGGCATGAGCTTCTTGTCACGTGCCCGGACCGCCATTTCTTTAATCTCCTTCGAGATCTGGAGGAGTGATTTTTGCTCGGCATTCTTCACTACGGGAGTGACGAGGCCATCCTCTACGGCGATCGCTACGGAGATTCCGACGTGGGCGAACTGGACGATGTGGTCGCCATTGTAAGAAGCGTTCGCTTCGGGGACGGCTACTGAGGCGTTGATAAGCGCCTTCACTACGAAGTCGTTTACGGAATACTTGTTGCCGTGAGTCGCTTCGGCTTGGGCGTTGATCTGCTTGCGCAGTGCCATAAGCGGAGCCGCATCGACCTCGAGATGGAGGTAGAAGTGCGGGATCGTCGTTTTAGAAAGGAGGAGGCGGTCGGCGATGATCTTACGCATCGAGGAGAGCTCGACTCGCTTATCCTCCCCGCTAGCGACTGGTGAGATAGGGGCGGGAGCGGGGGTGGCTTTGGCCTGAGGCGCAGGGGCGGAAGGAGAGGCTGCGGGCGTAGAAGTCAGCGCAGGGGCGGAAGGAGAGGCTGCGGGCGTAGAAGTCAGCGCAGGGGCGGAAGAAGAGGCTGCGGGTGCAGAGGCCGGCGCAGGGGCGGAAGACTTTTCTGATCCCTGTTGCGAGCCCCCTGCGAGATCGGCTTTTACGATGCGCCCTCCGGGGCCGCTTCCGCTGATGGAAGAAAGGTCGATTCCTTCGGCCTCGGCAATTTTCCTTGCGAGCGGGGATACTTTGATCCGGTCCCCAGAGGGGGATTGCGAGCCGGAACTTGCTTTGGGCGTTTCTTTAACGCCGCCGCTTCCAGCAGCGGAAGCTTCAGAATTAGAAGAGGGTGCGTCGGGGACGTCCGGCGTCACTGGGGCAGCTGCTACCGATCCGCTGCTCGCGGAGTCGCTGCCCGCCTCTTCCCCGTCTTCTAGGAGAATGGCGATCACTGAACCGACCGGAGCCTTGCCGCCCTCGGGCACCGAGATGGAAGAGAGGGTTCCTTCATCAAAGGCTTCCATCTCCATCGTCGCCTTATCGGTCTCGATCTCGGCGATGATATCTCCGATTTCGACTTCTTCGCCCTCTTTTTTAAGCCAACGGACGACGGTTCCTTCCTCCATGGTGTCGGAGAGCTTGGGCATTTCGATACTAATAGGCATGATCTGGAGAAGTAGAGATGAGTTGAGCCGAGGTGGCGGGGAAGGAATAGCGAGGAGACGGCCTTTTTAAAAGGTGAAATCGACTCAATTGCGCGAGTCAGGAGCTATCTCGGACGCGACTAACCTTTCCCGGGGCAGCCCTTGGCAAAGTTAGTCACTCTGACGGGAGATTCTTTCGAGAAGCTCGCGAGTTTCTGCGGTTCCGGTGGCGGTGAGCCGGAAGGACTTGTGAGCATGCAGACTATCGCCCTTTAAGACCTCCATGTGCCCCTTTTTCTCAAGATTTTCGACGGTCGTCGTGGTGTTTGAGGGCTTCCTCCCGTAACTATCAAGGGTGATGTTGAGCGCTCGGGTATCGAGCGCTTCGGCGCCCTCAAGCTGTTTGTAGAAAGCGGCGACAAGCACCGATTCGGGACCCGAAAGTGAAATACTAGTATCCTCCAGCGTGCGTCTTGTGACGCGGAGGTCATCCGCCGCCGCACGGTCTTGGGAGACGAGACTACCTTCTTCAATCGAAGCCAGAGTGCTCTTAGTTTCAAGGATTTTAGCAGCAACGTCCAAAAATCCCTCAAGCTCAGCGACACTCAATTTCCAGAGGTCGTCAGCAATATTTGCTAATTTTGAGGGCTGTGCCATGTCAGGATACTAGTATTTTTAAAAATTAGCGCAAGTTTAATACGCATTAGTTGACTTCAAGGAGTCAAATTAGAAAAAAGTTAAAAAATACTTGAAGGAGGTTTCTAAATTGACTAATTTTTCGCTAGCGCCGATTGGGCGCTTAAATCGTAAATACCTGATATCCCGATGAAGAACCCCAACTCCCCCTTCTCAGTGTCCCAAGACTTTCCCTTTTCCAGCAGCCCCTTTCTGGGCGAGGATCAAGCGTCAAAACGGGTTAACTGCTTAACCGAACGGATGACGAAGAGTTTCAAGAGCGAGCCGGATTTGCCTGTTTCTGCTTGTGATGAAATCCCCGATCACGCTCTCACGGCCTGCTTAGAGCGCTGCCGAGATGTCATTGGAAATGAGAAGATCGGCGAGCGGGAGTTCGGCTTAGTCCAGAAGTCGATCCGCGAAAATCTCACAGGAATGAAGGCGCTCAAGGCGGAATTGGCCGAGGCTGAGAGGGAGCATGTGCGTTTAAAGGCGAAGGCGGAGCCCTTCTTCGAGATGATGGCACCACTTCTCGGAGTCGATGATAAGCCGCTGACCGGTCTTGACGAAATGCGCATGACCTCGCTGCAAGAAACCTTAACTGAACTCGTGCAGGCTCTGAGCTTTGCGGAGTATCGCCGGGATCAACTCATGGGGCGGATGGAGGCTCTTAGCAGCTACGTCACAGATCAGGTTGTCGAGTCGGTGCAGGCTCGCAATCTCGGTAATCCCCACCTTCCGCAGATTCGGACGCAAGTCTGGCGCGCAATCTCTGCGCTATAAATTAGTCGTGTAGGGCACTGGCGCTATCACGGACTTAGATTTGCGCAATTTCCGAGAATTTCGACAGTCTGTCAGCGACTCAATTTTTGCTTTCTTTACTTTTATGAACTAAACTTACCTGATGAAAACTATTCCAACACTCTTTCTCCCAGTGGCCATTGCGGCGCTGTCTCTCTCATCCTGCCAGCAGACTACGAATGCTTATACTGGCAACTCCCAGCCTTCGAAAACGCTCAATGGAGCGGCGATCGGCGGACTTCTTGGTGCGGGCATCGGCGCTCTCACTGGAGACGGTGGCACTGATAGCCGTCAACGCGCGCTCATCGGAGCGGGAATCGGGGCTTTGGCCGGCGGAGGCATCGGGCAATACATGGATCGGCAGGAAGCCGAGCTTCGCCGGGAGCTGGAGGGCACAGGAGTGAGCGTCACTCGCGAGGGTCAGAATGTGGTTCTCAATATGCCTGGCGATATCACCTTCCCGACGGGGGAGTCCCGCATTAGCCCAGACTTTTTCGCGACTCTTAATTCAGTCGCGACGGTGGTTAACAAATACAATAAGACGCTTGTCGATGTCACCGGGCATACTGATAACGTGGGTGGGCGCTCTTACAACTACCGTCTCTCGCAAACCCGCGCGGCTAATGTCGCCAACTATCTCAAGGATCGTAGAGTCGATAGCCGCCGCTTTAAAATAACTGGATTAGGCCCCGATCAGCCGATCGCCAGCAATGGAAGCGCGAGTGGACGCCAGCAGAACCGCCGGGTCACGATCCAGCTTGCTCCGCTGAGAGGGTAGAAGGTTTCTTCACAAGAAAGCCGGTCCCGCTTTGGCAGGACCGGCTTTTTAGTGGAGGTAAAATTTACTTAATCCCGAGGAGTTCGACATCGAAGACGAGCAGCCCTCCGGGGCGGCCCCCGCCGGGGTTATTACCGTAGGCGAGATCGGCGGGGATCCAGAAGCGGCGCTTTTCGCCGAGTTTCATCAGCTGAACTCCTTCAGTCCAGCCCTTGATGACACGGTTAAGCGGGAAGCTTGCGGGGGTGCCACGCTTCACGGAGCTATCGAAGAGTTTTCCATCAGTCGTCCAGCCCGAGTAGTGGACCGTGACGGTGTCAGATGCGGAAGGTTGCGCGCCTTTTCCAGCCTTGATGACCTTAGACTTGAGACCAGATTTGGTGGTGAGGGCGTCTTTCGGCGCGGCGGCAACATCCTTCGGAGTAGCAGGAGCTTTCGACGCGTGCGCCGGAATGGCAGCGGCAAAGAGAGCGGTGCACGAAGCGATAAGAAGTGATCTTTTGTTCATGATAAGAGAGTTTTAAGAAGAATCGGTGACCCGTCTAGCGCTTATAACGGGAAAAATTGTCTTCAAATTCAGAATATTATTCGGGAATTCGGGTCCAGGCGCGGGAGCTACTTGATCGTGACGCCATCAAGAAAGAAGCTCGGTGGTTCACCGGTGGAACTGGTGGAGAGAAAAAGGGCCGATTTTATTCGCGTGAGATCCTTCTCTGCTAGTTCAATGCTGAACTGCTGCCAGTCCTGAGTCAGGGTGAGGTCGAGGCTGGAGCTGAAGGTGTCGTAGTAGGGTTTTTTCGTCTCGATATTCCCGATCCCGACGGTGACTTTCTCACCTCCGGTGCTGCCACGTATCCAGAAACTGAGCTTGCTCGCGCCGGTAAGATCAAACCCGCCGGGGAGGTCCCCCCAATCTCCTGCCGGATGCTGCCAGACGATGCCAGCCCACCCGGATTCGCTCGCGAATGAGACCTTGGTGCACTCTTCACCGACCTTGGGGTCGTCAGTCGAGGCTTCATCAATTCTGAGCTTTTCGGTGTGGCCCATCCAGCCACTTGGGGCCCACGGGCCGTTCTTGGCGGAGCCGGTGATCTCGACAGGGAGGGGGAGTTCGGCAGCTGGGACCAGCTTGCGAGAGCCCTGAACTTTGATAGAGATATTTCCGGTAGCGGCTGAGCCTTGGCCATCACGGATGGTGGCGTAGATGCGATAAGTTCCGCCGCTTTCCGGGAGCTTGATCTGAGCGGTCTCGTCCGTGCTGGCAGGAAGGATGGCTTCCGGAAAGCTGGGCGGCGAGGCTCGGAAGTCGCCTCCCTCGGCGACTTCTTTCCAGTCCTCGGTGAGGGTCCAAGTGACGTTGAGGGGGTCGTTCTCGGGATCTGAGGCTTTGAGATTGATAGAAATGACTTCTCCGGGATCGAACTCTTCATTGGCCCCGGCGAGCTCGAGGGATTCGATAACGGGGCAGAGGTTTTCAGGAGCTTCGCCATTCCAGAGAATGGAGAGTTCATCGACTGCGGCGACTTTTTCTCCAGAAGGGAGAAGCATGCCAAACCATGTTGCAGAAGCTTCCTGCTTCGCCCCCCACATGAAGGCGAAGCTGCCGAGGCAGAGGGGGTCAGCGGCGAAGGCTTCGTAGGACCTGCGGTATTCGAGAGCTTTCTTCGTGCTCGTCATTTCATCCGGCATGCCCCACTTGTTAGCGGGCCGCTCCCAAGTCCCGGCGGGGCCGAACTCGGTGATGAGGTAAGGTTTTACTCCGCCGCCCTTACGGTAGCGCTCTGGAATTGAGGGGCCGCCGCCGTAGGAATTGATCCCGTGGATATCGATGGAGGGGCAGAAGCGGTTGAGCGCTTCGATCTGCCTTTTCCCGATCTCAGCGGTGACGGTCATGACCGGGTGGTCCGGATCGATCTTCTTAACCTCCCGGGCGAGATACTCAATGTGGGTGTAAATGGCGGGGTTGGAACTCTCCTCAAAACCTTCCATTTCATTCCCGAGTGCCCACAGAAGGACGGCCGGGTGATCTTTATACTTCTGCACTGCGGCGAAAACCTCTTCGGCCTGAGTGATGTTAGAATCCCAGTCAGTGTAATTGAAGCCATGACGCTCATGACCGAGCCATAGCCCCACCGCGACCTTAAGGCCATTTTTGTGCGCCTCATCAAGAATCCCCTGCGTTTTCTCATCAATTCCCCAAGTGCGGAAAGCGTTTGCGCCGCTCGCTCTAAGTCTCTCCAAACTGCCATCGCCCCCGGCTCCGCGCGCGGTGAAGGGCTCGCCATTGACAATTAAGGAGGCCCCACGCCCCTTTTCCTCGAGGAGAACTTCGCCGGCCTGCAGCGGGACGATTGTGGCAAGGGCGAGTGCTAGAGATCGAAGAACGTTCATAAGGGGGAGCGGTTTACGTTCCACATAATTACGATTTCGCGCGCAGCTTGCGAGCAAGAATGCCACTTCTTCTTTGCCGCTGCCCGCGACTTGGGAGCAGGTCCGCCCGAGGGCGTTTCCCTACCGGCTAAAGCTTCGATGTCAGGGAATGAATCTCCGACTTCCGCAGCGATGCAACTCAGACCGGAGATCATCGGTGACGTTGTAGCTTCCCCGCCGACCAGACAGGTTGACTAGGGCGTGTGGACAAATAAAAATCGCGGCTGTGGTAAAAGAAAGTTATGCGGCAAAGATGGGCGAAAGATCGTGGATGCGACCCACATCAAGGTGCATCAAGACGCTTGCCATTTTGACTCATCCCCGGAAGAATGAGGGTGTGGAAATACAAAGGGTGGGCGAAACTTAAAGCTCTCAGCCGTGAGTAATGGTCAAGAATGGTCAAGGAGAGGCACTCAGCTTTGATCTCATGGCTGGGAATCAAGCCACATTACCGCTGCGATGCGTGTCCTTGCTGATGTCCCTGGTCAAGCTGTCCTCGCTGATGAAGGTTACAATGGCGATGGGTTGAGAAAGCAAATTTTCGCTCAGAGGTGGAAGAGCGAATATCCCCGTAAGGAAAGAATCGGAAACACGATGAGCCCGACTTCGAAAACATTGGAAAAGAGTGCTATGATCGACTGGCGGCAACCTTCATGGCATCCGTAAACCTTTCAGCCATAGCGGATTGGTGCGGCTAGGCAATTTGTCCACACGGCCTAGTGAGACACGATTGAGAGGACGAGGTCCTCTAACTTGAAGAAGTTTTGCCCAGAGCGCGGGGGGAGGGGACAAGTCTTTCGCAAATACCCTATTCTTTCTGGAGATCCCTAAGCGCCCAGATCTCTCCTGATAAATCCCCCAGCGCTCCTCGAGGTTTTCGAGCCCCAGTTGTTCGCTTGGTTCCAAATTGCTTCCTTTTCAGCTGAAAAATTCCGTCCACAAAGGCTCGGCTTCCTAGAACGACACCGTCCTTAAAATAGCGGACTCGGCAGCGCACCACCCTACTGATTTTTAAATCGCGCGCCTCCTCGGCAGAGAGTTCATCGAGCTCTGCTTCCGCAAGCGTTCGCTTTTTGCCCTTCCGCTGAACGACCTTTTTTCCATCCGGCATCTCCGCAGTTGCCTCTATGCCTCCTGAAATCAAGATTCTGCGATACTCTTTAGCAACTCCGCCCTGCGCCCATGCTCGACTCGATCCCTCCCTACCATCGTGAGCGTGGAGCGCGCGCACCAACCCCGACCGCGCCTTCGCCGCCCCTCGTCCGGCCCCGATTGCTTCTCCATAGGAACTCCAACGGTAGTCCTCGGGCTCAACGCAAATCCCCGCTCGGACAGGATTGAGATCGATATAAGCCGCCATCATTCGGCAAGCCGTCCCGCTTTCAACAATCACCGAGTGAAAACGATCTTCCCAGAGAGTGCCCCGTAGCCCGTTCTCTTTATTGAACCAGCGAGTGAAGCGCTGGAGGAGCCCCTTCATGAAAAGGCTTAGATTGTGCATTCGTTTCGTGAAGCGCCCAAAGATCTCAGTAAGCAACCGCTCTCCCAACTCTCGATTCTGAGCTTTCCCCGCCGCATTCAGATCTTCAAAACCGCGATAGTCTCCTGCGATCAAACGACGGGCCTCTGCGATCTCTTCCTCCACCGCTGAAACCGCTGCCCGCGAATAAAGGCCACCCAAGCGCCAGAGTAGCTTCTCTTCAGAAAGGCCAAGATCGAGTCCTCCTACGATCTCTCCATTCTCACCCCTAGGCAATTCGGGCACCTCCAGCAACAGATGGAAATGGTTCGTCATCACGCAATAGGACAGCACCCGACAGCCCGCGAATCGCTCATACATCCGTAGGAACATTCGAAATTTTTCCTTAGCCTCTGGCGAAAAGAGAAGTTGGCGATGAACCACCCGCGAGGTGACATGGTAGATGGCCAACTTCGGCATGAATCCTGAGAGTCCGTTCTCGAGAGCTTCGTTCGCAGGGGGGATGAGAACACGTGCCTTAGCCATATTCGGACCTTAGACGGGGACAGATGGCCGTGGCAAGTAATCTCTTTTATTTTGTCTGTCTTTTTAAGACGGTCTTTTTAAGACGAGCCACTGGCGGCGGACCATCAGCGGTCAGGCTAGCGAGGAGCTGGCGAGCGTTATAACCATACTCGACAAGCGACCCATCAGGCCGGGTGTGGCTCTGAAGCTTGCCATCCATATTGTAAGAATAGGAAAAGGGATGAGTCCCGGCAAGCCCGGTTATGCTGTGAG
>Ga0209187_1001246_pt1 | contig 31519 bp, 9 predicted proteins | sample BantaG_FD_187430 | JGI IMG/M metagenome (GOLD analysis project Ga0209187, IMG submission 187430) | Marine algal microbial communities from Bantry Bay, Ireland - BantryBay_4 metaG (SPAdes) (version 2) | ecosystem: Host-associated > Algae > Red algae > Unclassified | place: Bantry Bay, Ireland...
ATCATCTCAACACCAGGAATCTACCTGTATGAGGTGCAATACAAAGATCAGATAGAGCACAAGCGAATGATCGTGCTCGACTAAGAATATTAATTGTTTAATTCGACTAAGTGTAAGAGCTGTGCCTGTATAGGCATGGCTCTTTTGTTTTTAATATATCATATAAAAATTAATAATATATGTTAACAGTAAATACATTATTATTATGGATTATATGAGTAAATATCACTACCAACTTATCATATATTAAAATAAAAATATATACATAAATAACTATATATTAATCTAATATAAATTACTATTTGATTACATATGTATATATGTATTATATGTTTATGCTTCGATTATTATAATACATATATTTATATTAGCAATATAAGTTTTTGTGACTTATAGCTTCCTGAAAATGATATAAGGCCGCTGAGGTCCACAGGGGTGTTCTTCAATTTTTTTATTCATTTTTTTAGGTCCAGCAATATGTTCTATCGCATAGAGCAATACTTGCGAAGATTCTAATCAATTTATCGTATTTGAATTAAACCTTATGGTGTTTTACCATAAAGGTTGATACGCATTAGAATGCTCTTTATGGAGTAGTTCGATGACTTCTGAAAATTAATTATATTGAAATGATTCGAGTTGTAATTTTATTTTTCGGCACTCAGCAGCTGAGTATTTCTTCTCTTAAAAATTATAATTTCTCAAATAGCTTTAAGCTTTTTTTGACTTTATTTTTATGCTCTTTCGCATTGATCACTTCTTCGCAGAATGACTTCAATGTGCAATTCCAAATTCCCGCAGGTAATTTCAATAGGCTATCAGTTTGTGGAGATGCACAAACTCATACCGTCCGTTTTGAAAACATAAGCGGAGAGGCCATAACAGACGGGACAGTCAAAATGGATCTTCCAGTAGGTATGGTCTATGTTTCAGGAAGTTTGACTGGGCCAGCTACAGAAGCAAATCTAACACCTCCAATTTTTGATATTGGGAATTTTGCAATTGGCGAGGTTAAAACGATCACCTATGATCTTGATATCACTTGTGATGGATTAGCGCTAGCTCAGTCGAGTGCTTCAGTAAATTATCTTTTAGATATGTGCTACACTGGAGCAGACACAGAGCAAAACAATATCGGTGCACCAAAATTCGAAGTAGTAAACCCAACCCTTTCATTCCCAACAATAGTAGGTAATGTTTCTTCTACCAATTTATTTGATGGAGCTTTCGGTCTTACGGATACCCTTAAAGTACATCTTGTCAATGGTGGTGAAGGTAACCTCAGAGAATTGACTTATTGTGTAAGAAATAATCACCCTAATTTATCGCTAAATTCTATAGTCATTAATGGTATGACAGTGCCACAGTCTGGGACTTCTGCTACAGGTGACAGTTTATATTTTTTATTCGATGCTGATGAATTTGCAACTGCTCAGACCTTTGCTGGCAATGATGTTCAGGATCCTAGCTTATTTCAATTTAATGAACGATTGATCGTCTGTGAAGTGTGGGAAGTAAGTAACTGTCCAGATCCAGATATGGTAATTCCAGATTTAGAAAGAATTGCTTTTTATGGTTGCGATGGTGTGGAATCTTGCCAGCAAACGGCCACAACATATACTGGTGTAAGGTTTGGCGTATTAGCACCTGGCATTAGAGCTGCTGAGTATTACCATCATTATGACTTTGGTGTTCCTTATAGAGATCGACCATATTATACGGATTGTTATGATGATCCTGATAATTTGATGACCTATTCTTTTGCAGTAATCAATACGGGTAGTGCTAATATGAAACTGAATGAATTTGATCTAGAAGTCCATGCCCATAATTACTATTATATTCCTTGGGCATTAGATGAGAATAGCGTTAATTTTTATTTCAAAGATGGAGCCACTACTACACCTGTACCTGATCCAGGATATACGGATGCTGTAGGCATAGGGGAGATCATATCACCAACTCATCAGTATATTACAAATTGTCATGAAGGAGACCCAACAGCTATTTGGAGAGTAGAATACCGTGATGCAAACTTGACAGTACCGCCTGGTGATACTTTGATGATTGAATATAGCATGTATCGTGATGAAGGAGACTGCGGCACCTGTTCTGGAGTCTATAGCCAATACAACTTACCTTATCCACAGATTCAAAATATTGAGTATAGTGATGAATGTGACATCATTGACTTCGCATCGATAAATAGTGGTGTAGCTCCAAGGATTCGTAATTATAACAGTACTTTTTCAGAAGGCACAAATAACTTTTTCTCTGGTGCAGTGAGTACTACTTGTTGGAATGTTACCGCCTATGAGAATTTTTTTTTCAATTATAACTGTCCAGGTAATGGTCAGCCGCAGGTTGGTTCTTCATATGATAGTGACCGTTACCACATAAATTCTCCTAACGCTTATGTTGAAGAGTGGTATGTCTTACCCGAAGGACTCGATTGGGTAGGTACATCAGGTGACTTAGATACAGATTGTATAACCTGGATAGATCCGACAGGGGCGATCTATCCTATTTATGATCTAGAATATACAGATCATGATTGCGGACCAGATACATTAAAGGTACGTTATCAAGGATCACAAAATGTATGTTTTAATAAAGCCCAGTCAAAATTTACAATAAAGACAACACCAGATTGTGGTGAAGCTAAAGAACCTTTTTGTAGTAAAACTGTAAATATTACTAGACATTCATATTATGTAACAGAATGTGATACAGATGGCACAAAGTGCTTTGAAAAAACGTCTCCGCCTAGACCACATACTGCAACTATACATGGTTGTTTTTGTAACCCATGCGAAGGGATGGTATTTACTTATCTTAACTTGTCTAGACAGACTTTTGGGGATCATGATCCAGACAATGATGGAATTACTGAGCCGGGTACCTTAGATACAGCATTGATCAACACCAGTAGGTTTATCACAGGTGATACTATTAGAGCGACCTATGGAGGCTGGGTAAATCTGATAGATAAACCCAACTTTGAATATGCTTATGCAACCATAAATGTACCTATCATAGGATCAGGAGTCAATGCTTTAGGTGATGATGGTATAACCCCACTATCTGCAATGGTGCAAATTTGGGACAGGAGTACTGGTGATAAGTATGAATGTGATCTCGTACAATTATTTCCAGACGGACAGAAAGTAGTAGCTAACATCAGTGCGCAGTCACTAATAAATCTAGGTTGCACGGGTATGCCAGCTGACTTTGTTTATGAGCAAGGTGATTCTGTAGCTGTAGATTTTGATTTTAGACTTAAAGATTATACGACAACACAACAGTCTGTCAATTTTGGTTCAGAGTTTTATATGACCGATGAACCCTATGACACAGGGACTCATTATCAGTGCAATACGCTCAACCAGACAATGACTTACATCCCTTACCGAGCTTATAATGAATGGGTATATAGAGAGATCGGTGGCTGTAATGATGCAATGGATAATAGCTTTAATGGTAATTCCTACAATCCAATTGCAAGCGTTTATGATTCCCACAGAAATTTATTCCGGTTAGGATCTACTGGATTCGATTACTTCCCATTTGAAGTTAGAGAATTAGCTAAGATCACTAAGCAAACCTACGTCAACAATTCAGATCTAGAATGGGGTGATGTTTTTAGAATGTTGATCTATGATAATAATGGTCACTTGACAGAGACTGGATCATCTCTTTCCTGGCAGAGATATACCTTAGATATGACAACGAGTTCTTGCTTTGCTATTTCAGGTAATACACTTGTAGTTGACTTCGAATGTGTCTATGCAGAAGTAGGGTATGAACGATTTGATGAAGGGATGGATATGTATGCTACTCCAGCATTATCTCCTACTTGTAATTCTGAATACGAGGATGGAGGTACTTACAAAGATATAGAAGTATATACAGAATACGATATGCTTGAGAGCATGTTCTGTTCTCCGACTTGGACAGCTATTGACACATCTATTGGAAAGAATGACGGAGAGATTGATCCATTTAATCAAGCTCTAGAACCACATTTCATGCATCATCGTAGTAGTATTTACGCTGGTGATTATATACAACTAACAGAACTACCTAAGATAACTTTGCAACCACTCAGTGTAAATCAAACCTTATTAGAAGAAGAAGCATGTTTTAGAGTAGATGTAAGTAATACTGGTAGTGGACCTGCTAATAATGTATTCTTTACGTTAGAAAACATAAGTGGTGCTGTCGTTTTTCAAGGAGTAAAAGACGCTGTTACAGGAGCTGATATACCTGTTAATCTAGGAGTGGTAGACTTAGGCGTGATGGATGTAGGAGAGACAAGGGAGTTAGAGTTTTGTGTAACGAGTAATAACTGTGATAGAGATTCCATACAGATTAATACAGGTTGGGATTGCAATGGGCTACCTACTTCACCGCAAGAAGCAAATTGTACAGATCCTGTTTCTGTGTACTTAGAAATTCCTGAAGCAGAATTGAGTATGGTTGTATTGTCGCCAGATCCGGCGATTCCATATTTTATGGATTTATGTACAGAAGTGGAGCATGTAATCCAGTTGTCTAGTTCTAATATTGGTTCTATCCATGATATTAATTTTCAATTTACAGTACCTCCTGGAATGGACTTCGTACCAGGCAGTTTTGAAATAGCCTATCCTGTGCCTTCAGGTGGAGCACCGACATGGGTGACTACTGGAAATCAACCTGTCAATACTACAGGCAATCAATACAATTTAGTACTTGATCCTGAAAACCCGTTACTTGCAGCCAATGGATTGCCAGGTACAACTGACATCGGTAATAATTTTCTTCTTGTAAAATTTGATGTCTTCGTTGGATGTGGATCTTATAGTGGATCTAGAGTAAGGTTTTTAACTTGGGCTTATGACTCATGCGATGAATTCACCAATTATAGATTTAATCCAGGTCCAGTTATAAAAATAAATGGAGTAGCTGATTCTTATGTTTCAGCACTTTCTGTACCTGACGATGAAGTCCTGAATGCTTGTGAAGGTAACTCTATAGAATTAGGTGTTAACTTCTCATTAGCACAAGGTAGCTTGCCGATCGGGCCTACTGATAGTGTCATGGTCATTTTACCAGTAGGGATCAACTATGTACCAGGCAGCTATACAGTCAATATGAATGGAGAACCTCCGTCTGCGACTAATCCGAGAGTGGTCAATGATAATGGTTCAGAGACGGTTTTCTTCGATCTGCTCGATGGAGTGACTGCTGGAAATGCGGTTGATTTTAATTTTGAAGTAGCTGCCATGGATGTAGCACAGACTTGTCGAGATTATGAAATGATCATAAGGACATTTAATTCTCAAGGCGTTTTTTGCGATGCTACTGGAGAGTTTTGTGATGTCAAGACCACATCAGATGAAGTCTCAGCAACAATAGAAATAATAAAACCAGATCTCGACGTTAGCAATTTAGAAATTTCCTCCTGCGCTGCTCCTCCTGATATGGAAGAGATGACCTATTGTTTTGATCTTACGAATACTGAAGCACCTATTTCTGCAGGAACAACTACAACCGTTGAGTTTTATGATGATACTAATGACAATGGAGATTTCAATCCTGGAGTAGATGTTTTCTTAGCATCAGTTACTACGACAGATCCTATACCGACAGGAGGGACGATCACAGTATGTGATAAGGTCCTAGTGCCAAGTGGAATGACTTGTAATGTTTTAGCTGTAATAAATCCAGAAACAACATGTGCTTGCGGAGTAGGAACTAGCTACAGAGCATATGCAGCACTAGATCAAAAAATGACAACAGACGAATGGATAGTTTGTAGTAATGATCCAATAACGGATATAGGACCAGATGCCTTGGATAATGTAACTTACGAATGGGTGGGTATAAATGGCGCATCCACTGTTGGCTTTTCTAGCACAACTACAACTCCAACTAATTATCAATTTCAAAATACGACAGGTTCGACAATTGTGTGGGAATATTACCTGAGGGCGATCAGTAATGAAGATTGCGCTTCTCTAGATACTATTCAGATAACTATATATCCAGAAGAACACGGTGAAGTAACACTTCAGGCATGTCCTTTTGACGAGTACACTTTAGAGGGCCCTACTGGTAAAACTAATTATCAATGGACTCCCTCAGTTGGGTTGTCTGATCCTAATGCATCGACCACAGACGTTAGTGCAAGTGTCTATCCGATCGGTGTACACGAATTCGTACTGACTTATACGGACGAAAATGGTTGTCCAGGAGACTTTACGACAGAAGTAACCGTAGTCAAATGTGCATTGACTTATGTAGGTAATTACGTTTGGTGTGATGATAATAACAATGGTATTCAGGATGATGCTCCAGTTGAAGGATTTACAGTTCAGCTTTTTGGAAGTACAGATCCTACTACACCTGTTGCTAGTACGACCACAGATGCGAATGGCGCCTACCTCTTTGGGCCTATTCCGCAAGGAGAGTATATTATAGGACTTGATCTGCAGGGGAGTAACTATCAGGTTGCCATGAAAGATGCAACAACAGATGACTTAGACAATGATCTTAATCCTAACTTTCAGACCGATCCATTTTATCTGTCCAATGGTGATAGCTTGACGACTATTGATCTAGGGGTCTTATGTCCTGTAGTAGATATAGAACTCACTAAAACAGCCGTAACAAATAAAGAAACCAACTTAGCAGAAGCAGTGCTTGTAGGAGACACTGTATACTGGACCATAGAAGTGTGCAATAGAGTTATGGCTCCTGATACGATCAACTTTAGAGCTGATAGCATCCAGGTTATAGATACATTACCTTCTTCGCTTACTTATCTTAGTTATACTTCTACTCAAGGTACATACGATCCAGTATCTGGTATATGGGATGTTGGAAATATAGGTAGTGGTGGTTGTCCTTCATTATGCATAGCTACACGAGTAGCAGTAGATGAGTTACCGATATGCAATATAGCAGAGGTGTCTAGAGTAACCGATCCTGAAATAGATAGCACACCTGCAAACGATGACGGGGATCAGAGCGAAGACGATGAAGACAAAGCCTATATCTATGAGAAAAGAATGGACTTGGCATTGACCAAAGTAGTCTCAACCTCTCAGATGTTACCAGTAGAAGCAGGTAATGATGTGACCTTCACTATAGAAATATGTAATCAAGGAAATGTACCAGCCTATAATGTGCAAGTCGTTGATTATATTCCTGCTGGTATGACGCTAAATGATAGCGATTGGACACCAGGAGGATTACCGACAGAAGCTTTCATTACTTTACCAGACATCATAGATATTAATACTTGTGAACAGGTAGATATTACCTTGCAGATTGATCCAAGTTTTGCAGGAGATACCTTGACGAACTTCTCAGAAATAAGTCATCAAGAATATGATGATGGTACTTTCGCACCAGATATAGATAGTGATACTGATGATGATCCAGGAAATGATGGACCAGTTACAGATCAAGAAACTATGAATGCTAGTGGAGATCAAGATGATCATGATCCAGCAGGTATTCACATCGAGATGTTAGAATGTACGGCAGGAAACAATGGACCAGTATGTCCTGGTACTGCGGTTACTTTGACGGAGACTGGCGGAGAAGCAATTTCATGGAGTTGGAGTGGGCCAGGTGGCTTTACCTCTAGCGTGCAAAGTCCTGCTGTCAACCCAGCTTTGCCTGGAGTCTATACAGTATCAGTTACCGATGTGAATGGCTTCATGGAGACCTGTACTACAGAAGTTAGTTTATTACCTGGTATAGAAGTCAACGGGTTAGCAAGTGATGTTTCTTGTAATGGAGGATCAGATGGAAGTATAGATATAAATGTATCTGGTGGGACCGCACCTTATTCTTATGATTGGGATAATGATGGAGCAGAGAATCCAGATAACGACAATCAAGACTTAAGTAATGTTACAGCGGGGACCTACGTGGTCACAGTTACAGATGCTTTAGGTTGTTTTGTAACTGCTAGTTATACTGTTGTAGAACCTACTGCAGTTACTTGTAATGCTACAAGCAATGCAGTCCTATGTTATGATGGAAGCACAGGGTCCGTAACGGTAAGCGCAACCGGAGGAACCATGCCATATGAGTATAGTATCAATGGTGGGGCATGGCAACCGGGAACTTTATTTTCTGATCTTTCCGCAGGGACTTACAACATTGGGATAAGAGATGCTAATAATTGTGTTGCTATTTGCCAAGTCAATGTATCAGAACCAGATCCATTGAGTTGTACTAATGCAGCTACTGACCTTACAGATTGTATTGTTCAAGATGGAGAAATTACTACTACCGCTTCTGGAGGGGTAGCTCCTTATTCGTACAGTATTAATGGAGGTGCATTCGTTGCTAGTAATATTTTTGAGAATTTAATAGCTGGAACCCATGTTATCGTAGTCAAAGATGCTAATGGGTGCACAAGTAGTTGTGAAGCTATGTTAACTGCACCTTCTATGCCTATGTGTACCATATCGGCATTCGAACATATTGCATGTAATGGAGGAAGTACAGGAAGTATAACAGTAACTCCTTCTGGTGGTAATGCGCCATATGAATACAGCTTAGATAATACAACTTATCAGAGTGGCACTACTTTCTCAGGACTTTCCGCTGGTCTCCATCAGATATATATTAGGAATACTAATAGCCCGATGTGTATAAGCATGTGTTCTATGGAATTATTAGAACCCACCTTATTGATTTGTAGCAATACGCACACTGATATAAGTTGCGCAGATGGCAGCGATGGTACTATCACTATAGATGCAAGTGGAGGTGTGACGCCATATGAGTATAGTATCAATGGAGGACCTTGGCAGCCTGGTTCTACATTTACGTCATTAACTGCAGGTACTTACACAGTCACAACACGTGATGCAAATAATTGTATAGAGACTTGTACGGAGACACTCATGCAACCAGCTGTTTTGACTTGTACGCTCTCTAGTACTAATGTTACTTGCAAGGGCACTTCTACAGGCTCGATTTCAGTATTGGCAAGTGGTGGTGTGATAGGGTATGAATATAGTTTGAATAACGGACCATGGCAAGTAAGTAATCAGTTTGTAGATATACCAGCAGGTGTACAGTCGCTCTCAGTTAGAGATGCCAATGATTGTATATCAAGTTGTACGGTAACTATCACAGAACCTGAGGTGCTTTCTTGTACACTGGGGGCAACTGATGTAACTGATTGCTCAGTAAGCGATGGTGTTATAACTGCTTTGGGCTTAGGAGGAACGACGCCTTACAATTACGCTATCGATGGTGGAGAATCTCAAACTTCTGGTTTATTTGAAGGTTTAATGCCAGGAGCTCATACAGTTCTAGTCACTGACGCTAATGGATGCACTAGCACTTGTGAAATAACTATATCAGCACCTATGGCACCAAGTTGCCAGATTACGGCATTCGAAAATATTGCTTGTAAGGATGGTGAGACAGGAAGTATCACAGTTGCTGGTTCAGGAGGCTCAGCACCATATGAGTATAGCTTAGATAATATCACTTATCAGAGTTCTAGTACTTTCTCTGGTTTGACAGCAGGTATTTATTCCATTTATGTGAGAAATGCTTCTAGTCCTATGTGTATCAGTACTTGTAGCAAAGAACTCACAGAACCTACAGAACTGATCTGTCAGCATACTAATACAAGTGTAAGTTGTAATGGTGGAGATGATGCGACAATACTAATAAATGCGACAGGTGGCGTAACGCCTTATGAGTACAGTTTAGATGGTAGTCCATGGCAGCCTGGATTTGAATTCGAAGATCTAGAAGCTGGCTCATATACGGTTACACTAAGAGATGCAAATAACTGTACAAGTATCTGCCAAGTGGTAGTTAATGAGCCAAGTGCAGTGTCTTGCTCTGTAGTAAGTGCAAATGCATTTTGTTATGAAACGGCTACAGGAATGCTTATTGTTTCTGCCACAGGCGGAACTGGGGCTTATGAATATAATATTGACAATGGGCCTTGGCAAATTAGTAATCAGTTTACTGGCCTACCAGCTGGAAGTTATGTAGTAACCACCAGAGATGAAAATTCTTGTACCTCTCAATGTAATGCAACAGTAGGTGAACCTGCTCTTCTAGAGTGCAGTCTTACAGGCACTGATCTTACAGATTGCGATGTAGATGATGGTACGGTATCCGTAGCAGTTACTGGAGGAACTGGACCTTTCTCATATGCTATAGATGGAGGCAATTCTCAATCAAGTGCTAATTTCAATGGTCTGATGGCAGGAGGTCATACGGTTATGGTGACAGATGCAAATGGTTGTACGGCTAGTTGTATGATAACCCTAACTGTACCTACAGCGCCAAATTGTGAAATTACCGCTTTCGAACACATCGATTGTAAAGGTGATGCGACGGGTAGTATTACCGTAGCCGGGTCAGGAGGGAATGCACCTTATGAGTACAGTCTCGATAATGTTACATTTCAGTCAAGTGGAGTATTTAGTGATCTAGTAGCAGGTGTTCATGTAGTGTATGTAAGAAATGTGAACAGTCCTGATTGTGCAACGCTATGTTCTATGGAATTGACAGAACCAACATTACTTATCTGTGATCATGTATCTACTGATGCGAGTTGTAAGGATGGTTCTGATGGTAGTGCAACAATAAATGCAACAGGAGGTATTACTGCTTACGAATATAGTTTAGATGGTAGTCCATGGCAGCCAAGTAATACATTTAATGGCCTGGCAGCAGGTTCTTATACAGCGACGGTAAGAGATGCAAATGGTTGTACGACGACTTGCTCATTTACTATTTCAGAGCCGACCTTGCTTGTATGTGAATTGACGAAGACAGATGTGGTGTGTAATGGAGATGGATCAGGAAGTATTACGACTACCGCTTCAGGTGGTGTATTGCCATATGATTATAGTTTAGATGGCGGTTCTTATCAATCAGGTGGTTCATTTACTAATGTCACTGGAGGTATGCATACAGTCAGTGTAAGAGATGGACAGAATTGTATTTCTACATGCTCAATATTTGTAGATGAGCCAGATGCTTTAAACTGTACGTTAGAATATGTGACGCCAGAGACTTGTGCATTTGATGATGGAGAGATTTCGATCATTGCTGATGGTGGGGTATTGCCTTACACCTTCAGTATCGATGGTGGATTAACTACCCAACCAGAAATGATATTTTCAGGCTTACCGCATGGTGACTATGTCATAGATGTAATAGACAATAATGGTTGTAGCACAACTTGTGTAGTTACAGTCGAGCCAAGTTGTTTTGATCTTGCCTTAGAAAAAACGTTAGTAACAGATCCTCCATACGTCTACGGGCAGTATGTTGTCTTTGAGATCGAAGTAGAAAATGAAGGTAATATTGATGCAACTGATGTTGAGATCACAGACCATATTCCGTGTGGATTTTCTTATGAGCCAGGTAGATTGATCAACCTTGCAAATGATTGGAGTCCGTTACCTACTAGTTTCCCTATGACGACGATAGAGAGTCTTGATCAAGGAGAAATTAAGAAAGTACAAATCGAATTAAAAGTAGAAGAATGTATAGCACCTGGTGGTTATATCAATGTAGCAGAAATCAGCGAAGCACATGACGAGGAAGGAGAAGAAATTGAAGATATAGATAGCACGCCAGATTATGATCCTAACAATGATCCAGAATCTGAAGATGATCATGATACAGAATTATTGCCGATTTATGATCCCGCTTTAATTAAGACATTGGTTTCAGCTCCACCATACAGTTATGGTTCTGCTATAGAATTTAAGATTACAATCTGTAATCAAAATTCTAATCAGATTACCAATGTCAATGTTGTGGATTATATGCCGGTTGGTTATTCTTTTGATCCTGCTTTAAATACAGGATGGACACTTTTGGCAAATAATGTAATAAGTTATACTTACAATGCCACAATACTTCAAGGGGGAGAGTGTGCAGACTTACCGCTCTTCTTAACTGTAGAGATGGCTGCTGGGTATGATGACTGGAGAAATGTAGCTGAGATAAACTCATTTACTGATGAAAATGGAAATCCCCAAGTAGATACTGATGCAGATAATGATGCTATCCAAGGTAATGACGGAGATATGGAAGATAATATTTCTGATAATACCAATGACGATGAGGATGATAGTGATTACGAAAATATTCAACTGATAGATCTAGCGTTAGCTAAGACAACGTTGGCAGTTGGACCATTTAGTTACGGTGATCAAGTGACGTTTGATATCGCAGTGGTCAATCAAGGAAATCAAGATGCTTATAATATTTTGGTCAATGATTTCATTCCTTGTGGTTATGAATATCTTTCTAGTAATGATGGAGATTGGAGTTATGATGTGGTAAGTGGTATCGCATCAACTACATTTGAAGGTCCTCTTGTACCAGGAACAAGTGATACGATAAGTATTATACTCGAAGTGCAACCTTGTGCTGGAGCACCAACAGAAGCATGGACAAATATTTCTGAAATTGAAAATTTTGAAGATGAAAATGGTGAACCATGCCCTGATAAGGATATCGATAGTCAACCTGATAAAGATCCAGGTAATGACAGTTCAGTAGATAATGTTATTGACAATACAGATGGCGATGAAGATGATAATGATTTTGAAAAAATAAAAGTATTTGATCTAGCACAAATTAAGCAAGCAGTTACAGCTGGACCCTATGCATATGGTGACTTGTTAGAGTATAAGATCACACTGATTAATCAAGGTAATGTGGCTGCGACCAATGTGATATTGACAGATCATTTACCGGATGGATTAAGTTTTGATAGTGCGAATAATATAGGATGGGATGCTACGAATGCGCCATCATATGATTATACAGTAGTAGGACCGCTATTAAGTGGTGATACGGTATATGTTCCAATCTTTGTAACCTTAGAAATGACATCAGGAGGTAGCGATAATTATACTAATGTAAGTGAAATTAGCAGTGCTCAAGATGAAGATGGTAACCCTGCTGAAGATGCAGATAGCGATCCAGATAGCGATCCAAACAACGATGGAGACCCAGTTGATGATGCTACAGAAGATCCAAACGAAGAAGATGATCATGATCCAGAAACTATAGAAGTGGTTGACCTAGCATTGGTGAAAACAACAGTATCGACAGGCCCATTTATGTATGGAGATCAGGTGATCTTTGACATAGAAATATTTAATCAGGGTAATGTAGATGCTTATGGAGTAGTTGTTAACGATTTCATCCCTTGTGGCTTTAAATGGTTAGCTAATAATGAGCCTACTTGGACAGAAACGGGAGGCATAGCATATGCAGAGATCACTGGTCCAATTGCCGCAGGTGATAGTGTTATAGTTTCCATTACTTTGGAAGTACAAGCTTGCGCTTCTGACAGTTGTGGTCCTGCTGATCCTGACTGTCCGGATCAAGGAGCATGGGTAAATATAAGCGAAATCGAAAGCTATAAAAATGAAGATGGAGAAGATATAGCAGGAGATGATATCGATAGTGAAGCGGATAATAATCCTACTAATGATAACATGAAAGATAATGTTAATGACAATACAGATGGAGATGAAGATGACAACGATCCAGAAGAAATACTGATCTTCGATTTAGCACAAATCAAAAAGATTGTAACTCCTATGCCTTATAAGTATGGTGACACAATCGAGTATTCTATTTGTGTTGTTAATCAAGGTAACATTACGGCTACAGATATTACTATTACAGATTATCTACCAGAAGGCTTAGGATTTGATGTGTCACTTAATAATGGCTGGATAGAAACATCAACAGATATTATCGAGCATACAATCGATGGTCCATTATTAAGAGAAGATACTATTTGCGTACCTATATTCTTAACTATAGATATGACGATGGGTGGCGGTAATGATCATACTAATATCAGTGAAATTACGAGTGCTAAAGATCAGAATGGAGACCCAGTTGTTGATGCAGATAGTACGGCTGATGATGATCCAGATAATGATGGAGAGATAACCAATGACAGTTACCATGATGAAGAAGATGACCATGATAATGCAGATTTGATGGTGGTAGATGTAGCACTAGTAAAAACAACTGATGATGAGGGACCTTTTAGTTATGGAGACCAGATTACTTTTGATGTAGAGATATTTAATCAAGGTAATATCGACTTGTATAATGTTGTAGTTAATGACTTTGTTCCATGTGGATATGAGTGGGTAGCTGCCAATAGTCCAATATGGTCTTTTGATGTGTCGACAGGCATTGCTACGACCAGTATTCCTGGGCCGATAGTAGCAGGCGACAGCATCAAGATTAGTAAGTTACTTACTATACAAGACTGTAATGAGGCAGGTGCGTGGACTAATGTAGCGGAGGTTGAAAGTATGCAAGATGAAGCAGGGGAGGATATTACTAACGGCGACGTAGATAGTAATGCAGACACAGACCCTAAAAATGACGTCACTCAGGATAATGTTAATGACAATACTAATGGCGATGAGGATGATAATGATCTAGAGACAATAGATATTTATGACTTGTCGCAGGAGAAGACTCTTATTACTAAAGGTCCGCATAGTTACGGTGATACGTTAGAGTTTAATATTTGTGTGAGTAATCAAGGAAATCTCATTGCCGATACTATTACGATTACTGATTATCTACCAGCAGGACTTGGTTTTATTTCAGTTCTAAACCCTGATTGGGATGCGACTAATGCGCCGGCCTATGATTATGAGATTACAAATGCTCTTGCTCCTCAAGACTCTGTGTGTTTTCCAATTTTTGTAACGTTAGAATCAACTGAGGGAGGATCAAGTAGTTACACTAATATTACTGAGATCACTATGGATGATGGAGAAGATGCGGACAGTGAAGAAGATGATGATCCTGATAATGATCCAGAAGAGGAAGATGATCATGATGATGAGATTGTAGAAGTAGTCGATCTTGCTTTGGTAAAAACTACAAATTCGACAGGTCCTTTTAAGTATGGTGATCAAGTAACATTTGATATTGAAGTTTTCAATCAAGGAAACGTAGATGCTTATGAGGTAGTAGTGAATGACTTCTTACCATGTGGATACAAGTGGCTAGCTAGTAACGAGCCAGATTGGACAATAGCAGATACTGTAGCCACCACAGAAATAGCTGGACCTATAGCTGCTGGTAGTAGTGTGAAAGTGAGTATCACCTTAGAAGTACAAGCTTGCGTATCTGATATTGATGGATTAGCTCAAAATGCTTGGGAGAACATAAGTGAGATAGAAAGCTTTAAAGATGTTGAGGGCGAAGATATTACTCAGGAAGATATAGACAGCGAAGCTGATGACGATCCAACAAATGATGAAACAGAAGACAATATCAATGACAATACTAATGACGATGAAGATGACAATGATCCTGAAGAGATAGAGGTATTCGATTTAGCACAGATCAAAAAGATTGTTACGGAAGGACCATATATGTATGGAGACACTATTGAGTATTCCATCTGTGTGGTAAATCAAGGTAATATCACGGCGAAAGATATATCGATAACAGATTATCTGCCAGAGGGATTAGGATTCGATACTTCACTAAATACTGGTTGGGCTGAAACTTCAACTGATATCATCGAATACACTATTGTAGATTTACTGTCTAGAGAAGATACCATATGCATACCTATCTTCTTAACGATAGATATGACTATGGGTGGTGGTACTGATCATACAAACGTAAGTGAAATCACAAGCGCAAACGATGAAGATGGTAGTCCAAGAGAGGATGTGGATAGCACACCAGATGATGATCCTGATAATGATGGAGAGGTAACAAATGATAGCTACCATGATGAAGAAGATGATCATGATAATGCTGATTTGATGGTAGTAGATGTAGCCTTAGTAAAAAGTACTACTGATGAAGGGCCATTTAGTTATGGAGATGAAATCACTTTTGATATAGAAGTATTCAATCAAGGTAACATCGACTTATACAATGTTGTGGTTAATGACTTTATTCCATGCGGATATGAGTGGGTAGCATCTAATAGTCCTTTATGGTCATATGATGCTTCTACAGGTGTAGCGACTACAATTATTACTGGCCCGATTACAGCTGGAGATAGTGTCATGATTAGCAAAGCACTCACTATACAAAGTTGTAATGATTCTGAAGCATGGACGAATGTAGCAGAAGTAGAAAGTATGCAAGATGAAAGTGGTGAGGACATTTCAGATCAAGATGTAGATAGTGATGCAGATGATGATCCAACTAATGATAATGTAGAAGATGGTGTTAATGACAACACAAACGGAGATGAAGATGATCATGATCCAGAGAGCATTGATATCTATGATTTATCACAAGATAAAACACTGCTTACTGAAGGTCCGTATAAGTATGGTGACACACTAGAATATAGTATTTGTGTTGCGAATCAAGGAAATGTTGCTGCGAATAACATCACGGTAACTGATTATTTACCATCAGGTTTAGGTTTTATATCAGCACTTAATCCTGATTGGGATGATAGTAGCGCACCTGCATACGACTATGAGATTGACACTCCACTTGCTCCACAAGATTCTATTTGCTTCTCAATATTTGTAACATTAGAATCTACAAGTGGCGGGGATGATAGTTATACCAATGTCTCTGAGATCACTAATGACGATGGAGAAGACGCAGATAGTAAAGAAGATGACGATCCAGACAATGATCCAGAAGAGGAAGATGATCAAGATGAGGAGAAATTTGAAGTTTTTGATTTAGCGATGCTAAAGAGAATTAGTAATCAGATGCCAAGTGAAGGTTTTACATTTGGAGACCTGATTATGTATGATATGGTCGTTTATAACCAAGGTAATGTGGCAGCGTATAATGTTCAAGTATGTGACTTTATACCTATAGGCTATAATTACGATGGTGCAATTAATCCTAATTGGGATGGATCAGGACCTGCACCTACTACAGTATGCACAGTAATCGAAGGGCCAATAAATCCAGGTGATTCGGTAACGGTTATGATCCAGATGGAGCTTATGAATCTAGGGTCAAACAGCACGATAGATGATTATAAGAATGTTGCAGAGATAGGTAGAGCAGAAAACGAAGATGGAGAAGAGCAAGAAGATACAGATTCTGATTCAGATAAAGATCCAGGGAATGACGGTGAAGAAAAAGATGATGAGATTAATGGAGAAGATGGAGATGAAGATGATCATGATCTAGCCCTACCTTTCTTTATGGATTTAGCAATGAAGAAAACATTAGCTGAAGATTATGGTAATGTAGCTCCTGGAGATATTATTACTTACAACTTGACTTTGTTTAATCAAGGAACAATAGATGCATACAATATAGAAGTCACGGATCATTTATCTCCGGGCTTAACATTGAGCACTGGCGATATAAATGGATGGGACGATAGTTCTGCTCCTTCTGTTACTAAGATAATAGCAGGCCCTCTTCTAGCTGGTGACAGTTTAATTGTACAAATCGATGTGCTTGTAGGCTCATATATCAAAACAGGAGATTACAAAAACATTGCAGAGATAAGTAACTACGAGGATAAAGATGGGGATAAGCCAGACGACTATGACAGTACATCTGATGATGATCCAGTTAATGATGGTGAGATGGTAAATGATGCTGTCGAAGGGGAGAACGGCGATGAAGATGATGGTGACTACGAGGATCTTTCAACTTTTGATCTTGCATTAATTAAGCAAGTAGCAACACCTGGTCCATACCAAACTAGAGATATAATCGAGTTTGTCATAAGTGTTGTTAATCAAGGGAATGTCCCGGCAACAGAGATAGTTGTTGCAGACCATGTTCCACCAGGATTTAGTTTTGATGCAGAGGAGAATGTAGGATGGGACGATAGTGGAGCACCTACTTACTTGTCCGTGATTGATGGTCCGTTGATGCCTACAGATACTACAAGAATTTCGATCTTTTTGGAGATAGAGTATCTTGAAGATGCAACTGATCTGGACTACGTCAATGTTGCAGAGATAAGCAGCGCAAAAGACGTTACGGGTAATCCAGTTGATGATGCAGATAGTCATCCAGACAGTGATCCTAATAATGATGGTGATTCAGTAGATGACAGTTTTGATGATAAAGATGATGAGGATGATCATGATCCAGCAGGAATCCCTTCGACAGGATTATTGCCACCATGTATCCCGAGTTGTGATATTGCATGCGTTGGGCAGCTTAACCTATCTCTTGGTGAAGCATGTGAATCGTTAGTGTCGCCATCGATGTTGTTAGCTGGCCTAGATAATGCGTGTGATGATCCGGCATTTATGGATTACTTTATAATGGAGTTAAAGGATGAGCGTGGGGTACCTATCGTAGGTAATCTGATTACGGCGGATCTAGTAGGTGAGTTGATTACCTACTCGATTACTGTGGCAGATGAGATAGATGACGATGATGGTACTTGTACTAACACATGCTGGGGTAATATCCTAGTAGAATCTAAATTCACACCTGTACTTGATTGCGGAGTTGAGATTGATACGATTAGCTGTATAGAACTGCCGATATTTGATGGACCACCATTGTCTGGATCAGGAACGACTGGTTGTTTCACAGCTGATATTAGTATAGAGATACTTAATGAACAAATTATCAATGTAGACCCATGTGAAGGAGATTTAGTGAAGAAAGTAATCAGGCAATATCAAGCAGTAGATGTGTCAGGAGGCAGAAGTAATATATGTACACAAGAATTACATATCACTAAGCTAGATCCAGCCATGATAAGTATACCAGTAAGTATATCAGTAAACTTATCTTGTAATGAAGAGATAGGTGCAATAGAGGAAGAGGATATTAGGGTAGGAGTAGTACCATTTTATACGCCTGAGACAGGAAGTGGAATACCGCTTTATCCTGCTACAGACAACTTCTGTAATATTTTTGTGGAGTACATAGATGAAGTAATTGTAGATCTACCCTGTAAAAAGCAAGTCTTGAGAACTTGGGAGATCAGGCAATGGCATTGTAATGATGAAGATGTTATTTCTGTGCCACCACAAATTCTCACATTGATAGATGAGAAACCGCCAGTACTTATATGTCCTATGGATACCATAGAAGTAAGCACTAGTGGTAGTTCTTGTACCGCAAAAGTATTACTGCCTGAGATTAGCGCGACTGATAGTTGTAACATCGTGAGCCAAATAGATATGAGTTATACTGGTGGATTTATAGAGAATCAAAATGGAGGTGAGATCACAGATATTCCAGTAGGGCTTAATGCAATAACCTACATAGGATACGATGCTTGTGGTAATTCTAGTAGCTGTCAGGTACATGTCAAAGTAGTAGATAATAGTGCTCCAGTAATAATTTGTGAGAAAAATACTCAAGTAAGTATTACACGAACTGGCGAGGCTCATGTCCCAGCTAGTGTTTTTGATGACGGTAGTTATGATGCTTGTAGTTCTATTGTGTTTTCGGCAAGAAGAATGGAGCTAAGTTGCCAGTCTAGCGAACAAGATAGCTCGAGTTTGGTCTTTGGAGATGTTGTAGCATTTTGCTGTGCAGATGTAGGTACTACTCAGATGGTTGCTTTAAAGGTTATAGATCATAGTGGTAGGGAGAATCAGTGCATGGTAGAAGTAACAGTATTGGATAAGAATCCACCAGCGATAGTAGCACCACCGGACATTACAGTAAGTTGTGAGTTTGTATTTGATAAGCAAGACCTCTCTGTTTTTGGTAGTATAGTAAGTACTGAGATCGGTCGAGAAGAGATCGTGATTATAGCAGATTCAGTTAGCATAGATGGTTCACCGTTTGATGGTTTATTAATAGGTGGATGTGGAGCAGAGGTTGCAGAGGAAGTAGATATGGGCAATGTTAACTCATGTGGTACGGGTCTTATAGAAAGAACGTTTAGCATAACTTCCAATGGAGCAACAGTATCTGATAAGCAGTCTATTACAGTAGTAAGTCCAGTAGCATTTGATCCAGACCGAATTGTGTGGCCAAGGGATACAATGTTTTTTGATCGATGTACAGCAGAAGATTTGCATCCTGATAATCTTCCATTAGGAGTTGATAGGCCAAGACTAGGAGAAGGGGTATGTGAGTTAATAGGATCATCAATTACAGATGAGCAGATCTTTAGTGCAGACAATGATGGGTTAGGTTGTGTGAAAGTATTAAGGAAGTGGTCGGTGATTAACTGGTGCGATACAGATATCGTAACAGGTTTACCTGCAAGATGGGATTCCATTCAGACTATAGGATTAGAAAACCGTACAGCACCTATTATAACTTCGTGCACAGATACGGCAGAAGTTTACAACAGCTTTGACGCAAACTGTAATCCAGTCTATGTTAATCTATCTGCGACAGCAACTGATGATTGTACGGATACTGCTAGTTTAATCTGGACTTGGACTATTGATCAAGATAATGATGGTACTGTAGATACTTCAGGGGTTGGTCATGAGGTGAATGCAGGATTTGTCCCCGGTACTCACAAGATTATTTGGTACGCAGAAGATCTCTGTGGAAATATCTCAGCACCTTGTTCTCAGTATTTTGAGATTACGAATGAAAAAGCAGCACCAGCAATTTGCTTAGATCATGTGGTGACAGATTTAGTGCTGATGGATCTTGATTTTGACGGGGTGGTAGATACGGAGATGGTAGAAATATGGGCTAGTGATGTAATCAAAGAAGATTCGCATCCGTGTGGACATGCTTTGAGTTATAGTTTTGATAAAGCTGGATTGCAGGATAGTGTTATTTATGGCTGTGGTGAAGTAGGTTTTAATTCGGTAATGATTTATGTGACTAACCTTACTAACGGAACACAAAGTTCTTGCTGGACTGAGATAGAAGTGCAGGATAATAATGGCGAAGATCTATGTGCTGGACTTGTTGGTGGGAATGGCACTGATGCAGATGTATCTGGCTTGATAATGACGGAATCGGGAGAACAGATAGTGGAGACTGAGGTTAAAATGTTGGGTAGTGAATTACCTGATACTAAGTCAGACACTTATGGTGAATATGCATTTAATAATATGCCGATAGGTGGTGATTATACGATCGTTCCTAAGAAGGATATCAATCACTTGAATGGTGTGAGTACACTGGATCTTGTATTGATACAGAAGCATATTTTAGGCCTTGATTTACTTGATAGTCCATACAAGATGATAGCAGCAGATATAAATAAGAGTAATGGTATATCTGCCGCGGATATCGTTCAGTTAAGAAGATTGATTTTGGGAGAGAGTGATGTATTTGTGAATAATGAGAGCTGGAGATTTGTTGACGAGTTGCATGTATTTGATTCACAGACTAATCCTTGGTCAAGTGTTATTCCTTCGGTATACGATATTAATAATTTATCATCTGATATGATTGCAGATTTTGTAGGTGTCAAAGTAGGAGATGTAACTAGTAATGCCAAAGGTGATGAACTAGTCACTGCTGAGTTAAGGAATAGTAGTGATCCAATGACATTTATTGGCCAGGTAGAGCAGGAGGGACTATTTAAAGTAGTTGAGATAAGATCTGGTGAGTTTACCGGTGTGAATGGATTCCAGACTACGATAAGTTATGGTGCTGATCAGTATGAGTTCGTTAAGATAGATAGTGATGCGCTTGATATTAGTGCTGAAAATATCGGTACAAGATATGCATCAAGAGGATTGTTAACTTGGAGTTGGCATAGTGAAGTGCCATTAGATGTTGCAGCAGAGGATGTGCTATTTAGATTATACTTCAGAGCCAAGACCTCATATGCGAAGCCAATATCATTAACTAGTAATTCTAAGATCACTGTACAGGAAGCTTATTTAGATGGAGAGGTAACGGATAAAGTAGAGATAGAGATGATCGCAGAATCTAGAGCAGGGCTGCTTATCGTTGATCAGAATGAGCCGAACCCTTGGAGAGAATCAACATTGATTGGGTTTAATATTCCAGTTGGGGGAGAAGTACAACTCAGAATTTATGATAATACAGGTAAGTTAATACGGCAGATGAAGGATAATTATGGAATAGGATATAATGAGATCAATATTGGTAGAGACATTATACCGACATCTGGAATTTACCTCTATGAGATACAGTATAAAGATCAAATCGAGCACAAACGAATGATAGTTCTCGACTAAATAATGATTGCATAATTCGACTAAGAAGAAGAGCTGTGCTTAATATTAAGCACAGCTCTTCTATTATTACAAGGTTATGGTTTATCGATTTTGGGTACTATAGCCTTAATTAGGCTTTGAGAAATCAGCTCATTAAGTTTTGGAATTCTATTTCTTATTATATCTGTAAAGTCCATTAGTTCTTTATCAATCTTCTCCGTCATTTCAGTTTTTACGGCTTGTGCTTGGGCAGTTGGTGCGCCATCTGTAAATTGAGAAAGAGAGTTAAGGTGTGCTAATTTATTTGTCAGTTTGATCGGAAAGTTTAGAGGGTCTTGTCTGCTTTGGTTTTGTGTCTGGTAAAGATTTTTTTCGACAACAGTTAGAGAAGAGTCTATTTTGTTTATTTCAGCGATTATATTTGGATAATCATCTACCCTTTTTTTGTAATCTCCTAACTGGCTCTTAAGGTCTCTAATAGTTATGATTGATTCGTGAGCTTCAGTGAGTTTTTTATTAATCGCTGATTCAAAATTAAATTGTTCCTGATAATCAGTTGTAGTCACTCCACCACGAGGATCAGGCTTTATATTAAATTTTTGAATAACTTCTTTGTCTCTATGATTTACTTTTACTTGGTACTCACCGGGCATAGCTTTAGGCCCACTTAGAGAACCCGACCAAAAGATTAAGCCATCAAACTTTTTAGCATCTGGATATTTAAGATCCCACTCAAAAGTATTTGACCCTTGCTCAACTTCTATTTTGCTAGCTTTATTTTCAGATTTATTTGTATAAGATTTGATGAGTTGGCCGTTACTATCCAAGACCGTGATTTCTACCGTGTCCTTCTCTACATCATACTCATCTATAAAATAATTTACAGCAGCTTTACTCCCTCTTCCCATACGTACTGCGTCAGTTGGTTTAAATACTGCAAGTGATTTATCTGCAACTCCTTCGTTTATTTGATGGACAAGCGTTAGATCATCGATGATCCAGATACCTCTTCCTTGCGTTGCTGCAATCAGGTTGTCATCTTTGATAGTCAGATCAGTTACAGGTACAATCGGTAGATTTTGTTGGAAAGTTTCCCACTTAGCTCCATCGTTAAAGGAGATATATATTCCCGTTTCAGTCCCTGCATACAGGATACCTGGCGTTTTTTTATCACTTCTTATTGCTCGGGTAAAATGCTCACTATCAATACCATTGACAATTTTAGTCCATGTTTTGCCATAGTCTTTAGTCTTGTAGAGGTAAGGTTTAAAGTCACCGCCTTTGTAAAGGGTACCAGCCATATAGCAACCTGCTTCATCAAAAGGGTCGGGCTCAATACAGTTGATCATCAACCATTCAGGAATGCCAGTAGGTGTAACATTAGACCAGTTCTTGCCACCATCTTTAGTTAAGTGTATTAGTCCATCATCTGATCCTGCCCATATGACTCCTTCTTTGAGTGGTGACTCATCAATTGCAAATATGGTACAGTAGTATTCGACACCAGTGTTATCTTGAGTGATCGGCCCTCCAGAAGAAACAAGTTTAGAGGCTTCATTACGAGTTAAGTCGGGGCTTATGATTTCCCAGCTTTTACCTTCATTCGTCGTTACATGTAGGTGCTGTGAAGCAGAGTATAGTTTCTTAGGATTATGCTTTGAAAAGAAGATAGGAAAGTTCCACTGGAACCTATACTTCATTCCTTCTGCACCGTAGCCCATCGGATTGTCGGGCCATACATTAATGGCTTTAGTGCTATTGTTTTTATGATCTTTCCTAGTTAAAAACCCACCATAACTACCACCGTAGACAATGTCATTGTCATTGGGGTCGATTGCAATATGTGCAGATTCTCCACCAGCTGTAGGTTCCCAATCGCTATTATTCGCGACACCTCCTCTACTATTGTGTACGATCCTAATTGTACTATTATCTTGCTGCGCTACATAAATGCGATAGGGTACGTGATTGTCGGTTGTTACTCTATAGAATTGCGCGGTAGGTTGGTTATGATAAGTAGTCCATGTCTCTCCTCTATCTGTTGATACTTGAGCTCCACCATCATCTCCTATGATCATTCTGGTTGGATCTTCAGGTGCAATCCATAAGTCGTGATGATCACCGTGAGGTGCTCTTTTTGCTTTGAAGGTCACACCTCCATCTCTTGATTGATGATAGTCCACATTTACTACATAGAGCATGTCTTCATCTTGTGTATCGGCATATAGTCTGGTATAGTACCATGCTCTTTGTCTCAGCGCTCTTTGGTTGTTGATCATTTTCCATGTCTCCCCTCCGTCATCAGATCGGTATAGTCCTCCATCTTTATTTTCGATAAGAGCCCATATCCTATCACCATTTACAGGTGATACGGTAACCCCAGAGATTCCCCATACTCCTTTTGGCAGTCCCTTATTAGATTTTATTTCTTTCCAGTTATCACCTCCATCTGTACTTTTCCATAGGCTAGATCCTTCACCACCACTATTGAGCGAATAGGGAGTACGATTTACTTTCCATGTAGTCGCATATAGATTCCTAGAGTTAGTAGGATCGATAATTAGGTCAACGGCTCCTGCATCTTTACTTACAAAAAGTACTTTCTTCCAATTATCACCACCATCGATAGATTTATATACCCCCCTTTCAGGATTAGGGGCAAATAGATTTCCTAGGACTGCGGCATATACGATATCTGGATTTTTAGGATGTATTCTTACTCTAGGTATATGTCTTGACTTAGGAAGGCCTTTTGATTCCCAAGTTTTACCAGCATCTACAGATTTCCAGATACCATAGCCATATGAGACGTTCCCTCTAACTGTCTTCTCACCGCCACCTGCATAGATGACATTGTGGTCAGATGCGGCCACTGCGATACTTCCCATTGATCCTCCAAAAAATCCATCAGAGATATTTTCCCAAGAGTTACCAGTATCTTCAGACTTCCAGACACCACCTCCAGTACTACCCATGTAGAATAGATTTGGTTTGCCAGGTACTCCTGTTACGGCGCAGGATCTACCTCCTCTCCAGGGGCCTACTTCCCTCCATTGCACAGCATCAAGCAAGTCATTAGAACCAGAAGTTGATTGAGAATAGCTATAATCAGTAAATAAAAAGCAAATTAATGCTAGTACAAATAGATTTTTCATCGCAGATTGATTTAGTTTGTTTTGACAAATTCTTACGAACTTGCGGTATTAGCTTCTACCATTTAAGTTTGAAAACGATGCAACAGTAATTGAATATAATTTTTCAAGATCACGACGGAAAATGCTACGATAGTCATAGTTATCATAAGTATTTTTATCGATCAGATTGTAGAATTAAGTCAAGTAACATATGCGTCAACTAGAAGCTTAAATGCTATCAAGATAAATTTATGGTAAAAAATGCAATTAAGGTTAGGTATCAAGTACTAAAAGGTGGAATTACAAAATTTGCCCCGCCTATAGACTTGATTGGCATAGGAGAGATCACTCTGGAGGATATTGACTTTCAAAATAATAAAGGAATAATCACCGTAGACATGGTTACTTCAGGAACGATAAAGGCTGAGGTTAAGGTGATAGGAGAGATTATCTTAAATGAGACAAAAGATAAAATTATTCTTGACGTCCACGATATTGAGTTTGTCAAATTGCCTTTCGCTCTAAAACTTACTGCTGGTCTTCTCAAACAAAAAATCATCAGTGTGATAGAAACAAAAGCCACAATTACTGATCAACAACTTTTAGAATTAATTAATAATGGGGCAACCAACTTCTTAGGTGGAATGAAAGAAGACAAAGGAGTAGATGCTCAGATTAATTTAAAGGATCTTAAATTTCTATATGTCGTTACTGATGATGATGGTATCGAGATCAGTACTGAGTTGCTTATAGAGCCAAGAATAGAGATCCTCAGAATGCCATAAATCTATCTAACGTTAAATCCTGCTAATGTATCAAGTTGTACATCAGTAGGAATGCAACTGCCCCAGCTAAGAACCCTACAAAGGCTAACCAAGTAATATTCTTGAGATACCAAATAAAATCTATTCTCTCCATACCCATAGCTGCAACTCCTGCCGCTGATCCTATGATGAGCATACTACCACCTGTACCTGCAGAGTAGGCGATAAAGTGCCACATCTTATGATCTACTACAAAGTCATACATACCCATAGAGGCTGCAACTAATGGTACATTATCGATAATCGCTGAAAAAACTCCGAGTAGCATCACTACCAGATCTTGATTAGGGATAGTATCGTTTAAGAAGCGAGCTAGATCATTAAGTGTGCCCAAAGATTCTAGAGATGCAACTGCCATGAGTATACCTAAGAAAAACAATATACTAGACATCTCAATTCTGCTCAGAGCAGTATGCGCTGAGTATAAATGTTTTCTCTCCTCATCAAAATCTTCTTCAGGATGAATGTATTCTGATACTAACCAAACGATTCCTAGACCTAGCATCATACCAACATACGGTGGTAGTCCTGTCAAAGATTTAAATACTGGTACAAATACTAATGCTCCGATTCCTACGGCTAACATTGTTTTACTACTAAGCAAATCTTCATCAGAGATCTCTTTCTCCGTATCTCGTAGAGATGCAGAGATATTACCCTTAAATGCTTTCATATTCATAGCAATTAAGAGCGGGACTAGTATGCATACTATTGATGGGATAACAAGATTGGTGATCAATCCTATTGTAGTTACTTTATCTCCTATCCAAAGCATAGTAGTTGTTACATCTCCAATAGGAGACCAAGCACCACCTGCATTTGCGCCGATAACGGCAAGACTTACGAACCAGATTCGCTCACTCTTATTTGGCACTAGTCTCCGTAATAAGGAGACCAAAACGATTGTCGCTGCAAGATTATCTAAAGTCGCAGAAAGGAAAAATGCAAGAATACAGATGGCAACAAGCATCTTCTTTTTGCTAGTAGTTTGTATACGATTAGTAATGACGGAGAAACCTCTGTGTAGATCGACTAACTCCACAATAGTCATAGCTCCTATCAAAAAGACTAATATCTCTGCTGTTTTACCAATATGGTGCAGTAGGATAGGGCTTATCCATTTTTTGTAGGACATACCTTCTTCGATATGATGACCATGGTGATCAATCACATCCATATGACCTAGAGCTATAATTCCCCAACACAGGGCTGCCATCAAGAGCGCGGGCACTGTCTTATCAAGTCGGAGAGGATGTTCTAGGACTATGGCTACATAACCTATAACAAAACACGCAATTACACCTATCAGCATCTATTATCTATTCTGGTTAAAAAAGGATGAACCAAACAAATATAATATTTTAACTATTACATTATAGCCTTTCTAAATCGATTATGCGCCTGCTAATTTTGTATCCTTAAATCCTTTAGAAATGAGCATTTCTTGAATTTTTTCTCTATTAGTTCCTTGAATTATGATTTCCTCACCATCAAGGTGACCGCCGACACCCAGTTTTACTTTGATTTCTTTAGTTAGTTTTTTAAGAAAATCATGATCTGCTTCTATTCCTTTTATAACAGATACAGCTTTGCCACCTCTTTTTTTCTTTTCCTTATAAATCCGGACTCGCGATTTACTGTCACTAGCAGTCCCGTTATCTTTCTCTGATGGAGGTGTATCTGGCGCGTTATCAGGATTGCCCATTGATTGGAATGCATCCCAACTTAAGGATACCGGCTTCTTTTTATCCATTGCAGGTTTTATATTTTTCTTTTCCAGTTATCATTAATCATTCTCAAGATTAGTAGACCTAAATCTTCAGTGCCAACAGACGAGTTTGAGAGTATGATAACTGCTGTTTTTGTTTCCTTGATAAATGAGATATAGGCTCTATGGCCATATGTTTTACCTGAATGAGTAATGATATTAAAATTTTTCTTCTGATTAAATATGTGCCAGCCCTTACCAGCAAATATTCGATCATTATAATGTGTCTTGATTTCTGGCTGGTGATTGAGGCTAAATATATCGGTCAGCTTCGTGTCTGAGTTTCCAATATGGGCTTGGGTAAACGATATTAGATCGTCCAAGTTAGATTTAATACCTTCTGATGCGCCGAATGATGCAAAGTCCCAAGTCTTAGCTAATCGTCCAGCTCTATCAAAGCCATAAGTAATTGCAAGGCCACTATTCTCAGTACGGTACAGCGAAGTGTTAGTCATGTCTAATGGGTCAAGTAGATATGTTTTAAGCGCAGATTCAAAATCTGAAGATGTTATTTTTTCAATAATAATTTCTAACAGTCCATAATTTACATGAGAGTATATAAACTCTTTTTTGTCCTCTGGAATAAAGGCACTATAAAAATCTAATAGATCAGATTTAGTATAATCAGCATATGGGTTCTGGGGATCTTTTTGTTTGCTGCCTATATATTTTGGTAGCTTCGGTAGTCCACTGTAGTGTATCAGCAGGTCATTGATGGTTAAGTTGGACAGGCGAGGATTCTTATACTTTGCTTCAAAATAATCATTGACCTTATCATCATAACTCATCAGATTTTCATCTACCAAGATGGAGATTAGGCTCCCTGTCATTGCTTTTGTTATACTACCTATTTCAAAAATACTTTGAGCATTAAGTATAATCTCTTTATCAGGGTGTCCCGATCCAAAACTAAATACGAAAGATGAGTCTCCGTCAATTATTGCTACGGCAAAACCAGGCGTGATATCAAAATCTATCTCAGTATCATAATCAATGATCTTTGTTATCTCATTTTTTATGTGATCTAGATCAATCTGAGCGATCATTCCAAAAGATGAAACCATGAAAACCACAAAAACAAAAATCTTTATAATCATAGACGGAGAGAAAATATTAAACTATTACTTAATAAGTATGTGCAGCTAAGTTAAGGTATTTGAAGGTGTCTAAAATGTCGGATAATGGTTTTGAACTATTTTTCAGAGTAATAAAATATTTATTTATAATCTATCTACCTATTTACTTCACCTCTTACTGGCTGGTCCTCTATATCTAAGAACATCTCAACCTCTTGTTCTAGATAAAGTTGTGTCTCCTTATTCATGCCTTTGACAAGGGTATATTTTTTTCCATCTTTAGTGACCGCATACAGCGCATGGGCGTGATTAGGTACTCCATTAGTGGTACTACTTACATATCTCGATACATAGAGCTGTGCTATTTCAGAAGTAGGAATTTTGATATTCTTTTTAAGAAAACTAGGGATTGGCTTTTGTTTAATTTCTATGAATCGCTTAGTAACCGAAATATTAGTTTTATTGATGAAGGTCGAAATCAGATTAGCAATAAATCCCAGCCCTACGATGATGTGGATAGATGCAAATAGCAGCACTTCATACTGACCACTTTGAAAGGCACTAAGCACAAATGGGAGCAACATAATATTCCACAAAAAGGCAAACATAGTTTTGAAACCCATTCCCTTTTTAGATTGGGAGTTGTACCAGTCAAATTGTATATCTAGTTCTGAAGGTAGCTTAAGTACTTCCATTCCTTCAGGGATAAACATCTCTGGCTTTTTCCTTTTCCACTCTGGAAAAATCTCTTCATCAAATCGAAAGATGTTATTACAGTCATCACACTTAGCTAAAGAATCTGTGATGTTTACATCCTTAGCAGGGATATCAGACCCACATTCTGAGCACTTGACATGCAGTTTAGATTCTGCTTGTTTATAATGATATTCTTCTTGAGTAGGCTCCAATAATTATTGCTTTGAATAACTTAAATGTAGCTAATTACAGCTAGGTATTCTTAGATTTATTACTTTAACCGTATGAATACTAGCATAAATAAATATACTATGAAAAAGATATCCCAGTTGCTTCCTTTACTATTCATAATTGGATTTGTGAGTTGTTGTACAGCTCAGAAAGCTCAAAAAATGAAAGAGGTTAAAAAACTAACCAAAGCAGAATACGATGCACTTAAGCCAGAAGACACAGAGTCTTATGCCTACATCCCAAAAAAAGTAACTCCTGGTTACTTTACCGCTGCACCATCTGATGCTGTAATATTATTTGATGGAAAAGATTTATCTGCATGGCATCACCCTAAGCATGGGTATGGTGGCAGGATGGATCAAGTAGAAGAAACCATGAAGTTAAGAGCGACCGAACAAAGCTATACAGACGCAAGCTGGGAAGTTAAAGACAATAGCATGATAGTAGTCCCTAGGTCTGGGGCTATAGAAACAAAGCAATCTTTTGGCAGTAGCCAAATACATATCGAGTGGCTTGCTCCGGAGAAAGAGAATAAGGAAGGGCAGGGGTATAGTAATAGTGGAGTGATTATCATGGGCCTATATGAAGTGCAAGTCCTTAATTCTTACGAAAATGAAACTTATCCTAATGGACAAGCAGGATCAATTTATAAACAACATATACCACTAGTAAATGCTTCGAGACCACCAGGAGAGTGGCAAGCTTATGATATTATATTCAATGCTCCTAAGTTTGATTCTAATGGAAATCTAACCATGCCTGGATACCTTACGGTGATGCACAATGGAGTATTGATTCAAAATCATGCAGAGATAAAAGGCCCAGCTATTTATATTGGTGATCCATACTATGTGGCTCATCCTAAGAAGTTACCTTTGATTCTTCAAGATCATGGGGATAAAGTGAGATTTAGAAATATCTGGGTAAGAGAGTTGTAATCAAGTTTTCAGATAGAATAATGTTATGATTTGGTCATATCCAAACTTACATTAATCGTTTCGTTTGACCATTCCATTTTCTTATTTTCTACTGATAAGTCCCATGTGCTTTTATCTGAAAGATTCTGACTGACGGTTATGGAGAGGACTTCCGTTTCTTCGTCTATATCCCATTCTCCATCTATGATCCCATGCGGCTCACCCTCAGAATCAAACGTGTTGTCAGTATGAAACTTTATCCACCCCTCAGAATTAATAAAAGGGGGTGATTCATGATCTAAAAGTGTTATTGTATCGATATTCCATTTACCTAAGATCCTCTGAGACAACGAGGGATTCCTAGGTCCGCAAGAGGTAAATGCTAAGGTAAATACCACGCAAACTACCATTACTTGATTAATTATTTTCATAGTTGTGTTGCGAAAGTATAAAATGTAATTGTAAACCAGAGGCTAATCTAAAAGCTATATTTTCTTGCCTTGTAAAGATGCTTTAATCGTGTGGTCCATAGCTCGCTCGGCGAGAGGGGTTGTATATTGATTAAGAGCCTCCATTTCCAAATTGATTTTATCTTTATTTTCTTGCTTTATAGCTGCTGACAATTTCTCTCTCAATTCGTTTATGGTATCTACTTCTTTTGCACTGAGGATAGATTCATTTTGTTTAATAAACCGTGCCGAAGCGAGGACTATATTCTGAGCTTCATTTTTAGCTTCTACGATGGCTTTGATTTTAATATCGCTTTCAGCATTCTGGATCGAGTC
>Ga0209187_1001248_pt1 | contig 31515 bp, 24 predicted proteins | sample BantaG_FD_187430 | JGI IMG/M metagenome (GOLD analysis project Ga0209187, IMG submission 187430) | Marine algal microbial communities from Bantry Bay, Ireland - BantryBay_4 metaG (SPAdes) (version 2) | ecosystem: Host-associated > Algae > Red algae > Unclassified | place: Bantry Bay, Ireland...
CTATCCGCGATACACGTATCGCATCCGCACCGGTAGCTCAGCTGGATAGAGCACCAGACTACGAATCTGGGGGTCGGGGGTTCGAATCCTCCCCGGTGCGCCATTTACCCGAAACAATTAGCCTGTAAGTCGTTGGAATTACTACGGTTTTTCCCGCGTTATCTCGCAACCCTCCAATTTCCCTCAATTATGGGCACAAATTGGGGTACAATTATGGGTACAATTGCTAATGACCTCCAGAAGAAACCACCATCTCGAACAACGCGGGCAGCGTTGGTATTACGTGCGGCGCGTTCCAGCCCGATTTAAATGCATAGATAAGCGGCGCATTGTGCGGACAACCCTGTGCACAGACAGCCTCACAATCGCGCGTGAACGGCGCGATATGATGATGGATACAGACGAACAAAATTGGGAACTTGCACTTACCAAACAGCTCAACATAACCACTGCTGACACGCCTGAAATGTGCCGCTATCGACTAGCGCGGCGCAAGGCTCAAGCAGTAGGGTTTGAGTTTAAGCCTGTCCTCGAAATAGCGCATAGTGAGCCAAGGGAAACCATCTTACGCCGCGTTCAAACCTTGCGGGAGGACGATGTAACACAGTTGGAAACCGAGGCGGTTCTAGGCATAATAGAACCGCCCAAGGACACAATAAGAGACGCCTTTAAGCTCTATTGCGACAAGCTCAGTATTAGTGACCAGAGCGGCAAATCACCAGAGCAAATCGAGAGTTGGAAGCGCGCAAAAATCCGCGCCATTGATAACTTTGTGACCCTTTGCGGCAATCTCACTATGGATGCAATCACGCGCCAACAAGGGCGAGAATTCTATGATTGGTGGGCCGAACGCCTACGTCCCGACAATGGTCAAGGACACACATACAGGCCCAATAGCGCTAATCGGGAGCTAGGCAATCTGCGTCTCTTATTTCGAGAATACTGGACATATCACGGCGACGAAACGCGTGAAAACCCGTTCCGAAAATTGCGTTTTAAGAATACGCCAACAGAACCGACGGCTATATTTTCGGATGATTGGGTACGTTCTAAAATCCTCAAACCATATGCTTTTGAAGGCATAAATGCGGAGGCGCAGATCATCGCATACACGTTAATTGAGACGGGATGCAGGCCTAGCGAGATAGCTAATCTATTGCCCGAAAACATCTGTTTGGACGCGGACGTGCCGCATATTCGTATCCGCCCCACAGCAGATAGAGAGCTTAAATCCGTTGCCTCGCGGCGAGATATTCCGCTTGTTGGTGTGGCTTTGGAGGCGATGAAACGCGCTCCAAATGGCTTCCCGCGCTATCGGGATAAGGGCAATTCACTATCCGCAGCACTGCTCAAAACCTTCCATACACGCGGCCTTATGCAGACAAAGAAACACCGAATTTATAGCTTTAGACATGCCTTTGAAAAGCGCATGCAGGAGGCGGGATTGGACTACGGGTTACGGTGCACATTGATGGGGCATAAGAACACTCGGCCCCAATATGGCGATGGTGGTTCACTTGAATATCGTCGGAAAGAGATGCTCAAAATCGCGCATCCAGTAAGCGAAGAGTTTACGGAAAGTTTGGCTAATTTGACGTTTTAGACGCGGGTGGAGGATCGCCTTGGAGCAGGCTGTCGAGCAGCGCCTCACGGTCTTCGACAGCCTTTAACTCGCGCTGTAATCGCTCCATGAGCGGCCATGGCTCATCGCCAAACTTGCGTATGACCTTGGCCAGAATGACCATAGCCTCACGAATATCAGCGGCAAGTTTTTGATTATCGGAAAGAGCTTGGGAATTGTTTGGCATAGCTAATTATAGCATATTTACTCAAAATTTCTCGAATGAATAATTGTAGGTATCTGGGACGGCTGGGGAGCATTCTGGGAAAAGAGGCAAAATGAAATTTTGGAGGGCTAGATAAAGAGGGTGGTGGCACCACCATGCTAAAGCATTGTCTGCACATCGTTTTTCATGACCCCAAGCCAAAAGTCGTGGTGTCATGGGTTTGGCTTAAGTTCATGAAAAATATAAGGAAATCGTGGGGGCACCTTGTATTTTAACCCCGCAAAGTCTCGGAAAATTTTAGCCTAAGAATTGGGTATTTGCGGGTATAATTGGGTATTTGCGGGTATAATTGGGTATTGCTCCAGCACTTTCCGTTCAGAGCAAAGCGGGTTAGTCTTGGCTGATTAACCAGGTTGGGGATTCGCGTGAAAGCAACTGAAATACTCGAAGAATTAGAGAAGCTGGTCGCCCAGCCTTTCGACCCTGCCGAGTTCGCTTTTCAGTTCATCGAATGCTTCCCGCAATCCAGCAAGACGACACTGGCCAGACTGCGCAAAGGTAGCAGTAATAAGAGCGACGTGCCTGGCGCAATATTACAGCGCAATAATATCCATATCCTGGCGGCAAAAAAAGGCGAGGTAGAAGCTGGACTTCGGGCGCTGAAAGACAGCCCCCAAACGGCCAAACAAAAAGCGAAATTTATCCTCGCGACGGACGGGGAAACGCTCCAGGCGGAGAATATTAAAAGCGGTGCATTTATCGCCTGCAATTTTGCGGATTTACCGGATAAGCATTTTGGCTTCCTGCTGCCGCTCGCGGGGATCTCCACGAACAAAGAAATTCTCGACAATCCGATTGATATCAAGGCGACCTCGCGCCTGGATAAACTTTATCAAGAGCTGGCGGCGAACAACCCGGATTGGACAACGCCCGAACGGCGGGAAGATTTTAATCACTTCATGGCGCAGCTCATCTTTTGTTTTTACGCAGAAGACACCTCGATTTTTCAAATCCCTGAACTTCGCATGGTCGAAGATCGCGCGAAGACCTACGCGGGCTTGTTTACCGAAACGGTTCGCCAGCGATCTAACGCGGACGGTTCCGGCACGCAGGAGGCTATCCGCCTAATATTCGAAGCCATGAATATTGACACGCGGGACGGTAAAGGGGCTGCGCGTTTGGATGCAGGCTTACCAGGCTGGGCGGATAACTTCCCCTATGTAAATGGCGGCCTGTTTGGGACAGAGGATGACAAGAAGCTGGACGTTCCGCATTTTACCCAAATGGCGCGGTCTTATTTGATCGCGGCGGGGGAGCTGAAATGGACGGATATCAACCCCGATATTTTTGGCTCTATGATCCAGGCAGTGGCCGATGACGAAGAACGCGGCAGCCTGGGGATGCACTACACCTCTGTGCCGAATATACTGAAAGTGCTAAACCCGCTTTTCCTGGATAGTTTGGAGGAACAGTTAGAACGAGCTGGAGATAACCCGCAACAACTTGGCAAACTGCGCAAACGCATGGCGCATATTCGCGTCTTTGATCCCGCTTGTGGGTCGGGGAATTTCCTAGTTATTGCCTATAAGCGGATGCGCGATATTGAACACCGCGCCGATATTAAAAGTGGTCGCGCAACACGGTTGGAAGATGGTGAGAACGGCGAGCCGCGCTGGAGCGGTCAGCCTAGCGAGATTAGTTTGCGGAATTTTCGCGGGATAGAGATTAAGCCCTTTGCCGCCGAGGTCGCGCGGCTCGCGCTCATTATTGCAGAATATCAATGCGACGAAGTTTATATTGGTCAGAAACAAGCCGATATTCGATTCCTGCCGCTAGATAAACAAAATTGGATTGTGCGCGGGAATGCGCTCCGCCTTGATTGGCTAGGCATTTGCCCGCCTACGGGCGAGCGCGAAGTTAAAGTTCATAATTGGGCGCTGGATTTGGAAAGTGGCGAAGCCAAGCAAAAGGAAATCGCTTTTGAAAATGACGGGGGCGAAACATATATTTGCGGGAATCCACCGTATATCGGCGGTAAAAAGCAAAACGCATCTCAAAAGAGGGACACTTCGGATGTTGCTGACGATTTATATAACAGTAAAAATTTAGACTATATTTGTGCGTTCTTTTTCAAAGCAGTTGAGGTTTTAGACGCTACAACGAAAGTTGCGTTTGTTACAACAAGTTCAGTGAACCAAGGCATTCACGTCCCTGTATTTTGGAAGCCCCTCTTAGAAACTTTCGATATAGAAATTTGTTTCTCGTATGATGTGTTTCGCTGGTCAAATCATGCGGCAAGAAATGCTGGAGTATTCTGCTCAATTATAGGGTTGCAGTTCGTCACTTCAGGTAAGAAACTTATGATTTCAGAAAGTGGGTCTCGACAGGTAGATCACATTAACCCTTACTTGACGTCCGGTGAATTTGGTATTGTAAGCGGCACGGGAAAGCCAATAAGTAGCTTATCGCCGATGAACACTGGCAACCAAAGTGCAGGCGGTGGGTTCTTATACCCTGATGAAAATCTGGTAGCCGATATAATTTCTGATTATCCTTCGTCGATTGTTTTCTTTAAAAGAGGAATCGGAACTTCGGAATTTTTCAAAAGCAAACATAAAACCTGCCTCTGGATAGAAGACTCTTCTCTACAAGAGGCGCTTGCCATTCCTCCTATAAAGGAGACTGTGAACAATGTGGCGAAATTTCGTGCAGGCGCTGGCAAAGTTGCCAAAAGCCTAAAGGGCACCCCTCACAAATTTAGATATACAAACACTACAGAAAATTTAGGCATGATTGTCCCTCAAGTTTCTTCCAGCGAAAGGTTGTATTTACCAAGCGGTATTTTTGGCAAGGATATAATAGTTACGCATAAAGCGCATGCAATATTCAACGCTAAACTTCTAGATATTGGTATCTTTAACTCAAAAATGCATTTTGTTTGGGCTAATGCATTATCAGGACGTCTGGGGAATGGTCTGAGCTACTCTTCAAACCTATGCTGGAATACGTTCCCCGTTCCGAAACTAACACAAGAACATAAAGCCGAGCTAACCCGCACGGCAGAGAATATCCTGCTCGCGCGCGAGGCACATTTCCCTGACACGATTGCCGATTTGTATAAACCCGACGCCATGCCCGAGAACCTACGCGCTGCCCACGCCGAGAATGACCGCATCCTGGAAGAAATCTACATTGGCCGCCCGTTCAAAAACGACACAGAGCGACTAGAAAAACTCTTCGAAATGTATGCGGAGATGACCAAGGGGAAAGCCGCGTGAGTGATTATCCCAAAACGGCGGAATTTGAATCGTTGTTAATCAACAATCCTCGGTTCGCAGATATTGAAGCGTATATTAGCCGCTTCAATCCTATCCGCGTCATGAAAATGGAGAATATGGAAATCAGGCATTCGGCTATTCTTGGCTGGCTGCTTGATCCCCAGGGTTCGCATGGTTTGGGCGACGATTTTTTGAAAGCCTTTTTGTCGGAAGCTCTGTCTGGACGAGATGGCGCTGATCCAGTGTCTGCACTGGACGTATTGCGGGAAGACTTTTCTACAGCCAGAATCAAAGTGGAGAAACAGAGCATTGATTTATTCGTTCAGTTGGAACGTGCTGGGTCAGATTGGGTTTTTGTAATAGAGAACAAATATCACAGTGGTCTTCATGGCGATCAACTGGATAGGTATTTTAAAAAAACCAAAAATGCTTATGAGACATCTACAAAGGTTTGCGGGGTTCTACTCTCATTACACGATACTCCGACGGATGATGAACGCTATGCGCCCATTAATTATTCAGATGTTTTTAGATTGATAGAGGATGTTGTTGAGCGTCAGCCCACGACACCGGAAGTCTCTACTTTCATCCGGCATTATATCAACATTCTCAAGGAGGCGGCGAATATGAGCGAAGACGCAAAAGACATTCAGAAAATAGCTAGAGAACTTTATCGAGAAAATCGCGCCGTTATCGATTTTATTGTTGAGCATGGCTCTGACACTGATTTCACCGCAGCAACAGAATTACTGCTTGATGGTGATCCGCCGGATTCATATTCGGGCGAAATGGTCACGATCAATGGATCGGGCTATGAATATGGAGGCGCAAGCACTACGCAATTTGATTTTTTACCTGAAAGCTGGGCCAATGCTTTATACTCTGGGCCAGATGAGATTGAGGTTTTCTTCGCTGGTTGTGAAGATTGGTGGATGGGCTATCCATTAGTGGTGTGGCTGGAACTGCAAACAGATGCTGAAGGTCAAAGTGGGCGGGTCGCACTATATGCAGAGGTTGGCCGCGTTTCTATGCACAGCGCTCGTGTTGATTTATTAGATAGGGTGCAAGCTGCGGCTGATGAAAATGAAAAATTGAAAATAAAGTTTAGAAAAGATGTGCGTCAGGAAGGAAAAAAATATTCAAAGTTTTTCTATGACAATTTCCAAGAGGTCTCTGACGTCCATGATGCCGAGGTTATCGCTGATGCGATGAAAAAACTTCTCAAACGCTTTAAGCCTGAATTTGATGCCGTTGGGGAAAAGCTCGAAGGCGCTTACGAGCTGGGCGAAGTTGTCAAATCTTAGTTTGACGCATTCATGAGCCTGGATCGACACTTCCTCGAAGATTACGACCATGCGTATATTACATCGTTCTGGGGTTTTAAGCCTGAGGAATGGGGCTGCGTTAGCTTTCATGATGAAGCGCGGCGTGATCGTTATATTCGTGAAGAAACTGACCCATTTGTTATGGCTGTTTATGTGACGGATGATGCTGCTGCGGATTCAAAATCTATGCGCGGTAAGCTAGCCGGCTTTTATGAACTCTCGCTTGAGCCAGGTTTGCGCGACGATCTTGTGTCGGAAGAGATGCGGGAGGTCGAACCAGGCCGCTGGCCTTATGCCTTAAAGCCCGTTCGAGCTTGGCGCGTTTTGCCATCCTTTATGCCGACTGTGCATGAGTTCATACCGGAGGTTTACAAACGCGTTCGAGCCGTAGGCCGCTTTGGCTGGCGTTTGCCGCAATCTGCGTTCGAAAAAATGAAGCGATTGCCCGTTGAACAGATCGATCTTTGGGGTCAGCCGCCTGTGCCTCCCGGTATAGGGTTTATGCCGAAGAACCCATACAGGGCTGAAACGGACGATAACACTCGTTCCTCATTGGGTTGGGTGCAGCCAGGGCAATATGATTTAGCGGGTCATTTCACGGAGCCGCAATCGCCCTATAAAGAGCTTTATATGCTCGAATTGACAGGCCCGCTGGATGCTGTTTTTGGCCCCATGAATGGCAGGCGAATTATTAAGGTTGGACTTTCGACCCAGCCGGAAGATCGACTTGAGGCGTTTAATAAGGCTTTCCCTCAGTCGAAGTTAAAGTGGTCACTCCTGCATGCGACTAGCCTGGACGAAAATGACGCTTACCCTCATCCTAAAATTGCTGAGGCGGGAGAGACGGCTATGAAGCGCTTTCTTGGTGCGAGTCCTAAGAACCATCTTGGCGGTGAGTTTTATATTGCTTCATCTGAGAATATCGATATCGCCTGGCTAACAGGCCGTAAGAAGGCAGAGGAAGCGCAAACCGAGTTTGGCGATTTGATCTAGTTTGAACCCCTGTGTGGCATATCATGCGTGGCTTTCTTAAAAATACCCTTAAGAAAGAAATTGGCCTTTTATTTTTTTAAGCAATCTGTTAGGAAAGAGTTCGATTCTAACTGAGCCTTAAGAAAGAAACTTGGGGTTTTCTTTCTTAAGCGAGCTAATGGATAAAACCTTATCAGGCAAATATGTAGACGCCTTTGCCTTCGGTGAAGCTATACAGGCCTTTGTACCGAACGCGCTACCTCCAGCGCTGGATATGGCTGATACGCGGCTCACACAGGCTTTAACACGCGCAAATCGCGCCCTGGGCCGCTTGGATGGCATTCGCCTTATACTGCCTAACCCTGATGTGTTTTTGTACTACTACACACGTAAAGAGGCGCTGCTGTCGTCTCAGATCGAAGGCACACAATCCTCGCTATCTGATTTACTCGTATTTGAAACAGGCGGCGATGCGCGTGTACCTGTCGATGACGTGGAAGAAGTATCAAATTATGTCACGGCGCTGAATGCTGGATTAGAGCGATTGAATGATTTGCCGCTTTCTACGCGGCTCCTGAAAGAGCTACATGCCATCTTATTGAAGGGAGCCAGGGGCGCGACAAAGCGGCCTGGAGAGTTTCGAACTTCACAAAATTGGATAGGTGGGACGCGGCCCTCGACAGCTGTTTTTGTACCGCCCCCACCGGATAAAGTCGTCGAGCTAATGTCGGATTTGGAGCAGTTTATTCATGCCGATACGCTCTCGCAAAGCCCGTTAATCAAGGCGGCGCTTGTTCATGCGCAATTCGAAACAATCCATCCCTTCTTAGACGGAAATGGACGTCTAGGGCGTTTGCTCATTGTACTTATGTTGCTCGATAGCGGTGTGCTCGACGTGCCTATTCTCTATGTCAGCCTCTATCTAAAATCCAAAAGAGAGCAGTATTATAAGCTACTTTCTGAGACGCGATTTGAAGCGGCCTGGATGGAATGGGTTGTTTTCTTCCTGGAAGGGATTGAAGAAACGTCTGCCCAAGGTGTGCTAACTGCGCAGAATTTACTCGCCTTGTTTGAGCGTGACCTTGCTAAAATTCGAGACGCAGGATCACCAGCGGACTCCGTATTGCGAATATTTGACGCGATGAAAGAGAATATGGTTGCGGGAGCTAACGCGCTCGCAGATATTACCGGATTGACGACCCCAACCGTAAGAACAGCGCTAAGTCGCCTCGGTGAATTGGGCATAATTACACAAGCCAATGACGTGAAACGCAACCGTCTTTTTGCCTACCAGGAAGCGCTCACGATATTGGAATTAGGAACTGAACCCTTATGAAAACCAACCTACCATCATCGACATATAAGTTTGCGCAATCCAAGGCATCTACAACGTCGGATGAGATGGGCATGCGGGAGATGCAGCGCCGCGCTTATTCAAAACGCGGTTATCAGTATCTGCTAATCAAGTCGCCGCCTGCATCAGGGAAAAGCCGAGCGCTTATGTTTATAGCGCTGGATAAACTGCATAAGCAAGGCTTGAAGAAAGCGGTGATAGTCGTGCCGGAGCGGTCTATTGGCGGCAGTTTTTCCGATACTAATTTGATGGAGTATGGATTTTGGGCGGACTTTACGGTCGAGCCTCGATGGAATTTATGCAACGCGCCAGACGATTCAACGAAGGTCTTATTCGGTAAGTTTCTTGAAAGTGACGACCAAATTCTGATTTGTACGCATTCTACATTTAGGAATGCGTTCGCCGAATATGGCTCGGAAGTGCTGGACGATTGCTTGCTTGCAATCGATGAATTTCATCACGTGTCTATGAGTGATGATAATGTTCTGGGCCAGCAACTAACGGCTTTGATTGAGCGAGATAAAGCTCATGTCGTTGCGATGACAGGGAGTTATTTTCGCGGCGACGCGGTGCCTGTATTATCGCCTGGGGACGAAGAAAAATTTCAGACCGTGGTCTATACTTACTATGAGCAGCTTAACGGTTATGAGCACCTAAAGACGCTTGGGCTAGGCTATTATTTTTATTCAGGCAGCTACCTGCAAAAGGATGACGAGACAGGTCTGACACCTATCCAGGCCGTTCTTGACCCCGCTGAAAAAACTATCATTCACATTCCAAACGTGAATGCGCGAGAGTCCACAAAAGACAAAATTGAAGAAGCTAACGCTATCATGAGTTCGCTAGGTGAGTGGCAAGGCAAGGATAAAGAGACGGGATTTCATTTAATCAAAACGCCAGAAGGCCGCATCTTACGCGTGGCCGATTTGGTTGAGGATGAGAAAGACCGAGATGTCGTTATGGGTTCTCTAAAAGACCCCCGCGCAAACGGTGATCGCGATTGGGTTGATATAATTATTGCTCTGGGCATGGCGAAAGAAGGGTTTGATTGGATTTGGTGTGAACATGCTTTGACAGTTGGATATCGCTCTAGCTTAACGGAAATCGTTCAAATTATCGGAAGAGCTACGCGCGATGCACCAGGGAAAACTCGTGCAAAGTTTACCAATCTAATCGCCGAACCAACAGCAGATGATGGCGTGGTTGCGGATGCAATTAATGATACGCTGAAAGCTATCGCAGCTTCGCTGTTGATGGAGCAAGTGCTCATTCCCAATTTCAAGTTTACTCCTAAGAAACCGCCAGAGCAGAGTAAGCCTCAAGAAGGTCTGGACTATGGCGAAGGGGGATATGACCCTTATAAAACGAATATTGGCGTCTCAAGCGAAGTGCGAGAAGGTGACCAGGCCGAGTTTGTTATAGAAGTCAAAGGATTGAAGGAGCCTACCACTCCGGAAGGTCGCCGCGTCTGCGAGGAGGGCATCAAAGACCTTGTAGCTGACGTGTACAGCGACCGAGTTTTACGGGAGCAGGCCTTGTTTAACCCCGAGGCAATACCTCAGGAAACAACCGTAATGCGTACAATGAACATTGTTCGAAAACGTCACCCAGAACTCTCTGAGGAAGACGCGGAAGCTGCACGTCAGCGGGTCGTCGCAGCCATGAATATGATACAGGTGGCTAATGAAGGGAATGGCGTTGAGCCTGATGACGATGAGCCAAAATCAAACATCCAGCTCCTAAACGGTATCAGAAAGTTTGCGTTGGAAGTAAGAGATTTAGACGTTGATTTGATTGATTCAATCAACCCATTTCAGCAAGCTTACGCAATCTTATCTGTGCAAATGAACGAAAGCACATTGCGCCAGCTTCAAGCTGTCATTGTCAGTAAAAAGATTGCGCTCGGAGAGGGTGAGGCCCGCGACCTGGCGATGAAAGCGAGAGACTTTATGAACTCTCATGGGCGTCCGCCTTCATTAAAAGCCGCCGATCCTTGGGAGCGTAAAATGGCCGAAGGCGTTGCTGCTTTAGCCAGGCATGTGGCCAAACGGAAAGCGAGTGAGGCGTGACAGAAGCGCTTTCAGATGAAGCTCTTCTTGCCGAGCTTGGTGTTGATATTAAGGTGGAAGCGCCTCGCACCTACACCGCTCTTGAAGCGCGTTTGATTGCAGGGTTTGAAGATATTCAACGCTTTTATGAAGAGCATGGTCATGCTCCCAGGCATGGAGAAGACAACGATATTTTCGAACGCCTTTATGCAGTTCGTCTTGATAGGCTGAGAGAAAATGCACAAGCGCTTCAACTTCTGGCGGACATTGACAAAGATGGTTTGTTAGATGGAGGAGATATAGACAGAAGCGTTTCTACTGACCTCGGTGACGAGGCATTGCTTGCATCGTTAGGGGCTAGTGAAGCCCATGTAGATACAGATATCACCAAGCTAAGAAATGTCTCGCCTGTTGCTCATCGCCGTGCAGCGGAGGAGATTGCTGGGCGAGAAGTCTGTCGAGACTTTGAGTTATTTGAACCAATCTTTAAGGCCGTTAAAGGCGAGTTGAAGACCGGTGTTCGGGAAACGCGAACAGCGGCGACCCAGGAAGATTTTGATGTTGGCCGTTTGTTTATACTGAACGGTCAGATGGCTTACATCGCTTGGAAAGGCAAAGAAAAAAAGGCTACGGGCAAGAATCTTTTCGACGCAAGATTACGAGTTATTTTTGATAACGGTACCGAAAGCGGCTTACTAATGCGTTCCTTACAACGAGCGCTAAACGGCGATGAACGAGGCCGATCAATCACGGAACCCAATGCGGGGCCGTTATTTACCGGTCAAAAAGAAAACGAGACAGGAACAATTTATGTTCTTCGTTCAAAGTCAAACTTGCCGCAAATTTTACCAATCAGGAATGCGATCCTAAAGGTTGGAGTTACCAAAAATAGCGTTAAAACACGGATAGCAAACGCCTCCAAAGAAGCCACTTATCTACTAGGAGAAGTCGAGATTGTGGACGAATATACGCTTTACAATGTTAACCGAAATAAACTCGAAAAGATGCTTCAACACATTTTTCAAGATGCTCAGATGCAGGTTGAAATTCCAGATAGGTTCGGAAACCTGGTGAAACCTAGGGAGTGGTTTTTTGTAACGCCGCAAGCTGTGGCCACGGCTGTTGAGCTTATAAGGTCGCAGAAAATTCAGGATTTCACTTACAATAGAGACACTGCATCATTCGAAAAGACTGGTGACGACAACTAAGGTTTTTCTAAAAACCTACCCGTTCCTCAACAAAATCGAAGGGCCATCGACCCCTCACCTAGCCGTAACTATTGCCCTGCGTACTCGCCGGACGGGCAGGCTATTCGCTTGACGCTTTCGCTACGAATAGCCTTTGGCTTAGCGGGAAAAAGCTAAATTTCTCTTGTTTCCCAAAACTAACGATATGGTGCGAATTGTGGTAACAACAAACAGTCTATTGACAATTTCACCTCATTTAAGTTATTGAAATATACAGTCTAATTGTTTCCGGGTCTTATCGTCCCCGGTGCGCCACTATACTCCACACATAAAAATATTAAGTTGTTGAAGTTGAACGATTTATTCATAGCGAACTTGACGTGTAACATCTGCGCGCTTGATTTTGTGTAACAATTTGTGCAACTTTTGTGTAACAATACTGTTTTCGAATGATTGAGATGATGTAAATGGCCGATATGAAGTATCTTCAAAAGCGCGGAGGTCATTGGCATTATGTTCGGCGCATTCCCAAGAAATTCCACGGGATTGACAAGAGGGGCATGATTAGAAAATCTTTGGGCACTGACTCTCTTTCTAAAGCGCGAAAACTCCGCGATGAAAAAATCAAACACGACGGCATATTTTGGAATCTGAAACTTGCGAGTGTCAGTGATGATAAATTCGTTCAGGAAGAGGCCACTTATGAAAAAGCGAAGCTCATAGTGCAGTTAAACAATGTTGCGTTACTTGACATTCAAACACTAGCGAAATTGCCAATCAAGGATATCTTAACACGACTAAAATTGTTAGAAGTCACTCCAGAAAGTATCGCTGCGAAGGAAAAAGCAGACGCACTGTTGGGCGTGTTTAAAAAGCCGTCCATGCCGATCAGTAAAGCTTTCGAACTATATACTGATAAGCTTGCTATAGGGGATTTAATTCGCAAATCCGACGGGCAGAAAAAATCATGGCACAAAGCCAAACTTAGAGCCGTTACAAATTTCACGAGTATGCACGGCGACCTTTCAATGGATGCGATCACCCGAGAGCACGCGCGAGATTTTTATGATTGGTGGGTTGAGCGCGTCCTACCCGAAGACAATAGTAAAGGTATGGCGCCCAATACCGCTAATCGCGATTTGGGGAATTTGCGAAAACTTTATCGAGAATATTGGAAACACGCGGGTGACGAAGAACGCCTTAACCCATTTCGCAATTTACGGATCGCTGAAACAGAATATGAACCTAGGCCTGCATTTGAAACAGCATGGGTTCAAACTCGCATTTTAACGCCGGGAATTTTCAACGGATTGAATGAACAAGCTGTGGCAATTATTTACGCAATGATTGAGACGGGGTGTAGGCCTAGTGAGCTTGCCAACTTAATTCCGAAGAACATACGACTCGATAGTGACATTCCCTATCTTCATATTCGAACTGAGAGCAGGCGAAAATTAAAGTCAAAGGCGTCTAAGCGAGTTATCCCCTTAGTTGGAGTGTCCTTGCTTGCGATGAAGCATATGCCTGGAGGCTTTCCACGTTATAAAGACAAAGAAGCTTTGCTATCTGCGTCTCTCATGAAAGCTTTTCGTGCGCGAAAGTTATTCCCGACGCCCAGACATACGGTTTACTCGCTAAGGCACTCATTTGAAAAACGAATGCTAGAAGCTAATATCGATTACGGATTGCGCTGTGAATTGATGGGTCATAGCACCAACCGCCCCAAATATGGCGACGGAGGATCTTTGGTCTACAGGCGTGATCAATTGCTGAAAATTGCATATCCTATTTCCAAGGATTTTAGATTTTAACTTGTTTCCAAAGAAGCCGAATTTAATTGCGTCGGCCTTTCTTCTTCTTCTCACGTTTATTCTCTATGTTGTGCTCACCGTTACTTCCCTTATTGAATACCTTCAATTTTGGATCGAGTACTTCGTCAGCCCATAATTCCACTTCGCCGTCGACGTACTTTTGCGCAACCACATTGATCCCACCGGACATTTCTATAAAACTCTGCAGCCATATTGGTTCAATTTCATGATCATACGCATATTGCATGCATCGTGCGTATTTTGAACGAAATGCGGCACTTCCACTTAAACAATTTAAATCAGCCAAAAATACGAGCATGTAATTGAACGGGTTGCGTTTGGTTCGAGAAGAAAATTTACAAAGTGTTTCGAGCCGCCTGTAAAGTGCTTCCTCGCCCGACATTTCCTCATCCTTGTATGTGACGCTTTTTCTTTCAAGTTTGTCTGAAACATACCAGTATATTTCGCGTAATACGAGATATTTGGGATTGAAATACATAGATGGCGATGGCCTAAATAAGGTATTCTCATCTTCTTCACTGACAAATAATTCACCCTTCTTCCTGCTGGTTTCAATTTTCTCCAACTTCGCCTCATATTTCAGCAGTCGCTTTTTGAACCCCTTAACACTAGCGTTTCTTTCGTCATCATTTCGATCCAGCCTGGTTGGATAAGTGATCTTTGTTGTTGACATAACGAAACCAATCTATATGTGCATAGAGATGCAATATTGCATCTAAATTATTATATAAGCGTAAGGACGATTGGCAAGGTATATGTTGATATTTTACACGAATGTGGGCGCTCGGGCTTCTTAATGCAGTGGCAACTTCCACACAAATTGAAGAGGGCTTGAAGATACTTGCCCGCTTAATTTCTGCGTATGGCGAAGTCTATTGGCCATTGTTCGAACGGCTAGAAAAAGAGCTCGAGTATCAAAATTCTCGCCAAAACCGGCTGAAGCGTTACCTGCCGAACCTAGATCAATCTTATCCAGTGCCACCACAGAGAAGGACAGCAAGTGAAAACGAAAAACAGACAAAATAAAAATACAATGCCTTCATTTTCCCAAGGCAAACGGAAAATATCAATGCATCGCAGATCGCAAAAAAAGTTAAAACCACCCCAAAAGCTTGGAGCTTCGTGGAAGATCTACCTGGAAGAGAGGATCACAAATGTAGATGGCAAGTTACCCCTCAATTCGCGGAAAGGGAGCATATTGGACATGTCATATAAATTCACAATCGGGATGATCGAACAAGATAAGCTAGCAACGGTTGGCCGAACGATTCAGAAAAGGGGCGTCTCTCCAGCTAACGTGCAAAGATTGATTGCGAAAAACCCCTTCCAACTTTGCATGAATTATCTTTGCTATAAAGGCGTTCGGAAAGTCGATCCAAAGCTGCAGCATAAATGGTCGCGTTTATTACACTACGCCTATCTTCATCACGTTGAGGCTGAGAACTTACTTGGATTTCTCTATCAAGAGGGACCCTACGATTTGATTAATGGGCGTTACAAAAAGCTTCTCGCTAAGAAAAGCGATTGATCAAATAGATCGCCGACCACAGCGATCGTCATACCCAGCGAACAAAATTTTACACATTCACCAAAGGAAAAGCTATGCTTCCTTATAGCCCAAAACACGGCAGCCCATTTAACTCTGAAGAATACAAGAATACGCTCAACCCTAATGCTTATAGGGCTCTAAAGCAACTAACCAAGATACTCTCGCCGTCGACACTAAGACCATTTTACGACTGCAGTAGTGATAAGGACGATGTCCTGATATCGCCCGAACAAGCGAGGGAAAGATCGTTCACCCTAGCGATAAAAATTATTTGCCGAATGTTGACCCTGGTTTATCTGAAGAAGGGCTTGCGTAAATCCGACCGCAAGAAACTCCTAAAACTGTTAACACAGTCAGTTTCACGAAGAGCCTCTGACGTTGAACTGAGGGTTCAACTTACTTATAGTTTCATAAAGCACTTGTACGCAATCCGCAGGAAGACCATCAAAGACAAAAGTACCGAATTTTATCTTCTAACTTTTTCATGTGATTCTTGGTGTTCATCTGAATATGCGCCTGTCGTAGACCTGTACCAGGCGAAAGAAGATGTTTTGGCATTGCTTCGAAGGTATGGTTTCTGCGACGCTTTGGGGGTTTTTGAAATTCAACCCTTGCTCAACGACCCTCTTAGAAGACGAGAGGGGGTAACATTTATGCTCCACTGCCATGTCGTTATATGGCGACAAGAGTGGTCAAAATCGGATATCAAAAAATTTAGGATAAAAGTCGAAAAGAGGCTATGCAACAAGCGTCTGAAGTCTCCTTTGCACGTTACAAGGATAGAGCGATCAAAGAATGATATATTACGGATCGCCTCTTACCTCCCCAAGTTGCCCGGATACGCAAAACGCTGGAAGAGCGAGACAGAACTCATAAACGGTGAAAAAGCGCTATCCCGAAAGCGAATATTACGGCTCTTGGAGATACTCTCATACATTCCACAGAAGTCCCTGATATTTGGCGTGGGGCAAGAGGGTAACGCGCTTAAGCGTGATATTTGGGGTGATGTGACAACCTGGAATAGGAAGCGCATAAAACACTTTGATGGCGAGACTATTTCTTACGCTGAGCTTAAAGCGCTTTGGAAACGGGTCTGGCATGTAATTGATCCCAAATACACCAAGGCGCCCGTGATTCTTCTTCGAAGAGGGGAAAAAGATGCCAGTTAAGAGAAAACGCGATGATGAAAACGATGCACAGGAGTTAATTCAGAAATTCGTGAACCAGGACCAAGTTTGGGCCCTCGGCGTCTTTGGCGCAGGCGGCACTGGCAAGTCAGAAAGTATCAAGATGTTAGCTTCGGAGAATGGACATAAGGCGGTTGTGCTGGCCCCAACGGGTATCGCTGCAGAAAATATTGGAGGTAAAACAATAGCCTCTTTCTGCCAGGTTCGGAAATTTGAGCGCGGTATGAAATTCGAGGTCCCAGTTTCAGAAAAACTGGCTAAGCGAAAAATTCCAATTGAATTAGTCATTATCGATGAGATATCCATGGTCTCCATCCTTATGATCAGATACTTAGAAAAGGTTTTGCGTCATTTAAATGGTGAGCCCAATCTTCTGTTTGGCGGGGCAAAGCTGATTATGTTTGGAGATCAGTATCAGTTACCAGCTATAGAGGGTAAGCCCGCATACTGTTCAAAACTCTTCAAGCGACATTCCTTTAAAGTATTACACCTGACGAAAATTCACCGTCAATTGGATCCAAAATTCCAAAGCGCTTTACTGGCGATCAGGCTGGGCGATAAGGAGGATCTCAAGCGCGCTTTAAAATACATCAATGATAACTGTTATCAACCTAATTTCCATGATGATGAGTCTATCATCATTTGTCCGACCAATGTGCGTGTAGATATATGGAACCAAAAGAAACTTAAGAAACTGAGTAAAACAGGCGAGAAAACTTACAATAAAGACGGCAATGAATTGAAACTGAGAGTCGGAACGCGTGTAATGGCAACGGAAAATAATTCATCACACGGCTATTACAACGGCTCGTTAGGGGTTGTTGTCAATTGCGAAAAGAACGGCCCAACTGTTAACTTCGATGCCATAAATGAACCGGTGAAAGTCAAAAACTCTTATTGGGAACGCCGCAGTAGCCCAGGTCAGGCAATCCCCCTAAAACTGGCTTTTGCCATCACTGTGCACAAAGCTCAGGGCCAGACTTTTAAAAAAGTGATTATAAATCTTACCGATGATTTCTTTGCTAAGGGACAGCTCTACGTAGCCTTGTCGCGCGTTAGGGAAATCCAAGGACTAAAAATCAGCCGTAAGCTCACCAAGAACGATGTCATCCCTAATAAAACTTATGCGCGTATACTGAGCCAGTTTGAAGAATGGAAATGATTGACCCATGGCAAAAATCACATTTCGCCATGAGTTTATTTTAATGTTAATTGAGTATTATTTTACAAGCCCGCTCCCGAAAAAGCGGTGCCAGTCGGATGTTTCCGCAGCGCCATAACAACCGGATGGTTTTGCGATCGTCGAAACCAGCCGCCAAGCCGTGAAGGATGAGGGCTTTTCAATAGGTCACCCTCTCCTTCTCAATAAACAGTATCTCCACGCTGATTTGGTTGACTCATCTTGAGGTTAATGCGCTCGACGAATGATCAATTGATGCTTGATCGCTCAGACAACGATCCATTCAATTGTAGTGCTTAAATGGTGGACCTACGGGTGATCGATTCCGTCGAAAGGGTGGGCAACATAATCAGCAATTCTATTTCATCTAAAGGAAGCAATTGAACTTAATAAAAAAGATTTGGAGTCTGGTTCAGACGGAGGATTTTATTCATCTTGAGTCGTGCGTAGAGAAAGATGAAGTCGAGCTTGAATATATAGCCACATCTCTTGCTATATAATTTGTCCATGAAATTGGCGGCGATAGCAAATAGAGACTTTTATTGAGCGGAATTGTAGCTAAACTCAAGGACGTTAAAGTGACAGCGCTACAGGAACAATCAATGCCGTCTTATGCCAAAAGTCGAAAAAGTGAGATTTCTTATTCGGCACCACTGATAAGCAACATTAGGCAAATTCTTACAGGTCTTCAGGGATTTGACTCGATGGCCCGCGAGATCATCCAAAACGCAGACGACGCGGGTGCAAAAAGTATTAAGTTTAATATTAATGACCGCGCTTTGGTTGTTTGGAACGACGCTGAATTTATAAATTGTGGGCTTACCTCTGACGAGTGCTCTTGGGCGGCCGATGAAAGCTCAACTCTTGGGAAGCGCAAAGCTTGTGACTTTCATGCGATCAGCAAGGTAGGAAGCGGAAACAAATACAATCAACCTGGACTAATTGGTAGGTTTGGTATTGGCTTCGTTTCAGTCTACCAATTGACAGACCAGCCCATTATTAGATCCGGTAACATTGAACTTAGACTCGACCCTCTGTCGGAGAAGGCAAAGGTAAGTACAATCGATGCGCTTGATGGGTCAGAAATTGATATCCCCTGGGCTTTGGATGATCATAGCCCAATACGTGAGGCCCTCAACGCTTCGGCATTTTCCCTAGAAAGTCTAGAATCCCTTCAAAACGATCTAATTATCACTGCGGAAAATTGTCTTCTTTTTCTAAATCATCTGCAAAACATTGAGATTTTACGTAACGGCGAAAGAGTAAGTTTTGTTGAAAAAGCTGAAGAAGGTGAAAATCACGTCCGTCTTTCTTTTGATAAGAAGCCTAAACCTGAAAATTGGTTTGTCATTCATCTTGATGCAGAAGAGGCAGCGCGCCCCCTGAAAAAGAAGTTCGTGGCTATTGAAAGATTAGACAGACAAACAACAATTCAAGTGGCCTTTCGTCTTGACGATGATGAAAGACATAATGGGCTAATTTTTGCATACCTTCCCACAGAACAGGAATCCCCTATTCCTTGTCATATCAATGCCGATTTCTTTCCAGAACAAACAAGAAAATCTTTAGTTCTATCTGGAGAACAGCACGAACGATATTGGAACGAGATGCTTTTGGGATATATTGCTAAAGAAATCGCCGCCCGACTTGCAAGTCTCAAAAATGTTCTTGGACCAAAAGGTCTTTGGAGGCTGATCGACAAGGCGTTTCAAAACAAAAACGAACAACATTTTGGGATGTTTTGGAAAGAGATCTCTCGTGAAGCAAGAGAGGCTGAAATATTTTGGACCAGTAGCGAACAATGGACGCTTTGGAGCGAATGCAGCATATTGCAGCCATCCTATGGCATCAAACACGAGGTAGCTCTGGGCGAAGTTGGGATAGTAACGATAAACTCTTCGATGCGCCCTTTCAAATCATCGATGACCGAAATCGGGTTACTGGAATTAAGCTTTGAAAAGCTACTGAAAAGTCTGAAATCTTGGGAAGCCGCTTCTTTAGATAAGGAGTCTAAAGTAGATTTTTCAAAATTGAATAACATCATCACTCCTATTTGGAGGGTTTTGGATGATTTCTTGGAAAACCTAACAAATGCGAAAATAAAGACCAATCCAAATATTCGAGTAATTAACGTCCGGGAACTAAATTTAAGAACTCAAATAGAGGAGCTGACTAACTTAAAAATTGCTCCATGTGTTGACGGTAAGTTGGCTAAGTTTACAGACTTAAAAAAGTTACCACGGCAGGCAAATGCAAAAGAAGTCTTTCGTTACTTTTCTGATTTACCTTTAGTTTCAAAAAAATTCGCTAAATACCCCCAGCTTTTCTCCCACATTCCGGAATTTGACTTTGAGGATCTTTTGCTGGAGTTGGCCAGCTTGGTCGAAGATGAAGAAACCGCGAAGTCATTTCTGACCCAAGAAATTAAATTGGTGCGCGGGTTCTACGATTTTCTTACCAACTATCCTCGAGACAAAGAAAAAGACTATTCAGTCGCAGTAGCATCTACACCATTTTTAGCAGGCCACAGCCGTTTCCTAGCGCCAGAACTCGCTGTGCTGCCGGGAGGGTTCGATGATCCGATCGGGCGTTTTGATACATTGAATCTTGAGTTTTTTGGAGAGGAAGCTCAAAAGTTTCTTAAGGAGGTTTTGAAAGTTAAAACCTTAACGCTGGAAACCTATATAAATGAGCACCTCCCGGAAATCCTCCAACACAATATCTCGAATGAACAGTATATTTCATTACTGGATGTGTTTGTATCAAAGAAGGATCTCCTGAAAAAAAATGACATCAGGGAAACGCTAGCAGCATTACCCTTAGTTAAAACAAAAGATGGTTCCATGCGACCTGCAGTGGAATGCTACTCAAAGACGGCCGCACTCACTGAAATTTTAGGTAATGACGATATATTTTGGATCGATGAAAGTATATTCGACGATACAAGAATTGAGCTTTATTTGGGGTTTTTGAGGTCTTTGGGAATGCGGGAAAAGCCTTCGCTTACCCATGCCTTGGCTCGCATGAAGGTGATCGTGGAGAACCCTCCCGTCGAAGAAACCCGAAAAGCTATCTCCAAAATCTTCGCATTTCTAGCTGAAATATATGAAAGTGAAAGTTTAGCGAAAAATGAAGATGAGTTTGTAGACGAGATATCACAGATGCGTGACATGGATTGGCTTCCCGCTAAAAAGGAAGGGAAGCTCGATACAGACTGGTGGTACGCACCACACGAATTGTTTCAGCCTCACCGAGCGGACGGGTTCGCGTCGCAAGTTCCTGTGCTGAGCCTCACAAGTAAAAGTGGAGTACAGAAGCGCGAATTTTTTGAGTTTCTTAAAATGCCGGCGGAACCGGACACATCGATCGTCGTCGATCATATCGAAGAGTTCATCGAGCGTGGACTGCAGCCTGACCGACTCACCTATCTGATCTTGAATGAACGCTTCAAAAAAGATGATGACACCTCTTGCATTGAACGGTTGAAGGACAAGAGGTGCATATATGCACCGAAGAAGAGGAAATTTTTTGGTACTGATCGGTTTTTTGGAGCAAGCCACATCTGGCCAGGTACTGTTTTAAAGCACCGGAATGGATGCGTTCATATAAAGAGCTGTTTGAGTTTCTCGGTGTCGCCGAAGAACCATCTACCCAAACTTACGTAGAAGTACTGATCGATATTGCAGAGGAATTCGGTAACAATCCCTCTGGATTACCTGCTGACATCGCACAAGTTCACAATGTCTGCGTCAAAACTCTTGCTGAAAAACTTCGCGAAGAACCGGCTGAAACATCTCGTCATCTCGAGTTGCTTTTGGCCAAGCCATTTTTAACAACCATCGCTGGCACGCTCGCATTCCCCGACGAAGTCGCCTTGCAAGATAGTGATTGGCTGGCAGAGCCGTTTGGAAGAGAGCTAGATTCTCGGCTGGTGAGTTCGTCACCTGCAACCTTAGAACTCTTCAACTGGTTTAACATAAAATCATTATCATCGGTGACAAGGTTGGAAACGATTGCGTTGGGAGATGTGGTGAGCGATTACAATGCGACAGAACTAGTTCGTAGTCGAAGCGATCTACTTGGATGGCTCTGCACTGAACTTAAAGATGAAACACGATGGCGGCTCGACCAGTCGCTGCGAAAAATTGAGTTTGTTCGAACTAATAACCTGACGGTACAATCCGTCTTTGAATTAGATGATATTCCTTTTAAGTCGTCACCACGCGCTGACGAGGTGGTCTTTGATTCAAACGAGGTTAGAGTATACGTACTAGATAATTTAGAAGACAGTTATTGGATTCCGGCATTTCGCAGTATATTCTCAACACTGTTAGCCGGAGAGATTAACGTTGAGATTCGAAAGTTTGCCCTTAGTGCTGACATTGTTCTTAGTGCAAATTCGCACGAGGATGCTGCTAAGAAACTAAAGCAAGCAGGCTACGAGGCCCCTGAAGCAGACAGCCTATCAGTAGAAAAATTCGCAGAGGAAGAAGCCGGCGAACTAGATTTCGCAAACAGCTTGGACAGCATTGAATCAGATTGGGACGCAAAAGATAATCAAGCAATTGAAGCTACTGGAGGCCATGGTGAGATCGCTGCCTCCAACGCCCACATTGCGGCGGAAGCGGGAAAGAATGGGCCTGAATTTAGATCGCCGGTGTCCGACGATCCTGGAAGTGTACAAATCGATGGATCGGAAGATACTAAGGCAAGAATAAGTTCTGTGGCGAAACCAGAATCTGAGTCGAAAAAAAGCGGGACCCAGAAGTCCGTCCGAAAGGCACGAACCGAATGGATGAGAACATATGTAAGGATCGAGAAAGACGATGGACGTGAGAACAGTAAAAGAACAGGACCTAGCCAAGAGCGAATTTCAGCGATCGACGAAGCTGCAATGACCGCTGTTATCGACTACGAGTTTAAAAGAGGTTTCTTGCCTGAACGGCAACCACATTTTAATCCAGGTTACGACATCCTATCACGAGCAAAAACGAGTGACCAAAAGCGCCTCATTGAAGTCAAGGGATTAGGCGACGAGTGGAGTGAAAGAGGGGTGAAACTCTCCAGAACTCAGATTTCTTTTGCTAAGGACCACCCGGACGAGGTTTGGCTTTATGTTGTCGAACATGCTTTGGATCCGAGGAACAGAAAAATTAATGCTATAAAGAACCCATTTTATAAGGCAGATGAGTTTTGGTTTGATAGGGTTTGGCGGGACGTTGCAGTAGAAAAAAGCGGGGATTACAAGTCTCAATTCATCGAAGGGCGTCGGATCAGGGTTGAGCAATGGGGAGTGGGAGAGATAGTTGAGACTAAACAAGCAGGGCTTCTACTTTATCTCAAAATTAAGTTTGCGGATCGCGAAAAGTCCCTCGCCTTTAACGCAACCACAATGGAAATTTTAGAAAACTGATATCGTGGTTAGGTTACACCCAAACTATTTGGATAAGAATGCTGAGGAAGTCCCAAATTCAGAGTTTCGATTCTATGAAGCTTGTTCTTCCTTGAAAGGGGACTATCATATATTCCATTCTGTGGGATGGATTGCCAAAGGAAAGCAAGGGGCACGAGATGGTGAGGCAGATTTTGTAGTCTGCCATCCTGAAAAAGGCTTTCTGGTAATAGAAGTCAAGGGAGGGCGTGTACGCGCAAATTACTCAACGGGAAAATGGTTTTCGATTGACAGAAATAATCGTGAGCACGTCATAAAGGACCCGTTTAGACAGTCTATGAACGGAAAATTCAAAATATTGTCCAAGCTTAAAGAGCATAAAGATTGGAAACGTTTGGGGCTAAAAAAAATTACAATGGGGCATGCAGTATTTTTTCCAGACGTCGACAACGGAAAGGCACTTCAGGGTCCAAATGCTCCAAGCGAAATTATTGGAGATCGCTCAAACCTCTCAGACTTAAATGGTTGGTTAGATAAAGCGTTCACTTATTGGTCGAAGGAAAATTCAGTTTCCAAAGAAACTGCCCTGGGTCTGAATGGGGTGCAACTTATGACGCGTATTTTCGCGCGCGTTGTGGAAGCGAGACCACTGTTGTCTTCCCAAATCGGAACTGAAGATAGTCAAAGACTGCTATTAACCGATCGTCAAATACAAACCTTGGATCTCCTCTCAAAACAAAGGCGCGTGGCAATCATCGGCGGTGCGGGTACTGGAAAGACTGTTTTGGCAGTTGAGAAAGCAAGGCGGCTTGCTAACGAGGGGTTTAAAACATTGCTGACCTGTTACAATAAACCTCTAGAATACCACTTGAAGGGGGTTTGTAAAAATCAAGAGAATCTAAGCGTGATTGGTTTTCACAGCCTATGCAAGAAAATAGTGGACAAAGCCGAACGGGAAAGCGGAAGGGATTTACTTGCGGAAGCGAAAGCATCATTTCCTGGGCTGGAGCTATGGGATCACTATTTTCCTATCGCTTTAGCGTACGCTTTGGATATTGTGAACGTCAGATATGATGCGATTGTCGTCGACGAAGGTCAGGACTTTGGAGAAGAGTATTGGCTTCCAATAGAAATGCTTTTAGCCGATGGAAACGTATCACCACTCTATATTTTCTTAGATGAAAACCAGGACGTTTATAGAAAAGCCAGCTCATTTCCCGTAGATGCGTCCCCAATTACCCTTTCATTTAATTGCAGGAATACAAAGACAATACACGAGGCAGCTTACAAGTATTATGCTGGGCCTCCAATTGATCCTCCAGATATAACGGGTGAAGAAATCCTTATCCTGACCGCCCCTGATTTAAGAAGGCAAGCCAAACAAATCCAAAAATTCATTTCGAAGATGATGACCGTGGAACAGGTCCCATGTAGTGCAATTGTTGTTTTGATTGCTAACAGAAAAAACCGCAAAGTTTACGAAACCGCGTTAAACGACCTTGAATTGCCCTCCGGAGTAATTTGGAAGGCGGGTAATACTAACGAGAAACCTGGAATAATTATCGAAACAGTTGCGAAATTCAAGGGCTTGGAAGCTGAGATGGTCATCCTGTGGGGGCTCGACAATCTGCCAAGCGGGGATGCGGTTCAAACACTTTATGTTGGCCTCTCCAGGGCAAAATCTATTTTAGCGGTTTGTGGATCACAAGAGGATTGCAATGATGCTATGACGCGTAATTATTTTACGGTCTAGACTAATTGATCCTTAAACCTGCCTTGCTTCTTTTTGGAACTTTCTGATTAAGGTAGCATTTGGAATTAACGAAAAACCCCATCAGATTAAAGTTCTCCTTCTTCAAAATCACATTGAAAGGCGAAAACATGCAAAACACATCATTCCCAACAACGGGATTCGTTCGGTTATCCCAAATTCTCGCTCTTAGGGTCCAATTCCTTTATCTAAATCAACATGGTGGCAGGGGGTTAAGGATGGTCGCTTTCCACAATCACGCAAACTGGGCCCGAAAATAACGGTCTGGAGGGTAGAAGATATACGTGCTTTATACGAATATGACGACGTTTCTCCAATTAGTATCGAGTAAAACGACAAAGGCCGGCTCTCAGCCGGCCAACTAGTAGGTATTGTTCAGAATTATGATCTGACATCTGCCTAGATTAAAAAGGGACCTATATACTTAACTAGCCAAATAGTGCTTTACATTTTTGGCTAGTTATGTTCTATTCTCTCTAACAAAGGGAATCGAAATGTCTAAGCCAGAAAATATCAGCCTTTATGAGTTCTTTCAAAAGTTCCCAAATGAAGAGTCTTCCCGCGTTTACTTTGAATCGCAACGCTGGAACGGCAAGACAGTCTGCCCTCACTGTGGTTCTGAAACCGTTTCAGAGTGTAAAGACCATAAGCCAATGCCTTACCGTTGCAAATCTTGCCGCAAGCATTTTAGTGTGCGGACCGGAACGGTCCTAGCCGAGTCCCGCTTGCCTCTCCATAAGTGGATGATGGCAATGTATATGCTCACAACGGCGCGTAAGGGCATTTCTAGCGTTCAAATGGCCAAAGAGTTGGGCGTTACCCAGAAGACTGCATGGTTCCTTGCGCAGCGCATTCGTGAGTGCTGGATGGGTAATGATGGCAACAAAGGCAATCACAGCGGGTCTACTGTTGAAGTGGATGAAACATTCATTGGCGGCAAAGAAAAGAACAAGCATTACTCCAAGAAAACCAATGCAGGTCGTGGGACAGTTGGTAAGGTTGCCGTTATCGGCGCTAAAAACCGCAATGGCGGTGTTGTCGCTAAGCCTATCGCAAACACAAAAGGCTACACGCTGCAATCTTTCATCCGTGAGAACGTGGAATACGGCGCTACGGTCATTACAGATAGCTTCACAGGCTATAACGGCCTAGGCACTGACTTTGACCATCACAGCGTAAATCATTCAGCTGGCGAGTATGTACGGGACCAAGCGCATACGAATGGTATCGAGTCATTTTGGGCTTTACTTAAGCGAGGCCATTACGGAATCTATCACTATATGAGCACAAAGCATTTACACCGTTATGTGAATGAGTTTTCTTATCGCCACAACACCCGTGAACACGGCACCATGGACTTTATCTCTTCAACAATAGAGCGCTCCGTTGGCAAGCGCATCAAATATGTGGACCTCATCAATGGTTAGAACCCCTAGAATTATAGAACCTATAAACGCTGACTTTGAAGACCTTGCAAGTAACATTGTCGGCAAGGGCAAAAGCAACATTCTGCAGACTATCGCTGGCGCACCACAAACTCCAATTCAGATCGGTGATACTGAAATTGAATGTTATGTTCTCGATGACGAAACCCGCGTTCTTACGCAGGCAACATTTCTTGAGGCAATGGGCCGCCATCGAAAGGCAAATGTCCGAAAAGAAGGTGAAGAGCGGCTTCCCGCAATCCTTCAAGGAAAGTCTATTTTTCCCTTTATCTCTAAGGACTTGACAGAGAAGAGCCAGCCTATTCAATTTCAACTTCCATCGGGCACAACAGCTAGTGGTTATAGGGCTGAAATACTGCCTATGGTTTGTGAGGTATTTCTAAAAGCACGTGATGCTGGTGCATTGCCCGCCAACCAACAGCACATAGCGGAACAGGCCGAAATATTAGTTCGGGCGCTGGCTCAAGTTGGTATTATCGCGCTGGTTGACGAAGCCACGGGCTATCAATTTGATAGATCTCATCAAGCGCTCCGCATCTTGCTAGACAAATATATCAATGAGGGAATGCGTCAGTGGGTTAAAACATTTCCTGACTCATTTTTCGACCAACTTGATAAACTATATGACAATCAACCAACAACTTCACGAAAACGTCCGCAGTATTATGGCCGTTTTATAAACACACACATCTATAAACCTATTGAACATGGATATGTAAAAGATGCGCTGGACAAAAAGAACATTGCGGACGATGGCAAGCGAAGAGCAAGATTCCATCAATGGCTCTCAGATGATGGAAGGCAGGTGCTTAGTCGCCAACTCGGCAGAACCGAGATGTTGATGGAAATGAGCTCAGATATTGAAGCATTTAAGAAGGCCGCAAAAAAACAAAAAGACATTTCGATCGCACCATATCTATTTGACGATATGAACCGGATTATTGAATAGTTATTTGGGGCGGGCACCGACAAATATTCCAGTCAAAACCATACCAACCAAGCCAATTACTGTTGTAGCTGTGCTTCCCACCATAAAGTTTAGAACGGAGTCTGGCATTTCTTTTTTAAAACACCCTGATGCGTAGAGAGTTAAAAAAACACCGACAAACCCACAGTATACGACCATAAACCAAAATGTATTACCAGCGTAGGGCTTGATCAAATCATCAAGTATTTCTGTGGTTTTTGCCTTTGACTTTAATCGCTCATTTTCGATTAAAAGCTCATCCTTTTCATCGGAAACCTTTGTGAAAGCCTCATACAATTGGTCTTGACTAACATTAATATCAGTAAGTGTAGGCTCTACCGATGGTGCCGAATTGTCAATATCATCAACAGATATGGGGCTTTCATTCTGGGGCACGACCAGCCAAAGCTAACTCGATAAAATGTTGTTGAATATCGCCATTATCTATTTGCGCATTCCTGCCTCTGCCAAAGTATGCATTTGACCAAGGAGTTCCTGGTCGATGAGTCATTTCTGATAATTGCAGCCCAGAATATTGGCCGTACTTTAGCCAAACATGCTTAATCACATTATTTTCACTTGGCTCTAAAACTGCCCTCCAAGGCTCGTTTGTAAGTGGGTGAGAGAAAAATCTATTATTTAAGTCGTATCCCCTATCGCGTATATGATTCCACAACACTCTCATGACAGGGCCGCCATCCCAAGCCTCTATTCTATCTGCTATCAACGGTGTGCGATTGATTGCCATGTTCCACCCATGCGCAATGTAGCAGAGCTTCTGCAATTTCATTTGTGGGATAGCTGAAATTTGTCGTTCTGCAAATTCATTTGCAATTGCTATGGCGCTGTGGTTTGGCATAGTAGCTTAGCTCCATTCTTGTGGATTAGGCATATGGTGAACAAAAGGCGAAAGTCAATGGAGTTTGCTAGCCGAAACCCATGTTTATTTTTGGCTAGTTAAGTATATAGGTCCCATTAAAAACTACCAGGTACCGTTTATAATTAATCTTGAGAACGAGGGTCCCTGTTTCTAATCACAAACACACCTTTATTTGCGAACTTGTGCCTTTTTCGGTCTTTATCGCCCTTAAAGCCAATTGATCTCTTTTTGATAAACTTCAGACCATCGGAGTCATCAAAGTAGAGCCGATTGTCGTCGTATCCGGAGATTACCGAGAAGTGTTTCAAAGTGCCTTGGAGATTGATACAGACTGGAAAACCCTTGCGAATCTCTTTCTCAATTACAGAGAATGGATCCTTCTTATCTAAGACTAGCCGGACTAACTCTAGGTCAGTTCTAAACAGGTCATTGCTTGTTGACACAAGAAATTTCGCCAACTTTCGTCTTCGTTTACATGATAATCCGTTGGTTAGGGCATGGTACAGGTCATATTCCGCATGTAAGTAGCTAAGTCCCGCGCTGGCCAGTATCCGGCATTTTGATCGTGGAACATAATGGGTCAATTTCGCAGACAGCTGGATCGCATTAATAGCGGAATATAATCCGCAGAGGGAATCTAGAGATCCCTGTTTAAAGGTGATGCGGTTTTGGGATTGAGGTAATACGTATTTGGTCATTTTGGCCTTTCTATCAATATTCTTGAGCCAGCATCACTGTGAGGACGCGGGTTGTGCAGTCTGGGTTTGCAGGGTTTGGTGAGCAGTGGATCAGGTCTCGGTCATAATAGTCGATCTTCCAAAAGATCACTTGATCGCCTATTTCAACCCGTCCGAAGTCGTGTTCAGAATAAGGGTCGTTGTCCGGGCTAAAGTCGTCATAGTCCCTGATCTGGGCAAATAGCGCTATTTGTGTATCTCTATCCAAACACTGAATACCCGGTGTCATCACGATCATTCCGCCGATGCCAGTTGTTCGGAACTGATCATTGAGCACACTCAGTTGGTTATAAAGTGTTGTTTTGATTGGCTTTCTGTCATGGGGTTCATTTTTTGAAGCACAGCTTTCCTGCCGGCTGGTGGGGCCGTTTTTCGTCATAATATGTCCTTTTGAGGGATTGTTAGTGAGTAAGCGGACCGAAGCCCTAGATCATGGAGACCAGTTTGCGCTGAGCGTCCCTGTCTCCCTGTATATAGCGCTCAGTAGTCGTGAGGGCCTTATGCCCAGCTAGCTCTTGGATATCCCGTAGTGAGCCTCCTGAGCGAGATAAAGCCTTAGCAGCATTAGTTATGAAGGTTCGGCGTCCAGTATGGGATGAGCAGCCTAATAGGCCTAAGTCCCGGTATAAGCAGCCAAAGTAGTTCACAATAGCTCCGGCTCTCATATGTCCGCCGCGCTCAGACATGATCACTGGACCTTTGAGCGGCCGGGCTGACGTCTTGTGAAGTATTTCGAGCGAAGTCTTTAAATCAGCATTTAAGGGGATATGCCGAAAAGACCCCTTCTTAGCTATGGAACTCGAAATATACATCACGTCCGAGATCGTGAAGTCAGACTTCAATACCATGGTCCAATCTAGTCCCGCGATCTCGCAAGCCCGTAATCCAGCTTTAAAGCTGAGTAAGACAATGGCCTGGTTACGTATGGGATATCGTTGTGTTTGAACATGCTTGAGCACACGGCACAAATCGTCCGGCTCAAGCACCTTTGCGGGTGCTATAGTCATAATAGGTCTCTAAGTAAGGGGTGTGTTGATTGCAGATTTATCACAATCTAAAATTGTATTGTTGCGCAGAACTGCTTTTGTGTCAAGGTGAGGCCATAGACTAGCAGCTACAATCTCGAATTAATGGCTTGTTTAGTAAATAATGTCAGTGAGGATATGCGATAGGAAATACAGGCAGATTGAAGACATGGGCATCGTTTTGAAACGCGGAATATGTGTGGCAATCCTCGGCTCCGGACCTTAGACGAGCGGCTTAAAACGCCCAACGACAGACGCTAAGAACTGTCGTACTTCCTCATATTATGTCGCTTCGATCACAAATATTTCTAGTTCACGTGCCAATTCGCTTTTTGACAGGAGCTAAAGGCGTTCCCAACTAATAGTTACAGATACAAGCACGCGATCGGGGATTAGCCCCCTCAGCCGACTAAATCACCCCGTTCAACCAACTTGTTTTCGATTAAGTACTCATAGGCATCTCTTGTGACACCCGGGCAATCAGAGCTCAGTCCAGTCGAACCATACTGGGCTGAAAGCAACGCGTCATGCATGCGGTAAAGCATGTATTCTCTAAGTCGATACATACGCTTTTCATCATACGAACAAAGAAATCCGTGAAGCATCAATTCCGCTTTCTTGTAAGTATCTTCATCAATTGACTCGTTGATTTTCCGTTGAAGAAAGTCTTCGGGGTAGAGTTGAAGATACTCCTTTGCGGTCGGATAATTTTGAAGCTCGTCGAAAAGCCTGATATTGTCTAGATCATTAAAGAAATGGAACTCAAAAATCGGATTCATTCCAAGCGCGACACCCCAACTACCTTCAGGCAGACTGAATGAAACTTCCAGGATTCGTATCGCGATGGGGCCAATATCATTACGCCGGTCGAAGTCTTCGAGGAGTTTTTCTCGGATGCCGTTTCGGTAGTTGCCTACCATAGCTTCAGCAAAATCAATTTCCTGATTGATCTCGTCTCTGATGAATAAGCGATCCTTTTCTAGTTCCAGGTCTCTCGCTTTCTGTAAGTCCTGCAATCCCTCCCAATAACGGATCCTCTTGAACAGAATTCGTGCGCGATTTAGATAGGCAGACGGATCCTCACGGACGTCTATGGATTTTGTGTAGTACTCTAGGGCGGTTTTGAAATCTTCTTTGTTTGCTGCGCCAACGCCGAGTTCAAACAAGGATTTACCCGCCTGAAATTCATTTGCTTTTTGCGTGATGGTTTCGTCCATACCCAATTCCGCGAGAACATCGTCTAATCTCTCCTTTGCGTCTTCTACTTTGAGTGCTAATTGACGAGGGAGCCTGGTGTCGGAGCGATTCTGGGGTCTCTTCTCGGCGCGTCTAAGCGCAATCAGGATAACGACGCCGATCAAGCAAATCGCAACGATTAAAGTGAATTCCATCAAGGTAGCCTTCTCATACTGAAGTGTCCGTTAGCAAGATGTATCGCCACTTAAGCGAGATTAAAAGGGAAACCTCTATCGAGCGTCCTTAAATCGCTTGCGGTTTCAATCGGTCATCGCAACACATTGGCCGAGCGGTTCGGCCAATGTTTCATATTCGAGTGTCTTTCTGGGACGCTCGTTGAGAGATCTTGCTACCGCATTTAAT
>Ga0209187_1001249_pt1 | contig 31509 bp, 29 predicted proteins | sample BantaG_FD_187430 | JGI IMG/M metagenome (GOLD analysis project Ga0209187, IMG submission 187430) | Marine algal microbial communities from Bantry Bay, Ireland - BantryBay_4 metaG (SPAdes) (version 2) | ecosystem: Host-associated > Algae > Red algae > Unclassified | place: Bantry Bay, Ireland...
AAGGTCCGACGACTCCCATGTGCAGTAACTACGGGATACGAAAATACACTTCAAAATTGGTAACTATATCCATGATTCAAAGAAACATTTACGATTTGGTCGAAACGCAACCAAGATAATCTAACAAGTATTAGTAAGACTCAGCCCTATGCCGCATATCAAGAGTCTTTCGCATTCAATAAGTCACGCATTCCACCTTAATCAATGCAACCAACACAGATATATCCTGTTAGTAAAGAGTCTGTTATAGAAATTCTAAAAGCCTGTCGAATGTCGAGCAAATACAATCGCCAACGAATCAGCCAATCGCAAGATAGCCTTTCACTGTTTAAATAAATTCAGTCAGCCTTTCCAACGCAGAAAATCATCCCGCCGTTCTAAAATCTTTAGTCTACACGTGCAGACAAGCAGAGCACTTCTTCGGCACATTCCCTCGCGCCGGAAAATCGGTTAAGCCGTAACCACTAACCGCACTTACTATCACCACAATTCATACAAGTCTGACAACCATCCATCAACACTACAGACTTATTACTACATTTTGCGCACAACGTAGCCGATGCCATCCACAGCTCATCCGACTCTAACTCCGAGGATGCCTCATCGCTGGTGGCTTCACTCTTGGCTCGATACTCGGCCTTTTTCTCCTCAATGAGTTTTAACTGCTCATCACTAAGTCCTTTACCTTTTAGCATGCCAATGTCGATTAGATGGCTTTCGATAACTTCACCAATCTCGGCGATGATGGAAGGCATGTACTTGCCTTTGTTCCAGTAGCCGCCGCGTGGGTCAAATACTGAGCGTAGCTCGTCAACCAGGAAGGTGATGTCGCCACCTTTTCGAAATACGGCAGACATGATGAGGGTGAGGGCGACAATCCACTGGTAGTGTTCGAGATTCTTGGAGTTGATGAATACTTCAAACGGACGACGCAGCTCGTTCTCGGTGCCTTCGTTGAGCACGATGTCGTTGATGGTGATGTACATGGCATGCGCCGAGACGTGCTCCGGAGTTTTCAGCTTGTACGTTGAGCCGATCAGCTTGTTGGGACGTTCGAGTTTCTCGTGCATCTGAATAACATCGGCAAAAGTGCCTTCCACCTTGGATGCAGTGGTAGACACAGTTTGTGCTTCAGAGTTCGGATCTGCGGGTTTTGCAACCGAGTAGCCGACGATTTTCTTTGAAATTTTCATGTTTTTGGCCTCCTAGAACTTTCCGTAATAGCCTTCTTTCAAGGCATCATAAAGATTGGCTGCAGTGTGCATTTCACCGTCGTATTCAATTACCTCGTTGCCCTTGACGTTAACAACCGAGCCATCGTCAAGCGTGAATTCGTATTTGGTGTTTTCAAGGTCTTGCTCCTTAACCAGAACTCCCTGAAAATTCTCGGGGTTGAAGCGGAACGTCGTACAACCCTTCAGGCCTTGATCGTAGGCATACATATAGATGTCTTTGAAATCTTCAAAGGCAAAATCGGTAGGGACATTAGCGGTCTTGGAAATTGATGAATCTATCCAGCGCTGTGCCGCAGCTTGTACCGAGACGTGATCCTTGGGAGAGATGTCATCGGCTGCCATGAAGTAACCAGGAAGCTGATCATCTGTATCGTTCGAGTAAGGCATGGCCTTATCGTTGATCAATGCCTGATAGGCCAGTAGCTCGAATGAGAAAACATCGACTTTCTCCTTGCTCTTGCGACCCTCACGGATAACATTGCGTGAGTAGTGGTGAGCAAAACTTGGCTCTATACCGTTACTGGCATTGTTTGCCAATGATAGTGAGATGGTGCCTGTCGGTGCAATAGAGCTATGGTGAGTAAAGCGAGCACCGTGCTCGGCAAGTTGATCGACCAGCTCAGGCTCGATCTCGGCGATACGTTGCATGTAGCGACTATAGCGTGCATGTAAAATGCGACCACTCACCAGGTCGCCAACTTTGTAGCCGTCTTTTTTCATTTCAGGGCGCTTACGCAGCATCTCGGCGGTGACGCCAAAGGTCTCTTCCATGATAGGCGCAGGGCCTTTTTCTCTGGATAGCTCCAGTGCAGTACGCCAGCCTGCGATGGCCAGTTCCTGGGTCACTTTTTCGGTAAATTCCAACGATTGGTCGCTGCCGTATTTCATGCCCATCAGCGTCATTGAGGAACCCAGGCCCAGGTAGCCCATGCCATGCCGACGCTTGCGATGAATTTCCTTACGTTGCTTTTCCAGCGGCAGGCCGTTGATTTCCACAACGTTATCGAGCATGCGTGTGAAGATCTCGACGGTACGCGTGTAACGATCCCAGTCGAAGCGGGCATTGTCAGAGAACGGGTCGATGACGAATCGTGTGAGGTTGATCGAGCCGAGCAGGCAGGCGCCATACGCGGGCAAAGGTTGTTCGCCACAATTGTGCGCGTGCAGACCATTGGCATCGAAGGTGTTGATACCGGGTATCTGTACGTCATAAACATCACTGATGCCAGCAGGTTTGACAGAGGCAACACGAGCGACAAATCGTTCGCGGTTCAACGTGCGCTTGTAGTTGCCCAGCAAGGACTCAAGTAATGACTGTTTGTCTGTATCAGCGAATCCCACAATAGTTGAGAAACGTGCCAGATTTTCGCCTGAGACAACCAGCTCGTGTTGTACCATTGTTGCATAACACGCTTTACCACCCAAACTATCCGGCAACAGGTTTGTACCAGCTTCACGGCGGTTCTTATAGATCGAGGAGTTGATACCAAGTCGTAGAAGCATTCGTTGCACGGCTTCGAGTTTTGGTAGATCCGATTGTGCAAGTCGCACACTCACACCTTTGGTTTGCGAGCCCTGCACTGAACCATCAGCATCAAAAATGCCGCGTAGAAAACCCTTGCACGCAGAAGAGGATGACCTCTCAAGCTCTGCGCTGATGTTTTTATTGCCAGGCTGGATGTGTACCTGTTGGGCGAGAGTTTGCAGGGCGCTAGTGGATAGACGGTATTCACCGCTTCCTGCTATTTCTGACCATCCTGAAAAACCAGCGCGATGATCCAGGCTACGAGCCGCATTTTCTGCGTAATCCATGACTGCCGCTACACCGGCTGTTAACTCATTGCCACAACCATTGACTTGCGCTTGCTGAGCCCGGACCGACAACACCGTCTTATCGCTTTTTACTGTACCGTCACCGACCAGCAGGCCAAGCAGGTAGCCTTCACTTTCATTCAGTGCGCCGTCCCATTCAGCGTGTGTGCGATGGTCATTAAGCAGCACACGATCGCCTGCCTTCAGCTCTCCGGCTGCACACCACTGGGTATCTGTTGTGTGGCGGGTGAAAGAGCTGACACGCCTGACCTTGTGATCAGCGGTGAGTTGCAATGAGTGGCCTTCTGTTGTCGCCAATGTAACGATGTCTTTGGTGGCTGTCTTGAAGAAACCCTGTGGGCCACTCACATGCGATGTACCGTCCACGGTTGCATTGAACTGTGTACCAATCAATTCACTAACCTGACGCGGACCATTACTGGTTTGAACCCATGTTGATGGCGTCACGCACGGGTTGGTCGCCCGAATAGACTCGTCAAACCAGTTGTTGTTCATCTCGTTGACTTTATCGATCAGGATAAAACCCGGTTCGGCAAAATCATACGTTGAGGCCATGATCAGATCCCACAACCTGCGAGCGGGCAGGGTGCGATAGATGCGGCATGCCACAAGACCTTCTTCATTGGCTACCACGTTCTCGTGGGAGGGCCAGTCACGCCAGACGATCTGATCGGGGTTGTGCAACTCTATTTCGCCATCATCAAGCTCTTTTTGCCGAATGGGGAAGGCCAGTTGCCACTGCTCATCAGCTTTTACAGCCTGGATGAAATCTTCGGTAATCAGCAACGACAGATTGAACTGGCGCAAACGGCCGTCTTCACGCTTGGCTTTGATAAATTCCAGTACATCCGGGTGACGTACATCAAAGGTGCCCATTTGAGCGCCACGTCGGCCACCGGCAGATGAGACGGTAAAACACATCTTGTCGAAAATATCCATGAACGACAGCGGGCCGGAGGTGTAAGCGCCAGCGCCTGAAACATAGGCGCCACGAGGGCGCAAGGTAGAGAAGTCATAACCGATGCCACAGCCCGCCTTGAGCGTCAGCCCCGCCTCATGTACTTTGCTCAGTATGTCATCCATGGAGTCGGTGATAGTGCCACTGACGGTGCAATTGATAGTTGATGTGGCAGGCTTGTGATCGAGCGCACCAGCGTTTGAGGTGATGCGGCCAGCAGGGATAGCGCCTTGCTCCAGCGCCCAGAGAAATTCTCCGTACCAGTGCTTGCGATCTTCGTCGGTGCGCTCGGCATCTGCCAGCGCGCGGGCTACACGCTCGAAGGTGTCTTGAACAGTCTCGTCAACATTATTGCCATCTTTGGTTTTTAAACGGTATTTCTTGTCCCAGATATCCAGGGACGTCTCTTGCAGCGGTAGTCTGGTAGCAGCAGAACCGGCATGCGCAGGTACGGATTTGAGGGCAAAAACGTCGACAGTACTCATCGAAAGCAGAAACTCCTGATTGTGCCGGTTCTGAGCCGACGATTGTTCGGATGTCCATCGTTCCTTGAGTGGCCCTGATATGGTGTTCACATTTATAGTGAAAGCACTATATCTAGTGTTTTAGCGTCTTTCCTTGCGCTAGATATAGTGTAGTGGGTAAGAAGCGACTGTGTGGCTTCCGCTGCATAATTAATGATTGTTGTAATGTTCGAACCTCTGTATCAGCACATTTCAGTCGCATCCTGGTAAGGCATACAGAGGATGAAGAGTTTATCGTTGTCGCGCTAGTGTGGTCAATCCCTCAAACACTATATCTAGGTATCAATTTAAAATTTGCCACTACATGTTGTGGTGTACAAGCGAACCGGTGGATGATTTGGTGCAGAAACCCGGGATAAGCTGTGGATAAGCGTGGGATAACGCTGAAATCGTCAAGATTGTGCCGGCTGAGCATGTAACGCCATGATGGCGGCTTGTTGGATGTGAGGGGCATCTCGCTCTTTCATTTTAATACCCGGGAACCGAGAAAAGCGTCTCGAAACCTCACCATTTCCATAGCGTTAAACGCTTTGACGGATTAATCTTCTCTCACACTAACTAGATCGGGCATAAGCTCGACATCGGAGAAATCATATGTTCTTCAGCAAAAAGAAAAATAACGCTCGCCAGACAGTCCGTTCCGGCAAAAGACCAGCGTCTGCCGTTTCAAGTCGAATCGTCGCTGAGTCCCGCTGGCTTCATCGCAATCAACTGGAACTTGGGATGTACGTCAACGAGCTGGACAGGCCCTGGGAGGAAACAGGTTTTCTTTTTCAGGGTTTCCGTATTGATGACTACGACACGCTCAAGGCTGTTCAGGAAGCCACTGAATACGCCAGCGTGCAAACCGAGAAGCTCGCTTTCATATCGTCAAATGGTGCGAACCGCCTGGTAAGCGCAGCTCGCTAGAGTTATAGGCACAAGGCCTCTATAGCAGCCAGGTGGCCAATCCCAAAAAGGCCACCAGTCCCACAACATCCGTCACTGTAGTCAAGGCTACACCGCCTGCCAGTGCCGGGTCGACGCCAAGGCGACGCATGAGAATAGGCAACATGGCACCAGCGTAGGCCGCAGTGGCCATATTGACGATCAAGGCTGCGCCAATAATGATGCCGATCTGCTGGTCGCCAAACCAGAGCCAGACGAGGGCAGCCACAATCATGGCCCATAAAACCCCGTTAAGTAGCCCTATGGACACCTCTCGGGTCAGCAGGTCACGTAAGTTGTTTTTGCTTATCTGATTAAGTGCCTGGCCGCGAATCACCAGAGTGAGCGTCTGGCTGCCGGCAATACCACCCATGCTGGGCACTACACTCATCAAAACGGCCAGAGTGACCACGCGCTCCAGCGTACCTTCAAATTGCGCTATAACCCAGGATGCCAGCAGGGCGGTCAAGAGATTTACACCCAGCCAGAGCGCACGCTTGCGAGCACTGCGTAGCACCGGGGCGAAGATGTCATCTTCCTGGTTCAGACCTGCCATGCTCATTACGGATCGCTCGGCCTCTTCACGGATAACATCCACCACGTCATCGACGGTCACACGTCCTATAAGACGATGGTCATCGTCTATGACAGGTGCCGATACGAGGTCGAAATCCTCAAACGCTCTCGCCACGTCCCGATCACTGGTTAGTACGTGCAGCGGGTCGGTCCTGTTGGTGGAGACATCGCGCACCAATGTATCGGTACTGTTGGTGAGTAGTACACGCAGTGGCAACTCACCTTGGTAGCGCCCATAACGATCAGTTACCCATAGCCTGTCGGTGTGTCTTGGCAAGTCTCCACGGCGTCTTAAAAATCGCAACACGACATCAAGCGTCACGTTGCCTCTCACGGTGATGGTGTCAAGATTCATCAGACCGCCGGCGCTGTCTTCGGGGTAGGCGAGTACTTGTTCGAGGCGTTCGCGATCCTGACGGTCCATGCCGGCAAGAACATCGGCGGTCAGTTTCTCTGGCAGTGACTGGATGAAGTCAGCCAGATCATCCAGATCGAGTTGTTCGGTTGCAGCTCGAAGCTCTTCCATGTCCATGTCGCGAACCAGGCTCTCGCGAACCTCATCGCCCACTTCCATGAGGATTTCGCCTTCTATTTCAGGCTCAATGACTTCCCACAGTATCCGTCTGCGAGCGGGTGGCAATGCTTCCAGTGCATCAGCAATCTCGGCCGGGTGCATGGCCACCATGATTTTGCGGGCAGCAGCAAGGGAGCCATCGCTGATGTTCTCGGCGAGTGTGCTCGATTGCTGTTCTACATCGGTTTCTGTCATGGACCTAGTTGCTGCTTTCGGCGTTAATTTTTTCCAGAATAGGGGCGCGATCATCAGGCGTATGCGCTGCTGCCATAAGCGCTGCTACCTGTTTCTTGAGCGTCGTGCGACGACTGGCGTTAAGTGTTTTCTTGATTTCCAGAATCAGGTTGGGCGGCATACTGAAGTCAGTAAGTCCCAGTCCAAGCAGAATACGGACATAGCGTATGTCACCAGCCATCTCGCCACACATTGAAACGGGTATTCCCGCTTGTTGCCCGGCATCGATGATCATCTTGATAAGATGCAGCACGGCCGGGTTCAATGGGTCGTACAGATAGTTAACCTGATCGTCAATGCGATCAATGGCAAGCGTGTACTGTATGAGATCGTTGGTGCCGATTGACAGAAAGTCCAGACGTTCGGCAAACAAGTGGGCCGAGATAGCGGCGGCGGGCACCTCTATCATGGCACCTACTGGCATGCTTTCATCAAACGCAATGTTTTCTTCACGCAGTTTTTGCTTCACCTGCTCTATGAGTCTAAGACACTGGTCTACTTCGGCTATGTTGGTCAGCATGGGGATAAGCATGCGTATCGGACCCTTGGCAGAGGCGCGTAAAATAGCTCGTAACTGAGGCATGAATAAATGCATCTCGCTCAAGCTTAACCGTATACCACGCAAGCCCATGGCAGGATTATGCCCCGATGGGCGACTGGCAAAGGCGTTGGCGCCACTGAGTTGTTTGTCCGAGCCCAGATCTACCGCACGCACAGAAAGTGCTTTGCCTTTTAGTGCGCGCAGTACCTTGGTGTAGACCTTGTAGTGCTCCTGTTCTGTGGGTATGGACTCGCGGTTCATGTAAAGGAACTCCGTGCGATACAAACCCACACCATCGGCATTGACTCTTTTTAACGCCTTTAGATCTTCTTCGATTTCTATATTGGCCGACAGTGTCAACGCAACGCCGTCCAGTGTTATCGCATCGGTGTCGATGAGCTTGCTCAGCTCTTTCTGCTTCAGCCGGGATTGCTTTTGCTGTTGCTTGAAATCCGCCAGCATCTCTGCGGTAGGTTCCGCCAGTACCATGCCGGCGTTGCCATCAAGCGTCAGCGTTTCACCGGCTTTGACATATCGACCAATATTGGAGACACCCACGATGGCTGGAATACCAAGGCTTCTGGCAAGAATAGCCGTATGTGAAAGTTGCCCGCCGGTCTCTGTGACAAAGCCGGCTACGCCATGATGTTGCATGGCAACGGTATCGGCAGGGGTCAGGTCATCAGCCACAATAATCTGACCTTTCCAGTGCTCTGACCCCACAACCTGTTCAGTGCCATCGTCCAGTGCTCGCAGCACAGAATCGATAACATGATTAACGTCATCTATACGAGTGGCAAGGTAGGTGTCTTCCATAGAGCCAAAAACGCGAATCAGCTCCTCACGTTGACGTTGCAATGCGGCTTCTGCATTTATAAGATCAGCCTTGATGATTTCGACGGGGCGCTGCGACAACATGTCGTCATCGAGCATGAGGATATATGTCTCGATAAATGAGCTGACATCGGAGGGCGCATCCTTGGGAATATTGTCACGCGCTGTCAGCAGTTGTTCGCGTGAGACTTTAATGGCACGTTTAAGTCGGCGTATCTCTGCTGGGACCGATTTTTTTGATAACTCTCTGGAGGTAACATCGATTTGGTTACGGCGCAGCAGATAGGCATTGCCGATGGCGATGCCGCGAGAGACTCCGATGCCAGTAAACATCAGACTCATGCGCTCTACTCCTCCTCGTCGAAGCGACGATTGATAAGATCGATGATGGCGTCTATGGCGGCCTCGTCATCAACGCCCTCTGCGGTAATGATAACTTGTGTGCCGCAACTGGCTGCTAACATCATCACACCCATAATGCTCTTGCAGTTGACACGTTGGCCATCTTTTTCAATATCGACACTGGATTCGAATGATGAGGCGAGCTTTACCAGTTTGGCTGCAGCTCGAGCATGCAATCCCAGTTTATTGATAATGGGCAGTTCGCGTGTAATCACAGGCAGTTTGAAGCTCTTGGTAGATAGGCGGAGTGCAGGTGGTCCTGGTTCGGGGTCATTTCATTTCACGATGACGCCGTGAGACGTTATTACGGGTCTCACTAAAATGTGTAAATAGCCGTTCGACCAGATACACCGAACGGTGTCGTCCGCCGGTACAGCCCACGGATACGGTCAGATAGGCCCGATTTTCCTTTTCGAACAACGGTAACCAGCGTTGTACAAAAAATTTAATGTCGCTGAACATTTCCTGTACATCCGGTTGTGTTTCGAGAAAATCGATAATGGGCTTTTCACGACCGTCAAAACGGCGCAAATCAGGTTCCCAATGCGGGTTCGGTAAACAACGTACATCGAACATGAGATCAGTGCTGGCAGGTGTGCCATGCTTGAAGCCGAAGGACTGAAAAATCAGAGCCAGTCCCACCTGGGTTTTACCCAGAAGATAGGTGCGTATGACGTCGCGTAACTCGTGCAAATTGAGTGTTGAGGTATCCACTACAAGCTCTGCATCTGATTTTACCGAATCGAGAAGTCTGACCTCCTCATCTATCGCCGCTATAAGTGGTAAATCTTTGGTGCTCAGTGGGTGCTTGCGCCGGGTTTCCGAGAAACGGGTAACCAGCGTTGAACGATCAGTGTCGAGAAATAGCACCTCTACCTCGGCGTCCTTTCTTTCTCGCAGATCACTCAACATTTTCAGAAGGTTGACAGTAGATGCTCGTTCGCTCCGCATATCGATGCCTATCGCCAACCGTTCGTAAAGGTTAGAACCGCTGGCGAGGAGTTTGTCGATGATATCCGAGAGGAGTTGAGAGGGCAGGTTGTCGATACAGAAAAATCCCTCATCCTCAAGCGTATGCAAGGCCACACTTTTTCCAGAGCCTGATAGTCCTGTAACGATAGTTACTCGAGTCATGTCGTTTTAGCGTTCTTTTTCAGTACCCGATTTGGGTTTTGAGGCGGATGTTGAGGTTAAGCCATCGTCGCTATTTTTAACAGAACTGCGCGTTGATGAACGCGCCAATGCCAGTTCCTGCTTTTCTACCAGATCTTGTGAAGCGCTATAACCGCCTGCGCGCAGAATCTGGTCGCGTACGGCTGCCTCTACCAGTACCGCTATATTACGCCCTGGGGCTACCGGAAGTGTGCGTCTTGGAACATTGACTCCAAGCACTTCACGTGTATCGGAGGGTTCGGAAATACGATCGCCAGCAATGGAGGCAAGATCTTTTGAAAAATCATCACCGGCAATGGGTTCCAGGTGCACGATAAAACGCAAGATTTTACGTTCGCGGGTGTGTGCGTCGCCATACATCAACGCAATGTTGAGAATACCCAGACCTCTGACTTCCAGAAAATCCTGAAGCAGAGTCGGGCATTGGCATTCAATGGTACCAGGTGCTATGCGGGTAAACTCAGGCGCATCATCAGCAACCAGAATATGCCCTCGGCTAATCAGCTCCAGCGCAAGCTCACTTTTACCGACGCTGGCATTGCCAGTGATCAGTACGCCGGTGCCATGCACGTCCATCATCACACCATGAATGATTTCTCGTTCTGCCAGCAGTTGCGTTAATAGATTGCGCATGCGGCTTTGCAGAGTGCTGTAATCGAGCTCGGACAACATTAATGCAATATTTTCTCGCTCTGCCAAAGCAATCAGGCATTTCGGTGCTTGCAAATTGTCAGAGATAAACAGCATATCGCAGGTGTCGACCAGCGGGTACTCGAATCTGTCTTGATCGATGTCGGCTTGCTGGTTATACAGTGCGACTTCAGAGGCGCCCAATAGTTGAATTCTATTTGGGCTGTTGAAGTTTAATGGCCCTAGAAGTCGAGGCCGCTTGCCTTCACTCTTCATTCTTGTAACCAATCTGGAGCTTGCTGAAAAACCTGCAACCCAACTTAATTTCAGTTCTTTATGTAGCGCCTCAAACGCTTGTCCTACGGTTAGCTGACGAGATGGCACTACCGCTCTCCGAAACCGATCACTATAAGTACGTGGTCAATGAATAAAGCACTTGCTGTGTTCCTGGTAGTCAAGTGAATGCACACTGAATGGATAAGCTTTTTCTCGGACAGGCTCTAGGCAGGGGGCAGTTTAGCCAGATAGTCATAGAGTTCAGCAGGTGAAGTATGGGAGCGTAATGCATCGCGAAAATCTGCATCGCTAAAACGCTTGGCCAATGTTGCCAGAATCTTCAGGTGCTCATCGTTGCACTCTTCAGGAACCAGCAGGCCCAGTACCAGGTCCACGGCCTGTTTGTCTGTGGCATTGTAGTCCACACCGGTTTCCAGTGTAATCAATGCCGCCACCGGTTTGTCGATGCAACAGATTCGGCTGTGCGGCAGTGCGAATCCGTGGTCCAGACAAGTACTACCTAGCCGTTCCCGACTGATGAATGCGTCCAGAATGCCCATTTCCGAGAACACGTCTTTTTCAGCGTGTTCTTCATCTTTAGGTCGGCTTTTGAGCAGACGGCTTGCGAGTGAACCCATTGATCCGTTGGATTCAGGATGTGGCTCATCCTCCTGCTCGTCATTCTCCGGTGGCAGCAGTGAGTGGCTCAGAATTTCTGCCAGTGTCTGCAGCGCACGTTTTTTGCTCTGAACCGTGCAATGACAGCGTATGCGCTCAGGAGTTAGTAGTTCGGATAAATCCATTAGGCCTTCGTATTCACGGCGTCTTGGCGCCCGAAGGCTCTAGTGTTACGTACAATTCTACGCGAACCAGAGCATTCGGTGCGCCTTCGGGGTGCATTAGATTACGACGTATAGTGCGCCTGGGTACGGCGGATTAAAAGTTCCGCAGCCTTTGGTTTGCGGGGGCGGTGCTCTATTCGTCCAGCAGCGGTTCTGTGCTGCGCCGGTGAGTCTTCAGTTTTTCTTTATATTTAACCAATTGACGATCGAGTTTGTCGGTCAGCAGGTCAATGGCGGCGTACATATCAGGCTCAGTCGTGTCTGCGTAAAGCCTGGTGCCAGAGACCTGAATTGTGGCTTCGGCTTTTTGTCGTAATTTTTCCACGGAAAGAATCACGTGGACCCCGAATACCTTGTCGGAGCGTCTCTGGAGACGTTCCATTTTGCCGCTTACATAATTGCGCATTGAGCTGGTTACATCAACGTGGTGGCCGGTCACTGTAAGATTCATAGGCTTCTCCTGATATTCAACGTTGTACAAAAAAACGGTGTGTTCAAAGGAATTGCGAAAGGCCGCTTGAGAAGCAAAGCCCTCGCAGCTTGTCAGGGAGCATTGCACACCCCTTGTTCGGGTAACACGCAGGTAGGCAGAACGGTCATGAGAGCGCTCTGTTTGCAGACCAAAGGTTCCGCTTGAGCCCTGCTCGAATGGTGGGGCTGCCGGGTAACGCTTTTATTGGTCTGTTAAATTTCATCAGTTCATTCGTTTGCGTTCGTTCGATGGCGGAATGGCCATGGATTCACGATACTTGGCTACTGTTCTTCGCGCAACCTGAATTCCCTCTGCAACTAACGTACTGGCAATTTTACTGTCGGATAAGGGTTTTGTTGCATCCTCCGCAGCAATGAACTTTCGAATCATGGCGCGTATGGCAGTTGCAGAACACTCTCCACCGTTAGCGGTAGACACGTGGCTGGAAAAAAAGTACTTGAATTCGAAGATGCCGCGCGGTGTATGGATGTACTTATGTGTTGTCACTCGTGATATGGTGGACTCATGCAGGCTTAGTTGTTCTGCGATGTCACGCAATACCAACGGTTTCATTGCCTCGTCACCATATTCGAGAAAACTTCTCTGTCGCTCTACTATGGCTGTTGCGACGCGTAGCAGGGTCTCGTTACGGCTTTGCAGGCTTTTGATAAACCATCGTGCTTCTTGCAGATGGTTGCGCATGAAGTTATTGTCATCGCTCTTGTCCGCACGCTTTACCATGCCCGCATACAGAGCATTGATACCAAGTTTCGGTGCAATATCGGGATTCAGCTCAACACGCCATACACCCTTTACCTTCTTTACGAAGACATCAGGAACGATGTATTGATCGTGATCATTAACTATTTGCCGGCCAGGGCGAGGGTTTAGTGAACGAATTAGTGCGATGGCTTCTTGTAGCCGTTCTTCGGAAATTTTAAGCAAGCGTCTGAGTCTTGCAAAATCATGCGCTGCCAGTAAATCCAGATGATTTATAACAATGGCTTGGGCATGCTCCACAAGTTCTGAGTCAGGCAGCTGACTAAGCTGGATGCGCATGCATTCACTGGCATCTCGCGCAGCGCAGCCTGCAGGGTCAAGGTGTTGCACAAGATGCAGGACGGTTTCGAATTCGTCTAGAACAAACTGTTGTTCGGGGTCTGTGTTTCCACGGTTCAATCCTTCCAGCAGAACGTCCACGCCATCCAGCAAGTAACCGTTATCGTCTACCGCATCAATGATCGTCTCGGCAATGACCTGATCTCGCTCGGAAAGCGGCGCAAATCGGATTTGTTCGTTCAGATGATCTTGAATACTGGTGATGCCGGCATTATGAAACTCCGTGAAATCGCGAGACTCACCATCGTTACTGGACGAGCCTGAGCTGGTCGGTTGTGCAGAGTCGTAAATATCCTCCCAGCCGCTATCCACGGGTAGCTCTTCAGGCAAGACATCATCGGAGCTAGCGCTGTTCTCACCAACCAGTTCCAGCTCGGAGGCAGGCTGCTTTTCCTCGGCGCGTGCTGTCTCAGCCTCGCGGTTTGCCTCGCGGGTCTCCCTGGACTCGTTATCCAGATCGTTTTCGCGCGGTTCTGAGCCTTCCTCATCCTGCATTTCCAGCATAGGGTTACTTTCGAGGGCTGACTGAATCTCTGTTTGCAACTCCAACGTCGACAGTTGCAGCAGCTTTATCGCTTGCTGGAGCTGCGGCGTCATGGCCAAAGACTGGCCCATTTTGATTTGCAGTGACTGTTTCATTCAGCGTATCCAGATGTGGGGCGTTGGCGATGACGGCACGAATTTATTATCAGAAGCAATTTTTCGGCCTGAAACCAACGTAAAGCTAGAAATCTCAATTATTTACGAAATTGACCTGTTGTTGATGAGATTAAGCCTGCCCGCTATATCCTATTTGCAGATATCGACCAGCGATGACAGCAATTTAAATTTATGTCAGTACTCGGGGCAAAGCTGAGACAATAATACGACCACTTGAAATGACCCTGACTGCTTTGCACACGCTGCGCAAGTTACATGATGGCGCCCTGGCCAGAGTATCTGCCGGGATGTTCAATATGTCTTCGCCAGCACATAATAACCACCTGAACGTTGCCAGATCGGCACTTGTGGAAAGTGAAAAGGCCTCTTTCTAATCCACACCCATGATGTTAGTGCAGAGCGTGCGCTAAATCTTGAAATTTTCTCCAAGATAGACGTCTCGAACCTCCTCATTGGCCAGGACGTGATCCGGCGTGCCTTCTGCAATAACCTTTCCTTGGCTAAGAATGTACGCGGTGTCGCAAATGCCCAGGGTTTCTCGTACGTTATGATCAGTAATTAACACGCCGATGTTTCGCTCTTTCAAATGGATAATGATGCGCTGGATATCCAGCACCGAAATAGGGTCTACTCCGGCAAATGGTTCGTCAAGAAGAATGAATCCCGGATCTGCTGACAGTGCCCGTGCGATCTCTACCCGTCGTCTTTCGCCACCAGAGAGGCTGATGCCAAGGCTGTCGCGGATATGCGTGATCTGCAGCTCCTCAAGCAGAACTTCCAGTTTGTCTTGTCGGCTCTGCGAATCCATGTTTTTACGTGTTTCAAGGATTGCCATAATGTTCTGACTGACAGTCAGTTGCCGAAAAACCGAGGCCTCCTGGGGCAGATAGCCCACACCAAGGCGCGCCCGCTGGTGCATGGGATGCGAGGTTATATCTTTACCATCGAGGCTGATGACGCCCTGGTCTGGTTTGACAAGCCCCACCACCATGTAAAAACAGGTTGTCTTACCAGCACCGTTTGGTCCCAGCAGCCCCACCACATCACCGCTGTTAACCGATAAGGAGACGCCCTCCAGAATGCGTCGTTTTTTGTAGGCTTTATGAAGTCCTTGTGCGCTTAAGGTGCGCAGTGTCGTCATTTAATTACTCTCACTTTCCGGCATTCGGTGGCTGGATCTGGATGCTGACGCGACCCTGCTCGCCTCCGCCATCTGCACTCACTTTTTGTGTCTGCGCATTGAATGTGATTTTTTCGCTGGTCAGGCTTTGGCGCGGTTGGGAGAGGCTGGCTGTACCCTCAAGCACCAATGTCCCGCTGATAGCGTCGTAGGTGATTTTACTGGCTTCGCCTTGCATGAGTTCGCCGGCTTCATTTTCTTGCACAAACCGGATGGGTGAGCCGCGGCCTTCGATTTTGCTCAAGGCGTTGTTTTTCAGTGAGATGGCAATAAAATCCGCGCTTATCTGCATGGTTCCCTGGGTTATTTTTACATTACCCGTAAGAGTTTGAACGCCCGCTTTTTCGTCAAACTCGGACGAATCCGCGCTGACATCAATAGGTTTTGTCAGGTCGCTTTGACGCGCCATGCCGGTGTGCGATGCGCACAGAAGGATTATCGCCAGAAACAGTGTCAGCCGAATCATGCTTGCGGGTGTGTCCAGAAGTGGGGCTCCACTATAGTCCATCTGTATAGTCTATCCGCACCTTTTCAATCCTGCGGAGTGATTACCGGTGGCTCAAAACGTCCCACTACGTCTGAGAGCAGGCTCAGCTGCCCTTCATCAATGGCTGTGCGTAAACCAGTTGCCTCCAGCGTCCAGGTGGGTGCAAAAATCTCTATTCGATCTGCTGTTTCCACCCGGTTGGCTTCGGTGGCTATCAGTAGAGACTGGGTAGCTATTGTGATTGAGTTCGAATCGGCGTTTTCATCCTGCCCGGTTTGTAAAAGACGTTTTACGGTGACGTCACCTTGCAGGGTAAACAAATTAGGTAGTGGGTCGAAGCGGCCACGTTCGGAAGTTGCCAGCCAGAGAATATCAGCACGTCGCAGTTCAACCCGAGGCTCAACAATTTCCGAACGATTATCATCAGGGTAGTGCGCCAGTGTTTTGCCGTCCAGCATGAATTCGATGGCTCCATCGAGGCCAAACTTTCGGGTACGAAAATCACTCAGATAATAATCAGACTGAGTCTGACGCATATCGATTGTCTCTTCGGTTTCTACAATATTGGGCTCGTCTACCCGATCCAGCAGCACAACTGCGGCTATTAGCAGCGGGAGTAGCCACCAATAGCGCAAGAGTAGATGCCGAAACATATCAGACAACCCCGGTGGCAATCAGAGCGTGCATGGTGACAATGCCTACGAACGCTTGTTGGTCAACCACAGGCAGGCAGGTAATCTTTTGTTCCTGCATGCGACTCACGGCAGTTGTGGCCAAGGCGTTTTTATCGATGGTCACAGGATTACGGCTCATGACGTCAGCAATATTCAGAACGCGAACATCAATATTGTTCTCTAGTGTTCGTCGTAGATCGCCATCGGTGAAGATGCCTGATAGCTGGTTTTGTTCGTTAGTGAGCACCACCATCCCCAGGCCTTTGCTGGAGATTTCCACCAGTGTGGAGAAGAGCGTGGCCGAGTCGCTACATATAGGTAGTGCATCTCCGCTGAACATCACATCTTCAACTTTAAGCAGCAAGCGACGGCCCAGGCGTCCACCGGGGTGAGAGCGCGCAAAGTCCTCTTCGGTGAATCCGCGCGTGCTCAATAGAGCTATCGCCAGTGCATCGCCCAATACCAATGATGCCGTGGTGCTGGCTGTAGGAGCAAGACCCAAAGGGCAGGCTTCACGTTCAACGTGTGTGCTTAGCGTGATGTCAGAAGCCTGGGCCAGTGGTGAGTCAGGTTCACCGCAAAGACTGATGATCGGCACGCCAAGGCGTTTTACGCCAGGGATCATACTCAGTAATTCGGCTGAGTTGCCAGAATAGGATATGGCCACGAGTACGTCGTTGGTTTTAAACATGCCAAGATCACCATGACTGGCTTCGGCTGCATGGACAAAAAAAGCGGGGCTGCCTGTGCTTGCGAAAGTCGCTGCAAGCTTGGCTCCGATATGCCCCGACTTGCCGATTCCGCAGACGATTATTCGACCATCGCAGTTGAGCAGGATTTCGCACGCCTTGACGAATTCATCGTCGAGACGTGAATCCAGCGTCAATATGGCGTCTGCCTCAATCCGAATAACGGTCCGGGCTAGCGAAAGCAGTGCCTCTGGTCCTGAGGCTTTTGTGCTCATGCGTGTCTAATCCAGCGCGTCGAGTTCGTCGAGTTCGTCGAGTTCGTCCAGTTCGTCCAGTTCGTCCAGTTCGTCCAGTTCGTCCAGTTCGTCCAGTTCGCTCTCACGTGCTGTTCCCAGCTTGACGTCACATTGCCCGTCGCAGGTTGCTCGTCGATGTTGTTGCACCCAGAAGTCGCGCAGCAACAGGTAAGGGTCCAGGGCCGCAGCATTCAACAAATTTCCTGCAGAAAGCAGGCGTGCCCGCAGGGCAATGATTTCCAACGCCGTCAGGCCAATCTGAACATCTGAATCATCAATCGCCAGATTGATATCGGTGGTCTCACGTTCCACGACCCAGCCGGTAGCGGAACGGGCATTGTGGGGCCCCAGCAGAGGCACAGTGAGAAACGGGCCCTCGCCAATTCCCCATACCCCTAGCGTCTGGCCAAAAGATTCGTTATGTTTGACTAGTCCTGCAGGCGTTGCGAAATCGAATATGCCAAGGACGCCAGCAGTAGTGTTATAAAAAAACCGCGTTGCATCCATGCCAGCCTGTCGAAATTTGCCTTGCAACAAATCATTGGCAATGACATTGATATCATCGATATTGCTGAAAAAATTGCTTACACCCAATTCAACCAGATCAGGTGTTACAAAACGATAACCCCTGGCAACCGGTTTCAATACCGCTTTATCCAGGGCATCGTTAAACTTGTAGATGGACCGATTGGTGTTCTCGAAGGGGTCGTAGACCGGTCCATTGGTGGGGTTACTGGCACAGCCGCTAACAGCCGCGACGATGGCAAGAATGGCTATTAGACGTATCATCGTGATTAGTTTTCCGCTCATTTGGCTCGGGCCGGGTGTCACTATGCATTTCCTGCAGAGTCCACCGCGCAGGCTCCACAGGCGAAGTGTAGCTGACCGGTAACACTGTGTGGCGCATTGGTAGAGCGCTGCAAGCTGGTACAATCCGCTCGAACGCAGGCGTGCGCGCCGGATAACCTGGATTTCTAATGAAGCTTTTACACCCGCTCGTGATTGATCTACCGATAGTTTGCTTAGGATAGGATTGATATGTCGGATGAGCAAAAAGCTCTGGTACAGATCCGTGACTTGCATTTTTCGCGCGGCAGCAAGGACATCTTTCGCGGACTTACTGTTGATATTCCTCGTGGCAAGGTGACAACCATTCTCGGCCCAAGCGGTACGGGTAAAACAACACTATTGAAAATGATTGGTGGTCAATTGCCAGCGAGCAAGGGGACCATTCATGTGGACGGGCTGGAGGTCGGCAAGCTCAAGCGCCGCGAGCTCTACGAACTGCGCAAACGCCTCGGTATGTTATTCCAGTCTGGTGCTTTGTTGACAGATTTAAGCGTGTTCGAGAACATTGCTTTTCCGCTTCGAGAGCACACCAGGCTGCCAGAAAGTCTGATAAGTCACCTTGTCCTGATGCGCTTGCACGCGGTAGGGCTGCGTGGCGCGCGTGATCTGTCACCTTCGGAACTGTCGGGCGGCATGGCAAGACGTGCGGCACTTGCCAGAGCCCTGGTGTTTGATCCGATGATGATCATGTATGACGAACCATTCACCGGGCAGGATCCCATCTCAATGGGTATTCTTCTCGAGCTGATCAAAACCGTTAATGGTGCATTGGGGCTAACCAGCCTCATGGTGTCACACGATCTGAATGAGGCACTATCAATCTCCGACTACGCCGTCATTATCTCTGAAGGTGTGGTCGTAGAGGCGGGCTCACCGGAGCAACTGCGCACCTCTGATTCAGAATGGGTACAGCAGTTTCTGCAAGGTAAGCCAGATGGTCCTGTGCCGTTTCAGGCGGCGGCTCCTGACTACGAGACAGAGCTTTTAGGCGGTGTTCGCTCATGATCGATCTGGTACAGCACTTCGGACTTTTCTGGCTGAATATTCTGGCCAGTCTGGGAAGAGCCAGCATGTTTCTGGCGCAGATGGTTACCGCATTACCCTCGTTGCTAAAGCGCCCCTCATTGACTGTGCGTGAATTGTATTCCACTGGAGTCAAGACGCTATCCATCATATTGGTATCCGGATTGTTCGTCGGAATGGTGCTTGCGTTACAGGGATACAATATACTAATTGATTTTGGTCAGGAAAATCGCACCGGAACGCTGGTTGCACTGACGCTTGTGCGGGAATTGGGCCCCGTCGTGGCGGGTTTGTTGTTTGCAGGTCGGGCGGGTTCAGCCATGACAGCCGAGATTGGTCTAATGAAGGCTACGGAGCAGTTGTCCGGGCTTGAAATGATGGCGGTTGATCCATTCAAACGGGTATATGCACCCAGATTTCTGGCAGGGTGTCTGTCTTTGCCAATGCTGGCGGCGATGTTCAGCGCAATTGGTGCTTTCGGTGGTTATCTGCTGAGCGTAGAAGTACTTGGGGTTGATGCCAGCGCGTATTGGTCGCTGATGCAGAGCTCTGTCAGTTTTACCAGTGATGTGGGTAATGGTCTTGTCAAGGGCGCGGTGTTTGGTTTTGTGGTTACATGGATCGCGATTTTTCAGGGGGCAGAGTGTATTCCTACCTCTGAAGGTGTTAGTAGTGCTACGACTCGCACCGTTGTCTATTCATCCCTGGCTATTCTGGCACTGGACTTTCTACTTACCGCCATCATGTTCTAGAGCAAAAATCCGTATGCGCCCCATATCTGGAAAAACAGGTTTAACAAAACAGGACAAATAATGAACTCTCGCGCAATCCAAGTGTTGGTCGGCCTATTCATGCTGCTCTTTATTCTTGCCATGCTGGTACTTGCATTGCGAGTCAGCAATCTGACGAGCCTGTCAGGTGGCGAAAGTTATAGCCTGGTGGCCAAATTCGAGAATATTGGCGGCTTGAAAGAGGGTGCATCCGTGGCTGCCAGTGGTGTTCGCGTCGGTGAAGTCAGTTCAATCGAATACGATGCTGGAACGTTCGAAGCCATCGTTAATCTGAGCATTGATGCCAAATTCAACTCGTTCCCACTCGACACATCGGCCAGCATCTACACAGCCGGATTACTGGGTGAACAATACATTGGGCTTGAGCCGGGTGCAGAGATAGACGCACTTGTCGATTCTGATGAAATTGACCAGACACAATCCGCAATTGTGCTTGAAAGGCTCATCGGTCAGGTGCTGTTCAGCCGATCTGGTGAAGACTAGTTCTACTTGCATGTTGCCAATTTCACGCTGAACTGCAACCATCTGGTTGTGAAGTACTCACAGAGCCATTGCTAAACGTTCTCAGGAAGAAAACTATGTTTCAAAATATCCGAATACTCATGTGTGCTGTCATCCTGGCAGTAACCGGTTCAGCTGCGCAGGCAGAAGACCATCCCGCACAAAAGCTCGTGGTTGACGCGATTTCGTCAATGCTTCAAGTCTTCAAGGAAGACGGAGACAAGCTGAAGTCCGATCCAGAGTATTTGCAGGCCAAAGTTGATGAGCTGATCGTGCCGAATCTGGACTTTGAGAGCATGACCAGGCTCGCGGTCAGTAAATTCTGGCGGCGTGCTGATGCTGATCAACAAAAACAACTGATTGATGAATTCACCACCTTGCTGCTCAATACCTATACCGGCGCACTGACAGAATACAGTGGTGAAGAAATTAGCTTTGCGCCATTCAAGCCCGAAGATCGGGAAGATCGTGCGGTTGTAAGTTCAACCTTTGGCCAGTCTGCCGGCAATGATGTACCTGTGCTCTACAAGTTGCGTGACAAAGGGGGCTGGAGTATATATGACATAGAAGTTAACGATATCAGCCTGGTTACCAGCTATCGCTCTGCATTCAGCAGCGAGATAGAAAAGGGTGGCATTGATGGCCTGATAGAGGCTTTGAAGGATCGTAACGGTAAATCATGAGCGTAAGTGTATCGCTCGATTCCGGTAACGATACACCCAGGTGCCTGATTACAGGTGTCCTGGATTTCAATACTGCTTGTGAAGCGCTTGATAGCGTTGTGCCTCATATTGCAGGCAACGCAACGCTGGATATTGACCTGTCCGGTGTTACGCAATCCAACAGTGCAGGACTTGCATTGATAATCGAGTGGCTGGCCGAGGCCAGACGTACAGATCACGTTGTCACTTTTCATCATATTCCGGATGGTCTTCGTCAGCTTGCAGGCGTCTGCCAGGTAGATGGCCTGATATAATCGTCAACTGGAATCTGCACCTTCAGCAGGTTAATAGTCTGGATTATTAATGGACAAACTGCTGATAGAGAGCAGCCCGCCTTTGGCGGGTGAGGTGCACATCTCGGGCGCAAAAAACGCGGTATTGCCCATTCTCGCCGGGACGCTGCTTGGCAGTAGTGTGTCCAGGCTAAGTAACGTACCGCATCTCAACGATGTCACTACAACCCTGTCACTGCTTGCGCGTATGGGCTGCGAGATAAGCATGGGTGCCAATAATCAGGTGGAGGTTGATCCTTCAGGCATTAATAACTACACCGCAGCCTACGAGCTGGTGCGTACCATGCGAGCCTCCATTCTGGTGCTCGGCCCGCTGGTCGCCCGATTTGGTGAGGCAGAGGTGTCGTTGCCTGGCGGCTGTGCTATCGGTGCTCGGCCCGTTAATTTACATATTGAAGGATTGCGAAAACTGGGGGCCGAGATCACCATCGAAGGCGGTTACATCAAAGCCCGTGCAAAGCGCCTGGCGGGTGCAAGGATTGTCTTTGATATTGTTACTGTGACAGGCACCGAGAATCTATTAATGGCCGCTACCCTTGCAAAGGGGACAACCGTTCTGGAGAATGCCGCGCGTGAACCAGAGGTTGTGGATCTTGCCAATTTTCTGATAAAAATGGGCGCCCACATTGAGGGTGCCGGTACCAGCACAATAACCATCGAAGGTGTCGATGAGCTGCAAGGTTGCGACTATCATGTGGTGCCAGATCGCATTGAGACAGGCACATTTCTTGTGGGTGCTGCGGTAACCCGCGGCAAGATCAAGGTGTGTGATACCGTGCCCAAAATTCTGAGTTCTGTCATCGACAAGCTGCGCGAGTGTGGTGCAACGATAGATGTCGGCGATGACTGGATTGAACTGGACATGCAGGGCAGGCGGCCCAGTTCAGTAAGCATAACTACGGCGCCTTATCCAGATTTTCCAACCGATATGCAAGCTCAGTTCTGCGTGCTCAATGCGTTGGCAGACGGATGCGCGGAGGTAACAGAGACCGTATTTGAAAACCGGTTCATGCACATTAACGAATTGCAGCGGATGGGTGCAGACATGACGATTAACGGCAACACTGTGACTATCCGCGGAGTTGAGCGTCTGCGTGGTGCGCCGGTCATGGCAACTGATTTACGCGCCTCAGCCAGTCTTATACTGGCAGCTCTTGTGGCAGATGGCGAAACCAGCGTCCACAGGGTTTACCATATCGATCGTGGTTACGAAAAGATCGAAGAGAAATTTCATCTGCTAGGTGCAGAAATACGCAGAATGCCGGATAAATGAGCCTGATGAACGAAATGCGGCCGTTACGCATAGCACTGTCAAAAGGTCGTATTTTTACCGAGACCTTGCCCCTGTTCGAAGCCGCGGGCATCGTTCCGGCCGAAGATCCTGAACAGTCCCGAAAGCTGATTATTCCCAGTACCGAAAAAGGCGTGGAATTTCTGATTGTACGTGCCAGTGATGTACCTACTTATGTGCAACATGCAGGCGCTGATCTGGGAGTGGTGGGTAAAGATGTGTTGATGGAGCATGGTGGTGAGGGTGTGGTTGAGCCAATAGATCTCAATATCGCCAGGTGCAAACTCATGGTGGCAGGCTTTCCGGGTACCAATCTGGATTCTCGCACTCGATTCCGTGTAGCGACAAAATTTACGGACTGTGCGCGGCGTCATTTTGCAGCGAAAGGGCGGCAGGTAGAAATAATAAAACTCTACGGCTCGATGGAGCTTGCACCGTTAGTCGGGCTAAGCGATCTGATTATCGATGTGGTTGATACCGGTTCGACGCTCAAGGCCAATGGGCTTGTGCCCCTTGAGCACATCAGTGATATCAGCTCACGACTTATTGTGAATCGCGCAACCATGAAGGTGCGCCATGCGCGTATTCATGAAATACTGACCCGCATAGCCGATGCCGTGACTATGACATAACCCGCACACCTCCAGATTATATTTTCAAGGTAGCTTTACATGAGTACCAATACAGACGATTTGCGCATTACGGGCACACATCAGTTACGTTCCCCGGAAGAGCTTATCAATCTCGTACCGGTTAACGTTGATGCTTCGCAGACAGTCATCCGTTGCCGTTCTGATGTTCGCAACATTTTGCAGGGCAGTGACGATCGTCTAGTGGTTGTGGTGGGACCCTGCTCTATTCATGATCCGGATGCCGCGCTTGAATATGCGGATCGGCTGGCCACTTATCAGAAATCACTCAAGGATGAACTGTGCATCGTCATGCGTGTCTACTTCGAGAAGCCTCGAACCACAGTGGGCTGGAAGGGGCTGATCAATGATCCAACGATGGATAACACCTTCCAGATCAATGAAGGGCTGGAGAAAGCCCGAAGCCTGCTGTCGGCTATTAATGAAAAAGGTTTGCCTGCAGGTGTTGAGTACCTTGATCTGATCAGTCCGCAGTACATTGCAGATTTTGTGGGCTGGGGTGCAATTGGTGCAAGAACCACTGAAAGCCAGGGACACCGTGAAATGGCGTCAGGTCTGTCATGCCCTGTCGGGTTCAAGAATGGCACGGCCGGTAGTATCCAGATTGCCGTGGATGCCATTGGTGCGGCTCGAGGGTCGCATAATTTCCTCTCTGTGACCAAAGAAGGTAAATCCGCAATTTTTCAAACCTCAGGCAACCAGGACTGTCATCTGATTTTGCGTGGAGGTAATCTGCATACAAATTATGATGCTGCCAGTGTTGATGATGCTTGCGCAACATTGGTTAAAGCCGGATTGCCGGAACGTGTGATGATCGATTGCAGTCATGCTAATTCCCGTAAGTTGCATCGAAGGCAGCGCTATGTTTGCCGAGATGTCTGTGCGCAACTCACTGACGGTGATTCGCGCATCATGGGCGTCATGATAGAGAGCAATCTGGTGGAAGGTGCTCAGAGCATCAGTAACAAACCACTTGTTCGCGGACAGAGCATCACTGACGCCTGTCTTGGCTGGGACGATACCTTGCCATTGCTTGAGCAACTGGCCGAAGCGGTGCAAGCACGCCGAAAAAGCTAGAAAAACGCGCTTTTTTATTTGTACATCAAGCAGTAATCTAAACCATTTTTGATAAATAGCGCACAGCCCCGGACGGCGCAGATGACAACAAAGTCACCTCACGGTATCAGGGCTTTTAAGTAATTAAGGCCGACGCCGACTTTCTAGGCTATCGCTGGGCAACTGCCCCGCTTAGCTTGTTAGATAGGGGTAAGGTCATGGCGCGTTCATCCGACGCTGCTTTTCCAATGTCGCTGATCAGGGACAAGGCGTTTCAAGTACGCCAGATCAGACGAGTGTTGCTGCTGACTTTGTTTTTCATTATTCAGTCAACACTTGTGCTCGGTATTTTTTACCATCTCTTTCTGGGCAATCTGGTAGCTGGTAACGCGCCATTGCTGTTTGCATCAGAAGACATGGGAGCGATGGCAGACGCCATTCCTTCCCTTGGCACCGTATTGAGCCAGTGGATGGTGATCATGCTACTGATCAATGCCCTGGTCACCACGTGTATTGCCGTATATATCCTTAGACGATTGGGTAACCCTTTGCTGGCTATAAAACGAGCCTTGAACGAAATAGGTGATGGCAACCTGGCCGTTCGGTTGCGCGTGAATGATTCGCGCGAATTCGGTGAGCTGGCTGACGCACTTAATCGGGCCCTGGAGCAGGTTCACGGCAAGATAAGTGAGGCACGGGCGTTAACGCGTGTTATCGAGTCTTTAGACAATCAGCCTTTGCCCGATGAAAAAGAAGTGCTTACAGCGATGACAGAGTGTCGTGATGTCTTGAGCTATTTCGACCGCAAAGATGCTGATAATGATGCATTGAAACAGAGCGCCGGGTCAGAGCGACGATAGGCAATGAGCGCCATGAAATTTTTCTTTATTGCCACTATTGCCTGCTTGTTGTCAGTCAGCAATGCCGTGCAGGCCAGTGGAAAGCTACAGTATGCTCAGGCACTCGCCTCAATCGATGCACGGGAGTATTCGAATGCTCTGGCGCAGCTGCGTCGCCTGCAGAGAGACTATCCGGGGTTTGAGCAATTGCCCGCTGCGCAGACACGCATCGCGGTATTGCAGGAATCTGCCGATGCGGGTGACTCTCTGCCCGTTTTTCTTAACGCATTAACACTACGCGACAACGGTCGTATACAGGAAGCACTGGCAGAGCTTGATGTCATTGCCAAAGCCTTTCCCGCAGGTGCGTTGACCGACGACGCTTTGTATATAAGCGCCTATTTGCAAGTGATGGATCGCTACGATTTTTCTGCAGCGCGCGTTGCGCTAAGAACTCTGGAGCAACGTTTTCCAGAGTCAGCCTACTCTGATTCAGCGCAGTATCTTGATGCCATTGCGATGGAGCAACTGGGAGATACGCAAGGTGCTCGACAGGCCTTGATTGAACTGCGCGAGCGACATACGGCATTAAGTCTGCCGTTGGACTTCAGATGGCCAGCTGGTAGCGTGCTGTCGAGATACTGGTTTGACCGTGCCGACAGACGACTGGCGATTGTCGAGGAACGAATCTCAAGTGCCAGTACCGTGGCTGACCAGGAACAACAGGCCGATGGCAAGCTGCGACTGGCGGTGAATGTTGACGGCGTGGATATGCAGCTCTTGCTGATACCCAGCCCGCTGACACGCACCACCCAATGGCTTGACGCAGGACTTGCCGATCAGGCGCCACCATCGATCGGTGTTTTCGATGGCACGGTAGAAGGGATCAGTAATAGTTGGGTAAGAGCTGTTCTGCAAAATGGCACGCTAAACGGTGTGGTAAACATCAACGGAGAACAACAGCGGCTTACGCCCGCCAATCTGATGGGGACATTGGACTATTATCAACCGCGCACTAAAAAGGGTAGCCTGGCGCACTCGATGCATTCTGATCTTGCCGATAGTGTGCAGGGGTTTGATGCACTTATTGCACCACCAGCGCCACACAGTGGTTTAAGCCCTCGCTCCCGTTCTGTAAAGACTGATATACGTGCAGTCCCTGTATCGATCGTTGTAGACAGTCAATACGATAGATACTATGCAGGCGCAGGGCTCGCCAATGCGCTGAATAATCTTAATGTGGCCGATGGTGTCTATCGTCAATTCGGTCTGGCATTGACGCTGGATGAGGCCCTTAAATTTGATGAGGAAGACGATCCCTTGCAATTGGGTGCGGTGCCTCTGGAAACCATCCTCCGATCTTTTCGTGACTATCGTCTGCGCTACAGGACACTGTTCGAAGACAGTGCTTTATCCTATCTGTTTACTGGCAATCCGAAAACTGATATCACGCTGGGACTTGCATGGATTGGAACCGCATGCAGGCTTGATGGTTATGATGTCGGGGTTACAACGCCCAGCTCATTTGGCGACGTATTGCTGACTCACGAAATGGGTCATTCATTCGGTGCAGAACATGACTCGGATACAGAATGCAACAAGAATCAACGTGCGGTCATGTGGCCCAATATCTCCGAGCGCACCGAACCTACCTTCTCTACCTGCAGTCAGCAGAGTGTGCTTGCGGCAAGACCCAGTAGCTGCCTGAAGAACAGTGTCGATCTGGCTGTGTCCGCCCAATCAACGGGTACAACGGTCAGTTTTACTGTGGTTAATCCGGACAGCGCACTGACTCTGGATGCACAGTTGCTCGTCGAGACCAGCGCGCCGGATCAGTTGCAGTGGCCAGCCGGCTGCCAGGTGCAGACACCTACAAGCGCGAGCTGTTTGTTGAGCGCATTAACGCCAGAAGAAAGTCGTATGCTGGATTTTTCGGTGACACAGCAATTTCAGAATACGGACGCACCGGTGACAGCCCAGCTCTCTCCAATAAGTGCACTTGAGCTACAACTTGCCAATAATATGGCCACGGTGTCGTTGATAGGTGGGGAATCATCGGGAGGCTCTGCTATCGACGCAGCATCCGGTAATTACACGCAATCGCCAGCATCAAGACAATCCGATACGCCCGATACCGGCGCTGCAAATGAAAGCGGATCGTTTGGCCGATCGGGTTTGTTCGTATTGATCGCTCTAGGCATCTGGCGATTTTTTTACACAAAAGTTGTGGGCGTTATTAATGATGGTTCGGTAAATCGTTAGGGATGAGCTTGGTGAGCCACATTATCAAGTTGACGTACTACTGGTCGCGATCATCGAGCGTTGGTATCCGGTCTACGATAGGGCGGGTCCCTAACCGGACTTTGTAAACCAGCGTTTCCAGAGGTTGGCTGTTGCCGGTTTTATTGAGTGTTATGGGGTCGGGACTTCTCAGTAGCGCAAGCTTTACCGTGGCGCCCGGCGGCAATGCTGATACTGCCAACAATAATTGCGTTGCATCGTTTATGGTTTGTTCGCCTAATTGTACGACGACATCCATAGGGCGCACACCGCTCAGTTCTGCCGGACCCCCTTCCTGAACCGCGGTAATCACTGCGCCATAGGTACTCAAGGCACTTAGCGCGGGAAACATATTTATGTCTTCGACACCGAGGCCGAGCCAACCTCTGGACACTGAGCCGTCAGCTATGATTTGCGGCACGACTTGCGCCAGTAATTCTGCAGGTATGGAAAAACCGATGCCTATGGCATTGGAGTCTCCTCTAAAGACAGCTGTATTAACGCCGACAAGTTGCCCATAGGGATTGATCAAGGCCCCGCCCGAGTTACCTGGATTAATGGCGGCATCAATCTGAATAAAATTTTGCCAAACGGTGCCGTTAGCTATCCGCCGTCGAGTAGCGCTGACAATGCCTTGTGTGACGGTTTGGCCAACACCAAAGGGATTGCCAATGGCAAGGACGATATCGCCAACCTTAAGTGGTGCGGCTTCGTCAAGTCTTATAAAAGGGAGCATATCGGCGTCGATGCTAACAACGGCAAGGTCAGTTTGGGCATCGCTGCCAATCAGGGTAGCCGCGTAGCTACGTCCGTCACTGAGAACGACGCTGATGGCATCAAAATTTTCTACCAGATGCAAATTGGTCAGCACGATGCCATCTGCATCGACGATCACCCCCGATCCCTGACTCGTCTGGGGTGTGATGTTGTCAGCTGATGTCCCACTTGCATAGACGCTGACTACTGCCGGGGCCACCCGCATGATGCCTTTGTGGTAGCTGATGCCGTACGCCTCTTGTGTTGCAACTGTGGGTGAATCAGGGGTTAATCTGTCGGGCATTTGTGCTTGAGTGGGCACAGCCTTTGCTGTTTTTGATACGGTTAGCCCGGGGATTGTGCTGCTATTCACTTGAGGTGTTGTCTGCATTTTTGTGTCGGACGGCAGTCCATTCCACCAAAGACCGGCCAACAAACCGATGACGACGCAGGCAGCAAGAAAAAGAAGGCGCATGAAGCGGTTATTGATCCAAAGCTGATAAACGAGTTGGGATGGTACCTTGATTGGCTGGGCATTTTGGACCACCGTACGTCTGGTAAGTAAACATCATCGATGTTCATGTCCGACTAAATTGACCGTTATCTGTCAGGACCGGCGGTGTTCCTGTGTTAAAATGAAGTGTTATCAGTCGCTATCTGGATCAGGGGCAAATCTCGCTCTGAAGCTTGCGCTGCAACGTATAAAGTTGTCTATCTGGTGCGTAGAAACCAGGTCCGAATTCGTATTATCTGGAGATATCGCATGAGTGCGAACAACAAGGCGGCACCACCGAGGGACTCTTCGGTTGCTGAAAAAATTGATGACCCCAAGCGACGACGTATGCTTGTGTTAAGCGCCGCTGGCGTGGGTGGTGTGGGAACGGCGGCATTAGCAGCACCTATGGTATTTTCCATGTCCCCCAGTGCTCGTGCAAAAGCTGCTGGTGCGCCAGTGGAAGCCGAGATAGGCAAATTGACTCCCGGGCAACTGCTCACCGTCGAGTGGCGCGGCAAACCAGTGTGGGTGGTCAAACGTACAGATGAGGTGCTAGAGCGGCTGGACGCTGATACTGCGAGGCTGTCAGATCCGGATTCCGCCATTGAGATGCAACCTGAGTACGCTCAGAATTCAGCTCGCTCTATCAAGCCGGAGGTGTTCGTTGTTGTAGGAATCTGCACCCATTTAGGATGTTCTCCAAGTTATCGCCCGGAAATTGCACCGGCGGATCTCGGTAATGATTGGGACGGCGGATTTTTCTGCCCCTGCCATGGTTCGAAGTTCGATATGGCGGGACGTGTGTACGCTGGTGTCCCAGCCCCCTACAACCTTGAAATTCCTCCTTATCGTTATGCCGACGACAACCTTATCGTTGTCGGTGAGGATTCAGGAGTCGCTGCATGAGTGCAAATCTGGAAAAACAGCCCGGTTTCATGGGATGGATTGATGAGCGTTTTCCGCTTACCAAGCTGCTCGAAGAGCATATCACCAAGTATTACGCGCCGAAAAATTTCAACATCTGGTATTACTTTGGTGCGCTGTCGATGCTGGTTCTGGTTATCCAGATCGTTACTGGTATCTTCCTGACCATGAATTACAAACCTGATGGCGCGCTTGCGTTCACATCAGTCGAATACATCATGCGCGACGTCAACTTTGGCTGGCTTATTCGTTATATGCACTCCACGGGTGCATCCATGTTCTTTCTGGTTGTTTACTTGCATATGTTCAGGGGCTTGATGTACGGATCGTACAAGAAGCCTCGTGAGCTGCTGTGGGTTTTTGGCTGCCTGATTTATGTGGTACTGATGGCCGAGGCGTTCATGGGCTACTTGCTGCCATGGGGCCAAATGAGCTACTGGGGAGCACAGGTCATAATATCTCTCTTTGGGGCTATCCCCTTCGGTATCGGTGACGCGGTGACTTTGTGGCTGAAAGGCGATTACATCGTATCTGACGCTACCTTGAACCGCTTTTTTGCTTTACATGTTATCGCCGTGCCTCTGGTGCTCCTGTTCCTCGTTGTCGCACATATCATGGCGCTGCACGAGGTCGGGTCAAATAATCCGGATGGTATCGACATCAAAGCCAACAAGAATGCAGCAGGTATTCCCAAAGACGGCATACCATTCCATCCTTACTACACCGTCAAGGATTTTATGGGTGCCATCGTATTCCTTATTGTATTTTTTGCCATTGTGTTTTTTGCGCCTGAAATGGGTGGGTATTTCCTGGAACACGCCAACTTCATACCGGCAGATCCGCTGAAAACGCCTGAGCATATTGCACCGGTCTGGTACTTCACGCCGTTTTACGCCATTTTAAGAGCGATTCCAGATAAGTTAGGTGGTGTTATCGCTATGGGTGCGGCTATTCTGGTGTTATTCGTTTTGCCATGGATTGACCGTAGCCCGGTGCGATCCATCAGATACCGGTCAATCTGGTACAAGATACTGCTATTCACTTTCGTGATCGCCTTTATCATGCTGGGTTACCTGGGCATCCAGCCTGCCACTCCGCTGTATACGCTCATGTCTCGTATTGGCACGCTTATCTACTTTGGCTTCTTTGTGGGATTGTTTTTTGTCAGTAAATTTGAGACGACCAAACCGCTTCCTGAGAGGGTAACTGCGTGACAACGAACAACAGAACGACGACCCGCCACCTGAGGCAGCCGAGGGCTCTGCGTGTCAAGGCGGCTCGCAAGGTGGACAAATCCCGGTTTATGTTTACATTTACAGCTATGGTTTTGGCGGCAGCCACTTTGATCGTAGCGGGTAAGTCCGATGCGGCAGGTTCAGCTATCCAGTTGGAGTCGCCACTTATCGATCAGGGTAACGAGAGGTCGTTGCAGCGCGGCGCTCAGGCATTTGTTAACAACTGCATGGGATGCCATAGTGCTGGATATCAGCGTTACAGTCGTCTTGCGCAGGACTTGGGACTGAGTGAAGAAGACGTGGAAAACAACCTCATCTTTACCACTGATGAGGCTGGTGAGCCGACAAAGGTTGGTTCTTTAATGACGAATAACATGTCAACAGAGTATGGCAAGCAAGCTTTTGGCGTGGTACCTCCTAATCTGAGCTTAACTGCTCGTTCTCGTGGTACCGACTGGATATATACGTTTCTCAAGTCCTACTATGCAGATCCTGACGTTACAACCACAGGTGCCAATAATCTTGTTTATCCAGGTACAGCCATGCCGCACGTGCTCTGGCAGCAACAGGGCTGGCAATCACCGGTATACGGCGAAGAATCTAACGGCAGCAAGCCCATCACTGGGCTGGAACTCACAGACCCAGGCAGTATGGCGCCGGAGGAATA
>Ga0209187_1001251_pt1 | contig 31495 bp, 23 predicted proteins | sample BantaG_FD_187430 | JGI IMG/M metagenome (GOLD analysis project Ga0209187, IMG submission 187430) | Marine algal microbial communities from Bantry Bay, Ireland - BantryBay_4 metaG (SPAdes) (version 2) | ecosystem: Host-associated > Algae > Red algae > Unclassified | place: Bantry Bay, Ireland...
GGAATATGAGGGAATTGCACCACTATTAAAGCACTATCATCATCAGAACCATAGTACGACGATTCTGAGTTTCTTCTCCCCATCTGGTTATAATCATACTTTGAAGAAGAATATAGCTGATGTCATATGCTACTCTCCATGGGATACGCGAAGAACTGTACGATCATTTTTAGATCGCATCAAGCCCAAAGCATTAGTCATTTCTCAGAATGACTATTGGCCCATCATGATATCAGAGTGCCATAATCGTGGTATATCTGTCTATTACATAGCGACTTATATCAACGAAGGTCACTGGTGGACTTCGTCAATATATAGCAGCATAACCAGGCCACTGAAGCAGGCAAAAGCTATATTCTTACAAGACAAAAAATCTTTTGAACTACTGCAAAATGCTGGATTCGATAATATCAATGTCTCCGGTAATCCAAGAATCCAACAAGTCATCGGAAATAAAGAAGATAAAAAAGCCTATCCATTCATAGAATCATTTATTGAAGAAAAGTCTTGCCTGATTTTCGGAAGCACGTTAGAATCAGATCATAAGATGATTGCTCAAGTGATTTCAGAATTATCAAACTATAAAGTGATTATAGTCCCACATGAAATTGACGATAAGCACCTACTTGAGACAATGTTTCACCTCCCACAGTCCATTAAACTATCAGCACTGAATAAAAATTCAGATCATGGACAAGAAATATTGATTGTTGACACGATTGGTGATTTGAAGTACCTCTATCAGTATGCTGATATAGCTTATGTAGGAGGTGGTTTCGACAAAGGCACTCACAGTACTTTAGAACCAGCCATATTCAGAATTCCAGTTATTTCTGGCCCTAATATCGATAAGTATGTCGACACGAGATATCTACATAAGATCGGTTTAGTGCGTTTAATAAATGATCATTCGGAGCTTTTATCGGCTTTAGCTTTCGCAAAGAGCGGCCTTACAGATGAAATCGTTTATGCTTTTGAGTTATTTATCAAAGAAAATTCTGTTGATCTAAATAAAATAATTCGTGAAATTGATGTCAGAATGACTGATTGTTAAGATATACACATCAAAAGTCAGATCTATACCAATCGATTATAAGGAATTAGTTATTTTAGTCCCTAATTGAGTGATACCGATAATACTTTTATACATTAGAAAAAATATAAATATGACAAGTAGATTTTTACATACAATTTTTTTAATAGCAACAACTTGGGCAATTGTCAGTGGTCAAGGAGAAAACTATAGACTTACGGTCAGTGCACCTGCAGGAGTAGCTGGAGATTATGATATGGCATTGTCCAATACCTTTGGGGCTGGCTCATGTGCCAGCCAGATTACAGGAGAGATCGTATTAGGAAGTGCAGGCACAGATACAGAAGCTTGTGATAATGTGAGAACCACTGGATTAGAAGTAGAAGGAAAGATAGCTATGGTGGATAGAGGTAGCTGCTCATTTATTGAAAAAGCAAAGGTAGCTGAAGACTTCGGCGCTATAGCCATCATCATATGTAATAATGAAGTCAATGATACATTGTTAGGCATCGGTGCTAGTGAAGCAGATTTAATGGCAATTGAAGTCACCATTCCTACTTTTTCAATGAGAATGCGAGACTGCACTACTTTAAAAGCTGAAATTGAAGGTGGTATTCAAGCCATGGCTATCAGGTCAAGTGGTATTCTTGAAGATCCAAATGCAGATGATGTAGTGCTATATACAGAAGAATTTACTGGAGGATTGAATGGATGGACGGCCGAAAGCATCTCGTGCAACGTAGAATCTGATGATAATGCACTTTGGGAATGGAGAGATCAAGCTATAGCAGACTTAGGAGCATTTGCTGGTGATGGAAATGAGATAATTTCAGATGATCCATGTACTGGCTTTGTTATCTTCGATTCAGATTTTCTCGACTCAGGGGGAGATCAAAATGCCTTAGGTACAGGAGCTTGTCCTACGCCACATGTCGGTTCACTTGTTTCACCACCAATAAGTCTTGCGGGAACAGCTGCTGGCGATCTTATTGCAGTGAAATTCTCACAAACATTACGGGAATTCGATACTAATTATTTTGTAGGCTGGTCTACTGATGGAGGAACTACCTGGACGGATACTCAGATAAATGCTGAAATAGAAGCTAACACTGGTTCTCTTGGTAAAATGAGAGTCCCTCTTACTGGAGTGAGCGCAACTGATGAAGTAACTTTAAGATTTATTTTTAATGGTGAATATTATTTTTGGGCTATTGATGATGTGCAGCTGATTAACTTTACAGGCATCAATGCCAAAATATCTAATACTTTCTATACGCCACTTAGTCATGCAGTGCCTATCACTCATGCTGATGCTGATCCATTCTTTTTCTCTACTGATGTGATTAATAATGGTGCTGAAGCAATAGATGTCACTCTCGATGTAGAAGTCGTAAATACTGGGACTTCTGATGTTGTTCATTCAGACTCTGCAGATTTGAATGGATTAGAAGCTGGTGATACGACTACATTAGCTGTGGAAGAGCTGTGGTTGCCTAATGAACTTGAAGTCGGTAATTATCGCATGGACTATGCGCTTTCTGTGACTACTGGTGAAGAGACAGATTTAGTCGATAATACGGAAAGCTATTTCTTTCAAATTACCGATCAAAAATTCTCAAAATTCAATGGACAAGTAACTGGAGCATTCAGATTTCGAACTGTGGATGAAGAATGGGGACTTGGAGCGCTGTATTTAACAAGTGAAAATAATGCTAAGTTTTTTGCAGAATCTATAACCTTTGGTGTCGCTTCTAGTGAAAGCTCATTAGAAAATCACTTTGTGGAATTAGCTATACTTAAAGTGGATGCAGATTTTGCGGCTGGTGGTATTCTTCCTGGTGATTTTGACAGGAATGAAAACTCATACCTAAATCACCCAAATCTTGAAGTCATTTGGACTACTACACATGTACTCACTAATGAAGAAAATTTTGACGAGATCACTATCCCTCTGGAAGGTGAAGACATCAAGCTGGATGAAGGATCATTCTACTTGGTCATGGCATATTTTGATGATAGTGTCACTAGTACATCTGGATTAGACAATAAGTCTTTAGGCATAAATACTAACTCTAATCTTCTTGGATCTGGTCTATATATCTATCTGCCTAACCAGACGCCAGCATGGTTCACTTGTTGTGGAAATACGATCATACAAGCGCCTCAGTTAGATCTTCAGATATCACTGACTTCCCCAGTAGATGATGTTCCACTTGCTGAAGAATCATTCAGAGCTTTCCCAAATCCAGCGAAAGACTTCATTAATGCTGAGCTTAGCTTTGATAAAGCAACAGACGTCAGTGTGGTGATAGCTACAATAGATGGAAAAGTGATCAAGATTGAAGAATTAATTAATGTCACTAAAGAAACTCAGAGCATAGACATCAGTGGTATGGCTTCAGGAGCTTACCTCATGAGAGTCGCGACAGAGGAAGGGACTAAGACGAGATCAATTATGATTCAGAACTAAGTCTAATACTTAGTCTTGTACTTTAATTTTCTTTAATTATTAAAATCGATCTGTACGGCTTGTGCAGATCGATTTTTTTTTAGATGGTGGTGATAATAGGGGTATTCAGAAGTAAAGCATAAACACATTTTCTATAGATGCAAAGCTTACCTGCACTCGCCGTGCGGGCCTTACTGCCCACCCGTACTCTGTGGTACGGTTCCTTCTTTATCATAGATACATTTAGAATCTATGATTTCCGACGTTGTCGGAACCATTCAGTCTTAATTGCAAAAAAAGTAAGCATTCCGATAGCTATCGGAAGCTATGCCAGCTAATGCCACCCCACCCGAGGACAAATCCTCGGTTCCTTCATTATTCAATGTCCATTTGGGACATTGAATTCCTTAAGGGACTAATCAGTCTTGGGTAACTGGCAGGCAGCCGCCACTTCTAAAAATCCCATTACGATTCTAAAGAGATTTCTACAAATAAGACTATGGGAAGTTTAGTCTATTAATTGACAGTCTTGAATTTGATTTGAACACGATTACCCTGAATTATTACCTCGCTTTTATGGGTTTTTAGCAATAAGCGGGGTAACGAATCTAATCCAGATAAAAAGCAATCTAAAAGGCATGTGACAGAATTAAATTATACCCAAGTATTTGTACAGATTTTGACCTAAAAGTGCTAAAGTCATATCAGCTTGACCAACAGTTTTCTTAATTCTGAATTTATTTACTACTACTGAACATGCCGATAATAGACAGACGAGGGATCGTGCCAGCTTGGAAAAATGCTTCTCAAACTATCGGCTTTTGTAGAACACACTATATAATGTATGCTTCGAGCATTTTACGATGAAACATTACAAGTTAGGTGACGTCAAAAAATCCTAAATCACTCTAATCATGATTATATAAATAGAATCAACTAATCCACATTTGTCTGAAACTTCATTTACTTGATAGTGGATAGTATGATAAGACTCTTTACGGTATGTACTGTCCAGAAATTCTAAAATCACTCTAATCATCACTCTGTCAAAAGAATAAATTAATCCCATTTGTCTGAGTCTTGATTATTTGATCAGCTTTTCAATTGCAGTCACCACAGCCTCATTAGCCTCTCTCGCCCCAATACTTATCCTCACTTTTCCAGGTGCTCCAAAATTAGCTGTAGCTCTCGTCATCACTCCATGAGACGATAAGTGAGCGACATAGTCTGCTGCATCAATTGGGGGTTGAATCAAATAAAAATTAGACTGTGATGGCGTAAATAGTATGCTTAATCTATTAAATTCTGAAGCCAGATATTGTCTTTCACTTTTGATTAGATTCACAACCTTATCGATAAAATCATGGTCTGAAAGTGCCGCAATAGCCGCAACAGATGATAACTTATTGATAATAAACGGCTTTGATAACTGTCTAATATAAGAGATGATTTTTTCGCTACTGTAGCAGTACCCGACTCTCATTCCTGCTAAACCATATGACTTTGAGAAACTATTCACTGCTACGATATTATATCCAGCTTGTACATACGGCACTCCTGTCACATAGTCTTTGGCATCTGCAAAATGACGATAGACTTCATCATAGATTACTATAATATTCTGAGGTATCTGAGGAAGTAATCTATCCATATCATGCTTGGAAATATAACTACCTGTTGGATTATTAGGACTGGTCAGAAATATGACCTTCGTCTTATCGGAGATAGCCGCGATGATCCCATCTACATCTATTGCATATGTATCTCCCACGAGTGGTACATCAATGATAACACCTCCGAGCTTAGATGAAAAGGAATGATACGGAACGAAGCAAGGATTAGAAATGATGATCTCATCTCCAATATTAATGAAAGCTCTCAAGATCATTTCTATGACATCGCATCCGCTATTAGAAGCTAAGAATTGTGAGGGTTTGAGCTGATGATCAAAGTCTACTGCTAATGCTTCACACAGCTTTTTATCTGTTCGATCTGGATAGACGTGCAGGTTATTTACGGCGGCAGTGATTGCCTCTATTACCTTTGGAGAGGTACCTATAGGATTTTCATTCGAGGATAGCTTATATACTTTTTTATTGTTTTGACTTTGCTTTATCGATTTGCCGCCTTTATAAGAGAGCTTAGGCTTGAGATAAGGCTTGAATGTATCTTCTATATTCATATGAGCGTTTCCATTATTAATTTAATATATACCGTAAAAGAAAATGATTCTAATATCGAATCATTTTAGATTATCTCCTGTAATTTATTGGTTCGACTATTTGGTCTTTTTTGGGAATATAAAGCTTCTCTTTATCACGGCTTTAGTTCATAAGATTTATTTATGATATAGTCATCTATCGCCACTCAGCTCTGATGTAATTCCATGATAAACTTGGTCTCCTCTTCACGACGCTTGGCCATCATTCTCAACATATCTCCTGCTGTAATCGACATGCTTTTCCCTTTCTTAGAAAATCCTTCTTGAAGTAGAGATTTTTCTATGCCGACCATTCTGCCTGCTATGATGGAGTGGATATGCATATCTTCCATATAGTAGCACCTCAATAATTCTGTACTATCTATCACACCCAGGCTTAGCCTATTCTTATATTCTTTTAGGATTGAGAAAAAATGTAACTTTTTCTTTCTCCATGTGATGTACTCGAAGTTTTGAGTTCCAGAAAATCCATTAGGCAGATTGGCTTCTTTATTAGCTCGACTCATGTCTGGCCTGATGACATTGCGATATACACTGGAAGTAAAACTATTACCAAACTCCATACAAGCTGTCGTCGATCTGAATAAATGTGCCGCCTTATCTATCCAATCAGCAGTTCGGTCAGTGACGTCACCGTTCTCAATATCCTCAGATGCTCTATCCAGACAGTAACCAGATAGTATCATGAATATCGCAAATCCATGATGGGCCAACTTCCATCTGTATAGTGCTCTCTCGCTATTATCTGTAGGTGCGCCTTGAATAACTTCAGACGGTAAATAAACTTCTTCCACTATAGGGCTTTCGATCGAGAGCAATAACAGATTAGCTGCCTCCCATCCTTTAAGTATGTAGGCGACTTCTCCCCTTGACATAGATGTGTGACTTAACTCGTTGATCAGCTCTGCAGATGTATCTAAGTACTGCTGTATGAACTGCCCAAAAGTCATATCATCTATTCTCGATACTTCAAAATATCTGTCATAAATATCATATTTATTGGACAGGTCTTTATCTTTAATCTGATGCTCTTTAAAGTTAATTTCTGGATTAATTAGACTTGATAATGCCTCAGAAAAATCTCTAAATGACTCTAATACTTCTGGCAGCACATAGGTCTCACCAAGTAAGACACTGATATTTTTCTCCACCTTATTGTGAAAAAATGAAAGCTTATTAATTTCAGATGAACCATCAGATTGTAATGATTCTATAGAAGAACTTGTAGGTAGAAAGCATTGATTCATAATGATAGAATATTCTATAAAAATAGAAAATAAGTACTAAATTACTATCATGCTATTTTAAGTTAGAAAATTATTCTATCTGAATATAGATTACCATCTTTCTATTCTTTTGTTGCTTTATATTACTTGAGATAATAGAAGATTATTCTATCCATTTATATCGGAAGTTCTGTCGTATCCTTTCGGACTGATAGGCTGAAGCTGGTTTCTACATTAGATATATTTGGTACCGTCGATATCTTATTGAGTACAAAGTCATTATATGCATTAATGTCTTTATGTCTCATTTTGAGTAGAAAGTCAGATTTGCCTGAGATATGATGACACTCTAGGACTTCTCCGAAAGCAGTCACTTGTTCTACGAAGGTATCAATCGCAATTTTAGAATGATCCTTGATCGATATATGGATAAAAACACAAAGACTCAAATCTATCAGATCAGGATTAATGATAGTCACGTATCGATCAATGACTCCTGCACTATCTAATTTTTTAATCCTTTCAAATATTGGCGTACTTGATAAATTGAGTTCTGTGCCGATATCTTTAATTGTAGCCTTAGCATTGCGCTGTAGGATGCGCATGATACTCCTATCTACTTCGTCTATTTTTATCATCTACTTACAGTTGAAATCACAATTTTAATGTATACCGATGCTATCCTATACCGATAGCTATCAGTAGGAAAATAGATTCAGTCTTAGGCCCGATAGAAATAACTTAGATGGATTAAAAAGCCACAAACTAATTTATCTTCTGTATGGCTGCAAACTATATAAACACTATAATTTTTTCCTATTTCTTTTAATAATATGAGACTTATCATTGATTCTAATCTACTTGAAAAACGCTTAATTATGTTTTTCATGAATCGCTACATCTACGATGAGTAAAATGTCTATATTAAGGCTAATATCTACAAATCTTCAATATTGAACTCTAAAAAATACAGGAGTTATGTTTTATTGGTGTTGACTGGAGTCTACACCTTCAACTTTATCGACAGACAGATATTAGTCATATTACAAGAATCGATAAAAAAGGACTTAGGTCTATCAGATGTTCATTTGGGTATGCTCACAGGTCTAACCTTTGCACTGTTCTATGTGACATTAGGTATTCCAGTAGCTAGATATGCTGATAAAAACAATCGTAAAAATGTAGTAAGTGTGTCGCTTGTCATCTGGAGTTTGATGACCGCTATATCTGGACTGGTGAATAATTTTATTCAACTACTCATTGCTAGAATAGGCGTTGGTATTGGTGAGGCTGGCGGTAGTCCGCCTTCACATTCTATTGTATCAGATTATTACCCACCTGAGAAGAGAGCAAGCGCATTAGCCATCTACTCTACAGGTATATATATTGGAATTCTATTTGGCTATACATTAGGTGGATGGATAGACGCTAACTATGGTTGGAGAATGGCATTCTTTGCGCTCGGGCTTCCTGGTGTATTGTATGCTATAATCGTGTTCTTCACTGTGAAAGAGCCAACACGAGGCATGTCTGATAAGATAAAGAGACCATCAACAGTCTTGAATCCTAAGGACAAATCAAAGCAGAACGACCTTGGCTTCGTAGAGGTGTTATCCATATTATTAAAGAAAAAAACATTTATACTTCTTTCTTTAGCGGGTGGGTTTCATACGTTTGTTACTTATGGTGTTGGAAACTTCTTTGCACCATTTTTAGCTCGGGTACACCTCATGGATACAGCCTCAATCGGTGCTGTATTAGGTCCTGTTGTCGGATTCGGTGGTATCATCGGGACTTATGCAGGTGGATATTTGGCTGATAAATTAGGTAAGAAAGATATTAGATGGTATTTATATGTCCCACTCATCGCAGGATTGATTGTTGTTCCATTTTCCGTACTCTCTTTTCTGCATGGCAATCTGACACTTGTGTTAGCGTGCAATGCTGTTGCCACTCTATTGACAGCAGTCTTTTTAGGACCTTCACTTGCTGTCGTTCATAACTTAGTAGATGCTCATACGCGTGCTCTTGCGTCAGCAGTATACTTTTTAGTAATTAATTTGATTGGTCTTGGGCTGGGACCTCTGACTATAGGATATATCAGTGACATTCTAACTTCCTCATATGGAGCGGAATCATTGCGTTGGGCATTCTTTTTTTCTTTTATACCTGGCACGATGGCTTTGATATTATTCTGGCTTGCATCTCGGACTTATACAGATGAAGTTGCGGTGCTATAATACTCGCCATTCCTACAGATGTTAAAGTAACTATTTTATAAAACCATATCATTTCATTATGACATTCAAATCGTTACACATTATGACAACTGCTTATATGAATATCGATTTGTAGTCTAATTGTATAGTCACACAGTAGATTATGTAAGTCATTTGTAGTGCTTAACGGGGTTTATATTTCTGTTTAAGATCTATATCTTTACATAAGTCAGTTTGTGATACATACCCATTCGTATCTTATACAATAATGATAAATAATACGCCCCCTGTAACTAAGGTTTCAGATCTTTTAAAGAAATTAGAGAAGCTTCAAAAAGACAATAAAATTTGTCTAATGAAATCTTCTGAAATCATAGAGAGAACAAAAAACATGGTACTTAGAAGTTCCAAATTTTTATAAATACCTCTCTTTCGATTTATATTCTATTAATAATAGAGTGACATTCTCTTGGATGCATATGACTACTGTAGTGAAAATGCATATGGTCATAGATAAAAAACATAGTTACTTCACTGCTGCTCATACCTCTTAAGCACAACAAATCAATACTAAAATACGCCTACAAGCCAATCAATCTCCGACTTAGAGATTAATAAATTATAGATCGCATTCACTTTATTGAAAGCCACATTTACATATTGGGTCTGAACGGCTCTGAAGTCTATAGAGCTTATCTGTCCTAATTTAAACCTTTCTTCAGTTATCGTGAGGTTACGGTCGGCAAGATTGATTTGATCATCTGCCAGAAGTAAGAGATTCTTTTGATCATTATAATTTTGTACTAATATATTTAGTTGATTGGTCAATTGAAGTCGCGCCTCAAGTATATCTAATTGATTTACTTCTTCACTGATTTTAGAGTTTTCAACATTTGTAGAACTGACTCCGCCATCGTAGAGATTCCAATTTAGATTGGCACCAATTGCTATATTCATCCGATTGCTAAACTGTCCTTTTATAGGCTCCCCTGTCCGCGGATCATTTCCAAAAAACTTAAAATAGCCTTCTGATAGACCAGCACTTGCATTTAAGGATAAAGTTGGTTTGCGAGAAGCTTCTTCCAATTGGCTATTTAGCTTATTTAATTCTGAAAGAATCATCAAAGTTCTAAGCGTTGGGCTTTCTTCTTCCAAGGTCTGACTTAGTTCTTCTTGATTAATCTCTTCTATCTGTACAGCTAACCTTTCAGGAAAATCATAGTTCTGGTCAGCATTAATAGACAGCAAAGAGTACAAGCTTCTTTTGGCGATATTGATCTGATTATGCTGGGATACAATATTCACCGAGTCACTCAGCACAGCATCTTGAAACTGAATGAGATTAAAAGAATTACTGGCTCCAAACTCCTTCTTAGACTCTTCATAGACTAATCTCTTTCTGGATAAGTCGATCAATTCCTCCAATACAGTCAAACGCTCTTGCTGTAGTAAGACTACATAATATGACTGTATGATGTCTCTAATAATATTATGCGCTCCTGTACTCTGGAGCTGTTTCTGCTGCTCTACAAATAGGTTTAACTGATCTTTAGCGATCCTGACTCGGCCTCCGCTCAGCACTAACCAGTTAGCGTCTATACTGCCTCCGAGTCCAGCGACAAAGTAAGAACCATTCAGAAAGCTCGCAGGGTTATTATCATTGGTCAAAGAGAGCGATCCTGTACCATTCAGATCTACAGTTATCCCTTTACCTGCTCTGGCCCAACTATTATTATTCTCAGCTATTTGAACATTTGCTGCATCTACCTTAATCTGAAAATTCTCTTCAAGTCCGATAGAAATCGCTTTTTCAAGAGACATGACTTCTTGACCTGTTATGCCTGTGACACATAAGCTAAAGAAGAGGACACTAATGACAACAATGTTTTTCATTCAATTAAAAGTTTGAAATGGAATGGCTATGAGTAAATTAGATATTAATGATCACGATATAGATTTCTAATATCTACATCATGGACATCTCTTATCGTTATATTTTTATTCTATACAAGGAGTTTTTGCCCCTGTGATTTGTGAAATAATCATTTTCTATGGTTTCTGAATTCTATCCATTGGATTTTTATACTATCAACTCTGAGACTTTAAACGTAAATACCACATAAGCAACTAATGCAGCCAATGTGATTAAGGCGGCTATTAAGTAAATAGGTAAATTGCTAACCCTGGTCGCTGATGCAGGTTCCACCATTAAATAATCTATCTTCTCCCCTTCCCATAAGCCTAAAGCAGTCCGCTTAATTCGATTAGATATGACAAGCAATGCAGGAATCAATACTAATAGAATGAATGTCCCTACCATCAAGCCAAAAGCAACTGAAACAGCCATGGGAATCAAAAACTGAGCCTGCAGGCTCTGCTCTAATAATAGTGGCGCCAATCCTGCAATCGTCGTAATAGATGTCAATGTAATCGGTCTGAATCGTGATAAACCTGTATCATACAATGCAGTCTTGAAGTCGATGCCTTTAGCAATATTATTATTAAAAGTGGTGATGAAGACCAAGGCATCATTAACAAAGATCCCTATCAAAGCAATGGACCCAAGCACCGAAAACAAGCTGATGGGTATATCCATCAGGTAGTGCCCTAATCCGACTCCTATAAATGCAAAAGGCATCAAAGCAAAAACAATGAGGGTCTGACTAATCGACTTAAAAGTAAGGACAATGATAAAGAACATGATCATGAAAGCCAATGGCAAAACTTTCTGCATAGATCTCTGAGACTTTTCATTCTCTCGCTGCTGACCTTCAAATCCTACTGAGACAGATGGATATTTTTCTAAAATCTTAGGTAGAAGAATCGACTGTATGTCAGTATTGATATCGCTGACTGAGGCTCTATCATTGACCAGATCTGCTGTCACTCGGATCTCTCGCTGACCTTCTATATGATTAATGGTGACGACACCTCTCTCTGTCCTGAATTCTACTAATTCTGAAAGAGGCACAGACTGACCTTCAGCTGTTCTGATGCGCATATTCGATAGATCGGATACTTCATTTCGGTTATCTAAAGCATACCTGACCCACACTTTTACCTCGTCTTCTCCTCGCTGTATACGCTGTACTTCAGCACCAAAAAAACCTTGCCTAACATATACGATAATATCGCGAAGTGTGAAACCTAAATTATATGCTTTCGGCTTAAGGACGAGCTCGATCTCTTTATTACCTTCTTGGTTAGAATCAGCTATGTCAGTCAAATCATCGATCTGTCGCAGGCTAGCTTTCAGTTCTTCTGCAGCTGCTGTCAGTTCGCCCTCATTTTTACTTAATAATGATACTGAGACGGCTGCCCCAAAAAGGTTACCAGAACCAAATGATAGCTTCTCCGCATCTGAGATCGGTCCTACTTTATCCCGTATGGCTCCTATGATTGTTCTATTATTAATGTCCAGTCTTTCTTCTCCGTCTAACAAATAGACGTTTAGGACACCAGCATTAGTCGTAGGGCCTATGGATTTCTGTACTTTTTCGATGATATTCTTATCGCCTAATGAGTACTTATCTTTAAACTCTTCATTCACCTCCCAAGTCGCTTCTTGAATATAATCGAGTATTTCTTCTGTACGAGATTCTCTCATACCTGACTCAAGCTCTAAGGTCACGGTGAATAAATCACTGGGAATCACAGGAAAAAATGTACTCCTGACCACCCCACCTTTAAATGCACCTACGAATATGATCAATCCGGTAATACAGATTGCCAATGTAGGAAAGCTATAATTCATAGACCACTTTAGTAATGGGCCATATATAGTCGATCGTAGAAAGTTCATAAACTTATCTAAGTACAAAGTCAGTAGATTTCCTTTACTCTTATCCTGCTTTAGTGCTTTAGAGTGAGCTATGTGCGCAGGGAGGATTAATGCTCCTTCCACGAGTGAAAATAGCAATGAAAAGATGACTACAACAGCCATCGCACCGAAAGCATCACCAAGTCCCCCTTCTATAAAAAAGAAAATCCCAAAGGCAACACATGTCGTCAGTATAGCAGAAAACACAGCAGGCAGTACTTCCATTGTACCTTCAAGTGCTGCTGCATTAGCCTCCATACCCTGTTCATATTTCTGATAGATACTTTCGGCTATCACAATACCATCGTCTACCAGAATCCCAATCACAACAATCATCCCAAATGAAGAAATAACATTGTAAGTAGTCCCAAAGTATTCTGCACAAATAAACATACCCGCAAAAGAAATAGGAATAGCTAAGGCTACCCAAAATGCCAATCGCCAGTGAAGAAACATGGCTAACAGCACGAGTACAATTAGAAAACCTATCGCACCATTTTCTTTTAAAAAGCTAAGCCTTGTATTAAGATATTTCGCTTGATCTTGAATCACAGTGGCGGTAATCTCATCTTGACTATTGTTGAACTCATCGATGTATTCCTTTACCATAGCAGCGATCGGGATCATGTCTTCTTCATCAGTATTATTCACATTGATGATGACCGAGGGCTGGTTATTAAGGTATGATCTGACTGGAGAATCTTCCCAACTATCCTTCACATCGGCTACTTGGTGAAGCCTGATCACACCACCTTCACTATTAGATCTCAAGACTATATTTTCAAAATCTTGAGCGAAGTATTGCTTACTATCCGCTCTGATGATGAGCTCTTCTTTTTCAGACTTGATGATGCCGCCTGTAGCTTCCAGATTGGCACCTGCCACAGCGATAGCTGCTTCGCTAAATGTCAAATTTAGAGATCGCAAATCAGACTCTCTAAAGGATATTTCAATTTCTTCTTCGGGAAATCCAGATAGTTCTACTTTAGATATCGCATCTTTCTCAAGGAGATCATCTTCGATTTCCCTGGCATAGCGTTTTAGTGTTCTTAAGTCTACATTACCTGATATCGAAAAGTTAAGTGCCGGGGAGACATTCTCTCTTTTAAAAATGACAAGCGGCTCCATTCCAGCTGGAAATGTCGGTATTCGATCTACAGCATTCTTCACATCTTGCAGGACTAAGTCTGTATCATAGCCTCTTATTACTTCTATGGATATGTTAGCAGCATTTTCAGATGATACTGAGGTGGTTCTCTCTACTCCAGTGACACTGACTAAGTTTTCTTCAATTTTCGTGACGACTCCTTCTTCTATTTCACTTGGCGAAGCACCAGGATATATAGCTTGGATTTGGATCAGTCGACTTGGTATTGTTGGGAAGAACGTAGACTTCATATTCAGCGCACCAAGAAGTCCCATGACCAGCAAGAAAATCATCAATATATTTCCAGCTATCGGAACATCGATTAAGTATTTGATTATTCCTCTCATATCTACTTGGTTACATTTACTTTAAGTCCGCTGAATATTCCTGAGTGTGAGCTGGTTATGATATGATCATCGGGGCTAATCCCCTTTACAAATACTGTGGTTTCATTCTGTTTTACGATATCTATTTCTTTGAGCGACAATAATGAATCTTGTACGATATAGACCATATTTCTATCTTTTATGATGTCTTTGGATAGAGGTATGACATCTGACATTTTACCTGCTGACAACTCTCCACTGAGATACATGCCATCTCTAAGTCCTCGACCACTCACGCTTATATACACCGGCAGATTCTGAGTCACATCATCTATGACTCTACTGATGCGACTCACTGTGCCATTCCATTCCTTCTTTAGCTCTTTAGAATATAGTTTGACTCTTTGTCCAGTCTTCACATATTCTAAGTCAGACAGACTGATAGGAGCTTTTAGTTCAAATCTTCCTGTATTCATGATGCTTCCCAGATTCACTCCCATATTGACTAATTGACCTGGATAAATACTGGCCTTAGTGATCACACCTGAGAAAGGAGCATACACTTTATAGTCGTCCAGTTTTCGTTCCGCACTTTTGATACTATAGTATTGATTGTATAGATTTTTACCGGCTACATAATACTTTTCCTGATCAGAGCTGATCGCAGGAAATTCTTTCACACGCTGCTTTACATCGAATTCATCGAGATATTTTTTCCATTTGGCAAATGCGTCAGGAAAGTCAAACTTCAGATCAGGCATGATCTGAGTGATGCTGGTCATTAATGCTGATCTCTGAGCTAATAGAGTCAGCTCTGCATCTTCTCCATCTATATCAAACAGCAATGCCCCTTTCTCTACATAGGTGCCCTCTTTAATAGTCTTAGAAGTCGATTTCAGCACACCGCTCGCTTCTGCAAAAAGATCTACCTTCTCATATGCTGATAATCTGCCATCCACTGATATGGTGTTGATGATATCCTCTGGAATAAACTGTGTCGTTGTGACACTTTTCATCACCTTCTTAGTCGGCTCATCTGATACAGTAGATTTCTTTTGCATCACAAATTTCTGATACATGACTGCTCCAAGAGTCAGAATGATGAATGTCAGGAGTAATGATATGATAACCTTTCGGGTTGATTTTTTCATTTAGACTTCTTGATTATTAGAAATGAGTAATTGCTCATATATCGACTTCAATACTTTTTTTGCTGTTTTTACTTCTTCTATTGTGAGACCTTGGGTAGCGATTTTTTCGCCACGGATTGACTTATTTGTGATGTGCTTTTTAAAATCCTGTCCTACTGTGGTCAGAAAGATTCTCCTCTCTCGTCTATCATAATCGACTGATTGCCTTGTGATCAGACCATCCTTCTCGAGTGCGACAAGCATTTTGGTAATGCTACTTTTATTCCTGATCAGAGAATTGGCCAGGTCTTGCTGCTTCAGACCATCTGCTCTCCAAAGCTCAGCTAGAATACTGATACATGATATAGGAAATTCAAATCCTCTCTTAGACTTTTCTATTTCAATGCGATTGGTAAGGAGCCGTGAAACTCGACGTGTCAAAAATCCGAAATGATCATATGGGTTAAATTCTGACATCAATGGTTTACTAAGGACCTAAAGTATGATTAGACAATTGTGATCTAAGAAAGTTTAATAGTAAACTATGTATTTTTTAATAAAATTTAAACTTGATGTTAAATTGCTTTTTGTACTTTGACTTAGAACCTATTCAATATTAGATGTCCAAGCAAATAACGAAAGAAAAGGTCAAAGCTAAAGTCAATTTAAAAAAGCTAGACGTGGCGTGCCCTCAATGCGATCACCCCATAGATGGTTCCAATATTAATATCAATAGTACCTTAGCTAAGTGTAGTCACTGTAATGCCATCCTTTTCATGGAGGATGATGAATTCTTCGGCCGGCGGAAGAGAAATAGGCCCGAAATGATGATCCCAATAGGCACAGAGGTACTTCATCTACCCTCTAGCTTAGACATCAGGACAAAGTGGAATAAAGCTAGATCAAAAGGAAGTACTTGGTTCTTACTGCTATTCGCTGTCATGTGGAATATCATTATTCTGCCGACAGCGGTGACGATGCTGACGACTGGACAAATAGGTGGTCTTATCGCCATGAGTGCGCACCTGACAGTGGGTATAGGTCTGATCTATTATCTGCTTGGCGTCTATCTGAATTATACAGACATCTATGTTACAGATGAAGATATCACAATTGAGACGAGACCACTTAAGAATCCTTTTACTAAGAATAGAGTGATTAAAACAAAGGATATCAAGCAACTATATGTCAGTAGGTATGTATCCAGTACCACTAATGGCATAGCTAACTATGCTTACGCCCTATATGCCATCGATCAGAGTGATCGGAGAAATCTACTGCTAAAAGGAATGAACAAGGAATCGCAGCTGTATATAGAGCAAGAAATAGAGCAGTTCTTGGAGATAGAAGACATACGGATATCTGGCGAAGTAATAGATGAATCATAAGTAGAGCGAAATTTCAGTCTTCTATGTACCTGTTTAGCAAAGTATTTTGATTTCTCTTCATTCTGATAGCAGGGAATTTATATAGCAATAAATTATTTGGACTGATTAGAGATAACTATTTTCAGCAAACATACTTTATGATTCTTGAAAAGGATCTTATTCTACCTTGTGGAGCCATACTTCAAAATAGAATTGCTAAATCAGCAATGAGTGAAAATATGTCTCCAAGACATCATGGCCCTACCAAACCGATGATTCTTGCTTACAAAAGATGGGCTGAATTCACTTAAAGCTAGGATCAAAATGTTAGACAAGAATGGTTACGTAGATGTCAAATGGCATGAGATACAAATACCTAGATTAGGAAGTGGAAAAACCTGTATCCACATTTAAGTGCATACTCTATATTCGGACACAGTTTATCAATAGCAATAAAACACATTCTGCACAGCCTATCTTTTCTAAATTGAAAATAAAAAAATTCATTATAGATATTCTAACTCAATACGCCTAGCTAAGCTTTAGAAACCAGTGATACTAATAAACTGATTTCGATTATATAAACAATCTAAATCTTTGAGGGGCACATCAAGAGGGAGTCAATACGATTGTATTACGCCGCCTGATTTTTATAGATTAGTTCCTTTCTTTGAAGCGAGATTTACTTGCATAGATCACGCTTGTAGCTTGATCAGTCGTTACCTGGTGATCTTAACGGGACCTTGATGTCTAATAGATGTTCTAAAATAACCAAAGTCAAAAATAGTAGATGTACAAATAAAGTAAATACTTACAGACCACTAATGCTTGAGATAAAACTTGAAGAAAGATTAATATTCATCCTTAATCAAGTTCCTCAGCTTCTTCATATATTCTTCTTCTACCCAATATCGGTAGTTACGTGTGCTATTAGATATGCAGTAACTATACTGTCTTACGCGATCAGAAATAGCGAATCTCAACTCTCGTGAAAGTCCCAATGCATCGATTAGTTCTTCACTATTTTCGACACATATCTTAGCATGTTGCTCTATGGATTGATCAATAACGAGTGAGCTTTTCTGGCCATTAGCAGAAGTTATTTTGTAAGCCTTGAATACATCGTAATCTACTGATTCCGACTTAGCAAATTTTGCTCGAAGCTCCGGCGGCATTTTATACTTGAATTGTCTTTCTATTTCATCATCGGAGATTAAACTCTCTAAGTACTGCTCAGGAGACCTGAATATAAGATGCCAGTTAAGCTCCTCTTCCCAGAATCCAAATCTGGCAGCATTATTTCCTAAGTCAATGACATCAAAAGTCTTTTTATCAGGTAGAGCCCTCGATCCTCTTCCTATCATCTGGTAGTATAGCGCAGGAGATTTCGTGGCTCGATTCAGTATAATTGTCCTGATGGAAGGCTCATCAAATCCAGTGGTCAGTATAGAGACCGAGCTAAGTATGGCGTCGGGTTTCTTCTTAAACCAAGCTAATATTTCTGCACGCTGTTTCTTGGTGTGATGATTATCTAAGTGTCGTATATCATAGCCCTTATCTAGAAAAGTATGATATACGTGTTTTGAGGTCAAGATACCGTTATTGAATATCAGCGTCTTCTTACCTTTTCCATGCTGCTCATAGCTGTATAGCAGCTTGTTCTGCATGTTGACAGTCGTATATAGTTCTTCAGATGACTTGACTGTGTAGTCACCATTGATACCTACTTTAAGAGAACTCAGGCCTACTTCGTAAGTATAAGTTGTGGCTTTAGCCAAAAAATTATTCTTAACTAAGAATGAGATGGGATGTCCGACGATCAGTTCTTGATAAATCTCCTTCATCGGAAGCTTTATATTAGAACTCAGCGGTGTGGCTGTGACTCCTAAAATAAAACACTCCTCGAAAAATTTAAATAGCTTCCTAAATGAATTATAGTGAGCTTCATCTATGATGACTAAGCCTATGTCATTCATCTTGATAGCCTTCTCATGAAGTCTATTATTAAGCGTCTCTACCATAGCGACGAAGCAGGAGAAATCTTGCTGATCATCGAGATGCTTTACAGCACTATTAATGACCTTATTAGGCACATTCATCTCTTCGAGCATAGTAGACGTCTGACGACATAGCTCGATCCTGTGTGTTAGAATAAGTACTTTCTTCTGATAATCTTTAATGTACCTCCCTGCGATTTCTGAAAAAATCACAGTTTTCCCTCCACCTGTGGGTAGCTGGTATACGAGATTATAATCGTTAGAACAATTCTCTATACGATCAAAAATTTTCGCCAAGTCCTCTTGCTGATATTTATATAGCTGTTTTCTGGACCCTGTACTATTCTGCTGTATCTCTGTGCTCAAATTTCTCTACTATGCTAAGTCGCAAAACTACTCACAAAAAGTAGTTAATGTGAATAGTTTGATCTAAAATTTTAAAAATTAAATTAAAATCAGTGGCTTACGTCTTCCTTGAGTAATTCTGGGAAATTACTCTTGAATCGATTCAGCCTTGGGACTGATACTGCTCTCACATAAGACTGATTAGGATTCTTTCTTTCAAAGTCTTGATGATACTCCTCTGCATCATAAAAGTTAGTGAATTCTGTAATATCTGTCGTGATTGCCGCATTATAGACTTTGGTCTCTCTTAACTCTTCAGTCACTTTATCTGCAATCATCTTTTCTTCATCTGACCTATAAAAAATAGCTGACCTATATTGATATCCTCTATCAGGTCCTTGTTGATTCAGTGTCGTCGGGTCGTGTGATCCATAAAAGACCTTGACTAATGTCTCATACGTGATAACTTCAGGCTCATAGATAACCCTAACAGCTTCTGCATGTCTTGTCGATCCTGACGCGACTTGTTGATATGAAGGATCGACTATCTCCCCGCCTGCATAGCCAGATATAGCTTCTGTCACACCAGTCACCGACTCAAATATTGCCTCTACACACCAGAAACAACCACTTGCAAAATAAGCAGAACTTTCGCCATCTTTCTCTATGTATTGAGCAGTTACAGCTGTTTTTCCTTCTGATTTAGGCTGATTCGGTGTAGCACACGAATAGGGGACAATGAATGTTACAAGAATATATAAAATCTTAATCATTTTTATCTTTTTATGTTAACCCTATCTTATGCAATATGTTCAAACCAGGTCAGCCATAACTGTATAGTCCAGATTAAAAGCTTCAGCTACTGCATTGTAAACGACTTTTCCATGTACTATATTGAGTCCTTTTGCTAATGCTTTGTTGTCTATACAGGCTTGCTTCCATCCCTTGTTTGCTAATTGTAAAGCATATTGGAGTGTTGCATTAGTCAGTGCTGTGGTTGATGTGTAAGGTACAGCGCCAGGCATATTAGCCACACAATAGTGTACTATGTCATCTATGATATATGTCGGATCATCATGGGTCGTGGGTCTACAAGTCTCTATGCACCCTCCCTGATCCACTGCGACATCCACGAGTACTGTACCAGGATTCATTTGCTTTAACATCGCTCTCGTTATCAGATTAGGCGCTTTTGCTCCTGGTATCAATACGGCACCAATAATTAAATCATGGTATTCGATCATTTTATTGATCGTATATTGATTAGAATATACAGTTGTGATATTAGCAGGCATCACATCCTCTAAATATCTTAATCGACTGAGGTTAATATCTAATATGGTGACATCGGCACCAAGTCCCGCCGCCATTTTAGCAGCTTGAGTACCTACGATACCCCCTCCGAGTATCATTACCTTAGCTGGAGGTACACCAGGTACACCGCCTAATAAGATGCCTTTACCACCCATCGGCTTTTCAAGATATTTAGCTCCTTGCTGAACAGCCATTCTTCCTGCTACTTCTGACATAGGTATCAGCAGCGGTAAAGATCTATCTGGAAGTTCTACAGTCTCATAAGCCAGGCAAACAGCACCCCTTTCTATCATAGCAGTCGTCAGTGGTTCATAAGAAGCAAAATGAAAATAAGTGAATAACAACTGACCTTCTTTGATCAGATCATATTCTGACTCTATGGGTTCCTTTACTTTGATGATCATATCTGCTATCTCATATATACTGGCGATATCTGCCAATATATCAGCACCTGCTTCTATGTATTTATCATCTGTGAAGCCACTGGAATCTCCAGCTGTGGATTGGACATATACTTGATGACCTTTGCTTTCAAGGGCTTTAACACCTGCAGGTGTCAGACCGACTCTATCTTCGTTAGTTTTAATTTCTTTGGGAACGCCTATTATCATGGTGATTCAACTATGGGTAATGAAATTTAAATGAGGAAACAAATATAGACTTAGCAATTGTAAAAGCTGTTAGTTTTGAGTATTTGTTGTTTTTGGACGAGCTGATAACGACAAGATGCTTCTTCATAAAAAAACCTCCAATGACTCAAAATCATTGAAGGTTTTTTTCTCTATTAATGAGCGCATTAAAATGACTTCAATGAAGCATACCGATCAATGTGATAATTATAGTCTCCATAAGTCAATTGTGCTACCCTCGCTCGCTTCAGGAAAAACCCAATCTCCTCATCGTCTGTCATTCCTATTCCCCCAAACATTTGAATGCCTTCATTAGATACTAACTTGGCGATCTCCCCTACTTTAGCTTTCGTCATACTAGCATACGTCGCAAGATTATCTGATTTATCATCTATCTCTTGGAGAGATTTCATCACTAATGACTTACATAGTTCTATCTCACAAAACATATGCGCAGCTCGATGCTGTAGACCCTGAAAGCTACCTATCGATACACCAAATTGTTTTCTCTCTTTGAGATAATTCATCGTTCGCTCAAACGCTTCTTCCATACTTCCTAACATTTCTGCTGCCAGACAAATTCTCGCTACATCCAGCACATGATCCATGATTTTCTCTCCATCGCTTGGAAGGCCAATCATAGCTGTTACAGGCGCATCAGAGAATGTTACGGTAGCTGCATTTTGACTATCCATCATGACATGTCTATCTATAACTACGCCTGAAGCATCAGCTTCAATGACGTATATACCAAGACCTTTCTCAGTTTTAGCTGTCACAAAAAAAATATTCGCCATATGACCATTGAGAACAAATTTCTTTGTGCCTGACAGTTTATTACCATTGACAGAAGTCTTTGCATCATGAGGTCTGTGCGCATTACTTTCTTCAAATGCTAAAGTGATCAGCTTTTCACCTGAAGCTACGGCTGTTAGCAAATTTGTTTTTTGTTCCTCAGAGCCATATTCATTCAGCATAGTCCCACAGACCACCACTGAAGATAATAATGGAGAAGATGTCAATGTCTTACCTGATTCAATTAGAATCTGACCTAAGCCTACATATCCAAAGTCAAGTCCTCCATACGCTTCTGGAAAAACCAGTCCAGCCCATCCCATGTCAGCCATTTCTGACCAGACTCGCTCATCATACCCTGACTCACTTTTTTCATCTCGAAGTCTTCTTAATGTTGATACTGGAGCATTTCCATTGAAATATTCTTTAGCAGAGGTTTTAAGCATCTGCTGTTCTTCTGTTAGTACTAATGCCATGATATATTAAGATTTTGGAAGTCTAAGAATGTGTTTTGCAATAATGTTTAATTGTATTTCTGAAGTTCCGCCTTCTATAGAATTAGCTTTACTTCTGCAGAATTGTTTTGGCGTCTTACCTTCATCTAAAGTCTCGCCCCACACCAAATTGTCAAACCCTCCAGTGGACATCATCAGTTCATATCTACGCTTATTCATCTCTGTCCCGTAGTACTTGAAGAAGGAGGACTTAGCGCCTGGTGGAGTTCCAGCTTTTGCCTCATCGAGCGCTCTTTCTAATGTCAGATTGAAGGCAGCTTCATCGATAAGCCATCTGGCTGTATCGATTCGATTCACTGGATCTGCAAGCACCTCTGCATCAAGGCCTATAGAGTCTACAGCATATTGGTCTAAGGTCTTTTCCTTCTTATCTACCGTACCGATCATGCTTCGCTCATGAGTCAGTAAGTACTTAGCGATCGACCATCCTTCATTTTCAGTACCGACGAGGTTTTCCTTAGGCACTTTCACATTATCGAAGAAAGTCTCGCAGAAAGGTGAGCTACCTGATATAAGCTTAATGGGTCTAGTACTTACGCCTTCAGCATCCATATCAATGAGTAGAAAGCTGATGCCTGAATGCTTCGGTGCATTCTTATCTGTTCTAACCAAACAAAATATTTTATCAGAATAATCTGCATACGAAGTCCATACTTTCTGACCATTCACTAAGTAGTGATCGCCTTTATCTTCTGCAGAAGTTAGTAACCCAGCTAAGTCACTACCAGCTCCAGGCTCGCTGTATCCCTGGCACCACCAGATTTCGCCGTTTGCAATTTCCGTCAGATGTTTTTTCTTTTGCTCCTCGTTTCCAAATGTCAGTAAAGCAGGCCCCAGCATATGTATACCAAAACTAAACAACGGTGTCCGACAGCCTAATCTTTCCATCTCTTCTTTCAGCACCTTATATTCTTGTTTTGATAGACCACCTCCACCATATTCTTTAGGCCATCTGGGGACTGTCCATCCTTTAGACTTCATACTTTCAAACCAATTACGCTGATCATCATTTTTAAATTTGGGATTACGACCACCCCAAAAATAATCATCAAATCCTTTCACTGGTGTGCGCATTGAGGCTGGACAGTTATCCTCTAACCATGCTCTGGTCTCTATACGAAATGATTCGATATTTGCTTGAGTTGCTGATGACATTTAAAGATTTTTTTAATTATTTTTTTTGAATATAGTAGAGTGTCATGAAGACAGATCTCTAAGTATCTAAGTTACGATAATCATAGATGACTAATGGAGCAATAAACTATATCTTGATCTAAATTAAGAAGATAGGATTTGGCCCTGAGGCAGTCTGACCACAAAAGAACTGCCTTCTCCTTCTTTAGAATTACAAGTAATACTACCTCCATGTTTTTCTACTATTTCTTTAACAATCGTCAGCCCAAGACCTGTTCGTTCAAATTCGATATCTGCGATTCTTTGACCTATGGTATAATATATAGAAGCAATCAAGAGGGATGCTCTCTTGTATTTCTTTAATGATACTATCTATCTTAATAGAGTTCCCCTTAGTAAGTGAAAGAAAGCAAAATAAAAGTAAAATACTGTATAAAATTATCTTCATAGATATGATTAATACAGTCGAAGGGTGAACAGCATAAATATAAATCGTTACAAATAAAAGCCAATAAAAGCACTTTCTTTGTTATTCACATAACCTTAGTAGCAAAGTCACAATGGCTGACCCTAACAGGGTGGGAAAATTATAGTGGCGCACAAATCAAGTCAGACATATGTAATCAGATCTTCTGAAAGCAGATGAGGTATAAGGTTGAATCGATTCATAGTCAATCTACCATTCTTGTATTTAAATTCTGACATAGAGGTATTAATGACACTGTCATTCATCTCTATGATTCTTGCATCATTATGCATCTCAAGGGCATAGCCCATGATCGCTGATATCGTTCCTCCTGAAGTAAATGCTGCTGTAGTTATTCCGCTTGATTGATCAGAAATGATCTGCTGTAATGCATCTGAGACTCCAGTTTTAAACTGATGCCAGCTTTGATGATGCTTTGGTATTTCAAAATCAATAGCATCAGTCGCCCAGCGCATCATAAAGAAATTAAATACCTTAAAATGGTTTCTAATCTTTTTGTCTGGATTTCTTATTGTGTCATCATGCCATGCTCTGACAATATCATAAGTCTGTAACAACTGGGGCATGGCTTCTCTCAGAATTTCTGGACCTCGATGCTCTGCTAAGCCATCTAAAATTTCAGGTTCAGGAAGATTAATTCCTTTTGCTGAGTAGGCTTTATGTACAGTTTCAAATGTCTGCCTATGTCTCTTAAGCGGACCTATATATACTTTGTCGATGGCAACAGATTTATCTGCAAGATATTCCCCCAAGCGCTGAGACTGTTGATAGCCTAAGTCAGATAGTTGATCATAATCAGCAGCGCCGAAAGATGCCTGTGCATGTCTGATGCATATTAATTTACTCATGAATGATCGTATCCTTTACCTGAGAATTGAGGTTTTCTCTTTTCTAAAAATGCTTGAACACCCTCTATGTTATCCTCACCTAAAATACATAAAGATTGTTCCTGTGATTCTTTATCTATGGTATCATTCAGTCCATGCGTCACTGCGTGTCTGAGTAGACGCTTTGTTCCGACATAAGCTGCTGTCGGTCCATCAGCAAGCTTCTGGGCGAATGCTAAAGCTTCATCAAATAAAGTATCTACTGCTGCTACAGTATGGACTAATCCTAATCTCTGACATTCTTTAGCTGGTATTTTCTCTCCACCACAGATGATCTGCATGGCTTTGTGATATCCCACAGCTTGGGTCAAGAACCAGCTAGAGCCAGCATCCGGGATCAGAGCTATATTGATAAATGCGTAGCGCATACTAGCGCTATCGGCCATGTAAAGAAAGTCACAGGCCAACGCGAATCCCAAGCCTGCTCCAGCCACAGGTCCGTTGATCGCTGCGATCACTGGCTTATTCAAATTCACAATTCGCTTCACTATGTTGGCGTAAGTCAGATTCAGATCATTCTCCACGTCATATGGGGTCATTGGTCCAGTAAAGCCAGTCAAGTCAGCCCCAGCACAAAAGCCTTTTCCCTTGCCTGTGATGACAAGAGATCTAATATTTTTATCATTCTGAATGATGCCTAATACCACCAGTAAATCATTCTTCATCTGATGAGTGATGGCATTATAATTTTCGGGCCTGGCCAGAGTCAAGACTCCTACTTTTCCTTCTGTTCTATATTCTATCGTTTCGTAAGACATATATTCTAATACTTTTTATAACTAATTATATGCGACAGCTATCCATTCTGCTATGAGTGCAGGTTTTTCTTCTCCTTCTATTTCCACAACCCACTCCGTGATATACTTAGCTCCATTTTTAATTTCTTCATAGTGTTTGATAGAGACTCTTCCTCTTATTTTAGCGCCAGATTTAGTTGCATTCGTAAATCTCAATTTATTCAAACCATAATTCACTCCCATCTTGACATCCTTAATCTTCATCACCTCGTAGCTCATCTTAGGCATGAGTGATAGCACCAAGAAGCCGTGAGCTATCGTCGACCCATAGGGAGAATGTTTCTTTGATTTTTCGACGTCCATATGTATCCACTGTTCGTCTCCTGTGACGACTCCAAATTTATTGATGTCATCTTGTGTCACCGTCACCCATTCACTCAGGCCTACTTCCTGACCGATCATATCTTTTATATCAGAGAGTGATTCTACTGTCGTGCTATATGCTTCATTTTTCATTAGTCTTTATTTTCTGATTGATTTATATTTTGTCAATTTTTATTATGCATTTTCTCAGGTCTCTTAACTACCTTCAGCATAGGCATATATACCTTTTACTTTCTTAATCTTCAAGGGGTCATGACACCTTTAATAGTTTTTAAGAATTAATAGATTCTGCTTCGGCTGCTAATACTTGTTTGATCGTATTTCTACCCAGCTGATACATGTGGACTTCGTCTGGACCGTCGGCCAATCTAAGTGTTCTGGCACCTGCATAGAATGAGGCTAAAGGCGTATCATTACTAACACCCATACCGCCATATATCTGAATCGCTCGATCTGTTACTTCACAGACCATCTTTGGCGCAACGATCTTGATCATGGCTATTAAATCTTTAGCACCCTTTATACCGTGCTGATCTATTTTATCAGCAGCTGATAGCGTCAATAATCTGGCTTGCTCGATGTCACATCTCGTTCTCGCTATCTCCTGCCTGACACTACTAAAATCCTTAATTAATCTTCCAAAAGCTTCTCTTTCTGAAGCTCGCTTGCACATGAGTTCTAATGATCTTGTAGCCATACCTACCAATCTCATACAGTGATGTATTCTACCTGGACCTAATCTTCCTTGTGCAATTTCAAATCCTCTGCCTTCTCCTAATAATAAATTACTGACAGGAACTCTGACGTCTTTCAGATCGACTTCACAGTGACCATGAGGCGGATCAAATGTTCCAAAAACAGACAATGGACGTAAGACCTTCACACCCGGTGTATCTGCTGGTACGATGATCATACTCTGCTGCTCATGTCTCTGAGCTCCGGGGTCAGTCTTACCCATGACGATATAGACATTACATCTCGGATGCATCACACCTGATGACCACCATTTTCTTCCATTAATCACATACTCATCACCATCTTTGACAATCGATGTTTCAATATTAGTCGCATCAGATGATGCCACCCTTGGCTCAGTCATTAAGAATGCTGACCTGATTTTTCCTTCTTGCAGTGGCGTCAGCCATTCTGCTTGTTGCTCTGGTGTCCCATACTTAGAGAATACTTCCATATTACCTGTATCAGGTGCTGAGCAGTTAAAGACTTCAGATGACCATGGCACTTTACCCATTTCTTGCGCTAGTGGTGCATATTCTAAATTTGTCAATCCTGGACTCAGATCACCGTAGTCTTTTGGTAAAAATAGATTCCATAATCCTTGGCTTTTTGCTTTCTCTTTTAGCGCTTCCATTCCTGGATATTCTTGCCACAGATTTTCTTCTACATAGGTATCATATTCTTTTTCTATAGGATAGATATGCTGATCCATGAAGTCTCTCACTTTTTTCTGTAGTTCTTTTGATTTATCTGTGAATTCGAAATCCATATATTTTTGATTTTTGTTTAGTCTTAGTTATTTAATGCTTATTTAGTTTACCTCTGATGATCAAGAGTCCTCTTCGAAAATAACTTTCTCATCGCATTCGCAGTCAGCTAATAATCTGTCCCGATATAGTTCATTGATTTTAGAACGCTTTACTTTAAGTGTCGGAGTTAAGGTACCATTCTCTATACTGAATGGCTCTTTGACAACAACAATTGTAGACACTCGCTCATAATTAGGTAAGTCCTTATTCGCAGCATCCAGAGTCGCGCACAGACTTTCTATGAGGTCTTCCTTAGACTTCTGTAGACCTATTTCGGAAGGGACGACTGTCAGTACTGGCTGAGGCACGCCCAGCCCTAATAGGCACAACTGCTCTATATCACTATTTTCGCTGAATTTTTCTTCGATCTTAGATGGTACGATAAACTCTCCCTTAGATGTCTTAAAAGTATCCTTCACCCGACCTGTGATGAATAAATAACCGTCACTATCGATCTTACCCTGATCACCAGTATGAAGCCATCCATCTTTGAGCGTTTCTGCCGTTTTCTCTGGTGACTTGTAGTATCCAGTCATGACATACGGTGCTTTCATTAAGATCTCTTGGGTCTCAGGAGCGATCATGATTTCTGCACTACCCTGCGGTCTTCCCACTGAGCCTGGCTTAGCCTCATCTACCTTCATAAATGTACAGGCAGCACAATTCTCCGTCATCCCATAACCTTCTGCAATCGGTAGCCCGATCTTAGCAAACCAATCCTTGGTGGATTGTGGTATCGGAGCTGCTCCTGACACATTCGCTCTGGAATTATGTAATCCGAGACCTGTCTTAATTTTCTTCTTCACCATGGAAGACAGTATCGGTATTTTGAGTAATGTATCTAACTTTTTCTGAGGCATTTTATCCAATATCTTCAGCATGAATTTTGTCCATATTCTGGGGACAGCGAAAAAGACTGTCGGCTTAGCATATTGAAGATTATCTGCGAATCTGGCTAATGACTCTGTGAAAAATATCTCACCACCATAAGTGATTGAACTATTCTCCACGATGGATCTCTCGGCAATATGATTCAGCGGGAGAAAGGAAAAAAATCGGTTGTCTCCAGACTGTGAGAGCTCCAGTGCATTATACTCTTCCGTATCTTTCAATAATGAGTAAGGCGCAGAAAAATTAAGCATCACTCCTTTAGGCGTACCCGTAGTGCCTGATGTGAAAACGATCGTCCATAGATCATCAATATCCGCTGTAGGATAGCCCTGCATCGGCTCTACATTCTTCATGATATCATCCCAGTCGTCCCCTCTATCTATCTTATCATTAGCATCATAATGTGGAAATTTTATAATAGGCATATCTGCAGGCACACCTGTCTTCATATCAGGCCATACTTCTGTCTTACCTACGAATAAAAGATCCACATCACCTATCTCTAAAACCTCAGCTATCTGATCTCCTGTTAGTGTCGGAAAGAATGGGACTGATACATGCCCAGCCATCATGATCGCGATGTCTGCGATTATCCATTCACGACAATTCTTAGATACGAGACCAATATGACTCTTAGGTTTCAGTCCTTTAGAGTGAATGTGAGTTGCCAATTTACGAGCCATCTGACCTACTTCACTCCAATTATAAGTCTCCCATGTCTCTCCAAAAGGTTGATGCAAGAATGGCTTTTTAGGATTAGAAGCCTCTTGCTTGTAGAAATATTGAATGATTGTTTCTGCCATAATTATTATGCTGTTAATCCACCGTCTATTGGTAATGCAAGTCCAGTTACGAAGCTTGCTTTATCAGAAGCTAACCATAAGGTAGCATCCGCCATTTCTTGGGTTGTTGAAAATCTTTTCATCGGAATACCCTGTTTTAATCTATCAGATATCCCTGCCTTCATTTGATCCATTGCTTCCGGATTAAATAAAGGTGTCACTGTGAATACGGGACATAATGCATTCACTCTTATATTTTTAGTTGCGTATTCCTTTGCAGCAGTTTTAGTCATACCTACCACTGCATGTTTACTTGCGACATAAGCGAGGCTGTTAGGCAGCGCTCTCAGTCCTGCTATAGAAGCCGTATTAATAATCACCCCGCCGCCTTGCTCCAGCATGACTTTTAATTCTTCTTGCATGCAGTAGAATACACCATTGCAATTAATCTGCATGACTTTATCAAACATCATATGATCTGCCTCTGCTGTCCGTTGGTATTCTCCTCCGATACCTGCATTATTCATAGCGACGTCGATACGCTCGTAAGTCAGCACTGCTGTCTCCATAAGGTTTTTGACGTCATCATAATTTGCTACATCACATTTGACAAATATCGCTTCTCCTCCGTCTTGGTTAATTTGGCTGACTGCCGCCAGGCCACTTGCTTCATTAAGATCAGAGACGACCACTTTAGCACCTTCTTTTGCAAATGCTAATGCTGTCGTCAGTCCAATACCAGACCCAGCTCCTGTGATCAGCACTACTTTATTCTTAAACTCCAATAATTTAGTTTTAGTCTTTGAGAAATATTAATGTCTGACTGTACCGCCTGAAATACATAATGTACTTCCTGTCACAAATCTTGCTTCATCCGATGACAAATAGAGATAACCATATGCGATATCAATAGGGTCAGCAACCATCCGCATCGGAATCTGCTGCTTGGCCCCTTCTATCATCGCAGCCGGCAGTTCTTTAGTCATGTCTGTCAGTGTAAAGCCTGGTGCTATCGCATTCACCGTAATGCCATACTTACCTAACTCGAGTGCCCAAGTCTTTGTCATCCCTATGATACCAGCTTTCGCAGCAGCATAATTAGTCTGACCAAAATTACCCCATAGACCAGTCGTAGATGATGCAGAGACGATCCGTCCATAGTTCTGCTCTCTCATGTGCGGTAGGACTGCTTTGGTACATAAGAAGACACTTTTAAGATTCACATCTATGACGGCATCCCAATCGTCAATAGACATTTTAGAGAGTGACTTATCTCTGGTGATTCCTGCATTATTAATCAATATATCTATTCTGCCATACTTCTCAGCGATGCGGGCTACTTCTGCTTCGATACGCTCATGATCCGTGACAGAGAGCTTAGTGAATTCTGCAACGCCTCCTGCTGAATTAATTCCATTTGCTGTATCAGTTCCTGCATCCAGAAGATCCCAGATGATCACCTTTGCACCTTCTTTGGCGAATAGCTCTGCTATCGCTTGGCCTATGCCGCGGGCTCCTCCTGTTACTATGGCTACTTTATTTTCTAATCTCATTGAACTTCAGTTTTACTTTATCTACTAATATAAAAATTGAGTTATCACTATCACGTTGTAGTCGTTATATAACTTAAGGAATAACAACAATCTTGCCTTTCACTTTTCGATTCATCATATCTTCTAAGGCTTGAGGCGCTTCTTCTAAAGAGTAGGTTTTATCGATGTGAGGTTTTAATTTACCTTCAGCATGAAATTTAATTAATTCCATGGTATTTTCCATGGCTTTCCCAGGCTCTGCCTGTGCATGCCGACCCCAGAATACTCCTCTAATATCACATCCTTTTAGCAGAGGAAGATTCATCGGAATCTTAGCGATACCTGCTGGAAATCCAATGATTAAGAATCGGCCTTCCCAAGCTGTAGCTCTAAGAGCCGCTTCTGTATATTCTCCACCTACTGGATCATAGACCACATCAGCTCCTTTTGCATCAGTTAGCTCTTTAATTCTATCTTTTAGATTTTCAGTCGTATAATTAATGACTTCATCCGCACCCATCTCTTTACACAGTGAAAGCTTCTCATCTGTAGAAGCAGCAGCTATGACCTTAGCGCCCATCAGC
>Ga0209187_1001253_pt1 | contig 31474 bp, 21 predicted proteins | sample BantaG_FD_187430 | JGI IMG/M metagenome (GOLD analysis project Ga0209187, IMG submission 187430) | Marine algal microbial communities from Bantry Bay, Ireland - BantryBay_4 metaG (SPAdes) (version 2) | ecosystem: Host-associated > Algae > Red algae > Unclassified | place: Bantry Bay, Ireland...
TAAGACTTGCTACCACGACTTGCTTTCTGAAGCTTTCGTAATTTCTTTAATTCTATATCTGATAAGTTCATTTCCACAGCTCAAAGATACAATTTTTTCTTTTACCAAAACCAATTAATTTTATGTATATTTACTTGGTTTACGCCATTGTACCAGCAATGCTTGGAGTCTTTTTAGTAGAAATTGGTGTAGTTTCTAACGAATTGACAGACATAATTTTTACACTCAAAAATTCATTGCCAACTGTCTTGGCTATATTAATTTTCATTGGTATCATATCGGCAGCTTTGTCAACAGTTGACACTCTTTTAATAGGCTGTTCTGCTATTATTTATAACGATATTATTAAAAATAATTACAAAAAAGGTTATGTTTCCACTTTGGATGAAATCAAATATGTTAGAATCATACTCGTTTTTATTGCTATGCTTGCTTTCACAATTGCAGTAATTGGAATAGGAGAAATTATTACATTTTTGATATACTTATTAAGTATTCAAACATCTGCTTTATTTATATCATTTCTTTTTGGACATTTTTATGACACAAAAGGATATGAAAATTCTGCTTTGATTACTATTACTCTTACAACAATAATATTTATTGCATTAAATAAACTTGAAGTAAAAATATGGTTTATAGATTCATTTATAATTAGTATTATATGTTCAAGCTTGATTTGGATGATTACCTACACAATTCTAAAGAAAAGAAGGCGAACCGCCAATAATGACTAAAACGGCAATAGAGGCTGTGTGTATTTATTATGGCAAATTGGTGATCGAATTAATAAAGAGATATATTAAAGACTAGGAGAGCAGGATATGGGAAGCAAGTTGTCGTTACAGTGTCACGACAATTGGTAAAATAATATGGAAGGAATTATGAAGAGAAAAATCTAAGGAGAATGATACAGTTTGCCAAGGAGTATTCAAAATATGAGAGAGTTCTTCTTCTCTCATATTTGTCTTGGTTACATTTTTTGACGAGACTTGAAAATGACCTCGAACTTAAGATCCGCAAAATATGCGTTTAACTAAATTCGTTAGTACACCGTGCCAGGGAAAACTTCCTACACGGCTTGATGCAAGGACACTAATTATTTACTTATATGGCACTACGGGAAAAACTATGGGTTAAAATAGATTTGATTCTAAACATTGACGAGATGACGCGCTTTTTTGTTGTTTTGAGCAAACCTATACTTATAGTTTTTCCCGTAGTGCCAATCAAACACACCCAAGAATGCAAACAAAAAACAACACCCCAAATAACCAATCAAAAATCTTCGAACTATACCAAATTGCAACAAAATACATGAAGTCCAAAAATCAAGTTTCTTGACCTGAATTTCCGACAGAATTAATTGATAGCGAAATTGAAGACAACAGACAATGGAAAATTCTAATAGAAGGTCAAATTGCTTGTATTTTGAGCAACCCTAAACGATGAATTATTCGTCATTCTACATTGATGCGGAATTTATATAGTGTCCCTCGTATATTTATTGCTCTCATCCGTCATTCCACACTTGATGCAGAATAAAACAAATAAAAAACGATTTTCGCCAAAACCTTAAAAATTATTTATATATTTAAACAATTATTATGAAATCATAGGTAGAGGACTGCTCGTACCACGTAGTTTGGGAGTGGATAATGATTAATAAGGAGTGAGTATTGGTACGTGGTTGTGGTATGCAGCCAAAATAAATAAAATAAAATAAACTTTTTTTATTCTTAAATACACATAGAAGTCCTAAATCAAACTAGGAATAAAATATTAGTGCAAAGTAGTATTTAACCATTACTTCGAGCTGCATTTTTTCTAAAATCAAATAAGATTTCTGTATTTATTCTTTTATCGCGTTACCGAAAGGTAAACTTAAATATTAAATAATTACCAAAAATACCAAAAATGAAAAATTTAACTTTAATGTCGATTTTAATTTGTTTAGTTTCGATTTCAACTTTAGCCCAATGCCCAAGTTCTTGTGCAGGAACTATTTCTGCAACTTTTAACGGTGTTTCAGCAAAACAGAATTGTCCTATAGGTGGGGATTGTACAAATTTTGGCTACAATTCAGAAGCTGGAATAAATACTGGATTAAAATGGCAATGTGTTGAATATGTGAACAGATACTATAAGTTAGTATATGGAATGGATTTAAAAAGTACATCTATTTATGGTCATGCTGCAAACTATTGGAATTGGACTAATCATTCCACTATTGGATTGACAAAATACTCTAACGGAGGTAGTACTCCACCTCAAATTGGTGATATGATTGTAAGTACAGCAAATACTTATGGTCATATAGCTATTGTGAAAAATGTGACTGCGACCACTGTAGAGATAATCGATCAAAACTTTAGTTCAACGTCTGTAAGGCAGTTAACAAGAAGTGGAAATAATGTAGGTTCATTTGGTACTGTTTATACGGTATCTGGCTGGATAAGAAAAAGCTCAACAACAACTAATTGCGTTTCACCAACCACAACGCAAATAAGCGCAACTAACGTTGCAAACACAACTGCCAAATTGAACTGTACAGTCAGCGGAGTTGCAGAATATGATTGGCAATATAGAAAACAAGGAACAAGTACTTGGACAGGTGTTACTGCCACAACCGCCAATAACACTACAATTAGTGGGTTATTATCTGGTACCACCTATGAATTCCAAGTCGCTGTTAAATGTGGCACTGCATATAGCAATTGGTCATCTACTAAAACATTTTCCACTTTAAGTAGTTGCAATGCTCCAACCACAACACAAATAAGTGCGACCAATATAGCTACTACTAGTGCCAAACTGAACTGTACAGTAACTGGAGTTGCGGAATATGATTGGCAATATAGAAAACAAGGGACAACTACATGGACAGGCGTTACGGCTACAGCAACTAATAACAAAACGATTACTGGTTTGCTTTCAAATACAAATTATGAATTTCAAGCTGCTGTCAAATGCGGCACCACGTATAGCAATTGGTCTTCTGCTAAAGTGTTTAAAACGCTATGATTTTTGATATACGAATTTGAATGAATAATGTCGCATAAAATTCAGAAATTAAAGTTTCAATATCAAGGCGAAAAACCAAGCCGCTCCGACGTTCGGTAGCCAAAGCTACGGTGAGTATTTTTAACGATTATATTGAAGCTTTAAAACTGAATTTGTGCGACATTATTTGTTTAATTTCGTATTATGTAAAAAATAGAGAACCATTTTTAAAACCATAATAAAATAGGCAGATAAAACAGGCTCAGGGAGGAATTTAGTGGAAAAGCTTTTAGCTTTTAGCACTTGGCTTTTGACCAATAGCCAACAGCCAACAGCCAATAGCCACCCAATAAATAGCCAAAGACCAACAACGTTTCCACTAAATCCTTTCATGAGCCATAAAACATTATCTGCCTCTTTATTTATTTAGCCATGATAAATTAATATTTGTGATAAATAATTGCAAGGTTAAAATTTATTTGTTTGTATGGATGCTACTTCCAGTAGCAACTGCAAGTCTTTTTTGTCAGCAAGATACAACAGTTACCGATTCTTCTGTCGATACAATTATTATAGCACAAGATTTACCAATGCAAAAAAAATGGAATAATCAATTCAGTTATTCAGGTCTAATAAATCAAGCATCTTTTTCAAATTGGGTAAGTGGAGGGCAAGGTTTTTTTGCTTTTGAGAATTGCATCAATCTTAATAGTGACTATCAAAATAAAAATTGGACTTTTATTAATGCTTATTCTCAGACTTATGGATTGACTTGGATACAAGGGGATGATAAATTTAGAAAAGCCCAAGATAGGATAGAGTATCATAGTAAATTGATGAGAAAAATGAAAAAGAATATATCAACCATTTTATTTTTAGATTTATTTACTCAAATTAGCCCAAGTGTTACAAATGAACAAAACATTCGGATATCCAATTTTTTCTCTCCTGCATTTATAACAGAAGGCCTTGCTTTTGAATACATTGTTGACAGCATTAATTTAAGTATTGTTTTTTCTCCAATAGCTGCAAAACACACTTTTGTTTTAGACCCTTTGGTAGATGGTACTCAATTTGGACTTGAAACGAACAATGGTGTATATCATAAATTAGGATTATACTTTAGTCTACAGATGAATAGAAAAATAATGGAACGAACTCAGTTGACAACAAACCTTTTTCTTTTCTCTAATTATTTGAATAATTTTGGAAAAATTGATGTTCGGTGGAATAATCTCGTATGTATCATTGTTAATAAATGGATGACTGTTAATTTAAATACTTATTTAATTTACAATCGGGATGTTTTATTCTCCGTCTATGATGAAATTAATGGAGTTCAACAAATAATAGATATTGAACGTAAAGTTCAGTTCAGCCAATCAATTGGAATTGGTGTGAATTTTAATTCAAAGTGAAGGCAACATGGAGACTGGACTTATCATTTTTTCGGCATTCACAGGCTTAATGAATGTTGATGTAAGCTGTTTATAAGTAGAAAAACTGTGTACGCACAACTATTTTTTGATGGATTTTCGGTTAAAATAACAATTAACCAAAATAAACGTTTAATTTTATGAATATTTTTTTATTTAAATTATATAAGATTATGCGTTATACATTGAAAAACATACTTCTATTATTGACAGTTTTGTTTACTGTAACTTGTTTTCAGGCATGCAAAGAAGAAGGATGTACTGATCCAAATGCCGAAAACTATGATTCTGATGCGGACGATGACGACGGTTCTTGTACTTTTGCAAGGACAAAGTTTATTGGTACGTATGGAGCAGGAGAATCTTGTGATGGGGGAGATGCAACATCGAATGTTGTTAGTATTGCAGAATCTGCGACAGCGTTTAATGCGCTCAATATCACAAACGAAACCTTAGGAGTTACTGTTAGTGGAACCGTTACAGGTGATAGCTTTATCATTGACGATTCATTTATACGCAATAACGTGTCAGTGAATATGCTAGGCAGTGGAACTTATTCCATTGAGGATGATGGTGATGAAAGAATAGATGTCGAGTATACCTTGAGTGCTATAGTTGATGGACAAAATGCTTCTCAACCGTGCATAGGTATTTGGCTTAAGAATTAAATTAAGGCATATATTTAGCTTGGACTTGTCTTTAGTAAAATTGTTAGATAGATTAAATTAAACAAATTGCAATTGAACAAGTCCAAGCTAATACTCCAAATAATCGTCATTTCTCAGTTTTGTTGCACATCGCTTTGGTTTGCGGGAAACGGCGTAATGAACGACCTGATTATTGGTTTCAATCTTGATGATAACGCATTAGGACATTTAACTTCCTCCGTTCAGTTTGGTTTTATACTGGGAACCTTGACCTTCGCTATTTTTACCATTGCAGACCGTTTTTCGCCTTCTAAGGTCTTTTTAATTTGTGCTTTTCTGGGTTCCCTATTCAATATTGCGGTGATATGGCAAGGCAATACTTTATTTAGTATAATTTCACTACGTTTTTTCACAGGCTTTTTTCTTGCAGGAATCTATCCTGTAGGAATGAAAATAGCTGCAGATTATTTTGAAAAAGGACTTGGTAAATCACTGGGATTTTTAGTTGGTGCATTGGTTGTTGGAACAGCATTTCCTCATTTACTAAAAGAGATGACAGATGCCTTTCAATGGAAATCTGTTATATTCGTAACTTCATTACTTGCCTTGTTAGGTGGGATATTAATGGTCATTTTTGTTCCCGATGGTCCATACCGAAAACAAGCTCAAAAACTCAATCTATCTGCTTTTTTCAGCATATTTAAGAATCAAAAATTTCGTGCCGCAGCTTTTGGTTATTTTGGTCATATGTGGGAGCTGTATGCATTTTGGGCATTTGTTCCTATAATGCTAAAATCCTACATGATCGCCAACCCACAAACTACCTTTAACATTCCACTGCTTTCATTCTTAATTATAGGAATAGGCAGCTTAGGTTGCGTAATTGGTGGCTATATCGCTAATGTTGTAGGTACAAAACGAACTGCGTCCATCGCTTTGTTTTTATCAGGAGCTTGTTGTCTGATTTCACCATTTATGTTTACCACCGAATTTGAAACATTGTTCATCGGTTTCTTACTTTTTTGGGGAGTTGTAGTCGTAGCAGATTCCCCTCTTTTCTCAACACTAGTAGCTCAAAATGCAGCCTCGGAAATAAAAGGCACTGCTCTCACAATTGTCAATTGCATTGGCTTTTCAATAACCATAATCAGCATTCAATTAATCAGCGGACTAAGAGCCTTGATAGATTCAAACAGCATATATATAATTTTGATGTTAGGTCCTATTTTGGGTTTGATTTCTCTAAGGAACCGAACTGCATCTCATTGATCACCGCACCAAGGGCTTGCGTAAAAATAAATGATACAATATTATTTAATTTTCCATTGGCATATTACGTTTTTCAAACGCGGATGACAGGGATTTTCAAACGCGGATTTAATGTTCTCTGTAATCCATCTTTTAAAAATGTCAAACCCAAGTCCTGAAAGGACGCAAGAACATAGGGATGGATGTAATCCATCTAAAGCAAGAACATAGGGATGGATGTAATCTAATAATTTTTTGAAGTGTAGCAACGTGAAAAATAACGTTTTTTTACTATTAAGAAAAAAATATTTATATATTGAGGGGATATTTTGAAAATACAAGTAGAGAATAAGTTCAGTTTAAAAAAGCATATCATAACAAGATAGAAAATGGATAATAAATTTGGAGGAGAACAACAAGAAATCAATAGTAATAAAGAGCTAAGTATTTGGGAAGCCTTGATTCCTATTGTTTTGCTTATTGGTCTACTCGCCTATAATATATTCTTTGCCGACGGAGGGATGTGGGGTGATTATTCCAATCATTACATATTACTTGTAGGAGGAGCCATTGCATTTTTTGTAGGTCTTTTTAACAAAGTATCTCCCAAAGCTATGATTTTGGAAGTATGGGACAACCTTAAAAAAGTAGGAGTACCCATTGTCATCTTGTTATTAGTAGGAGCCTTGGCTGGAACTTGGATGATTAGTGGAGTAGTCCCTTCAATGGTCTATTATGGGCTACAAATCCTCAATCCGACCATATTTCTAGCCGCATCAGTGGTAATTTGTGCGATTATTTCTTTGGCTACTGGGAGTTCCTGGACCACCTCCGCCACAGTGGGTATTGCCTTGATTGGCATTGCCAATGCGATGGGTATTTCCCTAGGTATGACGGCAGGTGCGGTTATCTCAGGGGCTTATTTTGGTGATAAAATGTCCCCTTTGAGTGATACAACCAATCTGGCTCCAGCGATGGTAGGTAGTGAACTATTTACGCATATCAAGTATATGTCCTTTACAACCGTGCCTTCCATTCTAATTACACTAGTTGTCTTCATTATTCTCGGATTTACAATCACTCCAACAGGGGTTGCAGGAGATAGTATGGTCATTAATGATTTGCTGACTAGTAAATTTAATATTACGCCTTGGCTGTTCTTGGTACCAGCTACGGTGCTTGGAGCTATTTTGCTAAAAGTGAAACCGATCATAGCACTTACCGTTGGTGCACTGATGGGAGGTATATTCGCAATGATATTTCAGCCAGAAGTCATAAAGGAACTGACAGGAGCGAGCACAGCGGATATGTCAGCAAATTTGAAAGCCGTTTATATGGGATTGGTACAAGAAACATCCCTTAGTTTACCAGCTTTTATAGACAATCTTGGCTTGGAAGCATCAACTAAAGATAATCTGACAAAGCTGTTGAGTGGTAAAGGCATCATGGGAATGCTTTGGACGGTTTATCTAGTTGTCTGCGCTATGGTATTCGGAGGCGTGATGGAAGCCATTGGCGGCTTGAGTCGAATCTCACAATCTTTATTAAAAATGGCTAAAACGACCTTTGGCTTATTTGCTAGTACTGTGGCAAGTTGCCTTGCACTTAATGTTACGGCTTCCGATCAATATCTAGCCATCGTTATCCCTGGAAAGATGTTCAGCAAAGCGTATGAAGACCGTGGGCTAGCTCCTGAAAATCTCAGTCGAACACTGGAAGATTCTGGAACAGTAACTTCCGTATTAATTCCTTGGAATACTTGTGGAGCATATCAAGTAGGAGTACTCGGAGTTTCCGTAGGAGAGTATTTCATGTTTGCCATATTCAATTGGATCAGCCCATTCATGACACTTCTTTTTGCAGCTCTAAATATTAAAATCAGAATGAGGAAAGAAAAGAGACAAATTAAAGTTGAAAGTTGAAGTTTGAAAGTTGAAGGTGAAAACATTCAAGCATTCATTCTTCCATTGAAGCATTAAATGCATTAAATGGATTGAAGCATTGAAACATTAAATGCATTGAAGCATTATTTTTAGAACGGCGAGTATCATTTCCAATTCAGTAGTGTCCCCGCTGTCCGCTGCAATGCTTTTACGCAACCAAACACCTACGAGGTTTTAAAAACCTCGTAGGTGTTTGGTTGCGTAAAAGCATTTCCACTCGCATCGGGCGTATTTTCGCAAATTTGGTTGCACTGTCGGTGAGTTTATCCTCCGCGCTTCCCTTGCTACAATATCAAATGATTAGGGAAAAACCAAAGGATAGACTTAATGTTTGTAAAAAGAAAAAAAATATGAAAACTATAATTTTAACATTAGGAATTTTATTATCATGTAATTTAGTTTACGGACACACTTGCGATCCTCAAAAAGTAAAGTGTCCAATAGATAAAACGACTGTTGAGTTTTGTGTGTCAATGAGTATGACAACCTTTGGAAGCTATTATGACTTTCAAAGCCAAGGTGCAATTGGAAATTATTATGAGGAATTAATAAATAGTTGCCCAAAATGCCATTATTCAGGATACCTTTCTGATTTTGGAAACGAGTATTCAAGGAAACAAAAAAGTGAGATTAAGGATTTTCTCAAAAAATATAAAAAAGTTGAAATTGATGATGCTAAAGAATGTGAAATAGCAGGAAAAATAAAGGAGTTTATAAATGAGTCGAACGATGACATTGCAAATTGTTATTTAATTGGCTCGTATCTAGTTCGACATGATTCCAAACAAACTGAATTTAGAAAGCAACTTCAAACAAATACTTTAACCTTTTTGAAAAAAGCAATTGAAAACAAGGAATATGCAGATTCAACTATTATTGCAACTACTAACTACTTGATTGGAGAAATGTATAGAAGAACTTCTGATTTTGAAAATGCGATTAGATATTTTGACCTAGCTATCTCTGACGTAAATAAAATGGATTGGGTTGAAGAAGTTGCAATTAAACAAAAGGAACTAGCTATAAAAGAAGATGATGACAATGAGCTATAAATCCCTATTGTTATATTTGTAAAAGTAAATTTGATACAATGAAACAAACCATTTTAGTAAACCTTCAAGACAAAAAAAGCATATTAGAAGGATTGAAAGAAATGCAAAACAGATTAGATAAATATAAAGTGACAAATGATGATGATCTACTGAACTTTGAGTTTACTGAAAAAAACAAATATAAAGCGGAAGGAGAGAGCATCATGCAAAATTATATGAAAAACAAAAGCATATTATTCGATTGTCTAAAATTATATCCTGAATTAGAATCTTTTGCTATTAATTATGTTGAGACAATTATGAGCCTCCCCCAAACTAGGTATATAGCATCTGGTGATTTACCGTTTGGCATAAATGAAGTCACTGATTTAGCGAAGTATAACAAAAAGCACATCTCCTTCTTAATAGCTTTTTTTAAATTAGACGATCTCGACCATGAAACAATTCAGATGGAATATGCTGAGGACATTTTTAAAAAGTATAAATGGTGCAATGAAACTGTAGAGTTGGCAGTTTGTTGTGCAACAAAAAGTGCTGATGGAGATGAATTAATTTGCGATTATTTAGAGGAAGAGGATTGCGAATTGAAGAAATCATATTTTGGTCAATTTCTCAAGCTTTATGTTATGGAGCAATTGGGTGAATATTATGAAGGGATAAAAGGAAAAAGTTGGATTGAAATTGATGAGAAATATGATACAGATGCGTTATACAATATTATCCCAAATATTTTCCCTGATGAAGATATTGATGAAATGATTGAGAAAACAATGACTTTGTTATCTAAAGAGCAACTTCCAACGATTGAAAACTTAGTATAGAAAATGATGCCAACAAAACAAAAATGGGTTTAGATATCACACACATAAAATTAACTGATCAAGAAAATGATTCTTCGATGTTGATATTGAAAGAAGGTCTTCGATCTTGTTTAATGGATTACGACCTAGAAAATATTCATTTTACAAAACAAATGGTGAAAGGAATTTGGGAGCCAATTTTTGCCATTTAACCTTGATTTGTTATTATCAAAACTCCTGTAGCCTTGCAGCAAGGGACGAGCGGAAGCAAAATCTCAACCACGAAGAAACCCCTTCAGCAAAATTACGCCCGATTGCAACGGAAAGCCCACAGCCACAAATGCAGTATTTAGGAGTACACTTTGCAGATAATCGCAATTATTAAATTCAGGTCTGAAAAATGTATAAAGGCAAGGCGAGGACTTGGAGTGTAAAGCGGGGAGACTCCAACAAACGAAGAAATAAACATTCCGTCCAAAATTCCGTCCAAAAAAATAAAATTATATAATAAAATAAACCGTCATTTCAGAATTTCTAAAAAATCCAAAATGACGGTTTAATATTATTTTTTGGCAAGCTCCTAAAAGCTTCCTCCATTTGCTTGACAGTTACAACTACAAAGAGGTTTCGGAACCATAAAAGAGGTGGTGCAACCATTAGCAGTTGTAACCTCAATAGTTTCCGTAGGATTGCCTGAATAACCAGTTTCTTCAATACTACCATTTACAGATGTAGCTCCTTCGCTATCGCCAGGGCAGGCAAAAATTACACTATAATTACAAACAGCATCATTGGCTACAATTGTTGGAGCCTGAGGGTTTGGAAAAATGGTCAAAGTAAAACTTCCCGCATCAGTATAAGAATCAACTGCTGAACTTAAATCGTTATTGCATTCATAGTACGCGTACCAGGTTTGTACATCATTGGCACAATTATCACCACTATATATTCCAGTTGGAACAGCTTGAGGGAATTCCTCAGATCCAACAGCAGTGCTGGAGTACAATATTTCAGCTATTGGACGATTTGCATCATCTGAGTTAGTTTCTAAAGTTGCAAACCAATTATTTATTAATGTAGTTATGGCACCAGTTTCCGATGCACATGCCATGCCAGATTCATTTACAGATGTAACTATAGGACAAGCTTCAGCTTCACAAGTAGGTTTATTCACTGGAAATACGGCTTTGCAATTGTTAACAGTAACGATTTCGATATTTTCTGTTGTATTGCCATTATAGCCAGGAGTTTCAGTGCTCCCATTTACAGAGGTGCTGCCTTCAGTGTCCCCAGGGCAAGCAAAAACGACACTGTAATTACAAGTAACATCATCGGCTACGATAGTCGGAGCTTGTGGGTCCGCAAAGAGAACCAAAGGAAAATCACCCGCTTCGATATATGAATCCGCAGTACCATCTAAGTCACTGTCGCATTCATAATATGAGTAAAAAATTTGTATATCAGTAGCACAACCATCACCATTATATATAGTTGTTGGAGGCGGTTGTGGAAAAGTAGGATCAGTAATAGGTACGCTAGAGAACTGTAAACCAGGGTTTGGTCCATTTGTTCCGTTTGGGTCAGAAAAATTGATACCTAAAACAGATTTCCAGCCATTAACCACTGCATTTATTGTAGCATCGTCTGAGGCGCATGCTACGTGAGTATCATTATAGATATTTACGGTTAGGCAATTTACAGTAGCAACTGCTGTGAAATTATTATACACATTATTGTCAGTATTTATTTCACTAGAATCATCTGCATCTGATGTATGTGCCACGCAAGATAAACTAATAAGGCATAAGGATAGTAATAAAGTATTAATATTAATAATTTTCATGATAATTTTTTGAGCGTCTATATTTAAATTTTATAGAAAAAATAAATAAAATTTGACCATTAAAATAAAATGGTCTAAGAGCAGTTTGAAATTCTTTTTTCTATTTTTTAATTAGACTTATAAGTTGTTAATAATTAGTTTTTTTTCTTTGAAATAGAGTTTGTAATTTTAATAGTGTTTAAAACACCTAAAAGGTCACATTTTAATTCAATTAATTTTTTTTCATTTCAAACAATGTATACTGTTAAAGTATTTTAGCCTCCTGCGATGTTTTTTTTCAGCTATATCTATGCCCAGCGGCTTTTTTAGTCGATTAATTTATTGCTTGTAAAGGTCGTGAGTAGCTATAATGAGCCGTTCCTATGGTAAAATAACATAAGAGCAGGTCGATAATTTTTAGTTCTGCTTTTTCATTCTGTTACAATTTTATGGATAGGTTTTTTGTAACATTACTCTAGACCAGCTTTTTATTTTAAGTAACACTCAAAAAATAACTAAAATAAAATATGCTTGATTTATGTACCGCTATAGGGCAAGTTTAAAAATTCAAGCATTTTAAAGTATTAAAAAGAGTATTTTTCATAATAATTTTTCGAAGGTATTTATTGAAGAAAAATAATTTTTTTAGTAAAGTGAAAATAAATCAGGCTACTTTAGTCTTGTTTTTTCTCTTGCAAAGAAGATAAAAGTGTTTAAAATTCGACGTTTAGTAATACAGCAAGGGTAAGACAATCTTTTTTTTTTAAGTAACACTCAGAAAAATGATCAGAACAAATATTCTTTTGTATTTGTACGATTAAAGACAAAGTAGTAAGCGCAGGTTAGTTGTAAAGAAAATTGTTCTATGTGACTTGGTGTTAATTAAACACTGTGGAGGGAGAAGCGTGTATGGATTATTTTGATTATAATTACGCCACCAGTTTCGCTGTATAAAAAATCACCATTTGGAATTTCTCAAGGAAAAATTTCCAAAATGACGGTTTGTAATATTTATTTTGCCTTTACTCTTTGTAAGTCAATCAGGTTATTTATTGCATTCTAAAATCTTCCTCCATCTACATCGCATTCACATCCAGCAGTTATTGGCATAGTAATAGTATTGGATGCACATACTGATACAGTATAGTGGTTTAAGTCCTAAATAATTGGCAGTATAAACAAAGTATTTTTTGCATGTTCAAGGCAAAGGTTCTTGACTTTAGCCAAAGCTAAAGGAAAGGTTATTTAAAGCAGAACAGGGGAAAAAGACAAAGTTTAGAGTGTCAAGGAATTAAGACTTAAACCAATAGACATAGGAAGGTAATAATAATATTTCTCATAATAAATTTTTGATTGTGTAAGTTGAAAAAGACTTATTTCGCAATGAAATAAATCAGATAGGACCAATATGATATAACAATCTCGGTTCTTTGTCTAGGAGATCAAAGATTATTCGAAAAAAGCTTATTTAGTTCTTAAATAAAAAACTGAGAATCAAGTATATACATATACATAATATTTGTGTATTATTTCTGAATTTCAGGCAAAGGTATCAATTAAATTTGAATAAATGCAAATGCTTTATTAAAACTCAATTTTTGTATATTTAGCGTCAAAACTGTTAAAAATTTAGAAAATTTATTGACTCGGTTAGGGGTGGAGGATTTGTGCTTTTGGGTGTTTGGAGACTTAGGTTTTGTTCTTTTTTTTGTATGGTTTATTATTGATCTATCTATCGTGTAATTTTGTATGGATTATCGTCCCTTCATCTAGTATGGATTATCATCCATACCTATGATCTATCGTCCCTTCATCTAGTATGGATTGTCATCCATACCTATGATCTATCGTCCCTTCATCTAGTATGTATTATCATCTATATCTATGATATATCGTCCCTTCAGGACTTTTGGTTTGGTTTGAATTAATGGTGCATTTGTTTGTGTTTTGATAATCCACCAGTCCTGAAGGGACGAAAGACCAAAGGTTAGCACGCATTCCTAACAAAATTATAGGGAGATTTTATCTAAAGGTTAATCCCAAACATATTTTTCATCATAATCAACCTTATATTTTTTCAAATATCCTCTAAATTCCTCTTGAAATCCTTTTTTGCTATGATGTTCGTGTTGGTTATTTATATATTTGATAACCACATCGACCTTCGTAGGGTTTACCGAAAATGCACCATAACCATTTTGCCAATAGAAATTCGCTAAGGATTTGTCTTGGCCTTTCATCCAACTAGATGAATTGGCTTTTATTTTTTGTACTGCAGTCATAAGAGCTATTTTTCTTGATAGCTTACAGAGAATGTGAATATGATCAGTATAACCCCCAACTATTAATGGTGGCGACTCTAATTGATTGCAAATGCCACCGATATATTCATGCAGGTCTTGCTCATAGGGTGGCACTATTAAGTTTTGTCTGTCTTTAGTGCTAAATATTATATGTAGGTAGTTTTGCGCGAGTGATTGTCCCATAGTTTGTATTTTTATATTTGATTAATTAAATTGGATCCACAATCAGTTACATTTTATGATTAGATCCATTGTAATTGTATTAAATAGATTGCATCCATATAATACAATGAAAATGGATGTCAAATGCAAGTCTTGAAATGACTCAAGGTCAAGGGGGCAATCCACCAAAAGGACGTAAAAAATCCCAGTCCTGAAAGGACGCAAGATCAAAAGGATGTGTGTAATGCATCCAAATTAAGGAATGTATGTATACAATGCCTCCAATTTAGGGATGCATGCATGTATACAATGCATCCAAATCAAGGGATGTATGCAATATATCCAAATCAAGATGATAGGAGTGTATGAAATGCATTCTAATTGTCATTATTTCACAAAATTTCCCCCAAAGCTTTTATATGTTGGAGCTAATACAGTAATTTTGCGTTTCTAACAAAAAAAATGAAATCGTGGATATAGATAAATTCATTGAAAACGCCCTTTTTGAAGATTTGAAAAATGAAGGCGATCACAGCACATTGGCAGCAATACCAGCCGATATTACAGACAAGGCTAGGCTTTTGGTAAAAGACGATGGAGTTTTGGCTGGAGTAGAATTGGCAGAGAGAATTTTCAAAAAAGTAGATGAAAATCTGGAGATGGAAGTATTTATAAAGGATGGAGAATCAGTTAAATTTGGACAAGAAGCTTTTTATGTTGCTGGAAAATCTCAGTCTCTTTTATCTGCTGAAAGATTGGTGTTAAACTGTATGCAGAGAATGTCTGGTATTGCAACCAAAACAAAATTATTTACTGATTTGGTGGAGGGAACAAATGCTAAAATCCTGGATACTAGAAAGACAACACCTGGCATGCGCTATTTGGAAAAATGGGCAGTACGTATTGGTGGTGGACACAATCACAGAATGGGTCTTTATGATATGATTATGTTGAAAGACAATCATGTTGATTTTTGTGGAGGAATCAAGCAGGCAATCCTTAAAACCAATGAATATATTGCTGAAAAAAACCTTGACATTAAAATAGAAATAGAAACAAGAAGCCTAGACGAAGTTCAACAAGTTCTTGATACTGGGAAAGTGAACAGAATCATGTTGGATAATTTCAGCCCTGATAAAATTCGAGAAGCTTTGAAAATGATCAACGGTCAATACGAAACAGAAGCATCTGGAGGAATTACATTAGATACGGTCAGATCATACGCAGAAACTGGGGTAGACTATATATCAGTTGGCGCATTAACACATTCCTATAAAAGTATGGATTTAAGCCTAAAAGCATTAAAGTAACCCAAGTGCTAATAGTAGAGACAAGGCATGCCTTGTCTAATCAATAATGCAAGGTAGAGACAAGGCATGCCTTGTCTAATCAATAATGCAAGGTAGAGACAAGGCATGCCTTGTCTAATCAATAATGCAAGGTAGAGACAAGGCATGCCTTGTCTAATTAATAATGCAAGGTAGAGACAATGCATACTTTGTCTAATTTGAAAATTTAGGTTGATTCACATTTTCAATAATAGGAAAATATCAACTCATTTTATAAAATAAAAGAATGATTATCAGTCTGTTAATTACAATAGACTGGATTCGTAAAGAAAAAAACAAAGTTTATTTATTTGGCATTCTAATGTCAATATCCTAGTTTTGTCTTATGAAAAACACTATGAATGCATTTTATCAAAGCGCATTTATTTTCTTCACTAATTATTTTAAAATTTAATGAAAATATAGCTTGATTTTATCAAATTGATAATTTGAAAGGTTAGGAAATGTGAATTTGATAAAATTTGTATCTTCCTATTTCAAATTATCCGCTTTGAAACTAGTAATTTAACTAAATGTTATATTAATAATTATACATTTAGTGTTAACTTACAGTGTTTTTAGGCAGTTGAAAGATATTAGCTCCTAGATTTTACTATACTGAAAATCAAAAATTACTAAACAAATATTTATTATGAAAAAAAGATTATCCTTTTTATTCTTTTTAGTGAGTTTGGTGTGCTGTTGTTTAACCAACAACTCTATGGCACAATGTTCTGCCAATGCAGGGGAACCAAATTCGGCTACCCAAAGCTTTACTCAGGGTCAAGCTCCCACTAGTATTAATTTTTCTGGTGGATTCGGTACTCCAACTCCGAGTGGAACAACAACTGCAATAGCTTACCTTTTAACAAAGAATGGAGACAAATTTATTACTGCAAAAGCAGATGGCGAGTTCTATTTTAATGGGAACAATGACCCAAATGCCACATTGGATTCACAATACGAAGCACCATTAACTGGTCCATTGGATTCTTTATGTGCTTCTCAAATTATTTACAGTCCAGAAGAAGTAACTCAGTTTGCAATAGACATTAATGAATATTTGACTTCTGTAAATATCCCTTTACAGGTTCCTGAAAATGGAGACATTTCAGAGGTTGCAGTATTTGTTCAAGCAATCTTAAATATTTCAAACCCTAATGCGGAAGCTACTTTAAGTGAAATTATTGAGTTTTTAGAACCAGGTGAATTAGTTATTGAAAATCCACTTGGAAATGATCCTGATTCATTGAGAATTCAAATTCCTGTTTTGTGTTTTGACGTTTCAACAAATAAATCTTGTGCTGCAATCAGTTGTAATGTTTCAGCTGGAAATGCTACAGGAAATACAGCATATTGTTTCCCTGAAGATGCAGGTAACATTCCTAGTACAATTTCTGCTTCAGGATTGTTTTCTGGAAATACCTCTGATGTTTTAGTGGATGATATATCTTACATACTTTCGGGTATTGGAGATACTTTGATTACAGCAAATGATGGCGGTAATTTTACGCTAAATAATGGAGGATTACACAATGCTTCATTGGCAAACGAAGGCGACCAATTGTGTATGTATCAAATGATTTATAGTTCAGAGGAATTGATAGATTTTGCTAATATTTTAAATGAACAAATAACAGATCAAGGTTGTGGAATAATCCAAATTCCAACATCTGGTTCTCTTGAGGATGTTTTACTTTATATTCAAGCTATTTTAGACATTGGAGATGCTAATGGTACCATTGCTGACATTCTAGCTTATTTAACTCCAGGAATTTTAGAGGTTCCTAATCCAGGGCTTGCTGGCTGTGCTGATACAATAATCTTAGAAATCCCTGCACTGTGTTTTGATATATCAGATGCACCTTATTGCTATTCTTATGCTGCATGTTGTTCTACAAGTGCCACAATTGATCCAATTGAAACTGTTTGTAACAATGTGACATTTAATGTATCTGGTTCTGTTGGAGGAAATGCAACAATGGGAACTTGGTCATCACCTGGTGATGGAACATTTGGAAATACTGGAACATTGAGTACAACTTATACATTAGGTCCTCAAGAATCAACCCAAAGTGCAATACAAGTATGCTTAACTACAGATGATCCCGACGGTGGAGGAGATTGTGAGGCAACGACAGAATGTAAAATTGCTTTGGTTAAACAAGCACCTCAGCCTTCATTGGGCGATCCATTTACTGTATGTGATGGTTCTTCAGCTACTTTAGGTTCAACCCTTGGAACATTCTCGGCTTATTCGTGGTCAACAGGAGAAACCTCGCCAACGATAACCATTGCCGCTGCTGGAACTTATTCTGTAACGGTAACTGATGACAGTGGTTGTCAAGGTACTGCCAGCATAACGCTCGGTGGTGGTGCAGTCGGTTGTACGGATGCAACGGCTTGTAACTATGACGCTACTGCAGATTGCGATAGTGGAATGTGTATATTTGAAACAGCTTGTGATACCGATCCTTGTACAAATGGTGGAACTTTTATTTGGGATAGCGTTTCTTGTGCTTGTGCATTACAAACAGCAACAGTGACAGGTTGTACAGATGCAACAGCTTGTAATTATAATTCATTAGCAAACTGTGACGATGGTTTATGTCAGCCTACACCAACTTGTAATTCAGATCCTTGTTTGGGAGATGTAACAGTAATAGATCAATTTAACCCTTGTAACTGTGTTCTTTCAGCTGCTCAAGTGCTTGGTTGTACTGACGCAACAGCTTGTAACTATGATGCAACAGCAAACTGTGACAATAGCACTTGTATTTTTGAGACAGCTTGTGATACCGATCCTTGTACGGGTGGAGGTATTCAAGTTTGGGACACAACAACTTGTGCTTGTGCATTACAAACAGCAACGGTATCAGGTTGTTCAGATGCGACAGCTTGTAATTTCGATCCATTGGCCAATTGTTTAGATACTTCTTGTATTTATGAAACGGCTTGTGATGCTGATCCTTGTACGGGTGGAGGTGTTCAAGTTTTTGATACTGTCTCTTGTGGATGTGTATTGCAAACACCAACAGTAACGGGTTGTTCAGATGTTACAGCTTGTAACTTTGATGCCACAGCAAATTGCTTAGATGCTTCTTGTATTTATGAATCAGCTTGTGATACTGATCCTTGTACGGGTGGAGGTGTTCAAGTTTTTGATACAGTCTCTTGTGGATGTGTGTTGCAAACAGCAACAGTAACAGGTTGTACAGATGTCATGGCGTGTAATTTTGATGCAACAGCCAATTGTTTAGACTCCTCTTGTATTTATGAAACGGCTTGTAACACAGATCCTTGTTTAGGAGATATTCAATCTTGGGATCCAGTAAATTGCGCATGTGTTGTAATAACACCAACAGTAAATGGTTGTACTGATGCAACAGCGTGTAATTTTAATGCAGCTGCAAACTGTAATGATGGTTCTTGTTTACCAGCTCCAACCTGTAATTCAGATATTTGTGTTGGTGACGTAACAATTGTAGATCCAGCAAACCCTTGTCAATGCATATTGTCACAAGCACAAGCACTTGGTTGTACAGATGCTACAGCCTGTAACTATAATGCAGCGGCAAATTGCGATGATGGTTCTTGTTTACCAGTACCAACATGTAACTCTGATGCTTGCGCAGGAGATATTGAAGGAATTGATCCAAATAACCCTTGTGGATGTGTGGTGATAGAAGCAACAGTATTTGGTTGCACAGATCCAGCATTTGCAAATTACAATTCAGCGGCAAATTGTGATGATGGAATGCAATGTTCAAATGATAGACACTGCGATGATCCAACCGCTTGTACTTATAATCCAAATCCTCCTGTAAATTCTACTGCTGATATTTCTTTATGTGATTACGGAAACCCAGCTTGTGCTGACCCTTGTGCTCCAGTTGCTGGTTGTACAAATGCAGATGCTTGTAATTTTGATCCAAGTGCTTGTGTAGATGACAGTTCATGTATTATAGAAACAGCTTGTGATGACGATCCTTGTACCAATGGTGGTATTTATACTTGGGATGATACTGCCTGTGCTTGTGCCTTAACCACAGCAACAGTTCTTGGATGTAACAATCCAGATGCGTGTAATTATAATGTAGATGCCAACTGTGATGATGGTTCTTGTATAATAGAAATAGCTTGTAACGCTGACCCTTGTGCAGATGGTGGTGTTCAAGCTTGGAACGATGCATCTTGCCAATGTGAAATAACAGAGTCAACTGTTTTAGGATGTACTACAGTTTGTGCTCCAAACTTTAATGCAGATGCGAATTGTGATGATGGTTCTTGTGAAACTTGCCTTGAAGGCTGTAAAGACATGACAGCATGTAACTTTGATCCAAGTCCAGATGTAGTTGAAAACAACACTCTTTGTGATTTTGGAAATCTAGCTTGTACTGATCCTTGCGTGATAGTCGAAGGTTGTACAGATGCCAGTGCTTGTAACTATAATGCTGATGCTTGTGTAGAGGATAACTCTTGTGATTTTGGAGATCCATCTAGTTGTAATACAGATTGTTTATTGGGTGATTTAGAAGAGTGGAATACAGAAACTTGCCAATGTGATGTAACAGTAGTAACAGTCTTAGGTTGCACAAATACAATAGCAACAAACTATGATGCAGCAGCCAATTGTGACGATGATTCTTGTATAATTGGATCTTGCTGTACAGATATGACAGCCTGTAACTTTGATCCAGACTGTGAAGGCACTGAAGATAATTCTTTGTGTGAATATGGAAATACAGACTGTACTGATCCTTGTGTGATTGTTGAAGGCTGTACAGATGCAGATGCTTGTAACTATAATGCAGGTGCTTGTGTAGATGATAACTCCTGCGTAACAATTGCAGCAGGTACTATTTCTACTACAGACAATACAACTATTTGTTCTGGTGACGGTTCAGATGATATTATCACTGCTACTGCTGATGGAAGTATGGGTTCTTATACATTTATAATTACAAATGGTGAGGCAACAACGATTTTAGGTCAATCTGATGCTGGAGAGTTCAATTTAGAAGGCGCACCTGCTGGAAATTGCTTAATCTGGGGAGTTGCTCACGATGGTTCATTAAATGCACCAACGGATCAAGTTGCTGATTTAGAAGGATGTTTTGCATTATCAAACTCTATCGAAGTAATTCGTGAGCAAGCAGGATGTACTGATGAAAATGCAACTAACTACGATGCATCTGCTCAATGCGATGACGGTAGCTGTATCATCGGTACTGAAGTTTTAGGTTGTACTGATCCTTGTGCACCAAATTATAATATGGATGCAAATACGGACGATGATTCTTGTGAAGATTACGATATGACTTGTAATACGGATTGTTTAATGGGTGATTTAGAAGAGTGGAATACAGAAACTTGTCAATGTGAAGTAACCGTTGTGTCTATTGTAGGTTGCACAAATCCAAATGCAGGAAATTATGATCCACAAGCAACCTGTGACGACAATTGTGAATTGATTGATAATTGCTTAGACCCTTGTGCGCCAAATTACAATCCACAAGCTATTGAAGACGATGGTTCTTGCGAAGATTATGATACGACTTGTAATGCAGATTGTACAATGGGAGATATAACAGAATGGGATGCCACAGCTTGTAAATGTGTGGTAACCATTGTAACGGTAGAAGGTTGCACAGATGATACTGCAACTAATTATGATTCTGATGCCAATTGTGATGATGGTGGTTGTGTATTTATTGAAGAGGGCTGTACAGATCCTTGCGCACCAAATTACGATGAAGATGCAACTGAAGACGATGGTTCTTGCGAAGATTATGATACGACTTGTAATGCAGATTGTACAATGGGTGATATAACAGAATGGGATGCCGCAGCTTGTGAATGCGTAGTAACCACTGTAACGGTAGTAGGTTGTACTGATCCAGAAGCTTCAAACTACAATGCAGATGCCAATTGTGAGGATGTTTGCGAATTTGAAGGTTGTACTGATCCTTGCGCACCAAACTATGATGCAAATGCAACTATGGATGATGGTTCTTGTGAAGACTATGACACCACTTGTAATCAAGATTGTCTTATGGGTGATTTAACAGAGTGGGATGCTGCAACTTGTTCTTGTGTAACTTCTATTCAATCTATAATTGGATGTACAGATAAAGAAGCTTGTAACTTTGATTCAGAAGCTAATTGTGATGACGGTTGTGATTACAGTTGTTTCTGTGAAATAGAGGCTTCAGTTGAAGTTATTTGTGGACCGCAAGGAGACAAATACCAATTGATATTCATATTCTCAGGAAGCGACAACGGATCTTATTTATTGACAGATAATAACACAAGCGAGTCAATAATTGTTGATGCACCGTTTTATCAATCTCCAGTTTATTTTGTTGATGGCAATGAAGGTTTCTCTTTCACAGCCGCTTTGACTTCAGATTTAGGTTGCAACCAAACACTCACTCAATCTATTATTGATTGTATTACTACAGCTATAGACTTGGTTAGCTTTAATGGAAAAGCAACAGAACAAGGAAACCGCTTAGACTGGACCAGTGCAAGCGAGTTTGATTCTGAGTCTTACATAGTTGAAAGATCAGTTAATGGTACGGACTTCTCTGAAATTGGAACGGTAAGAGTTGCTGGAAACAGCAATGTGAAAAACGATTACTTCTTCGTTGACAATGACGTAAAATCCAATATCACTTACTACCGTTTAGTTGAATTAGACAGACGTGGTGATAAAAAGGTTGTTACTGATATTGTTTCAATAACAAGAGAATCTAACCCGTGGGCAATTGATAGGATTTCTCCAATTCCTGCGACAGATTTCATTAATGTTGATATAAATTCAATTGATGAAGCGAACTATACACTAGAAATTTACAACGTAGCTGGTAAGTTGATGCGAACAACAGAAGGCAATGTAACAACTGGTGTAAATAGCTTAAATATTAACATTAGTGATTTACCAATCGGAACTTATTTCATTAACCTTACAAATGGTAGTGAAACACAAGTTGGAAGATTTGTGAAAAACTAAGTTTAAGATTTAATATTTTAAAATAATCAACGCCCCAACTCCGTATGGAGTTGGGGCGTTTTATTTTTACAAAATAATTGAGAATCAATGGAATTTAAATCTATAATTTTAATACTCCTTTTTTTCTTTAACTTCCAACTAAATTGTCAAATTCAGACGGTTGTTAATAATAGTCATATCAGTGCAATTTCTTCAGTAGTTATTTCTCAAGATGAAAAATATATAATATCAGGTTCAAGAGATGGAATTAAGGTTTGGGATTTTGAAACCCGTCGTAAAATATATGAATTAGATCATCATTGGGTGAAGGCGGTTAATATATCATCCGATGGAAAATATATAATATCAATTGGCACTGATGAGAAAGCTAAGATAATGGACAGTTATTTTTGAGCCGTTCCTTTGCAATGCACCGTGTTGTGATGTTTGTGGTCTAAATTATTGAAGAATGATTTTCTCTATAAAAATATTTGTTTCTGTTTTAACTGTAATTAGATAAATGCCTTTGCTTTGGTTCCTTAAATTGAGTATTGTATGCATGCTGTTAATTTGTTTATGCAATATGACTTCTCCAACGCTATTCTGAATTTGGATCTCGACAATATCTTCTCTTCATTGTAAGGCTAAAATGCCTTCATTGGGGTTTGGATAAACAGTAAGGTGAGTAGGCTCAATTGTGGGAATTCCCGTTTCTATCAACTCTGTTAGATTAATTTTTGAAACCCAAAAATCGTCGTTTCCATTATTTCCTCCAACATCCCCAATGGCTGATGAACTGCTTCCTCCCAAAAGAAAACCTCCATCTTTTGTATTGACTACTGATCTTAAAATCTCACGGGAACCACCATAGAGTCGCTGCCATTCTATATTACCAGTACTATTTATTTTAACCACCCAATATTGAAAAGAGATATTTAGAACATCACCCAAATCGACATCGTCTGAATGACTAGTTCCTGCCAAAAGAAAACCTCCATCGTCTGTTTTGTTTAATGACTTCAATCTGTCTATATCACTTCCTCCATAATTTTGCTCCCACTCCAAATTACTCAAACTATCTATCTTGACAACCCAATAGTCAAACTTACCATGATTTCCTCCAACATCTCCATCACTTGACTCACTTTCACCAGCCAATAGAAATCCTCCATCATCAGTAGGTAAAATTGCATCTAATGTTTCACGACTACTTCCACCATAGTTTTGTTCCCATTCAATACTAGTCTGTGTCATAATTGTTTGACTAATAAAAAATAGAAGAAGTAAAAAATATGAATTTTTCATTATTATAGTTTATTTTTCTTCATCTGGTTTAGAATATGTCAAGATATCTATTCCGATTCCATTAGGATCTACAATTGCAAAATGCCTATCTCCCCACGGCTCGTCTTTTTTCATTGTGTGTCGCTTTAAGAACAATAGACATTTGTACTCCGTTAGTGGCTTTTACTTTTCTTTTAAACTCTTTATAAAGTCCAATGATACTTGTGCAATCTCAGCAATTTTCTCATCAGATAGATTTCCAAGTTGTAATAAATTTTTAACAATACCTTTTTTCTCATTTATGGCTCTCTGCTCTGTTTCTTTTACTTTCTGCTCTGTTTCTTTTACTCTCTGCTCTGTTTCTTTTACTTTCTGCTCTGTTTCTTTTACTTTCTGCTCTGTTTCTTTTACTTTCTGCTCTGTTTCTTTTACTTTCTGCTCTGTTTCTTTTACTGCTTGTTTTACTGCTTGTTTTACTGCTTGTTTTACTGCTTGTTTTACTGCTTGTTTTACTTTTTTTTCTGCCTTTAAGTTTGATTCAAATTCTATCGTTTCTGCAATGCTCGCTCTATCAGATAATACTTCTACAAATCTCTGATAATCTAATCTTTCTTCTTTTGACATATTTGCTACTTGCAATACTTCATTCGCCTTTTTTATACCTTTAGCAGAAAACTCTTTCTTTATTTCACTATTTTTAAGAAAATAAATCCACTCATCTAAACTATCTTTAGCTACATCATCAAATTTATTAACTTTGATTAGGTGAATCTCTGGATAAATTTCTTCAACCTTTTCCTTTTTGAAAAACTTCTTTTGAGCAGCTGTTAAGTTTAGTATTTCATTGGTATGAATTCCCACAAAATTAGTATTTCCTCGATAAACGTAGTCATTACCATGTCCCAGTTCAAAGTAAACTATATTTACAGAAATCACTCTTTTTACTTTTGAATATGAGTCTCCTAATCCAATATGTTCTGTTATCGCTTTTGATATTCCATACAATATTCTTAAAAAATAATCTAATGCATAGGTATTTTGGACTTCTATTATTATAAGTTCTCTTTTTGTATCTTTGACCAGAATATCTACACGATTAAATTTATCCTCTGCAGTTTCTTGATTGCTTTCACTCTCAAGAATCTCCATAATCTTAATATCTTCTTTCAACAACTCGCTTAAAAAGCCTTCTAAAATCCCAAAATTAGCTCGCTGTTTCAGAACTCTCTTTATTGCCCAATCAAAACGAATATGTTTCTTATTTTGCATTTTTGCTTATTTTACCCTAAAAATACGAAAAGACTGTTATATTAACAGTCTTTTCGTACACTTTCAATGTTTTTATACTTTTTTGATTCTTGCTGATAACGATATGTATAAATGCGTGCTGTTGATAGCTGCCATACAATTAAACTTTTTTAATACCCTAATTCTGCTATTCCAATTTTAGATTTATTAATATACCATTTATCATAATCAGTGGTTTGTACAGAGCCGTCGAGGTTGAAGTCTGAATATTTATAAACCGATAGTTGCGCTGGGCTTACCTTCCATTTATCATAGTCGGTGGTTTGAATAATATGATTGTCTATCCAAAGCTGAATTATTTCTAAATCTGCGTGTGAAATAGGATTGTCTGTATTGGTATTCATAGGTGTAATTGTTGAATTACAAGTAAAACCATCAGTGATAATATCGGTAAAAATAGCCCCTGTAGTTAAATCACAATTACTGTTGCCACCTTATACAAAAGAATTTATAATGCTAGACATTGTTTATAACTGCATTCTTACATCTAGTTTTTTGTTGAAGAAATATACTACTCAAATAAAGCAAGAATTGTTCTATTCCAATGCAAAATGCTGCAACTTTATCTATCCCATTTCTGAATATAGATACTCTTTTTTTCCTTTTTTTTGTAGGCATTCATTTTGTCGTTTGACTTAAAGTTTTAATTCAAACGACATAGCTTTATCAAATAATCGCTTTCGTTCTTGGTAATTACTAATTCCATTTTTTACCATGTTTCCATTTTGTACCATTAATGATTAAATACTCAACTTTGAGATGCAGTAGTTGAAAACCAAAATGTAATAACTCTATCCATAAATTTATTAATGTATTGGAATCAAAAATGCGTATCAACCTATTGTAATTCAGTAAAGTTGGAAGATAGCATCAGTCTATTTTATTGATAGCCATATAATATATTTTCCATTACTCCCGTCATCTATTGATCCATCTCTTGTGGCTGATTCAGATTAAACGATACATGCGTTTGAGCAATTAATTAATTACAAAAGCCCACCCAAAATAAATTGGGTAGGCTTTTGTGTGTAGAAATATTTTTTTAATAAATTATTTCAACAGAAAATCACTTGCTTGTATCCATAATTACTGGTAAATCTCCATCCGTGATAATGATTTTGGCATTCGGCGATTTTGCCAACTCTTTGAATGCTTCAATAGATTTAAATTGCAAAATTTTTGCATTTAATCCCTCAGCAATAATTAATTGTGCATCTCTAGTACCAGCAGCTTCTACTCTTTTTTGTTCTGCTTCTCTTTCAGCTTGCTGCAATACAAACTCCATTTGTTGTGCTTGTTGCTCTGCCTCCAATTTTGCTTCAATGGCGTTGGCTAAACTCTTTGGAAGCTTAATACTTTTTAGCAGTACAGCCTCCACTTCAATTCCTTTTCCTTCCAACAACTTCATCATTTGATCTCGGATGGCTTTTTCGATAGTAGCTCTTTCACCAGTATGCATATCCTTAGCGAAAAATCTTGAAGACACATCTGCTACAGCTGATCGGAAAACTGGAATTATAACATTGGCTTCGTAATTTGGACCAATGTTTCTAAGTAAATCAGGAGCCTTTCTCCCATCAATATTGTAAAGTATAGATACTTCACTCAAAATAGTTAAGCCTTCCTTTGATGGAATATTAAGATTTACTTTAAGATTTTCAGTTTGGGTTGAAACTTTAAGTATTCTTGTAGTAAATGGGTTATAGAGTTTAACACCATTATAAATTGGCTTTTCAGAGAATGTACCTAACCTACTTTTCACTCCTGCTTCTCCTTCTCTGACAACTACACAACTGGACATTGATGTAATGACAAAAAGCAAGAAAAACGATTTTATAAAAACTTGAGCATTCATATCTAATTAATTTTATAGTTTATAAAATTTAACTTTAATAGTTAGTATTACTACCATTTATATTAGTATAACATATATTTATCTAAAATAGTTTAAATATACTCAAATAATTTCAACTTTTAGTTCTACTTAGGCCGTGTACCTGGTCCTACAGAAGCTTCTCTATTGAAATAGGAAGAAAAATATAAAGTGGAGTAGATAAATTTTTACTAAACAAATAAATTAAAATGACAATTGAAATGACAAAAATAACTAGCCTCAGTAGGCAGACCCTTAGGTGGTATGAAATGGTTAGTATATAATGTTATAGTGATCGACTATGATACTTTCCTTCCCAAATTAACATATTTCGACGGAATAAATGACAAAATGGTCAGTATTATTAAGGAGTACATGAATTTCAAAAGCAAAGGAAGCGCGAAGGACAAACTCAACGACAGCGCACCTAAACTCGCAAAAATACGCCCGATGCGAGTGGAAATGTATTGCATTTATTGGAACAGAAGGTTGGGGAGAAATTTGCTACGAAGTAATATGTAGAGACGTTGCATGCAACGTCTTCAAAACGGGCTGAAACCAGTTCCAATGAATGCAATGCATTGCAGCGGACAGCGGGGAGACTACTTGATTGGAAATGATCCTCGCCGTCCTTAGAAAGGTTGAAAGGTTGAAAGGTTGAAAGTTGAAAGTTGAAAATTGGCTCCCCAATCGAGTTGAGGACAGGCTTAAATTTTAAATATTTAAACAGGCGAAAAAACGGCAATCAGGATGCTTCCTTCTACAAACTAATAGAAAAAGAAATTTTCACTGCAAAATTTCTTATATCATCTCTAGCTGGGTTGTCTTTAGGAAAAACTCTCCAATGAGCAGTAAGGTGAATTATTTTAAAAACATTTTCCAAACCAACACCTGCCTCCAAATAAGAACCATTCAAGCCAGTTAATCCTTGAGGCAATTTCACCAACTTGCTATTTGTCTCACTTAATCTACCAATCATTCCTTTAGCAAAAACTATACTTCGCCATTTCAACTTTCTAATGAGAGGAATTTGGTTGAGAATTATGCCATTGAATCGGTGTTTTGTCCAAAGAGTTACATATTCATCACTGACATACTCAAAGTCAGACATCATTTCAAATGTCCAATAGTTGGGAATAAAGGTCGTATTCCCCAGATGCATTTTTAATAAAGTAAAAGGCACATCCCCAAAGACTTTTCCCGCAGTGATATGATATCGTGTACTACCCAAGAAGTGATCATAGCGGTGTCGCATAGTCAGTTCTATTTTATGATAATATTGATCTGATCCGAGGACATCTTTCAGACCCAAAGTATAATCTACATAAAATACAGGATTAAAAAAAGTAAGCGGGCTTCGTTCATATCGACCTTCATAGAATTTTTGATCTTTTCCAAATTGCACACTAGCTTTTATATTAAAATCGGTGATACTTGGTATGGTTTTTTCTACCGTTTGCCCCTCAACAATCACATCTCTTTTGAAGCTCAATGAGTCAGTAGAACTAAATCTTTGGTGATTGACCGCAAAGGTGGTTGTGATGCCTTTTCTCCATTCTCGTTCATAAAATACGTTACTTGCTTCAAGCAGTAGTAACTTAGAAAGTGGCGTGGAGCGCAATATGGATAATAAAAGATTATCGTGTGTGAGAATCAAGTCATTTTGGTCAAGTTGTGCCATGTCCTTTTTATGATAACCTCCAAGCTGATGCCATCGGTTATTGACTCTTTTGAGGTGCATACGAAAAAAAGTACCATATTTCCATTGTTTGTCAAGATCCCCATAGGCTGTATAGGCGATGACTCTAAATTTTTCACTCAAGTATGGGTTGGTCCTAAAACCAAATTTATACCTTTTTCCTTCAATAGCATTCCAACTATAGAATTGATACAAACGACCAAATTCTATGGGACCAAGCCTTGCGTGAGCCGAAGTAGCTGTATTGGTAAGCCATTTAAAGCGTTTATAAGAGGACGTTTTTTGAGTAGAGTCAATAACTTCTACAATTTCATTTTCTTTATCACTAAAGGCAATGTGGCGGTTTTCCTCCCAATATTTATCCCCTCTTTTGTAAATTTCTTTGGTTGCAACAACATCATCTTTTCCGCTGAAAACAGAAGGGTCAATGGGTTGGTTCAGTTTTATATTTTTCCTATTAATTACCTTTTTGATTAAGAAACTTTGATCTTTTTTATTTCTAGTTATATTTAAATTTGTAAAAACGGTTTCTGACTTTTTAAACCAAATGGAATCATTAACAAATTCAAAGGCTACTTTTAGCCCTAATTCGCTAACAAAGTTGATATTGACATTGGGCAATACATACAATTCAATATCTCTTATCGCATAAGATCGGGAGTCAATCCAAGCAAATCCACTAAAGGCAAGGTCTTGAATCCGCCTTCCAGTAAATTCCAATTTATAAGATTTAACTCCACCAACTTCGGTGCTATCGGCTAAGAAATAGTTGTAATTGAGTCGAGCTGTATTGGAAAATGGGCTGATAAACGGTTTGCCATTAATAACAATTTGATTGTCGTAAACATTTACAGGTTCAAAAGCAAATTGAACAAGGTCTGTTATACTTTTTTCAAAAAAGGCAATGACATTCTCTCCTTTGATAATCTGTTTGCTATTTTTAGGATTCTTCGTATAATAGTGGTCAACGAGACTCTCTTTGATTAAGAAAGGCAGGTATTTGGTTCCATTGGCAGTTGTATCTGTACTATTGATGTAGTGATCGAATGCTTTGAGTATTCCTCCCTTTTTTTCAAAATCATCATTGAGGTTATACAGATCAAACTGTGTTTTAGCATACTCTTCAAACTCATAAGAATCTACTGCTTTAGGACGATTGTATTTCTTGTTTTTTACAACTGTTCTGAAAATACGTAAGGCAGCAGTATCTTTTTTTGATTTTCGATCTTCGGTAATAACGACTTCCTGTAAATTTTGGTTAGAAGATTCGAGTTCAATTCGCAAATCCTGAGACTGACCTACTTTAATGTCAATTATTTTTTCTTTATATCCCAAGTACCGAATTGTAATGCTCTCCAAACTCTGGTCATCTGTCTCAATAGAAAAGGAACCATCTAAATCAGAAGCACTTCCTATGTAAGAGTTGGTAAATAGAATATTTACAAATGGTAGAGATTCTTTGGTTGCCGCATCAAAAATGCCCCCTGTTACTTTCGTTTTTTGAGCTTGAGTGGCAAAACTTATGGCAAAAATGAAAAGGGATATTATAAATAATAATTTTTTAACTGAAATCGTCATATTAGAATGTAAGGTGTTTGCTGGTAGAAAGTTAAAATTTGTTTCGTGGAGTAATCTAAAGTTTGAGATGATAATGCGCCATGGCCATGGTATAGCTAAATTATTTGGATAATCACTTTAAAAGTAGGCTTATCTCGATTTGAAAAATTGAGGTCATACATAAAATTACTAACGTTTTCATCAACTTTTTCTTGTTGCTTGATAGATAAAATGTATTGTGCACTAGCTGTTTGGATTATACAAATAGAAAACAATGTAATAAGTGTAAATATTTTGACAAATTTCATGGCTGCAAATTTAGAGTTAAATTTTGTTTCTGCAAAGATATAGAGGGATTGAATAAAAGTATCTTGTTAAATGTCTGAAGTGGACAAATAAGAGAGTGAGACGGGCAGAATTGGTGAGGGAGGTGAAAACAGTAAAGGTGAGTTACCAAAAACAGGAAGTCGTCGTTTTAGCAGGTAATCACTTCCTTTTCATAATCGCCTAAACTAATTCAGTAAGTATGGACAGCTTGTACTTGGTTGCAATAAACCTAAAGGTAGTGTTCAATTAATTTCAAATCCATTTTTGGGACGGCGAGTATCCTCTCCGTTTGAAGTAGTCTCCCCGCTCTATGGTTGGGACACAAATCTGGAATTGTTATTTATTATTATTATTTATATATATAATCAAATAAAAACAAATGGTTTGATGTTTTTCAATATCCATTTCAATAAAAATATAAATAATTGATAATCAATCACTTAATTATTTGTGTCCCAACCATAGCTCCCCGCTGTCCGTTGCAATACTTTGCATTCATTCCAGCTCATTATCTCGTACCCGATGCAAAATCTCATGCTGACAACGAATTACTTTGCAAGGCATTTCCACTCGCATCGTATGTTAGCGGAATGAAAATATATGGAGCAAATGTCATTAAAAAAGTGAAAAAGGTTAATTTAAAGTGAGAATAGTAAAAAGGTCCTTCTCGCATTGGTACAACGATACC
>Ga0209187_1001254_pt1 | contig 31431 bp, 28 predicted proteins | sample BantaG_FD_187430 | JGI IMG/M metagenome (GOLD analysis project Ga0209187, IMG submission 187430) | Marine algal microbial communities from Bantry Bay, Ireland - BantryBay_4 metaG (SPAdes) (version 2) | ecosystem: Host-associated > Algae > Red algae > Unclassified | place: Bantry Bay, Ireland...
TTCGCGGAAGGTGACTTCATAGTCGCCTGCATCCCGGAAATCCCGAATTCGGGTTTCTTCGGAGTAACCATTCTTTTTATAGAACATGCGGATTTTGGGAAAATCATCCGTGCAGGACGTATCAGCAATTAAGATACGATGACCTTTTCATTTTAACTCGGTCTCAAGGTGGGCCGTAAATCAATCAGGAGCGCGCAAAGGCAGCTCTCTGCCTACGGTCAAATCTACAACCTTTTTTAGCTATCGCCGCCATTTAATCTCAAGATACACACCCCGAAAATTCCGCGCTGTAGCTCAATCCGAATGAAAAGTTGTGACATTGCCCAGCCTAGGATGAGATTGATATGAGGATTAACCGTGGCGAGGGGACTTAAACTGACAAAGCCCATCAGACTAAATTCCCATAGGTAGATCATTTTCACATCTACTCTCATACATATGAATTGTCGCGGCAACGCAACGCCGCGACAATCTTAAGGTTGTAAAGCCCTTAAGACTGTGGCAGTGCGACCACCTTTTAAGGGGGTGCTCTTGTATAGGAAAGCATTAAGCGGATTAGCTTCAAAGGGCCTGATTGGGTTTATAGATCTACAAATCTTGGCCTTCTTGTTGCTAATATGTGGTCCTGCGGCTGCCAATACGTCTGTGACGTATTCCCATACGTTTACGCAAAATGTTGTTTACACTTCAGGGACACCGCAATGGGACGATTGGGATCCATTTAGGACAAATGCACCGAGCAGCGGAATTCAAAGCATTACAATAAGAGGATCACGGGATACAGTCGGGCGGACATGTTCCGTGCCCGCATTAGCGCAACAAATCATGAACAATTTTCGAACACATCAGAACGTTGGTACGGATCCCGCTGGCAATATGGTCGTAGCATGTGATGGATTTAATTGGAATACGGGCGCCTGCGCCGTAGCAGGAGTTCAGGGTACAGAAATAAATGCGGGCTCTGCTACGGGTGTTTGCTTAGGTACCACGACAAATTATACGGTACGACCCCGAATTCGCGCCACGAGTTGGGGCGGTATTAATGGTAATACGATCACTGCCACGACACAGTCTATGACGGTGAGTTACGCAATAAACACATCCACAGAGTTGACTGCGGCAAAGTCTGTTGCTGTGTTTGACCCGATCAGTGCAGGGCTCTATGCTTTACCTGGAAATGATTTTATATCATCCATGCTAGTCACAAATATTGGCAATGGCGCCGCCGACGTGGATAGTATTGTCATCATAGACGCGGTTCCGCCAGAGATGACGTTTTATAATGGCGATATGGATGACAGTGGCCCCGCAACGGGCGCGATCTATTTCACTCAGGCAGGTGTCACGAACCTGACTTTCAACCCTTTGACTGACGCCGCCTATTCGAACGATGCGACGCGCCCCGAAGATATGGAGGCATGTAACTATGCTCCGACAGCAGGCTATGACGCTAATGTCACCTACGTCTGTTTTAATCCCAAAGGGGCAATGGCCGCAGGTGACCCTGATCCGTCGTTCACCTTGCAATTCAGATCCCAGCTAAAATAGTGACCAAGGCGTTTTGTATTTAATACATCACTGGTGTGTAATAGTGGTAAGCGAATTAGCCTAACTAGGAAATTACGCGTGATGTACCTCCAGCTTGTTGATACCTTGTAAAACCAATTTTGCTGCCACCTCTAACTCGCTAGGTGACAACATTCCGTTGATGAAATAACTATGTTTCGGATTGAAGAAAATCTCTATTCAATCAAACGCCTCCTGCCATGTGAACCCGCTTACATTGCCTAAAGATTGCCTTTCATCTGTTGAAAAGGTTTTAACCAAAAGCCCCGCCGTTGACACTTGATAGTTGTAAGCGTTTCAGCACCCTCGAACGCTTGGTGTTAAGCGATAATAAGGAAATGTCCTTCATTAAGCGGTTTAAGCTGATCCTCTGACGTCCGCTCCGCCCCAAAGACAGAAGAAAGTGTGAAGTCCCAAAGATAATAATCGACTTTATCCGCAAGTTTAATGACGTCCACGCTCGCGTTGTTTCCAGATTTTATCCCACACAATTCGGTCGCTTTTGAGGGACCCGATAAATTCCCGGTGGGCTTTGGTCTCGTCCTCAGTGGGGAGCAGGGTGAGAGGGGTTGGTCTTTGTTTTGCTATCGGGAAACCGCTCTCATTTGTTGTGACTTCGGGTTTAGCATCCAATCCCAAATTCATCGCGCGTCCGCCGCTCAGCTCCAGATAGACAGCCGCCAAAAGTTCCGAGTCGACGATGGCGCCATGTTTATCCCGCGCTGATAATGAAATACCGAAGCGTTTACACAAAGCGTCCAGCGAGGCAGGTGAGCCCGGGAATTTCGCATGGGCCATGGCCAGCGTGTCTTTAAAGCGGCCGGCGGGCAGGGGGTCACGTCCGGCGCGCACCAGTTCGGCATTGATAAAGCCCATATCAAATTGGGCATTATGGGCGATGAGTGTGGAGGTGCCGACAAATGCCAAAAACTCATCAGCTTTATCTTTAAACAAAGGCTTCCCGCGCAGAAACTCCGTCGTCAGCCCGGTGATCTCAACGACCTTCTCGGGGACCTCGCGTTGCGGGTCGAGGTAGCAATGAAACTGTTTTCCGGTGGGGAGAAGGTCGACGACTTCCAGACAGCCAATCTCTGTAATCCGGTCATCACCCTTGGCGTGAAACCCGGTCGTCTCTGTATCGAAAACGATTTCTCTGATATTTTTTTTAAGGCCATCCATAGCGGCACTATATGCCGAGGACAGCGAAGAGGAATCCACGAACCCGATTTAAGTGTGGAGAATCTGGTCTAAGATGTCTGTCACTTGCGCGCGGGCAGCCTCCATCCCTTTGTCAGTCTCAACACTATAATCCGCGCGCTGTCGTTTCTGCGCATCGGGCATTTGTTTGGACAATATCATTTCAAACAGCTCTTTCGTCATGCCGGGACGAGCCATGACGCGCTGGCGCTGCACTGCGGCTGGAGCGCTCACAACCACAACCGCATCGACTTTCGCATCGCCGCCTGTCTCGAACAAAAGCGGGATGTCGAACACGACCGCTTTCGCGCCGTCCGCTTTAGCCCCCTTCAGAAACTCAGCCCGCATCTCTCCCACCCAAGGATGGATGAAGCTTTCCAAGACTTTTAAGTTCAGCGGGTCGCGGCGCATATAATCGCCGAGGCGTTTTCGATTCACAGCGCCGTCTGTCACGGCATCCGGAAACGCAGCGCGGATCAGCGGCACAGCGCGGCCATTTTTCGCGTAAAGCTCATGCACAGCGGCATCTGCATCGAACACAGGGCAGCCAAGATCAGCAAACATCTGGGCCGTCGTCGATTTGCCCATCCCGATGGAGCCTGTCAGGCCGATAATTTTCATCGTCTGCCCGTTTTTAACGCATCAAACAAAATCTCTGTCGGGTCCAAATGCAGTGGCGGCGTCTGGCCGTAAAAGAGCCTAAAGCTGGGCCGAGCCTGCGCGATTAACATTTCGAGTCCGCCGAGGGTTTCCATGCCATTGGCTTTCGCGCGGCGCATCAGCCGCGTAATGCGGGGCGTGTAAATGAGATCATAGACCAGCGCGCCAGCGCGCCCGTTTTCTAGTGAAAGGTCCAAATCAGGCTTGCCCGTCATGCCTGCTGCGCTGGCATTGACAATGAGGTCCGCGCGGCCAACAGCCTCCTGCCTTTGCGCCCACGGCAAAGCATACAGGCTCGGCACATCGACTTGTCCCGCCAAATCTTCGGCTTTGGCATCCGTGCGGTTTATCAGGCAGATTTCCGGAACGCCGAGAGACAGCAGTGCCCCTAACACAGCGCGGCTGGCCCCGCCCGCCCCAATGACAAGGACAGACCCATTTTGCACGCGCTCCACACCCAGCTTTGTAATCAAGGGCGCAGCAAAACCTTCTAAATCCGTATTATGGGCAACTAGCTGACCGCGGGATTTATAAAGGCAATTCGCAACCCCTAATTTCTCGGCTTCTTCCGTTGCAACATCCGCCGCCTCAAAGGCCGCCGATTTTAAGGGCAAGGTGACGTTCACACCCGAGATCGACGTTTTCTTCAGAGTCTGAAACGCGTGGATAGCCGTCTTCGGATCTACAGCAAATGGCACATAAGCTCCTGCGACACCCATTTCTTTGAGCCAATAACTATGCAGAATTGGCGAAAGCGAGTGATGGATGGGCCACCCGCAAACACCTGCCATTTTTGGAATTGGGCGGCTCATGACTGGACGACCCCGCGCGTGCGCAAATAGTCCAACACCGGCAGTAAATCGAGGCCGAGAATGGCAAAGAACCCGCCCTCAACTTTTTCAAAGAGTTGCGCGCCCGGGCCTTCAAATCGGTAAGCCCCGACGCTTTTCATCAACGCCTCGCCCTCTGTCTCTATATATGCGTCCAAAAACGCATCGGAAAACTCTCTCACCCAAAGCTTCGTTCGCGACATGTGCCGCCAAACAGGCGCGCCGTTTTCGCAAATCACAACGGCCCCCACAAGCTCATGCATTTTACCGCGCATGGAAAGCAGACGCGTGCGGACCTCGCCCATATCTTTGGGTTTATCGAAGAGAGTCTTGTCCATCACCATGATCTGATCCGCTCCAATGACAAAACCCGGTTCCTGACGAGAGACCCGCATGGCTTTTGCTTCTGCCAGGGCATCCGCAATATCTCGCAGCCGCGAATTTTCAGCGAGCATCGCGTCTTTTATCGCCGCTTCGTCAACGGGCCGAACAATAACCTCATACTCCAATCCCGCGCCATCCAAAATTTGTTTTCGAATGGCCGATCCGCTGGCAAGTATAATGCGCTCGCTCATAATCTCACTTTTCACAATAGGCGCGCTACGACCTTAGGGTCTTGCGCCGTTCTTCAATCGGGCGGTCTTTATTATAAAGATTTATCACTCGGGCCGCTGTTTCCTCGATCGAGCGCCGCGTGACATCAATGACTTTATAACCTTTGCGCGCGAACATGCGTTTCGCATCCCGCATTTCATCCCGCACACGGTCTTGGTCAATATAATCGGTTTGTTTTGATTGCCGCAGTCCCATCAACCGTTGTTCCCGAATTTGTACAATCCTGTCAGGGGAAGCGACAAGCCCCACAATAAAGGGTTTTTCAAATGTATCGAGAATAGCCGGCAGAGGCGCGCCCGGCACCAGCGGAATATTGCCTGTCTTATAGCCCCGATTTGCGAGATAGATACAGGTTGGGGTTTTTGATGTGCGGGACACCCCCAGCAGGATAATCTCAGCCTCTGCCAATCCGGCGACATTTTGGCCATCATCTTGCGCCATGGCAAAATCCAGCGCTTCAATACGGGAATAATAAGCATCATCTAAATTTCGCTGCGCGCCGATTTCATCCGTCATCGCTGCGCCAAGATAACGGCCTAACACAGATAGTGTTGGATCAAGAATTGAGACTGCTGAAATATTTCGGCGTCTGCAAAACGCTTCCAACTGTGCCCGGCGCTCAGGATTGACGAGCGTATAAAGCACAACACCCGGTTTCGACTCGATTGTTTCTAAGGCTTGTTCCAGTTGTTCTTCCGAGCGGACCAAAGCGTGAAGGTGTTCCAGCGCCGTTGCAGACCGAAATTGCGCCGCGGAGGCCTTCATCATAGCGACCAGAGTTTCCCCGGTGGAATCAGAGACAAGATGGACGTGAAAATATATCGCAATGTTCGGATTTCGGTCTGACATAATAGCGTGAGTGAACTCTGCCCTCTGTGGCGATTAGTGATGATGGCCGTCTGCCCTCTTATGTCGCGTGTTTACCCAGTCCTGTCCACACCCAAAGCCCGTGGGCACAATATTGCGCGAGAGTCGGGCATAGAATCCTGAAATCCACAAACAACGTCCACAACTAGACCTTCACAGCGTTAACACTGTGAATTGCGTGGATGAAAGATATACAGGGTTTTATCCCGAATTTTATCCCAACCCTGATGGAGTTAACCTTTGGGAGCTCAGCAATTTATTCGAATTATAAAAATGCGATTTGTAAACAGCAGGATTATAATCCAATCCCAATTCAGCCAGTGGATATTAAACTTCCCTAACAAAAGGTAAATTAGCCCACATTTTCACAGGCTCTACATCCACTTCTCTTTTTAGATTCTTTTTAGAGAGACAAAAGGGAGACTTGGATATGTGTGGGGGAAAGCCTAAGACCTCGATAGAAAATACGCTTAGCGAAAACATAAATCATGAAACTACTTAATGTTCTAAAAGGTCAACAGACCGAAACGCCGCCTATCTGGATGATGCGCCAAGCCGGACGGCATTTGCCTGAATATTTAGAAATACGGGCGACCTGTAAAAATTTCATCGATTTCTGCTTTACCCCGGACAAGGCAGCAGAGGTTACGCTTCAACCCATTCGGCGCTATGATATGGACGCGGCTATTCTCTTTGCGGATATTTTGCTCATCCCGATTGGTTTGGGGCGCAAGGTTGATTTCATCAAAGGCACTGGCCCTGTGCTGGAGCCAATAGGTGTCGACGGGATTTCAAAGCTGACTGTGGGCGGTGCGGCTGATCGGATTAGCTCTATCTATGAAACAGTTGAACGCGTTCGCGCTGGCCTTGCGCCAGAGAAAGCTCTGATAGGCTTTGCGGGCGGGCCTTGGACCGTAGCAACCTATATGATCGAAGGGAAAGGCAGTCCAAATAAGGAAATCGCGAAACGCTTTGCTTATGAAAACCCTGAGGCCATGGCGGATTTGCTCGCGGCATTGGTGGAAAGCACGGCCGAGTATATGATTGGTCAAGCGAGAGCCGGCGTAAATGTGCTCAAGATTTTTGAAAGCTGGGCCGAAGGGCTCGCGCCGGATCTCTTTGATCGGCTCGTTCTAAATCCAACGCGTGATATTGTGACCCGTATTCGCGCGGCAGGCATTGATGTCCCGATATTGGGATTTGCACGCGGGGCCGGTTTGAACGCTATTCGCTACGCGCATGAAACGGGGATCACCGGAATTGCAGCGGGCACGCAAATGCCAATGGATGATTTCCGCGCGACTTTGCCGGACGGTATGCCGCTGCAAGGGAATTTGGATCCGCTGGCCTTACGTATTGGCGGCACGACGCTTTACCGGGCGGTTGAATCCGTACTCCGCGACGGCGCAGGTGGCCCGCATATCTTTAATTTGGGTCATGGGGTGACGCCGGATGTGAAGATTGAGAATGTGCAGGGCGTCGTAGATCATGTTCGAGGATTGGAGCCTAATTATGTATAATTTGAGCAGAAGATGTGTGCGTCATAAAAGGGAGCAATGGTAGTCTCGCTTTTGTGCCAATCCAAAAAAGAGGTCTTCGTCTCACCACCCTTTATCAAGACGACAAACCCTTAAATTTTAATCCAAAGGGTAAGATATCTTTGTATTTTATTCTCTGCCCGTCTGATTTTGACTGTAAAAGACTGTCAAGATTAAGACGAATCCGCAAAAGGTTTTATTCACTCAGATAAAAAGAAAATTTAAACCATATTATTATATAGTCTGCGGAGTTTGATATTTGAGGGATAAATGTCACCTGAACACGACAATATTTTAAATTTGATTGCCGCAACTATTTTTGCGGATCAACGTGTATATGACTCTGAAGTTCAAGCTTTCGCGAAATATTCGGCAAAACTGAAATCATTGCAAACGGCAAAACCTAAGCTGACGGAAGCTCGAATTTTAGCTTGGTATGATAGCAATAAAGACGATATTTTGCAAAAAGTGAAGGCTCCTTATTTTAAGGACTGGTTCTACAGTCTTCTAGATCAGCTCTCAGATATAGATGAAAAAGAATCGATACTGGAAATCATGCAAAAAATTTCACGGGCGGATGGGAGTGTCCATGTGAGTGAGCGGGCGCTCTTCACCCTCGCAAAACGGTATTGGGATAAAATCTAATATCTCAAAATTAAACGGCGTGAGCTTCCTATTTCAGATTTTTCGTTTTAGACCCCTCTCATGCTCGACACACTATATCCCTGGCTAAAAGCCTTCCACCTCATCGCTGTCATCTTCTGGATGGCGGGGCTTCTCTATCTGCCGCGTCTGTTCGTTTATCATTCCTCTGCGAAAGTGGGCGGCGAGCTGGAAGCTAAAATGGAAGAGGCAGAAGTTAAACTTCTTCGCACCATTATGAACCCCGCCATGATTGTGGCATTTATTTTGGGTGTGGTCCTTATCGGATATAACGCATCGGCTGGCGGCGTGGCGATTTGGCTTTGGCTTAAAATCGCGCTGGCACTATCGCTAATTGGATATCACGGATTTCTGGCAAAGACGCGTAAGCGTTTTCTAAATAGCGGTCGGCCCAAATCAGAAAAATTCTTCCGCCGCATCAACGAGGTTCCGGCGTTGGTCTCCATTGTGATTGTCATCTTGGCAATCGTGCAGCCGTTTTAGGATAAATTATGCCATTATGGGTTAAGATTGGTTTCGGCACATTTTTTGGACTGATTGTCCTGTTCGGTATTATCATGGCTTGGGCGTTCTGGATGATCCGCGTACCCAAAATTGAGTTCAACAAACAAGACCCAGATGTAGCCGAAAAACTGGAAGGGTGGTTCCAGCAACTTCATCATCATAAAATTGTGCCGTTTAACGGTACGGTATATGTTCGAAGCAAGAACGAGATTCTAATACGCAAAGCCTATGGTGTTGATGGTCAGGATCGCCCTCTCACACCGGATTCCTCTCTTCGCCTCGCATCTCTATCGAAACAGTTCACAGCCATTGGCGTTTTAACTTTAGTTCGGGATGATAAAGTTGATTTGGATGAACCAATTTCAACTTATTTGCCAGGCTGCAATTTTTCTGCGTCTCTGAATAGTCTTTTAAATCATAGGTCCGGCATTCCGGATGTTATTTATCAGAAGGCCCCTGAAACAGATCTTCTCACCTTGGAAGGTGTTGAGGCTTTGATGTGTGATGGCTCGGTTAAAGCGGCTCCCGCCGGAGACTATGCCTATTCAAATACAGGCTATCTTCTCGCCGCCAGAGCTATCGAAAGGGTGACAGGAGAGAGTTTTGAGACCTATATGCAGCGCGCCGTTTTCGATCCTTTGGAGATGAAGAATAGCCGCGTTTGGAACCTGGTTTCTGAGCGGCCCTTTCCAGGCCGTGCGGGCAGTTTTAGGTTTGTTCGCGCAACAGAAAAAGAGGCGCTCAATCCGTCTAATTTTGACGGGGTCGCCGGTGATGGGGGTGTATTTTCCAATTTAGATGATTTGGAAAACTGGGATCGCTTTTGGTCAGATGACAGACTGCTGCCAAATAAACTCAAACAACGCGCATTAACGCCAACTTCCGGAGATTATGCTTTTGGCTGGATCCGTGACGGGGATTGGGCTTGGCATAATGGCTCTTGGCTCGGGGCGCGAACTTACATGGCCCGCAATTTGAAAACGGGAGATTTGGTCATTTTATTAGATAACTCTTCAAATGTTCAGACAGATGTGATCGGGACGAGACTGAGGGCGTTTCTCGAAGATTAGGATTTAGTTCTGTGGGTTTTCCAGCAGGGACGCCTCTTCGCCCTCCAGCCAAGGAAAAGGCAGCTCAGCATAGGGTAATTCCGTCATACCGCGCCGCGTTCCGCCGCCATTATAAACATGATAAGCCTCCTGCCGGTCTTGGACGCGCTCGCTAATGTCTTTGCGGTAATCCACGGTGAGGTTTTTCATCTCCTCACGGGATTGTGCGGGAGGCAAGTCTGCGTAACCGTCCAGCGTTTTAGCTTGAATAACCAAACGAATGCGAAGATGGCCGAGCTCATGATGGGCGGCATTGCAAAGCAAATCATCCCACTTGCCTTGGTCGGATGCGGTGGCCGTCTCGTAATTTTTCCAACGCGGCAATGTTACTAGAAAGGCGGAAGTCAATTCGGTTTGTTTCACCATCAGCTTATACCGATCCCGCGAGCCGGATATTGTGTAGGACAGGGAGGAGGGTGATAAAATTCCTGCGAGGGTCACGGCCCGCGGATTTACGCTATCTGTCTCCGGCGACACGCGGTCCTTAGCGGACTGCATTGACTCCAAAGGGCGTTTGTCAAAAATATATTTTCTAGCATCCCGATAGCGTCGACCTGACACATTATAATAGGTCACAACGGGCTGAACAAGTTTCAGCGTTACGCCGCTTGCGCTCCTATATAGATAGGTCGGTTGATTGATGATTGTTTTACCGTCATCGGCTGTGATGGGTTTAATTAGAAGCGGCCCGTCCTTACGAGGGCCAAGGCCGGGCATGGAGAGCGGGGCATTAAATATTTCTTCCCCGCAGGGCGCGGCTCCAATCCAAGGATCGTTTCTTGCGATTCGCTCAAAATTTTCAATGCGGGGCAGATTCGCCGCATCAGGTGATGGGGTGTCGGGCAGTTTTATCGGCTCACGCGGGGTAATATCGGGCGCTATATAGGGCGTGCCTTCCGCGGAGTTGACCATATCTTGAAGCTTCACAACAAAATGCGGATTAAAGGCGAGCAACACCAAACCCGCAAAGGCAAAAGACAGCAGAAATCCGCGCAGATATTTCATATAGGACAGTTTATATGTCGCTCATTTGAAATTCCATGTGACAGATATGTTATTTGCAGTTTGGCTATTTAAAAACGAAACGCTTGAGGCCGTCCGCTTCAAACGGTTTCCACTCGCCTTCCGGCTGCGCGAGGCGGTCTGCCAAAGCGAACATAACCAACGGATTAACGCCAAGGCCGATATGGCTGGCGGGGACGCAAATATTTTCTGACGGAGTTTTGCCGGGACGCTGGATCGAGCCCTTCCACGCGACAACGCCGTCCGTCTTTGTATAGATAGAGGTTGTCGGTACGGGCGGGGCGACACTGATGGATTTCAGGCGTTGCTCCATTTTCTTATTGGGTTTTCCGTTGAAAAATTCATAGAGGCGTCCGGCATTAGAATGTTCCATATCGCCGGAAATTGGACTGCCAAGCGAGATGACGCTGCGCACCATATCGGGATTAGACTTCGCAACTTCGCGGGCAAAGACGCCGCCAAGGCTCCAGCCGACAATAGAAACCTTACGGCCATGGGTTTTATAGACTTTTTCCAACAGCAAATTCATCTTGGCTTCGCGCGTCGGATTGAATTTTAGATTTCGGCCAAGCCCCCAGCCATAAGTCTCATATCCCAGATCATCGAGTAGCTTGCGCATGGGTTTCGTAGAGCGGTCGCTGGCGACAAAGCCCGGAAAGAAAATCACGGGGTGCCCGTCACCCTTTGGCAGGCTTTTTAAAAGACGCCGCCGCAGCGCGATAAAGCCGGCCATCTCGACGCTGGCGCGGCCACCTTCGGTCAAGGTCCAGAACAAAGCCGGCCCTTTGCGGGACAGGCCAAGTTGGGCCATGCCTTTTGGAGCGAATTTCGATGACGTCAAAGAGAGAGACATAAATGTCCTTAGTGAAGTGAAAGCTAAGCCTAATCTGAAAATGACCTTGCGGGGATTTCAATAACAGCGGGTTACTGTTTTTTTGCAGTCCCGTTGGTTTTCGCTTTTGCAGCAGGCTTAGCCGTGGATGTAGAAAGGGTCTTGTCCGTTTTGATAGATTTTCGGGCTGGCTTGGCTTTGGCCGCTTTTTTGGCTGCCACCTTTTTGACAGGAGTTGTCTTGGCTTCAGTTTTGAGCGCTTTGACCTCTGCCAGGTGCTCTTCGAAACTCGCCTGAATACAGTCAGAATAAAAATCAGGATCTGGGATTGCGCTGCGGCAGGCCGTGAAGGCCAATGAGACTTCATCCGTATAACTATGCACAACATGGCCGAGCTTCACCCCGTCCACGAGGCAAAGCATCCCGTGCATGCTGACAAGCCGAGCGCCTGTAGAATAAATTGGCACGGGCGGCCCGGGCACGTTGGTGACAACCGTATTGATCGCAGGCTTGACGAGATCGGCGAGTTTAAATTGCGAATACAGCTTCGCGCCGATATTCATCATGGCCGCCGGGGCGAGTTTCGCCATTTCCGTCATCTGCCGTGCCCCCATGGCGCCGGTGAAATTTTTTGCTCTCACGGTTTCCTCCGTTACAAATCGCAACCGTTCTCTCGCGGACGCAATGTGAGAGCCCAGCGGAACAAACATAGCCGAAACTTGATTGCCCATCGTGTTTTTCTCACTGTCATCGCGCACCGATATTGGAGCCATAGCTGTCATAGAGCTATCGGGGAGGTCATTATAGTGTTCGAGATATTTCCGCATCGCGCCGCCAACGATAGACAGCATGACATCATTTAGCTTTGAGTCTTTGGCCAAGGCGCGAATGCCTTTAATATCACTCAGCATAAATGTTTTCGCGTCGAACATCCGGTGCGGTGAGACCGTGCCGTTAAAGCGGGTATTGGGGGCCTTGATCAGCGCATTAAAATCAAAGTCCTTTTTGATGAGGCCTTTGGCCGCGCGCACCGCGCCGGGAAGGCTGCGCCGCGCAGCATTGGCTTGCCGGATAGGATTTATCATATTGCTGAGCAAGCCGCGGGCAAACATACCGGCTTGGCTCGGATCGGCTTCGGGACGCCAATTATCGCGCGGCAGGGGCTCATCCACATTGGAGGTCATGGCGTGCGTTGCATTCATCATGTCGATTCCGGAGACCCCGTCAATCGCCGCGTGATGGACTTTGGTCAGCATAGCGTAAGAGCCCTTCGGCACGCCGGGAATATTGTCGAGACCCTCAACAACTGTGATCTCCCAGGGCGGACGGGATAAATCGAGCGGGCGGGCAAAAATACGCGCCGCTTGAATACAGAGCTGCCGCCAATCGCCGGGCTTTGGCAGGGCGATGTGACGGACATGATATTCAATGTCGAAACGGCTATCCTGCACCCAATAAGGATAATCGATCCCAAAAGGCACTTTGACCAGTTTCTGTCGCATCGTGTCAGACATATGCAGGCGGTTTTCGATAAAAGACAAAATGTCTTTGAACCGGACAAACCCGCCTTCGGCGGTGGACGGATCATAGATCAGTATGGAGCCAATATGGACAGGCGCGTCCGCGCGCTCCATTGAGACAAAAACATTATCCAAGCCCTGTAATTGCTTCATGACATTCCCTTTTTCAGCCTCACATCAGGCCGTTTCTTTTGCTCCATGGCGAAACATCTTAGAAACAGCACCCTAATCGGGCGCGAGTCAAGAATTGCCCATATTTCTTACAAGGTCTTCTTTCGCGCGACGCCCGCCCGCGGCATTTCACCTCGTTCGTTTAAGCAATCCCAATATGCCAAAACGTCGCCTTGTCTGGGGCGGTTCCTCATTCTAAGGATGGGGCGATAAAAACGTAAAGTGTTCTGAATGTTGACGATGTTGTTCGAAGGTTTTGACGCCATTTTATTGGCGCGCATTCAATTCGCTTTTACGATTGCGTTTCACTTTATTTTCCCCGCATTCACGATCGGGCTGTCGTCTTATTTGGCGGTTTTAAATGGCCGTTACCTGATGACCAAAGACGAGGTTTATCTTCGGCTTTTCAAATTCTGGATTAAGATTTTCGCGGTTAGTTTTGCGATGGGCGTCGTGTCCGGCATTACCATGTCCTATCAATTCGGCACCAACTGGTCTGTTTTCTCCGATCGGGCGGGGCCCGTCATTGGGCCGCTTATGGCATATGAGGTGTTGACCGCGTTTTTCCTCGAAGCCGGGTTTCTGGGCATTATGCTCTTTGGGCGCGATAAGGTTGGGCCAAAGCTGCACATGTTTGCCTGCCTCATGGTGGCCTTTGGCACAGCGCTCTCCGCAACCTGGATTCTCTCCGTGAACAGCTGGATGCACACACCGCAAGGCCACATTATTGCGGAAAACGGACAATTTATGCCTGTTGATTGGATGAAAATCATTTTCAACCCGTCCTTTCCTTACCGCCTCGCGCATACGCTGACGGCGGCTTACCTGACGACGGCCTTTATCGTTGGGGGCGTCGGGGCATGGCATCTTCTCAAGGGACGCAAAGATAATATTGGCGTGCAGAAAATGTTCTCCATGGCGATGTGGATGATTGCGGTGACGGCGCCTTTGCAAATTGTTCTGGGCGATTTGCACGGCATCAATACGTTGGAGCATCAGCCCGCAAAAGTTATGGCGATGGAAGGCCATTATGAAAGCCACCCGGATGGCGCGCCGCTTTATCTGTTTGGTGTTCCGGATGATGAAACCCAAGAGCTAAAATACAAAGTCGGTATTCCTAAGCTGTCTTCGCTTATTCTCAAACATGACTTAAACGCGCCGCTGGATGGTCTCGATACAATTTCTGACGAGGATCAGCCGCCCGTTGCGATTGTCTTCTGGTCTTTCCGCATCATGGTTGGGATTGGGTTTTTAATGCTCGGCGTTGGCCTGTTCGGATTATGGGCGAGGTTCCGCAAAAAACTATATGAAGCTAAGTGGCTCCACCGAGCCATGCTCATTATGGGCCCCAGTGGTTTGATAGCTGTGCTGGCAGGTTGGATCACCACCGAAGTCGGGCGGCAGCCTTACACGATTTATGGATTGATGCGGACGAGCGAGTCGGCTTCCCCGCTTGAGGCGCCTGCGGTGGGCGCGTCTTTGCTGGCCTTTATAGTCGTCTATTTTTTCGTGTTTGGCGCGGGCGTGTTTTATATCCTCCGCCTCATGAACCACGCGCCGGTCCTTGGCGAAAAAGGCATCGGCAAAAAAGATGGCCCAATTCGGACATCCGGCATTACGCCTGCGCAGCAGGTCGAAGAACAGACCGACATGGACGAGGTGAAAAAGTAATGGAAGGCGCAGCAATCAGCGGAATGGAAATTGTGCCGTGGCTCGCCTATGCGTGGGCGGGTCTGTTGGCGTTCGCGGTTTATGTGTATGTCGTGCTCGATGGGTTCGATCTGGGCCTCGGCATTCTTTATCCATTCTATAAGAAGAAAAAAGACCGCGACTTGTTGATGAATACCGTCGCGCCCGTTTGGGACGGCAATGAGACATGGCTCGTCCTCGGCGGCGGAGGGTTGATGGCCGCTTTCCCCTTGGCGTATGCGATTATCATGCCTGCGCTTTATGTGCCAATTATCGCTATGTTGCTCGCGCTCGTCTTTCGGGGTGTGGCTTTTGAATATCGCTGGCGGACAAAGCGTTGGCTCAAATATTGGGATATGGCCTTTATCGGCGGGTCTATCGTCGCGGCATTCTCCCAAGGCATCGCGTTGGGGGCGTTGCTGCAAGGCATCGCCGTGGATGGCCGGGCTTATAGCGGCGGCTGGTGGGACTGGCTCTCGCCTTTCTCCCTGCTGTGCGGCGTCGCTGTTGTTGCAGGATATGGATTATTGGGCGCGACATGGCTCATTATGAAAACGGGTGATGACGTTCAATCACGCGCCCGCAAACTTGGCTGGGGATTTGGTTTGGCGACGATTGGATTCATTGGCGCAGTTAGCCTCGCTACACCGTTTCTGGATATCGAATATTATGCGCGCTGGTTCCAAAAGCCGGGCTTGTTTGTGACGATTCCAATGCCGCTTATAATTGGCGCAATTTCTGTGACGATGTTGGCGTCTCTCCGTCAGAACCATCATGAATACAGACCATTTATCTTGTCTCTGTCATTATTTGCGCTCTGTTTTGTCGGACTTGGGATCTCCATGTTCCCCTATATCATACCGCCCCATGTCACGATTTTGGATGCAGCGACACCTTTCCGCTCGCAAATCTTTATGTTTGTCGGGGCCTGCGTTTTAATACCGCTCATTCTCGGATATACGGCCTTTGCCTATTGGGTATTTCGCGGCAAAGTCGATCCGGATGAGGGATATCATTAGTGAGGAAAACAGCGAAACAACTCGGTTGGTTTGTCGGCCTTTGGCTCGCGGGCGTGGCATGTGTATTGACGCTCGCCACGATTATCCGATGGATGATCTTGTAGGCGCTTGACGAAATCTGTCTTTTGCGCCATAGGACGTTTAGAAACAGGCCGTCCTGGCCCTGTCGCTTCTTCCGAACCATATATTTGATGGACTGACGCTACGCGCGATCATTCGGATAGCAAACTCTCCCAAACTAAAAGAATACCCCCATGACAAATTTATTAGAACAAGACCTCGATGAGATGACCGCTATCTCATTGGATGATCTCAAAAAGCTAAAACCTAAAGAGCTCACGAAATTTGCGGAAGAAGTCGGCATCGAAAATGCCGCCTCTATGCGCAAACAAGACATCTTCTTCGCGATCCTAAAAGACCTCGCTGAAGATGATGTGAAAACAGTCGGCTCCGGTGTATTGGAGGTCCTGAAAGACGGCTTCGCCTTCATGCGCGCACCGGAAGCGAACTACCTCCCGGGTCCCGATGACATTTATGTCGACCCGAAAATGATCCGGAAATATGGCCTGAAAACGGGCGACACAATCTCAGGCGAAATTCTCTCACCAAAAGAGAATGAGCGCTATTTTGCGCTGGCCGAAGTCACCTCTATCAACTTCTCTTCCATTGAAGACGCCAGCAATAAGGTTCACTTTGATAATCTCACGCCGCTCTATCCTGACCAGCGGTTCAAAATGGAAATTGAAGACCCCAGCCTGAAAGATAATTCGGGCCGCGTTATCGATATTGTTTCGCCTATCGGTAAGGGTCAACGCGCGCTTATCGTTGCGCCGCCGCGGACGGGTAAGACCGTTTTGCTACAAAACATTGCGCATTCCATCGAGGCCAACCATCCGGAATGCTACGTGCTTGTTTTGCTGATTGATGAGCGCCCGGAAGAAGTGACCGACATGCAGCGCAGCGTCAAAGGCGAGGTGGTGTCTTCCACATTTGATGAGCCCGCAACGCGCCACGTACAGGTCGCTGAAATGGTCATTCAAAAAGCCAAGCGCCTGACCGAGAACGGTAAAGATGTTGTTATCCTTCTCGATTCAATAACGCGTTTGGGCCGCGCCTATAACACGGTTGTGCCCTCTTCCGGTAAAGTCCTGACCGGTGGTGTGGATGCGAACGCTCTACAACGCCCGAAGCGTTTCTTTGGTGCTGCGCGAAATATTGAAGATGGCGGCTCGTTGACGATTATCGCGACGGCTCTCATCGATACCGGCTCCCGCATGGATGAAGTTATCTTTGAAGAATTTAAAGGTACGGGTAACAGCGAAATCGTGCTTGACCGGAAAGTCGCGGATAAACGTATCTTCCCGGCGATTGACGTCACCAAATCCGGCACCCGGAAAGAAGAGCTCCTCGTCCCGGCGGATGAGCTGCAAAAGACGTATGTGTTGCGCCGTATCCTTAATCCGATGGGAACAATGGACGCCATCGAATTTTTGCTCGGCAAACTCAAAGACAATAAATCGAATGCAGACTTCTTTGATTCGATGAACACATAGTGTTCGTCAAAATGAATACTTAGTAATCATGAAAGTGAACACGTAGTGTCCGTAATCGGTCCGGGGGACCGATTACAATGGAGTGCCGAAACCGCTGGCGGTTTCGGATATTGAATATTTAGAGAGGCCTTCCGCGTTATGCGCGGAGGCCTTTTTCTTTTGTGCGGCTCACCCGCGCAAAAACAAACCCGCCTAACGCCCCGGCGAGCATCTGCAAGCCCAGCCCGAAAGTATCCCGCGCGCCGGCGATGATATGGGTATTGAAGAAGACCTCTTTCATCAGGAGTAACATGACGAGCAGAGCCGTTGCGCCGGCCACCATATATATGAGCAGACGCCCGAATTTCGTGAGGCGAAACAGCAACCCCCCTGCAAGGAAAGCCACAGCGAAAGCAATTCCAATAAATAGAATATAGAGACTGCCTAAATGGACAATGTCATATCCCGTCATGGATAGACGCTCGACCAAGCTTACATCCGCGCCGACGCCGCCTAGTTTTGCTATTACAGTCTGGGTCTGAAACCCGACACCCGTGATGACCGTTGCCAGAGAAGCCGCAAGCCACCCACCAATCCGTTTGATAATTGCGTTCATAAGACTATGGCTAAGGGAGGCACAGGTGTGAGGTCAAGCGGAGACAAGAATGCGTGGATTAAAAACAGGTTTCGGCTTTATGTGCGGCGCGGCTTTTCTGTCGGCCTGTCTGGAAGCGCAGCCTGCGCCCGACTTGCCCGAGCGCCCGTCGACGGAGTTTACCGTGACGGAAATCGAATCGGGACTGAAAAAGCCGTGGTCCGTGGCAGAGCTGCCTGACAGCACATATCTGATTACGGAAAAGCCCGGCACTCTGTTACGCGTTTCGGGCAGGGGTGACCGCGTCGAAATTGAAGGCCTGCCAACGGATATATATGCGAGCGGCCAAGGCGGTTTGCTGGACGTTGTGTTGGCCCCTGATTTTGCCGACAGCGCGGAAATTTATGTCTCATATTCTTACGGAGAAGAAGGTGCGAACGGGACGGCGCTTTTGCGCGCTCGATTAGATGGAAGCCTCTTGGAAAACCCAACCGTCATTTTCCGCGCCAGCCCGCCAAAGGCAGGGAACTCGCATTTCGGCGGGCGGATCGTATTTCTGCCGGATGACACGCTGGTGCTGAGCTTGGGCGACGGCTTTGCATATCGCGAAGACGCGCAGAAGCCCGATACGCATTTAGGCAAGCTCGTGCGGCTGACCCGCGATGGCGGTGTGCCGCAGGATAATCCCTTCCTCGGTAAATCCAAAGGCGGGCGGGCGTTCAAACCACAGATCTATTCTCTCGGCCACCGCAACGTCCAAGGCTTCGCCTATGATGCGCAGACCAATACACTCTGGGAGCATGAGCACGGCCCGCGCGGCGGGGATGAGTTGAACCGGATTGAGCCCGGTGCAAATTACGGCTGGCCGCTTGCCACAAAAGGCGTTGATTATAATGGCGCGCGGATTTCGCCTTATGAAACATTCGAGGGCACGGTTGATGCCATCCACGGATGGACGCCCTCCATTGCGCCGTCGGGCCTTGCGATTTATCGCGGCGATATGTTCCCCGATTGGAACGGCGATGCGTTAATCGGCGGCCTCGCCAGCCGGGACTTACGCCGTGTGGATTTGGAAAATGGCAAGAGTGTCGGTGAGGAAGACCTATTGTCTGATTTGGACGGGCGCGTGCGCGACGTCCGAATTGCTCGCGATGGCGCGGTTTTAGTTCTCCTCGACAGCAATGACGGAAAGCTATTGCGGCTCACGCCTAAATAGCTTTCAAAAGTAACGCTCCATTAGCTGTGTTTGTTTTTGAGAATGAGTTGCAAAGTAATTGACACGCATTCTTAACTGGCGCATAGGGTGAGCATGATCCATTGCATCTGCAATAATATCAACACGGCCAAGGTCGACAATGCGGCTGCGAATGGCGCGGAAACGGCGGCTTGCGTGCAACGCGCCTGCGGGACACGGTTTAACTGCGGACAATGCCGTGTGGATATTGAATCGCGGCTGCGGGACTGGCGGATGGCCAACCCGGCTTTAGAAGCAGCGGAATAACCCTTTCTTCTTATAATTATTAAGACTGAAACACAGTCGCAAAGAAATACTTGCAAGTGATTTTCACCTGCACGAATTTCGATTGACCAAACGCATCCACATGCGTCAGGACCGCGTAAGATTTCTAAGAGCCCGGCAAATCGGGTGAGCTTTTCAGGAGAGACACATGCGCGGTGATCCCAAAACAATCAAATGGCTCAACACGGCTCTCAAGGCCGAGCTGACCGCCATCAATCAATATTTCCTCCATTCGCGTATGCTCAAAGACTGGGGCGTGACAAAACTTGCCAAGAAGGAATATGAGGAGTCCATCGAGGAAATGAATCACGCCGATACGATTATTGAGCGTATCTTGTTCCTTGACGGACTGCCCAACCTTCAAGATCTCGGCAAATTACATATCGGCGAAACCGTCGAAGAAATCCTGCAATGCGATATGAAGCTCGAAGAACACGCGATCCCGATGTACCGCGACGCGGTAGAGCATTGCGAAAAGGTGCGCGATTACGGCACGCGCGATATTTTGCAAAAAATTCTGATCGAAGAAGAAGAACATGTCGAGTATCTCGAAACGCAGTTTGACCTCATCAAACAAATCGGCATCCAGAATTACATTCAACTGCAAAGCGGCTCTGTAATCGACGGCGACGGCTAAGTTGCGTAAATGTTATGATTAAAGAGAGGCCGTCTTAACACCCCGCCAAGACTTTGCCTTTACGCGCTGTTACCTATGAAACGGGTTCTTTTCATATTGACGTCGGCACTCTTTCTGTCGGCTTGTGGGTCGGCGCCAAAGCCCATTGCGGGCGGCGCCCCGGGTGTTGAGATGGCTGGCGGTTTGGCGCTACGCGATTCCGCAGTTTACTCTCAGAAAGACTCGCGCTGGGCCTCAGACTTTTTGGGCAATACAAATGACACGATGGGCAGTGACGGGTGCTTGGTGACATCCGCGTCCATGGCGCTCACTAATCTCGGATTTCAGACCAGTCCGAAAGATTTGAATAAGCGCCTAACACAAACCAAAAGCTATACAAAAAATGGCTGGCTAATTTGGGACGGCATACGCCGTGTCACCGATGGGCGCGCTGTTGCCACCTATTATGACAAAGTCGACGGCCCTACCATTAATGCCTGTCTGCGCCGCGGCGATTATCCGATGGTGCAGTTTTACCTGCCCAGCGGACGCTCCCATTGGGCGATGATTGTGCGCTATGATGCGCGCGGCTATCACATGCGGGATCCGCTTCGGATTAGCAAAAAGCCATTGATTTTCCCCGCAGGGATAAAGGGCTATCGCGCGGTGCGGTGTATTGGGTTGGCAGATAATTCGTGACGTCGATAGTTTTTATAGCGTTGCCGATACTGATTTTTCTAATTATGTCGCTGAATTATCCCAATCATTGTCGTCGTCAAATGGCACAAACGCCCGGGCCAGGGACCCGAGCGTCTTCAATTCGTAATGGGTTAAAGCGTTAGCCCTTATTGCCCATGACCTTGGCCAAGATGAACGACAGGATTGTGCCGCCTACGCCGCCGGACACAACGCCGCCGAGGATGCTACCGATATTTAAGCCGGCTCCATCTGCTGGGCTGGCAAAGATACCATCCAGTCCCGGAATCATTGGCGCGAGTGCTGCGAGGCCTGTACCGCCGACAATACCTGTCAGCATTTGAGCGCCTTTGCCCATGCCTGAGCCGGTAAGTTTGCCCCCGAGCAAACCGCCAGCGCCGCCGCTGAGCAGCCCGAGTCCTAAACTAACTATATCCATAATATTCCCCAATGTTTTCACGATGGCACGAGTGTGCGACCTAACCAAAGTTTGGAGTTTAAACTTTTGTTAATCAAGCAAATATGTCTGATTTCACTTACTTCAGCGTGTGATATGGCAAATCACGAAGAAAAGTTCTTGATTTGTTCTCTGCTCTCTGGTTGTTTCATTTCCGTCGAAAATATTTTTTGAGGCCAATATGGTTGCCCGCATCACCACAGTCGCATTTCAAGGAACAGAGGCGCGCCGCGTTGATGTGCAGGTCCAAGTGACTTCGGGCGGCAAGCAAATTTTCAACGTGGTCGGCCTGGCGGATAAGTCTGTTTCCGAAGCGCGCGACCGGGTCAGGGCAGCTTTTGTTTCATTAGGGCTCCACCTGCCGGGTAAGCGTATAACAATAAATTTAGCGCCCGCCGACCTCCCCAAAGAGGGCGCGCATTATGATCTGCCCATCGCGATTGGGCTTTTGGCCGCCATTGGCACCATCCCCGCTGATACAGTAGAGGGCTTCGCGGCCATTGGCGAGTTGAGCCTTGACGGCACGATCTGTGCGGTGCCGGGCGCGCTCCCCGCCGCCGTGATGGCAGCCAGCCATGATCTTGGACTAATTTGCCCCGAGCCCAATGGGGCAGAAGCGGCGTGGGCGGGGGATCTTCCCCTGCTCGCGCCGCAAACTCTGGTGCAGCTCATCAATCACTTCAAAGGCACGCAGGTCTTGGGCCGTCCGGTCGCCGGGCAAATGTTAGAGCCGGAGAGCGCGCTGGATATGCGAGATGTGCGCGGTCAAGAAACCGCAAAACGCGCGATGGAAGTCGCGGCAGCGGGCGGACATAATCTGCTGATGGTTGGGCCGCCCGGATCGGGTAAGTCTATGCTCGCCGCGCGTATGCCCGGATTGCTGCCACATTTGGAAGCAAATGAGCTGCTGGACGTCTCTATGGTCCATTCCGTTGCAGGGCTGTTGCATAAGGGCGAGCTGTCGCGCGCCCGTCCATTCCGTTCTCCGCATCATTCCGCCAGCATGGCCGCGATGGTTGGCGGCGGGTCAAAAGCCAAGCCGGGAGAAGCCTCGCTCGCCCATCGCGGCGTGTTGTTTTTGGACGAATTGCCCGAGTTCACGCCGCAAGTGCTCGACAGCTTGCGCCAACCGCTGGAGACGGGCGAAATTTCGGTGGCCCGCGCAAATGCGCATGTCTCTTACCCCGCGCGCTTTCAACTGATTGCCGCGATGAATCCTTGCCGTTGCGGGACGGCAGGGGCAGACGGCATTGCGTGCCGCCGCGGCGCGCGTTGTGCGGCAGATTATCAAGGCCGCGTGTCGGGGCCATTTATGGACCGTATTGATATTCAAATTGACGTTCCGGCCGTAACGCCTGCTGACCTCGCTTTGCCGCCAGCCGCCGAGGGCACGGCAGAGATTGCGGCTCGTGTGGCCGCAGCACGGGCCCGGCAGATGGAGCGAAATGACGGCGTTGTGAATGCCGCTCTCAGTCAAGTCGTCTTGGAAAAGGTCTCCGCGCCGGACGCCGGCGGTCAGAAACTTTTGATCCAGGCGGCGGAAACGCTCGGTCTGACGGCGCGCGGATATCATCGGGTGCTGCGCGTGGCGCGAACATTGGCGGATTTGGCTGGGTCAGAACAGGTTCACCGGCTCCATATTGCAGAGGCTCTGTCCCACCGACGTGCCAGAACGGGCCTTGTTTCAGGGGTGCCCACAGCGAAATTCGTGTCCCGTACGCCGAGAAACCCCTTCTATAGCTAGGAAAACCGTAAATTTTCACGGTTAAAGTCTTAATAAAACCTTGCAAAAAAACGCGTAAAAACTGTGATTTTGCGCCCTTCGGTAACCGTTCTTTTAGATTAGACCCCCAAAAGCATGAGGACGCCTTAACCATAAGTGCGCCTCAATTCGGGGATGTGGAACTGTGGTCTGGCAAGATTGAGGATAAACCATGTCACCAGACGACATTTTTGCGGCGCAATTTTGGCCTTGGCCCGACCCGGCCATTAAGCGCGATATGCAAGGGCGCGTTCTATTTGTAAATGCGGCCTTTTTGGCCCTTTACGGCGGACAGGTCGAAGATTGGCGCGGCAATGCTGTTGGTGGTTGGCCGGCTCCGCAGGGGGCAGGATCTGCGCCTTACAGATTTGAAACACGCTTACCCGCAGCCGACGGCAGCGAACAAGTTTATGATTGGATGGAACAGGCCCTGGCAGACGGCAGCGCGTTTGCGCTTGCCAGAAACGTAACGGTCTTCACACACATGCCCGAACCGGATCCGGCGCAACCGGCGGTCCCTGAACAAAATCATACACAAGCCCCAGCTCAAACTGATGTGCCTGCGACGCACGCTCCGGCACGTCATGAGCCTGCTTTTGAGCCAGCGCTCGCACAAATTAATGCTCCGGTAGAACAAACTTCAGCCCCAGCTATCGAAGCCCCGGCAATCCCTGACGCGCCAATTTTTCAGGCGGAACCCGAACAAATTGATGTCCCGGAAATAGAGATACCTAATATCGATATTCCGTCAGATGACGCTTATGCTCTCACACAGACGCCTCACGGAGAAGCGCCCCAAGCAGAACCGACATTGACTGACCCTGTGGCGGAAGCCGCGCCTGTTGTTGAACAGCCGCGTGAGTTTGAACGCCGCGCCCTCCCGATTGAGGACGAGTCAGCGGTTCTTGGAAATAATTGGCGGGATGCGGTTATCGCCAAAGCTGTCGGCGCGGAAGAAGTCGCGCCAGCTACGGATGCTGACATGGCCACCGAGGGCGCCGCGCCAACAGATACAGAAAAAAATGAAGGCGGCGCAGTTCGTATTCTTTTAGCCGAAGATAATGCCATCAATGCCTTACTGACGCGGACATTACTGGAAGCGGAGGGCCACATTGTTGATACGGTTGAGGACGGCGCGCTCGCTGTCGAAGCGATGAAATCCGCTAACTATGATTTGATTTTCATGGATATGCGCATGCCGAATATGGACGGTTTGGAATCCACACGAAAAATTCGGACACTTCCAAATGTCAGCCGCGCCCTGCCGATTATTGCCCTGACAGCTAATGCTTTTGATGATGACCGAAATGCCTGTTTTGATTCCGGCATGAATGATTTCATGACAAAGCCTGTCAGCGCCGAAGAACTCTCAGAAAAAGTCCGCACATGGACCAGCGAAGAGGCCAAGGCCAGAATGGCCCAAGTCGCATAAACCCCGGCCAGAAAACTGAAGATTTCACAAATGGGCCGTAAAGCGGCCCTTTTGTCTGCGCCCTGACTGGTCTAGGCGGGTCAGATGGAAACATCCGAAAACGCATCCGCGAATCTGCCGCACAAAAAGTCATGGTTAGACGCTCTGAGCAGTTACGCCCAGCCAAAGATGTTGGCTATGCTGGCATTAGGGTTTGGATCCGGCCTCCCTTTCATGATGTTTATTTCTAAGCTGTCGCGCTGGTTGGCCGAAGTTGGAATCGATAAATCCACAATCGGTTTTTTCTACTGGATTGGTCTGGCTTATGCTCTGAAATTTGCTTGGGCCCCGGTGGTTGACCGTGCAAAAATTCCTGGCTTGACTAGACTTTTAGGTCAAAGACGTTCCTGGATGTTCATGGCCGTGATAGGCACGATAATCGGCATGGTTGTTATCTCAGGGGCTGACCCGTCGCCTGAAGTGACCGGCTCCTTAACGCCAATTATAATTGGTTGTTTTATTCTGACCTATTCCGGCGCAACACTTGATGTCGCTGTCGATGCTTGGAGAATTGAGTCTGGCACGAATGAAGAGCAAGCGACCTTTGCCGCAGTCTATCAACTGGGGTATCGGTTTGCCATCATGGCTGCCGGATATTCGATGGTTCTCGCGGATATTGCTAGCTGGCAAGTGACCTATTTGGCTACAGCTGGAATGATGGGCGCAATCGCCCTCATAATTTTCTTTGTGAAAGAGCCGCCGCGTTCAGATCGGCGTTCCGCAATAGGGATGAAGGATTCATTGCGAGCAAATGTTATTGAACCATTTTGGGACTTATTTTCGCGTTTAGGAAAATGGCTCATTCCTGTATTCGGCCTGATCATTATTTACCGCCTTTCAGACTTTACTATGGGCGTCATGACGCAGCCTCTCTATCAAGAGCTCGGATACACAAAAACACAGGTAGGGCTTGTTCAAGGAACATTCGGTCCGTGGCCGATGATTGCCGGGTCGATTATTGGTGGGCTGATCGTGGTTAGATATGGTCTCATGCGAGCCTTGTTCTTGGGCGCAATTATTATGATTGTGACAAATGGTGCATTTGCTTGGCTGGCGCTTCAGACGGGTGCTGTGACGTGGAAATTATTGGTAACAATTTTCTTTGACAACCTAGCCGTTGGAATTGTGGGGACGGGCTTTATCGCCTATATGTCCTCTCTCGCGAGCCGGGAATACGCAGCGACCCAATACGCCCTGATGACATCTGCTTGGGCTCTCTTTAACAAAATCGCCGCTGGGTTTTCAGGCATTTTATATGATGCGGTTGGGAGTTTTTCGTTCTTCCTGATTACCGCCCTATTCGGTGTTCCCGCAATTCTTCTCTTGCTCTATATCTGGCGTTACGGAATCCCCCTAGCTAGGGGGATTACGGAAGTGCCGATGGAAAAGACGAGTATATCTAAATGAACGCTCCCTCCGACAAACCCGAAAAAGCCCATAAGCTAACGCCCATGATGGCGCAGTTTTTGGCGATTAAGGAGGGTGTCGGGCCTGAGGCCGTTCTTTTCTACCGCATGGGTGATTTTTACGAACTGTTTTTTGACGATGCCGTTCGGGCCGCTGCCGCCTTAGATATAGCGCTAACCAAACGCGGCAAACATCTTGGCGAGCCGATACCCATGTGCGGCGTGCCTGTCCATTCTTCCGAAGTCTATTTGCAGCGCCTAATCAAAAAAGGGTTTCGCGTTGCGGTTTGCGAGCAAACGGAAGACCCGGCCGAGGCGAAAAAACGCGGCTCGAAATCCGTTGTTCGCCGCGAAGTCGTTCGCCTCGTCACGCCCGGAACGCTGACGGAGGACTCCTTACTGGATGCGCGCGGCTCTAACCTCATTCTCGCCATTGCACGCACCCCCGCAGGCGACCACGGTTTGGCCTGGGCGGATGTCTCAGACGGCACATTTAAAACCTCGGCCTCCCGCGCCGAGGACCTTCCCGCTCAGCTTGCCGCCCTCAGCCCGCGAGAACTGGTGTTGCCCGAAGGATTTTACCGTGATGCGGAGGCGATGACGTCCCTGTCGCTGGACGGGATTGCGCTTACGCCGCAGTCGGATACAAAATTCGATATTCGCGCAGGAGAGCGCCGATTAGCCGAACGATTTAAGGTAAGCGATTTGGAAGGCCTCGGTGATTTTTCCAAGGCCGAAATCGCCGCCGCCGGAGCGTTGCTTGATTATCTGACACTCACCCAAGCGGGCGCGCCCGTTCAACTCTCCGCGCCCAAAGCGTCCAAAACCAGCGGGTTTCTCGCCATTGACCCGGCAACGCGGGCCAGCCTTGAGATTGACCGCACACAAAAAGGCGCGCGGGCCGGATCTCTTTTGGCTGTGATTGACCGCACCGTCACAGGCCCGGGCGCGCGCGAGCTGTCCGCTCGTCTTAACCGTCCGTTATTAGATGTTGCGGACATCAATGCGCGGCTCGACGGCGTCGCCTTTTTTATGTCCGAAGAAAATTTGCGCCAAGCCTTGCGGGGGCATTTGCGCGGCGCAGGCGATATGGCGCGCGCAGCCTCACGCCTCGCTTTGGGCCGGGGCGGACCGCGCGATTTGCAAGCCTTGGCCAACACACTGAAACTCTGCGAAACGATTGTTGCGGGTTTTGCAGCTAAGCCGGATATCAAACCACCCCTGGCGACGGAGACGGCGCTGAGCGGGATCAGCTTGTCAAACAAACCTGAGATCGCCGTCTTGGTTCGCGATCTGAGCAAGGCACTGCAATCCGATGTCCCGATGCTCGCCCGTGACGGCGGATTTGTTGCCATGGGATGGTCGCCGGAAATTGATACGCTGAAGACTCTGCGGGATGACTCGCGCCGCCTGATTGCTGGGTTGCAAGCGGATTATGCGAAGCTGTCCGGCGTCCCCACGCTCAAAATCAAACATAATAATGTCCTCGGCTATTTCGTTGAAGTCACGCCCAAACATGCTGACACTATGTTGAATAAGGGCCCCGAGAGTCCCTTTATTCATAAACAAACTCTAGTCTCCGGCGTGCGGTTTACGACGGTGGAGCTTGCCGAACTCGACAGTAAAATCGCAAGTGCTGCGGAACGCGTGACGGCGCTCGAGATTGACGTCTTTAACAGTTTTGTTGAGCGGGTTATTTCGCACGTCGACGCGATGCGGGATATGGCGGCCTGCCTCGCACGGCTCGATGTTCAGGCCGCATGGGCCGTCTGGGCAGTAGAGAGTAAGGCCGTGCGTCCCGTCGTTTCAGACGGCTCTGAATTTAATATCAAAGGCGGGCGACATCCCGTCGTCGAAGACGCCTTGAGAAAATCGGGCGCGCCTGCGTTCACGTCAAATGATTGCGCCCTGTCATCTATGGCTAAGGCAGCGCCTCGCCTGACCCTCATTACGGGTCCGAATATGGCAGGTAAGTCGACCTATCTCCGCCAAAACGCTTTGATGTTTATTCTCGCGCAATCGGGCGGATATGTGCCCGCAGACAGCGCCGAAATTGGCGTGGCCGATCAACTTTTCTCGCGGGTCGGGGCGTCGGATGATCTCTCCAAAGGCCGCTCGACCTTTATGACGGAAATGATCGAGACCGCTGCTATTCTTAATCAAGCGACGGAACGCAGCTTTGTCATCTTGGACGAGATTGGACGCGGAACATCGACCTTTGACGGGCTCTCAATTGCATGGGCTAGTGTCGAGCATTTATTGACCGTGAATAAATCCCGTGCGCTCTTTGCCACCCATTACCACGAGCTGACGGAGCTTATCGACGGATTGGACGGCGCAGCGAATGCTTCGCTTCGCGCCAAAGAATGGGACGGGGATTTGGTGTTTTTACATGACGTTAAACCCGGCGCGGCGGATCGGTCTTACGGTGTGCAAGTCGCTAAACTGGCAGGCCTGCCTATCGCTGCCGTTGAGCGCGCCCGCGCAGTGCTGGAGCGACTTGAGTCAGATTCAGTAAATTCGACTTCTGCGCCTGTTGGCTTGCCGCTGTTTACGGCTGCCGTCGCCGCGCCGGTTGAACCCAGTGCCTTAGATTTAGCATTAGCCCGCCTTGACGTTGACAGTCTTTCGCCTCGCCAGGCCCTTGATTTGCTCTATGAGTTCCACGGCAAAGCCCAAGACAAGACGAGGGATAAAACAGGATAGACATGGCCCGCGCTCCACAAAAACCGAAAAAGACGATAATACCTGATAGACAAACTGCGCCGACAACAGGGTTCTCTTTGGATAAACTCTCGGCTGAATTGGACGCGCTTGGAAAAAAGGGTGGGTCAAAGCTACGCACCAAAATTCTCACCCATCTCAAATCTCACTTAGCCACGTCAAAAAACTTCGCGAGAGAGAGATTTGAGCGAGGACGTTTGGATGGCCTGGAAACAGCACGAGTCATTGCGGCGCTGCATGATGATATTGTAAAGGCACTTTGGACTTTCACGACCCATCATATTGTAGCACCTGAAAACCCGGAGGATGCTGAGCGGATCGCGCTCTGTGCGGTTGGGGGTTATGGGCGCGGGGAAATGGCGCCTGAATCCGATCTCGACCTCTTATTTTTGACGACGGAAAAGACCGTCTCGGATTATACGAAAGCACTAACTGAATATGTTCTCTACATGTTGTGGGACCTCGGCCTAAAAGTCGGACATGCCTCGCGGACCGTCGACCAGTGTTTGAAACTCGCCAAAGAAGATCAGACGATTTTGACAAGCCTTTTGGATGTGCGGCATTTATCAGGTGACGAGGATTTGTCTGAAACGCTCTACAGGCAATTCCGGAAAACTATCACACGCGGAAAGGGCCGCGCATATATTTCGGAAAAACTGGCAGAGCGCGACAATCGTCATGAACAGGAAGGCAATTCCCGCTACGTGATTGAACCCAATATCAAAGAGGGAAAAGGCGGTCTGCGCGACCTTCATGTTCTTTATTGGATTACTCGATTTGTTGATCGTGACGGAAAAATATCCGATCCCCAACGCGCTATGGATTACACAAGAATGGGTCTGTTTGATGCACGCGCAGCGGTGCGCTTTCGCCGCGCGGCAGATTTTCTGTGGCGGACACGCCATCATTTGCATTGGGCAGCGGGGCGGCCGACCGAACAGCTTAGCTTTGATATGCAGGTCCGTCTTGCGCCAAAAATGGGCCATGCTGTGAAAGAAGTGGAAGTCGCCGTTGAACGCTTCATGCGGGAATATTTCACCAATGCGCGCGAAGTGGGCGCACTAACGCGGATTGCGTGCGCTAAGCTGGAAGCAGAAAAGTCCATTCGTCTTCCCAAAAGTCTCGATGCTTTGCTGCCGGGGTCGCGCCGTAATTTGAAAAACACGGATTTTATTATTGATCACGGGCGATTGAATTTTTCTGACCCCATGACCATCCGTGAAAAGCCCTCTCAAATTTTGCAGCTCTTTGAGACAGCCGGCCGTCGGAATATTGACATTCATCCCGATGCATTTTCCGCGATAGATTTTCGGCGTAATTTGATTGACCGAGACTTCCGCCGAAACGCGGAACATTCCGAAATTTTCCAGAAAACACTTCTGAATGCCAAGGCCCCTTACGCCACACTAAAGACAATGAATGAGGCTGGAGTTCTGGGACGTTACCTATCGGAATTTGGCGGGATTGTCGCGCGCACCCAATTCAATATGCATCATGCCTATACGGTCGATGAACATACGCTACGCTTGATTGATAATTATGATAATTTGGCGAAGGGCCGATTGGAGGAAGACGTTCCGATGGCGACAAAAATCGCTGCCGAATTCAACAAGACCCAACGTTTGACAATGATGCTGGCTTGCTTGCTTCACGATACGGGGAAGGGGAAGGGCGACCAATGTATTGAGGGCGCGCAATTAGCCCATAGGGCCTGCCGCCGGTTGGGCATCCCGCAAGATATTACAGATGATGTGGCGTGGCTTGTCCGGCGTCATTTGGATATGAGCGAGACTGCCCAGCGCCGCGATATTTCCGACCCGGAAACAATTGAAAACTTCGCAAAACTCATGGGATCAAAACGAAGGCTCGATTTGCTTCTCGTGCTCACTGTGTCTGATATTCGCGCCGTTGGTCCCGGTATCTGGAACGATTGGAAGGCGTCGCTCTTGCGCAGTCTTTACATAGCGACTGAACAATATTTGGAGGGCCATACAGATCTCGCGCCGTCCTCGAAGATTGCTTCACGAAAAGAGCAGCTATTGGAGCGTCTGTCCCAAGATAAAATCGAAATAATAGCGCCGATAACCAGGTCGCTTCCGGATGGATATCTACTTGGGTTTTCGATGGCGAAAATGGCCATGCACGCGCAGTTTTTTGAAACGCTGCTTAAATCCGGCCATGATCCGAAGACGGATACGGCCACGAAAACATACGTCAATCCACGTAGAAATGTCACGGAGCTCTGGGTGATTACACGCAATCGAACGGGCTTGTTCCGAGACTTATCACTCGCAATTACGGCCAGCGGCGCTACCATCACGAGCGCGCGGCTGAATACAGGCGAAGACGGATTAGTCATGGATGTATTTTATCTGTTAGGTCCTGACGGGGAAGCCTTTGGCGCCAAGTCTCCACATTTATTAGAAGCCTTGCGCGCAACGGCGCGTCATGCAGCGCGGGGACAAACATCCAAACTGGTTGTGCCGAAAGCACGAAAATCACGGCGCGCAGGCGCAATCCCGGTCCGCCCGCGCGTTCGATTTCCCAAAACAGAACGAGCTGACACCTGTATTATCGAAGTGCAAGGCCGTGACCGCGCCGGGTTGCTATATGAACTTTCTGCTTTTTTAACCGCCGCCGGATTTGATATTTCGACTGCGCATATTGAGGTTGTTGGCGCAATGGCCGTTGACGTCTTTTATATCCATTGCGCAGATTTGGATGATAAAACGAAGAAACATTTACGGGCTGGCCTGTTGGATATTCTGCGGGACCCCGATGTAAAGTCCAAGGCGGCCTAATGCGTCTCTTGCGCTCCACGGCGATTATCGGGTCTTTGACTTTGGTCTC
>Ga0209187_1001255_pt1 | contig 31387 bp, 17 predicted proteins | sample BantaG_FD_187430 | JGI IMG/M metagenome (GOLD analysis project Ga0209187, IMG submission 187430) | Marine algal microbial communities from Bantry Bay, Ireland - BantryBay_4 metaG (SPAdes) (version 2) | ecosystem: Host-associated > Algae > Red algae > Unclassified | place: Bantry Bay, Ireland...
AAACATATTAAATATTTATTACATATGTAAATTACTACTATATTTATTCCTTAGAAGTGTCCAACCCTGCGTCAACTGGGGGGTCAATGCTAGGTCAATAGACAATATGTATATTATTGATTGGTAATATTCATTTTAACTAAAAGAACGACTTTGGATAAATTATTAAAATATATATCTGTTGGGAGTTAGATTCATTGTAATTTTATGCTCTTCATGAGAGATTCAAAAAAGTATGCTTCAAGAGGCGTTAGTGCTGATAAATCTGAAGTCCATGAGGCCATTAAGCATTTGGATAAAGGACTCTATCCATTGGCATTTTGCAAAGTTTTGCCAGATATTGTTGGGGGAGATACTGACTTCTGCAATATTATGCATGCAGATACCGCCGGAACTAAGACAAGCTTGGCTTATATCTATTGGAAAGAGACAGGTGATATGAGTGTGTGGCGGGGTGTTACACAGGATTCTATCGTGATGAATCTTGACGATATGGGATGTGTCGGCTGTGTCACTGATATCGTGCTTTCTTCGACAATCGGTAGGAACAAGAATTTAATACCCGGAGAGGTGCTAAAAGAGATCATTGGTTATACTCAAGAGTTTTGTGAGTTGATGTATGAGCATGGAGTAGGCGTACATTTGGCAGGAGGTGAGACTGCGGATGTTGGTGATATCGTACGGACGATTGATATTGGTTTTACCACTTTTGCTAGGATGCGAAAAGATAAGCTAGTGGTGAATGATATTCAGGATGGACAGGTGATAGTCGGACTTAGCTCATATGGACAATCTAGTTATGAGACAGAGTATAATGGTGGCATGGGGAGTAATGGTCTGACGAGTGCAAGACATGATGTATTGAAGCCTGAGTATAGGACAAAATATCCAGAGAGTTTTGATGAGCATTCACCAATCGAGTTAATGTACTGTGGAAGTAAGGCGTTGACTGATAAGATTGTAATTGATGGCGTTGGTGATGTAGCTGTTGGCAAATTAGTTTTGTCACCCACAAGGACGTATCTACCATTTTTGAGCAAGCTTCTGTCTTCTGGTATTCCTATTGGAGGGATGATCCATTGTACAGGTGGTGCTCAGACTAAAGTGCTGAAGTTTATAAAAAATAAGAAGATAATAAAGAGACTGGATAAGCCCAAAGCACCATTATTTGATTTGTTAGAAAAGGAATCAGGTACTGATCGCAAAGAAATGTATCAAGTCTTCAATATGGGACATCGTTTAGAAATTTATTGTGAAGAACAATATGCTCAACAGGTGATGGACTTAGCATCAAGTTTCAATATTGAGTCTGCTATTGTAGGACATGTTGAAGATGCAGATAGAAATGAAGTGGAGATTACAGATGAAAAGGGCACTTATACTTATCACTAATTATAAGTATGATTAATGATTTTATTGATGCATTGATTGATTGATGAAGTCATTTAATTTATAGAAATCTAAGCATAATAGACTTGGATTATTAGATCTAAGATTAGATTCCAGCTGACGGTTCAGTTTATTCAATACATAATTAACAGGCTCTATCAAACCAGTCGTTTTTAAGCGTTCATAAGTTTTTATTAGAGGTGTATCAGTGATTGCACCTGAATAATAAAAGCTTAGCAAATTTGTATTGGCTGATCGGATATTTTCAAGAAATTGGTCAGCGGAAATAAGGCCCATGTGTTCAACCGGATTAACAATGTGCTTAATTTCTATACCTGCTTTTGTAACAGCTGTTGCGAATGCAAGATCTTCATATCCATAACCAGTATCCATATCAGGAAATGGATTGTCAATTATCAGTGTCTTTTTTACCATAAAGTTATTGCTGTGAAAATATCGTATTGGAAATGCATTTCGCTTGGCCAGAGATGGACATTCTTTTTTACTACCATACTGATGATGTAAACGTGTATTATCTGTTGTAATTTGATTGGGATAAATCCTTCCGCCATTAACGATTATTTCGGATTCCATATGTTTAAGGTATGTCTCTATAAAGCTAGGATTATACATAATCTGACTATCACTATCAAGAAAAACTAGTGTATCAAATCTTGCTTTATTTACTAAGTAATTTCTGATTTTTGAGCGACCTTTATTTGCAGGTAATTCTTCATAAGAAATATATTTAATATTGCTTAGAGCTCTGTTTAAATTCCTTATTTCAAGTTCTGAGGCGTCGTCCACCAAGACCACTTCGAATGCTATATCAAGGAGCTCACATTGCTTATAAACATCTCTGACTAATTCAGTGACATCAGTATTATAAACGGGAATGAGTATTGATATCATACTACAAGGAATATGATTCAGGGACAAGTAAACGCAAGGACAATGGTTGTATAGAAAAGCTTAGTTTGTCCGCAGAAATAGCACCTTCTCCATCGCGATGATAATGCATGGGTTTATCACTTTCAATGATGAGCGATTTTGTCTTTTTAAGTTCGACGATTGGACTTTTGTGTATGGTACTATTTAAAAACCGCCACACTGAGGTGATGTATCGGGCCTTGCTTGCATCTTTGATCATGACCACATCCAATAGACCATCATGTAAATTTGCAAGCGGTGCAATTCTAAAATTATAACCAAACATCGAAGCATTTGCTACATTTATAGACAAAAATTTATCTTCAATAACCACATCATCATAGCTTATTTTATAAGTCATATTTTCGTACTTCATCGCCTCTTTCATCGCAGTGTTAAAATAGACTTTAAAACCTCTACTGGATGATTGTTTAGTGAAGTAAGCAACAGATGCATCAAAGCCAACACCTGCCAAATTAATGTAAAATTCATCATTAATAGTACAGGTGTCGATGATTGTTTCCTTTGCCAAATTAAGATGACTGATGGCTTTTTGAATGTTTCTGCCAATACCTAAGTGCATTGCAAAACCATTTCCTGATCCACCAGGTATGATGCCCAGACTTACGGTGGTGTGTCGCAGGGCAGATGCTACTTCATTCACCGTACCATCACCTCCAATAGCTATGACGGAATTTATATTTTCATTTACAGATCGTTGAGCTATTTCTTGTGCATGCAAAGGCGCTTCTGTAAAAACCAAGTCGTATTCAAAGAGGGATAAATCAAGATTATTTTTGATTAATTCATTGATGTTCTGCTTCTGTGATACACCAGAAAATGGATTAACTATAAATCGAATGGTTCTTTTATCCAAAGGTTTTATTTGTACACAAAATAACGCTGCATTGGAAAACTAAAAAATAAGCCAACGAATACACCTGCGGTTAGGCTCATATATACATATTCTTGCATGCCAACGACATCTCTGAGAAACCACACCATTAACCAGTTTAAAGTCATGTTGCCGAGTGTGATAAACAAAAATCGAAGCCCTTGCGAAGATACCTTTCGGTCTGTAGACATGAAAGTCCAATTCCTACCTAGAAAAAAAGCTATAACGGCTCCAAATGACATTCCCACAGGAGTGGCAATCAACTCATCAACACCAAATAAATAATGCAGTCCAAATGCGATAGATTTATCGACAGTAGTTGCTGTCAAAGCTGTTGCATTGTATCTGAAAAAAGATGGTACTAAAGCTATCTTGACACCAGATTGCTGCTTTTCGCTCATCCAAATAAATTGAAATACAATATTAATTGGAGCACTACATTCGCATAAACACCAGCAAGTAGATCATCAAACATGACACCTATGCCTCCTTTCAAATCTTCTAATTTTCTTATGCCAAATGGCTTCCAAATATCAAATACTCTGAAGAGAACAAACGACGCAATGATTGTTGTAGGATTGATGGGTAAGAATAGCAGTGACACTAAAATACCAGCTATCTCATCGATGACAACCTTTGAAGGATCTTTTCCCCATTCGTCTTCTACCATGTCTGTAGCAATGACTCCAATAATGGTAGTGATGATGATAGCGATTATTAAAGCAATCTGACTGATGTCTACGCTGAAATAGTATAAGCCATACATAAAAGCTGAGGCTAATAAACTCCCTACAGTTCCTGGGGCTATTGGTGAATATCCTGTACCTAAACCGGTAGCTAAAATCTTGGCTAAAGCATTCATTTATTCATAATAGTCAAGACCCAGGTGATTGATTATATCTTCACCTCCTATGTGTCTGACTGTATTCTTCAGCTTCTCGAACTGCTTAAATAAATCATGTTGTGGATATAAGCCTTTGGCAGCTTGAGGAGACTTCAAATAGAAGGACAACCATTCTTGGATGCCTTTCATTTCAGCTCGTTTCGCCAGATCTAAAAGCAATGCTAAATCCAGAACCAATGGCGCCGCTAAGATGGAATCTCTACATAAGAAATCAACTTTAATTTGCATTGGATAACCTAACCAACCCTTGATGTCTATATTGTCCCAACCTTCTTTATTGTCACCGCGAGGTGGATAGTAATTGATTCTTACTTTATGGTACATATCTCCATATAACTCTGGATGAAGATCTGGTTCCAATATTTGTTCTAGTACGCCTAATTTAGATACTTCTTTTGTTTTGAAATTGTCTGGATCATCTAATACGGCTCCATCTCTATTTCCTAAAATATTTGTAGAAAACCATCCATCTATGCCTAGGTATCTGGCTTTCAATCCTGGTGCTAAAACAGTCTTCATCAATGTCTGACCAGTCTTGAAATCTTTACCTGCAATTGGGGTTCCCGTTTGTGCTGCTAATTCGACCATTGCTGGTACATCGCAAGACAAGTTAGGTGCACCATTTGCATATGGTATGCCCATTTTGACGGCAGCGTATGCATATATCATGCTAGGTGCTATGTCCGGGTGATTGTTACGCAATCCTTCTTCAAGAGAAGCTACAGTTTGGTGGACGTCAGATTCCTCAATATAGATTTCTGTTGAACCACACCAAACCATGACGACTCGTTCACAATTGTTATCTGCCTTGAATTTTTTGATGTCCTCCATCAATTGCTCAGCTAATTCCATTTTGGTTCCTGCCGACTTCACATTGGGGCCTTCAAGTCTCTTAACATAGGTTTTGTCAAAAACGGCTTTCATCGGCTTGATAGCAGATAATTCGTCTTTAATTTGATCGAGCAATCGCTGATCCAAAACTGCTGCATTAGTAGCCGCTTCGTAAACATTGTCTTCAAATAAATCCCATCCACCAAAAACAAGATCATCCATCTGCGCCAAAGGCACAACTTGGTTGATGTTTGGTTTTCTTATTTCAGTACGTTTACCCAGACGGATTGTGCCCATTTGTGTAAAAGAACCAATAGGTTGTCCGAGGCCTTTTTTGACCGCGACACAGCCGGCTATAAATGTGGTAGCTACTGCACCAAGTCCGGGTGTTAAGATTCCTAATTTGCCTGTTGCTGGTTTTGCTTTAACTTCTGCCATTGTATTGTTTTCAAGTTTACATCCATCCTTTGTCCTGATACCATTGATAAGTCTCTTCCAAAGATTCAGTTAAGGAGGAATAGGGCGCGAAATTAAAATCTTTTTCCAACTCTATGATGTTACAGCGCCAGTTTCTAGCTTTTAACTCATTAACTTTATCCAAGTTGAAGGTGTCTGCTTTGTTTGTCACTCTGCTTTTCCATTCAGACAACATTCCTAAAACACTGACTACGGCTAAAGGTATTTTGGGATAAACAGCCTTCTTACCCATCACTTGAGCTACTGCTTTATGGAATTTATTTCCAATATAGTCTTCTCCGTCACTAACCACATAGGTTTTATTCCTTATCTGTGATAAATTCGCTGAAATAATCAATCTCACTAAATCCTTGACGTAAATAAAGCTAAGAATAGACTTTTCCGTACCTATGAGAGGCGCAATACCAACTTTGACTCCCTTAAACAGTTTCAAGATATCTTGATCCCTAGGGCCATATACGGCAGTTGGGCGAAATATCAAATAGGGTAGAGAGCTAGCTTTAACGGCTTCTTCTGCCTGTAATTTAGATTTTCCATAGTGTGTCGGAGGTGTAGGATTCATAGCAGGAGTAATCTCCTCTATTCCAGCCATATCAGCTGAACCACATGCTGCAAGACTACTGATGTAGCAGAATGTATTCAAATCGGGTAAGGCGATTTTAATTTGCTTGAGGAATGTCACAGTGAATCCAGTATTTACCTGATAAAATGTATCATTTGACAAAGCTCTGACTACTCCAGCATTATGTATGATGTGGTCAAATTGTTCTTTTTCAAGACGATCTATGTAGGATTCAGGTTTTAAAAAATTTATATAAAAGAAATTGATCCTGCTATCTTGAAGGTATTGCTTGCTGCTAGATTCTCTAATTCCTGCATAGACAGTCATTCCCTTGTCTAAAGCTTCTTGGACCATCCATGACCCGACGAATCCACTTGCACCTGTAATCAATATTTTATCCATCAGATAAGCTTTAATGGAATTAGCACGATAAGTTGGAATGGAGAAAAGCTATAAATCTTGTCCATAGATTCTGTAGGTCTTATATTTTTCCCCGTTGAGTTTCTCTGCTCCTTTTACCATCTCTTCATTACTTTCTAAAATCCATGATGCTTCGCCACCTATTAATTTTCTACGGCGCGCTTCATTTATGTTCTTTGCATAGAAAACAGCCTCTATTCCCTTATTTCTGTATTCTTCTATGACTCCTAATAAGGCGATTCTGACACGCTTCACCTTTTTCTTATTTAAGAGTAGTTTGAAGATATTGAATGGAAATAGTCTTCCATTTTTGAAATTAATTGTAATCTCATTGATATTTGGTAAGGACACGAAGAATCCGACTGGTTTGCCGTCATGTTCTGCCATGTAAGCAAAATCTTCATCTAGAATAGCTTTTAATGCATCTCCGAGATGAGTAAACTCTTCATCTGACGGCGGTACAAATCCCCAATTTTTCTCCCATGCTTGGATGTAAACTTCTTTGGCTTTATTGATCTCTACCTTGTAATTTTTCTTGTCCAAATTTCGAATGGTGATGCCATTTCTAAGTAATCTTTCTGATAATAATTTTTCTAGTTTTACCGACTTGTCAGAGGCCTTCCTGGTGTAGATCATATAGGCAAACAAATCCATTTCTTTACTAAACCCACAGGTTTCTACATGTTTGACATAGTATGGATAATTATAAGTCATCATGACTACGGGAGCGCTATCAAAAGCATCAATCAACATTCCTCCAGTATCCGTCGTTAATGAATAGCAAAATGGACCTATGACGCGATCTACATTCTGTTTGCGCAACCATTCTTTGGCACGATCAAATAAAGCTTTAGATATTTCAAGCTTATCTTCAACATCATAAAAGCCAAATAGGCCGACATTCGATTGATGGTATTCGTTATAGTTATAATCCACATGAGCAGCTATTCTACCAACGATCCTATCGTCTTCAAATGCTAGAAATCTTATCGCTTTGGCGTGTTTGAAGAAAGGATTCTTTTTTTCATTATGGATCTCCTTTTGAGCGAGGAAAAGCTCAGGAACATAGTATTTATTGCCTTTATATAGTGAATGTGGAAAGTCTATAAAGGATTTTAATTCAGCAGCTGTTGAGACCTCTCGAATCTCAATTTTCATGCAATTCTTTTTGCAATTCGAAAATGCCAATATCTTCTGAGATCGTTTTTATCTTGTGAATGGACTCCTCTATTTGTTCAAACGTGTGTGTGGCCATCAAAGAATATCTGATTAATGAAGAACTACTTGGTACGGCAGGGGAGACTACTGGATTGACAAATACTCCTTCTTCTAGAAGTCGTTTGGTCAGTGTAAATGTTTTGAAATCGTCCCTCACATAAACGGGTATTATAGGTGTCTCCGTATGACCTGTTTCAAAGCCTGCTTCCTTAAGCAGTTTCAATGCATGATGAGTGTTGTCCCACAACTTCGCGATTCGCTCTGGCTCTTCTTCCATTAAATCAAGAGCTGCTAAAACACTTGCGGCATTTGCAGGTGCTATACTTGCACTGAAAATTAAAGATCTAGCATTGTGTTTGAGGTAGTTGATCGTATGCTTGTCAGCTGCAATAAAACCACCAATACTTGCTAGTGATTTACTGAATGTGCCCATGATCAAGTCTACGTCATTAGTCATTCCAAAGTGATCTGCGGTACCTCTTCCATTCTTACCTAAGACACCCAAAGAGTGAGCATCATCAATCATGATATTCGCATCGTATTTTTTTGCGAGTACAGACATTTCTGGAAGTTTACAAATGTCTCCTTCCATAGAGAATACACCGTCAGTAACAATCAATTTAATTTTATCTGGATCACATTTTTTCAAAATCTTTTCTAAGGATTCCATATCGTTATGGCGATACTTTAAAACCTTAGCGAATGACAGACGAGCACCATCAATAATACAAGCGTGGTCATACTCATCAATGATAAGGTAATCATGTCTTCCCAATAAAGAGGATACAACGCCTAAATTTACCTGATAGCCAGTACTAAAGACCAAAGCGCCTTCCATACCTACAAACTCTGCTAAGCGCCTTTCTAATTCAAGATGCAAATCTAGTGTACCATTGAGAAATCTAGAACCGGCACAACCAGAACCATATTTGTCCACGGCCTGCTTTGTTGCCTCCTTTAATTTAGGATGAATTGTCAAACCTAAATAACTATTTGAGCCGAACATCATGACATCCTTGCCTTTGATTTTTACTACTGTATCTTGCTCAGATTCTATTGTACGGAAGTAAGGGTATAAACCAAGGTCCATAACTTTTTGTGGCGTATCATATGCCTGCATTTTCTTGTGAAGCATAATTCTATTTTAAATTTAAATAGTTCGTCAATTTTCGAATTGGATTTCCGGCTTTCGATGGAAGCAATATATGCTCAAATAAAACGATAGCAAATATAGCACAAAATATACCTAAAACAACATCTACAATGTAATGATGAATGGAATACACAGCAGAAAACCAAGTAGCGACCATAAATATAATAAGCAATATATACCCAATTTTTAAGCCACTTTTACGCGCATAATAGACACTTATAATGGGATATGCTGAGTGTAAGGATGGCATTGCACCAAAGACATTAAAGCTTTTGCTGTAAATACCATGAAATATACTTGTTCCCGTCATCTCATCAAACCGAAGAAGCCCAGCTGCACTGCCCGGTATGTCCAGATGTTGTTCAAATCCATACATATCCACATACCATGGAGGTGCAGCAGGGTATGAGTAATAAATAATGACTCCGATTACATTTGCAAGAAAAAAGCAAATAGAGTAGCGAAGTAAAATAGATCTGTCTTTAAAGAACAAATAGATACCAAAGGCAAAAGGTATTGGGGTCCACATCAAATATGTAAATCCAGTAATAAAATCCAAAAAAGGAGAAGCAATGGACTTTAAATATGTATTAGGTGTAATGCATTCTCCTGCGGAATTTTCCAAACCAAAAAACCGCAATTCTAAATTGTAGACTTCTTCAATGTGCACTGTATTGTACATGTAAGATGGGAATACTCTAAGACTATCGAGGAGAAGCCAAGACATTGCTAACATGACTGCAGACAGAAAAAAACGGTGGGTCTTTTCTGTGAGCAAATAGGTAATTCCCAACAATAAAATAAATATCAAATGATCAGGCCGATACCCAATACCCAAAAAGATCCATCCAAGGTACAAGACCATAAATAGTATGTAAAAGAGGAGGCTTTTTGGACTAAATCTACCGGTCATAATGGTTACCGTCGCATCTGATTTTAAGCAGATTTGGTAGTTTCTTTTTTGTCAATTGGAAATTCTGTTCGAACGATTTTGTCCCACAGGGGGCTGCTTACACCGTATCCCTTCTCAGGATATACATAGTGGTGTTTCAAATGGTGTGATTTTAATAAATTCCAAAATTTGCCTTTAAATTGGACATGATGAATGGCATAATGTATCATATCATAGATAAGATACCCAATTAGAAATGCTGTGAAAAACATGTAAAACCCATCACTGATAATGACATTCCTAAATATAAAATAAAACATTGTTGCCAGCGGAATGCTGACTGCTGGTGGAAGTACCAATCGCAATCTATCTTTAGGGTAATCATGGTGTACGCCATGAAAGATAAAGTGTAATCGCAGACCAATTTTTGATTTAGGTACAAAATGGAATACAAATCGGTGCATGACATATTCTGTGGCAGTCCAGACAAGGAATCCCATCATAAAATATAAGGCACCATTAATTATACCTACTGAGGAAGTTACTCCTTGGTAAAAGAAGTAAGCAATCGCAGGTATGAAAACGATTAAAGGAACACTCCAATGGACTTTTGAGAATAATTCAAAAAAATCACTCTTAAACATCCTAGTTGACTCTTCACTATTAGAAACATAATGCTGCTTCATTGATCAATATTAATTCTTTGATAGGCAGGTAATCCCGATTGACAATGGCTACCATAAAGTTCGATAAATTTTACTGTTGGGAACACTCCCAGTTCAACAGCGTAAACATATATGTTGTTCAATATGGACATGTATTCATTGATGTTACAATATGCACGAAATTTCCCTGTTGAATCTTTGGCTATAAATAATTTAAGTTCTTTGTATGAAACAAAATTAAACTCAAATGAATCTGGATTTATCATCTTAGATTCATAGCCATATGCCAACTTGCTTTGGTAAAAATTTAATTCTTGTATCTCTCCCCCTGTACTGTATTTGAGCCAGTAGGCGTGCATCGGGAAGTTGTTATTAATGCCACCAGTATTGAGCTCATTCATTTCATAAACAACTGTATTCATATTATGATTGCGCTGTATGTAGAACAGCAATTTATCTGAAACAGGTGGTTTAGGGTAGGCCTCAGGCAAACCTTGAGAACCAGGAAATTGATATTGACTTTTCTGTAAATCAGAAATCATTTTTGATCCATTTTACTTAATTCAACTTTTGCATATCCCAACCTTCTAAATGCAGTCATGTTTGCCCCAATAGCTAATATGAACAGGGGAAATGTAAACACTGATATTGTTTCAAACAGTGGAAAAGGTAACCAATCTACATTTACTTTAAAATCAGACCCAATAACCATAGATGTTATCCCACATGAAACTGCGGCAATACCAACGATCAATATCCTTTCAGGTCTTTGCATAATTCCTACACTGCAATCAACTCCCAATCCTTCTGCTCTTGCTCTTGTATAACTAACCATAATTGATCCAATCATTGCAATAAATGCAAAAATCGAACTCAAAAAATAATCGTGAGACACTAAATAATAACAAATGCCCAAAAACATATACATCTCACTAAATCTATCAATCACAGAATCGTATAAGGCTCCGTATTTATTTGCCATGTTGCCAACTCGTGCAAGACGTCCATCTACCATATCCATTAGACCTGCAAACAAAATGATAAGACCTGCTATACCAACATAGCTATGGTTTAATCGATCACCGTATTCAGCTCCAGCAACAAGAATGATAGCAGCTGCTAAGTTTAATATAAACCCGAAAAAGGTAATCATATTTGGCGTTATTCCAACTTTTATAAATAGTTGGATGATGGGGTTAATGATTGAATAAACCAACTGCTGGGCATTTTCTTTCCAGGTCATGACACAAAGTTATTAAAACTCTACCTTAAAACGTGCTCTAATGCCCATCCCTTTCGTACCAAATAATGTTGGCAAGTTTGGATTATCAAGATATGTTAGTCGCTTTATCACATCAATTCTCAATACTTTGAACAGGTTATAGAGCCCTGCACTAACCTCTATATAAGGGGCACTATCAAGAGAATATGTTTCTGGAACACCATCTTCATTCCGTTGAAATTGAGGTAATTGAGGGTTTAAATTTGGATTATTATTATCTGTAAATCTTCCCCAAATAATTTTTGCAGAAACAACTTCTCTTAATTGTAGTTTCTTTATCAATGGTACTCGATATAGAAAAAAGCCTTCAAAAAAGTGTTGTAGATTAGCTTCTAGATACTGATCTGTCGCAAATTCTAGGAAATTCATTAAGTTATAAGCGCGTAATTGATAGGCATATGTTTGATTTGCCCTCGGTAGTTCTAGTAAGACATATGGAAGATCATCCCCAAAAATTTTACCTGCTTCAACTTCAAACCAAGAATGTCCAAAGATAGAGAGATTGAATTTTTTAAACATATTCAAGGACATTCTCTGATACGAATACTCACCACCCAATGCTTTTACGCCAATATTATATGAAAAAGTAAACACTGGAAATCGAGAAAAAATAGGTGTTCTATATTGACGTCCTTGAAGGAACTGCTCATTCGGAGCATATTTAATTCGGACACCTGCTTCTGCCGTATGTATGTTGGTCAATTGTTGTGGAATATCATTCTCAATAAAATTGAGTTCTAGATTTCCATGTGGTCTTCTATTATCTCTTCTTAGTGTAAATGTCCAGTCAAAAAATCCACCTTCATTTACGTACCTCACTAGTCCAAAACGATTAAAAATCATCTTATCTGCAATACCTCGTCTAAAAGATAACAGCACATTGTCTGTTTTAATAAAATCAAGATCTACACCAGGAAAATTTACATCATTTGAGTGTTCAAAATAGAGATAATTTCTTGGATTAGCTTTAAAGTCAGATGTAAAAGAATAAATACCGTATAAGGAATATTTAAATGCTTCATCTCGGAATCCATATGCCCCATACCCACCTATTCTAAGCTTAGTATTCCAATCATGTGCAGTCTCTGCAGCCAATTTTATTCTAGCGCCTTCAACATCATTGACACTAAAGAAAGTCGGTACAGGACCTATGTCAATTGGCCCAGCAGGGATATAACCAGTGGTCAAAATTTTAACACCCGTTTTTATTCGTTTAAATGTTGGGTTCTTATTCAATGAATCAATCATTAAATAAGCATCTTTTTCATTTTTTGTTAACTGCGCAATCCTATTGGTTTGCCAATAACTTTCATCTCTATTGTAAGCGTCTTTATCGTCAATGACTTTATCTTTATTATCAAAAACAGAATCGTCTTCTGGTGGTTCAAACGAGTAATTTTTATAGTGCACGTCTTTTGTCCCATAAAACCCTAACCCATTTTCAGATAAAGAAAAATCAACAGTTATAGCATCTTTTGACAACACAAACGTCTCGCCTAATCTCTCATATTCCTGATCAATTTTCATGTCACGAACAAAATTTAGGGCTATACCATCTATAATCCCTAATTCAACTTTTTTTATGAAATAGTTATCCTTGTGCATGATGTACATTTCGCCTGTAAATCCCTTTGTCAATTTGTTTTTAGGAATAAAATTCATAACAATCACACTGTCACCTTTATAGGAAATTGTGTCTTTGATATAGTAGCGATAGAAATCAAGTCCGACCTTTGCTAAAGGACTTTGAAATTGACTTCCTAGAATTAAAATTCGATTCTCATAGATATCTATGTCTTGATATAAGACATCCGTAATGCCATCTATACTTTTATCGTCAATCAAGTCATCAAATTCCGTATACCTCACTGCTCTTCGGTGAGTTTTCTCCGTATCTGTGCTCTTTTTATAATACACATCAGCCAATGTTTCTTTGACAAACAATGGCAGATATAGTTTTCCATTCACTTCAGATGTATCAATATAATCAAAAACAAAATCTAACTTTTTTATCAACTTCCGTTTTTTGAATTCTTCAGTTATATTATTGAGATCGAGCTCTACTGTTTCGTGTTCTTGATAACTATAATAAGGTTGACCTTTTAGACTATTCTCACCCTTGTTTGCCATGACTTTTTTAATAAGTTCGACCGCTGGGTTTCCCTTCTTTCTATATTTTTGACGTTTCGCGGTAAAGACAACTTCCTCAGCAACTACGGAAGAGTTTTCTAGTTCGAAATTGATGACCTGTTTCCTTATTCCTTTCTGGATTCCAACTGTCACAGGAGTAAAGCCAATAAATGTTGCAGTCAAGGAATCGGTTGCATATCGCGTATCTATACGAAAAAGTCCATCTAGATCAGTGGATGCTCCTATGTTTGCTGCCTTAAAATAGACATCAACAAATGGAAGTGGTTCTTTACTAAATTTATCGATGACTTTCCCTGTAATAATTGTAGGTGCTTGACCAGATGCAGCACAAATACTCAAAACAATTATACAAACGGTGATGACAGATAAGAATAGTATTCTTTTAATATGGCTCACGTTTAGTGGTAAAATCAAATCAGAGTATTTTGTAAAATGAAAACGATGTTACTAGCTAAATGTTACTTTCTATTGAGAAACCTCCTTACTTAAAGCTAGTTCTTCTAAAAAAAATGCAAAATTAAGGTATTATATCAATACATGTGTAGGAAAAAAGACTTTTGTAGTGTTTTGTGGAATTCACAGATTGTTTAGGCAAGAATGTTCATTTTACTATCTTGTCAACATTAAAACAAAACAAGAGAAATGCCTAATTCAAAAATAGCAGGTATCGGCTACTTTGTGCCAGAGAGAGTTGTCACTAATAATGAGATGACCCAATATATGGATACAACTGACAAATGGATTGAGGAGAGAACAGGCATAAAAGAAAGACGATTTGCAGATAAACATAAAGAGTCGACAACTTCAATGGCAGCTGAGGCAGCTAAAATAGCAATCGAACGAGCGGATATTAAAAAAGAAGAGATAGACTTTATAGTTTTTGCAACACTTTCTCCAGATTATTTTTTTCCAGGTTGTGGGGTGCTTCTACAAAGAGAATTGGGTATTACTAAGACTGAGATTGGGGCTCTGGACATTCGCAATCAATGTTCTGGTTTTATATATGGTTTATCCGTAGCTGATCAATTTATAAAAACAGGGATGTACAAGAATATCCTTTTAGTTGGATCAGAAAAACATTCCATGGGTTTAGACTTTACTACCGAGGGTAGAGGGGTAGCTGTTATTTTTGGTGATGGAGCTGGAGCTGTAGTTCTACAACCAACAGAGGATGAATCGAAAGGTGTGCTGACAACTAAACTTCATTCTGATGGTACAAAGGCAGAAGAGTTGGCCCTCATTAGTCCTGGTGCTCATGGCGGTTACTACCATGAAGACAAAGCGGCATTTGGATTTGATGAGAAAGATGAGTCTTTTGGAGGAATATTTGTCACAGATGAAATCGTAAAAAATAAGTGGCATACACCATATATGAATGGTCAGGCTGTATTTAAAAAAGCGGTTCAAAAATTTCCAGAAGTAATATTAGAAGCTTTGAATGAAGTTGGATTAAAGTCAACTGATATAGATTTGTTGGTACCTCATCAAGCTAATTTAAGAATCAGTCAGTTTGTGCAAAGAATTGCTGGCCTCACAGATGATCATGTATATAACAACATACAAAAGTACGGCAACACTACAGCAGCATCAATTCCTATTGCTTTATGTGAAGCATGGGAGAAAGGTAAAGTCTCCGATGGAGATCTGATTGTACTTGCTGCATTCGGAAGTGGCTTTACTTGGGGTAGTGCATTAATCAGATGGTAAAATAAAACTCTTTGGTCGACAATATTAAATTAGACATACTCGCAATTGCAGCTCATCCAGATGATATAGAATTGAGTTGTGCAGGCACTTTGATCAAACATATAGATGAAGGCTATAGAGCTGGTATACTAGATCTGACAAAAGGAGAATTAGGGACAAGAGGAAGTGCCAGTATTAGAATGCAAGAATCAGCAGAGTCTGCACGAATAATGGGTCTGTCTTATAGAGAGAATTTAGGTATGAGTGATGGCTATATAGAATATTCTAAAGCTAATCTCAATCTTATTATAGCTGAGATCAGGAGAACAAAACCAGAGGTCGTATTACTTAATGCGCCAAAGGACAGGCATCCGGATCATGGCAACGCCTCAAAATTAGGACGAGATGCGTGCTTTTATTCTGGTTTAGTAAATTGGAAACTCAGAGGATCAAACATTAATATACCTTGGCGACCTCAATCCATATACTATTACATACAGGATTATTCATTAGATCCCGATTTCCTTATTGATGTCTCACCATATGTAGATAAAAAATTTAAAAGCATCTTTGCCTTTAAGAGCCAATTCTATGATGAAAATATGGACGGTCCAAAAACGCCTATCTCAGGAAAAGATTTTATGGACTATCTCAGATCGCGAATGCGAACATGGGGTAGACCAATCAATGCTGAATATGCTGAAGGGTTTTTAGTCGATCGTGTCATAGGTGTAAAATCATTTTTTGACCTTAAGTAACTATGGAGTCTGTAGATACTTTTTCCAATAGAGTGTGTAAATAGAACCCAGTTTAAGCACAAAAGCCACTCTTTTCCTCAATAATCTATCATTAAAGCTTGTAAAAATAGGCTAAATCAGTGTTTCGTACCAAAATAAATAGTCAATTTTTATTGATTAATTTGGCATTTTGAATGATACAACAATAGAATTTAAATTATTCATCATAAAGGATATATTATTAAGTATATTCTATGATTTATTTGTTTTTAACAGATATTATATATATTTATTTATTAATAATGTGAATGGAGAGCAACATTATCAAACCAACTCATTATCAGTGACTTACGCAGATGAAAAAAATCATTAGATAATTAATTACGCCTTATTTTAAATAATCCATTATTAATGTTATTTTTGAGTTTGATAATAGAAAAAGCCCAATAAATGGGCAATGTGTATTAACCAATCTCGAGTGAACATGAGAATTTTAAACCAACCTGAGGAATGTCTTGATTTTGTTAAAATCAAATCAAGAGTTCGACTTTTACTTGCAGTATTTACTATTGCATTATTTACATCACAAACAACTTACTCCCAAGTAGATCAGACACCTGCTCCGAATGCAGAGTACGCCACATTTTCAGGCGGATTAACTGGGACAGGTTCTTTCAACTGTGATAGCGCACCAGATTTCGAGTATGCTATTACTGGGGATTTTGCTACTGGTGATACCAGTATTCCTGGTCCAGCCCAAGTGATAGACAACGATGGCGGTGGTGTACCACCGATCGGTATCGAGACTATCTACGGTCAGGCTGATGGAGCAGAAAATATTGAAGTTGAGGTAGCTGGCTTTTTCGGAGCCGCAGGAGACCCAATTACAAACACAGTATTTACTACCATTGATTTTGCAAGTCCAACCACTCCTGGAGATATTGCATTTATCATAGCAGATGTAGAACAAGATCAAGTAACAGTCTGCGCATTGGATGCAAATGGAGTTGCTGTACCTGTCTCTACAATTGCTACATGGTTTGTTTCTGCTTTTGATGCAGATAATTCTGATCCAACTACAATTGCTCCTACCTGGGATACCGCTACAGGTACATTAGTTGGGCAAGAAGGTGGTGGAGTGATGCAAACTGTATATCAACCAGATTTACCAGATAATGAAGCTGGTGCTGCTTGGTTTGAAGTTAATATTCCTATTACTCAATTAGTTTTCAAATCACAGGCATTAGGTATAGCGCCTGATGATCCTTCACAACATTTTATACTTGCTTCAAGATGTGCAGTATATGATCAAGCTATTATTAAAGAAGTAGTTACTCCAGGTCCTTACTCTCCAGGAGATGATGTAACTTATGATATTACTGTGTGTAATCAAGGAAATGTTGATTCAGGTGTATTGCAAGTTACTGACATTATACCTGCTGGTATGACATTAAGTACTTCTGATGCAAATGGATGGATGGGTCCTCTTGCTGGCCCTGTTACTATCAATACTGGTAACATTACTCCTGGCGAATGTGAAGTACTTCAAATCGATTTAACCATAGACCCTGGTTTTATGGGTGCATCAATATCAAATAATGCAATCATAAGTATGGATAATGGAGAAGATGTAGATTCTGATCCTGATGTTATTGCTATGCTTGACGATTTTGCAGATGATGACTCTCTTCTTGAGATAGATGGTGGTGATGATGAAGATCCAGAACAAATAGATATCGCTCAAATATATGACTTAGCATTAATCAAAGAGGAAATTTCTGTAGGACCATATACTCCAGGAGATGATGTTATGTTTACTATAACTGTATGTAATCAGGGTACAATTGATGCTGCAGATGTCCAAGTAATGGACATGATTCCTGCAGGTATGACATTAAGTGTTAATGATGCAAATGGATGGACAGGCCCACTTGCAGGTCCTATAACAAACACAATTTCTTCAATACCTGCTGCTAACAACTCTTGTCAAGTCATTGATCTTCTCCTTACTATAGATCCCACTTTTGCAGGGACATCACTTGTCAACAATGCACAAATTAGTGTTGATGATGGAGATGATATAGATAGTACACCAGGAGATAATTCTCAACCAAACGACTTTCCTGATGATAATTTATTAACTGAAACAGATGGCGGTGATGATGAAGATCCTGAAGAAGTAATAGTAGCTCAACCATTAAGTATTGGCTCTACAGTATTTGCTGATCCAAATGATAATGGAATACAGGATGTAGGTGAAGGAGGAATTCCAGGAGTAGTAGTTGAGTTGGTAGATGCTGCGACGGGATTAGTTATTGCATCTGTGCAAACAGATGCTAATGGTGATTACTTCTTTGGAGGTTTAGACCCTGGCGATTACATCGTTCAGATTCCAACACCAGATGCACTTTTCCCAACAAGTAGTACGTTTACAGATGCAGCAGATAATGGTGTAGATGGCAATGACAATGGTGATCAACCTGGTGGAATCTCAACAGTAGTTACCTCACCGACCATAACTTTAGCACCAGGCACTGAGCCTGTAGGTGCACTTGAAGATGGTCCAACAGGTGGCGCACAAGATGATGCATTAGATGCGAATGGAGACATGACAATTGATTTTGGGTTTATCCCAGCGGTCTATGATTTAGCTTTAATAAAAGAAGAAGCATCTGCAGGGCCATATGCTCCTGGAGATGATGTAACATATACGATTACAGTTTGTAATCAAGGTAATATAGATGCTACAGATGTAGAGATAACTGATTATATCCCTACTGGAATGACACTTAGTACTGCTGATGCCAACGGTTGGGCTGGTCCATTGACAGGTCCTGTAACGATTACAATTGCGTCTATACCAGTTGGTATGGCTTGTGAGACAGTTGATATCGTATTAACTATAGATCCTACATTTACTGGAACGACATTAGTAAACTTTGCAGAAATAAGTACTGATGATGGTGATGATGTTGATAGTACTCCAGATGCTATAAACGGTAATGATGCTGGTGGTGCAGAAGAAACACCTTCAGATGACGTATTAGATGGAGACGGTTCAGGTGCACCTGGCGATACTGATCCTGCAACGGATGAAGATGATCATGATCCAGAACAAATAATAGTAGGTCAACCTTTAAGTATTGGTTCTACAGTGTTTACTGATCCAAATGATAATGGAATCCAAGATCCTGGTGAAGCAGGAATTGCAGGAGTAACAGTTGAGTTGGTAGATGCTGCGACGGGATTAGTTATTGCATCTGTGCCAACAGATGCTAATGGTGATTACTTCTTTGGCGGTTTAGATCCTGGCGATTATATCGTTCAGATCCCAACTCCAGATGCAGTGTTTCCAATTAGTAGTACGCCTACAGATACAGCAGATAATGGTGTAGATGGCAATGATAACGGTGCTCAACCAGGTGGAAGTGGAACAATAGTTATGTCACCAGTAATTACATTAGCGCCAGGTACTGAGCCAGTCGGTGCATTTGAAGATGGTCCAACTGGTGGAGCACAAGACGATGCATTTGATTCTAATGGAGACATGACTATAGATTTTGGATTTGTCCCGACTTTAAGTATTGGTTCTACAGTATTTCAAGATCCAAATGATAATGGTTTACAAGATGTAGGTGAAGGAGGAATTGCTGGATTAACAGTTGAATTGGTAGATGTTGCGACTGGATTAGTTATTGCTTCTGTACTAACAGATGCAAATGGAGATTACTTTTTTGACGGTTTAGCACCTGGCGATTATATCGTTCAGATTCCAACACCAGACGCAGTATTTGCAACAAGTAGTACGTTTACAGATGCAGCAGATAATGGTGTAGATGGCAATGACAATGGTAACCAGCCAGCTGGTATAGGGACAATTGTTATGTCACCAGTAATAACGTTGGCACCAAATACAGAGCCAATAGGCGCTATGGAAGACGCTGCAACAGGAGGCGCACAAGATGATGTATTTGATGCGAATGGAGATATGACAATCGATTTTGGATTTATTCCATCGGTTTTTGACTTAGCATTAATAAAAGAAGAAGCAACAATGGGGCCTTATGCTCCTGGAGATGATGTTACATTTTCTATTACAGTATCAAACCAAGGTACTTTAGATGCATTTAATGTATCTGTAGTTGATTACATTCCTGCTGGTTTGATTTTAAATGATCCAAACTGGACAGGTGCTGGTGCAACAGCAATGTTAAACGCACCAATACCAACCATCGCTGTTGGTGGTTCAGTTACCGTGCCAATTACATTTACGATTGATCCAACTTTCATGGGTACATCAATTGTAAATGATGCCGAAATAGCAGCTGCAGATGATGACATGGATCCTGCGAATGCACCTCCCACAGATGTAGATAGTACACCAGCTGATAACGCAACTCCACTTGATTTAGCTGGTAATGATGATACGGCAGATGTAGCTGGAGGTGATGATCAAGATCCTGAAGAAATACTCATAGGTCAATCTTATGATTTAGCTTTAATGAAGGAAGAAACTTCAGTTGGTCCATATGCACCAGGTGAAGATGTGACATATACGATTACTGTTTGTAATCAAGGTACCTTAGATGCAACTGACGTTGCAATAACTGATTATATCCCAGCAGAAATGACATTAAGTGCTGCAGATATGAACGGGTGGGTTGGAGCTCCTAATGCAACCAATACTATTGCAGCTCTACCAGCAGGCATGTGTACTACCTTGGACATCGTATTAACAATTGATCCAGCATTTGCAGGAGGTATAATTGTGAACTTTGCAGAAATAAGTGGAGATGATGGAGATGATGTTGATAGTACTCCTGATGCTATAAACGGTAATGATCCAGGTGGAGCTCCGGATACCCCTTCAGACGGTGTTATAACTGGTGATGGTACAGGTGTACCTGGCGATGCTGTTGCAGCTACAGATGAAGATGATCATGACCCAGAGCAAATTGAAGTTGTTATTTTTGATTTAGCGCTGACCAAAACAGTAAATGCAGCAACTCCTGGTCCATATTCACCAGGTGACTTAGTCACTTTTGACTTAAATGTAGTTAATCAAGGTACGGTTGATGCCTTTAGTGTTAGTCTTTTGGATCAAATACCTACTGGCTTGACACTAGCTGATAGTGATTGGACAGATGCAGGTGGTACAGCAACTATTAACAGCCCAATTGCTTTTATAGCGGCTGGAGCTACCGTAACCGAAACAATTACATTCATTATTGATGCTGGATTCGTTGGTACAATTGTGAATGATTCAGAAATTGCATCTGCAGATGATGATACAAATCCTGCTAACACACCTCCAACGGATGTTGATAGTACACCGGCAGATGATGCAACTCCAGATGATATAGCAGGTAATGATGATACAGTTGATACCGCTGGCGGTGATGATCAAGATCCAGAACAAATTGAAGTTGTTGTTTTAGATGTATTTGATTTAGCACTGACTAAAACAGTAAATGCTGCAACACCTGGCCCATTTGCTCCAGGTGAATTAGTAACATTTGATTTAACTGTTTTAAATCAAGGAAATACGAACGCTTTCAATGTTGGACTTGCGGATTACATTCCAGCAGGACTTATACTAGCAGATGCCAATTGGACTGCAGCAGGAACAACAGCGACTTTAAATAATCCAATTACTTTTATTGCAGCAGGAGCTTCATCAGTTCAAACGATTACATTCCAAATTGATCCCACGCTCACTGGCACTAATATGATTGCAAATGATGCAGAGATAAGTGAAGCTGATGATGATACAAACCCTGGGAACGCACCACCAGTAGACGTCGATAGTACTCCAGGTGATAATGCAACGCCTACCGATATAGCAGGTAATGATGATACAGCTGATACAGCTGGCGGTGATGATCAGGATCCAGAAGAAATACTAGTAACCTTAGATGCTGTATTTGATTTAGCATTAACAAAAACAGTAAATGCTGCTACACCTGGTCCATTTATGGCCGGAGATATGGTAACTTTTGACATCAATGTAGTTAATCAAGGGAATGTAAATGCATTTAACGTTGTTGTTGTAGACTATATACCTACAGGTCTGACACTTTCTGATGCAAACTGGACTGCTGCAGGAGCTGCAGCTACATTGAATACACCTATTGCAGCTATCGCAGCAGGTGCTTCAGCTACAGAAACGATTACATTCACGATTGATGCTGGATTCTCCGGTACAATTGTCAATGATGCAGAGATTAGCGAAGCAGATGATGATACAGATCCGAATAATGCAGCACCAGTAGATGTTGATAGTACGCCAGGTGATGATGCAACTCCACTTGACATAGCTGGAAATGATGATACTGCTGATACAGCAGGAGGAGATGATCAAGATCCTGAGCAAATAGAAGTAGTTGTGCTTCCTGTGTTTGATTTAGCTTTGACTAAAACAGTGAATGCAGCAACACCAGCTCCTTTTGCACCAGGCGATCTTGTCACTTTTGATTTGATGGTGATTAATCAAGGAAATGCAAATGCATTTAATATTAATATAGCAGACAATGTGCCTGCAGGTTTAATCCTTGCTGATGCCAATTGGACATTAGCTGGTACAACTGCTACTTTGGATTCACCGATTGCATTCTTGGCAGCACAGGCATCGACAGTAACGACAATAACATTTCAAGTAGATCCAGCTTTTACTGGTACGTCTATAACAAATGATGCAGAAATAAGTGAAGCAGATGATGATACAGATCCAAATAACGCACCACCAATGGATGTCGATAGTACGCCAGGTGATGATGCAACTCCGGATGATCTAGCAAATAATGATGACACGGCTGATACAATGGGCGGTGATGATCAGGATCCAGAAATGATTACTGTGATACCTGATGATACTATGTTTGATTTAGCCTTAGTCAAAACAGTCAATGCTGCAACTCCAGGACCATATGCGCCAGGAGACAATGTGACTTTTGATTTAACGGTAATTAACCAAGGATCTGTAAATGCCTTTAATATTGGTCTTACAGATGATGTTCCTGCTGGTTTAATCTTAGCAGATGCAAATTGGACTTTAGCTGGAACTACAGCAACGTTAAACTCTCCAATTGCTTTCTTAGCAGCTGGAGCAACGACGACAGTGACTGTAACATTCCAGATAGATCCAGCTTTTGCAGGCGGTGATCTTATCAATGATTCAGAGATTAGTGAAGCAGATGATGATACAGATCCGAATAACGCACCACCTGTTGATGTAGATAGTACACCAGGTGATGATGCGAATCCAGATGATTTAGCAAATGATAACGATCCAAACGCTCCTGGTGATGATCAGGATCCAGAAATGATTACAGTTGATCCGATAATGGATGTATTTGATTTAGCATTGGTTAAAACGGTTAATGCAACTACGGTTATGCCTCTTATGGCAGGAGACCTAGTTACTTTTGACTTAACTGTATTGAATCAAGGAACAGCAAATGCGTTCAATGTAAATATTGCAGATGATGTACCTGCTGGATTGACTTTAGCAGATGCGAATTGGACTTTAGCTGGAACTACAGCGACATTAAATTCTCCAATCGCATTCATAGCAGCTGGAGCAATGTCAACAGTAACGATCACTTTCCAAATTGATGCAGGCTTTGATGGCTCTATAACAAATGATGCAGAAATAAGTGAAGCAGATGATGATACAGATCCAAATAACGCACCACCAATGGATGTCGATAGTACGCCAGGTGATGATGCAACTCCGGATGATCTAGCAAATAATGATGACACGGCTGATACAATGGGCGGTGATGATCAGGATCCAGAAATGATTACTGTGATACCTGATGATACTATGTTTGATTTAGCCTTAGTCAAAACAGTCAATGCTGCAACTCCAGGACCATATGCGCCAGGAGACAATGTGACTTTTGATTTAACGGTAATTAACCAAGGATCTGTAAATGCCTTTAATATTGGTCTTACAGATGATGTTCCTGCTGGTTTAATCTTAGCAGATGCAAATTGGACTTTAGCTGGAACTACAGCAACGTTAAACTCTCCAATTGCTTTCTTAGCAGCTGGAGCAACGACGACAGTGACTGTAACATTCCAGATAGATCCAGCTTTTGCAGGCGGTGATCTTATCAATGATTCAGAGATTAGTGAAGCAGATGATGATACAGATCCGAATAACGCACCACCTGTTGATGTAGATAGTACACCAGGTGATGATGCGAATCCAGATGATTTAGCAAATGATAACGATCCAAACGCTCCTGGTGATGATCAGGATCCAGAAATGATTACAGTTGATCCGATAATGGATGTTTTTGATTTAGCATTAATCAAAACTGTTAACGCTGGTACTCCTGCACCATTTGTGCCGGGTGACCTAGTCACGTTTGATTTAACAGTGTTGAATCAAGGAACTGTAAACGCTTTCAATATTGGCCTTACTGATGATGTTCCTGCTGGTTTAATATTAGCTGATGCAAATTGGACTTTAGCTGGAACTACAGCAACACTGAATTCTCCAATCGCTTTCTTAGCAGCTGGAGCAACGACGACAGTTTCTGTAACGTTCCAGATTGATCCAGCTTTTGCTGGTACGTCAATCTTAAATGATGCAGAGATTAGTGCAGCAGATGATGATACAAATCCAGGTAACACACCACCTACGGATATCGATAGTACTCCAGGTGATGATGCGAATCCTGACGATTTAGCAAATGATAATGATCCAAATGCTCCTGGTGATGATCAGGATCCTGAAATAATATCTGTTGTTGTTAATCCGAATGTGTTTGATTTGGCTTTGACTAAAACATTGAATTCTTCAACTCCAGGTCCATTCGATCCAGGTGATCCAGTTACATTTGATGTAACTGTGATTAATCAAGGTGCATTAAATGCATTTAATATTGGACTTGCAGATTATTTCCCTGCTGAGTTAACATTAGCTGATGCTAATTGGACTGCAACTGGCGGAACCGCTAACTTGAACACTCCGATTGCTTTCTTAGCAGCTGGAACTTCAACGACAGTACAAATAACATTTATTATAGACAGCGCATTTACTGGAGGCAGAATCTTTAACGATGCAGAGATTAGTACTGCAGATGATGATTCAAATCCTGGTAACGGATTAGCAACTGATGTTGATAGTACACCTGGAGATAATGCTACTCCATTAGACCTAGCTAATGATAATGACATAGCTGATACGAATGGAGGAGATGATCAAGATGTTGAAGCAGTTTCAGTAATTGTTTGCGAAGAAATTGGTGGAGTTGTCTTTACTGATGTAAATGCAAATGGATGTCAAGACGGTCCCGCAGAAGCACCGGTACCTAACGTTACAGTTAATATATTTACTTGTAATGCAGATGGAACTCCTGGTCCTTTGTTAGCAACGACTACAACTGGTACTGATGGTTCTTACACATTTGGTCCTGACGAAATGGGAAGCGCAAATCAGTGCTTGAGTCCTAACTTAATGTATACTGTACAATTCGTACAACCTGCAGAGTTCTTATCCTTCAGTCCAGATGCTACCTCAGCTTGTGCTGATCCAGCAGATGCTGATGATGTAGATATGGCTACTGGCCTCGCACAATGTGTGAATCCTACTGGAGACGATGATGATGATATTGATGCTGGTCTTGTGCCTATGAACTTTGACTTAGCATTAATCAAAGTGGTTGATACTCCTGGTCCATTTGGCCCAGGTCAAGATGTTTCCTTTACGCTTACAATATTCAATCAAGGTAGCATTGATGGTTCTAATATTACTGTCTCTGACTATATACCTGCAGGAGCTAGCTTAAGCGCTAACGACACCAATGGTTGGACAGGTGGTCCAACTGGTACAGTTACAAATACGATTGCAAGTATTCCATCTGGAACTACTGCACAATTACAAATTGTACTTACCATTGATTCTGACTTTGTTGGTACATCACTTATCAACAATGCTGAAATAACAGCAGATAATGGTGATGACATTGACAGTACACCAGGAGACATGTCTTCTATGGATGATATGTCGGATGACAATGATCCAAATGAAACAGATGGAGGAGATGATGAAGATCCAGAATTAATACAAATACTGATACCAGAAATGTGCGACGAGTTAGTCTGTAATGGCGATCTACAAATAAGCTTAAATGTTGCTTGTATGTTAGAATTGACTCCAGACCAATTATTAGAAGCACCTCTACCTGGAATATATGATATTCGATTGTTCGATCATCATGATAATTTCCTAAGAGACTCTTTCTTATTAGCAGAAGATGCTGGTGAAACTATTAAGTACCAGATCAGTTGTGGAGGAAATTCCTGTTGGGGAGAGATAATCGTAGAAGCGAACATAGTCCCTCAGTTTAACTCACCATGTGAGCCTACTGAAGATGGTTCAATTCCTGAAGATTGTGTCCTTTGGTGTGGACCAGAAGATACTGTTCCGGCAGCATTGGTTACTCCAGAAGAAGTACAAGCAGCATTTGGAAACTGTGGTCCTGATTTAATCGGTGACATCAGAGTTCAGAGAACTGTAGAAGGTGATATCTGTAGCGATGATGGTGAAGTTGTGACACTTGTATACACAGGAAAAGTTCTTCTACATGGTCAAATCCAAACAGTTGACATCCTGACACAAGTATACACGACTCAGCAACTTGATGTTACTGATGATACTTTCTCTTTCCCGAGAAATGTTATCCTTGACTGTGATTACTTAGATGATATCGAAGTAGCAGAAGGTGAAGATGCAATTGACTATGCATTGGGTGAACCTGGTTCTATTTTAGCTGCAACTGGTAGTGGAAGTTTAGCTTATCCTAACTACATCAATGTACACGATACAGTGATTAACGTAGTAACGGTATTTGATACAAACCTAGTTGTTATTGATACCTTCCTTAGGGATACAATGGTACAAGAATTGATTAATGGTGAGCTCCTTTGGGTGTTGAAGACTATTGTCGACAAAGTATTCGAAGAGGAAATCACTTCAAGAATGGATACGATTGGATTAACAAATCCAGTAGTTCCAATTATAGACAGAGTATGTAATGTCTTATCTGGATATTCAGATATAGAGTTTGACGCTTGTGGTCAAGGTAGAAAGATCATCCGTACATGGAACTTGATCGACTGGTGTAACACTGATGTGACTATCACAGGAAGACAGACAATAGAAATAATAGATATAACTCCACCGGAAGTTGTACAGTTAGTGAATGGCGAATATGTCCCAGTAACTATGTTGAGTGATGTCACAACAAGCATCGAACCATGGTCATGTAGTGCTATATTCAGCTTACCAGAATTGCTGGTTAGAGATAACTGTGACGAATCACCAGTTATTGAGTTTAGCTCAACAGAAGGTATCGTTAACGATGGTGTGATTGTAGATCTTTGGTTAGACCAAGGTCCAATAGAAATTGTAGGTACAGTAAGTGATGATTGTGGCAATGAAACATCAGTAAGCTTCAATGTCATCGTAGTTGATGATGTACCACCAGTACCAGTGTGTGAGACTTCCCTACAAGTATCCCTAACAGGAAATGTAGATGGATTTGGCGTTGCGAAGATATTTGCAAAAGATCTTGATGAAGGTAGTCATGACAGTGGATGTGGTAAAATCACAATAACAGCAGTCAGACTAGAAGATTGGAGAGAACCAGTGAGAGATTGTGTCGGCAACATCCTTGGATTTGCTCCAACGACATGTGATCCATTAACTGCAGATGTAGACTTAGGCGCTCCAATATTTAAAGATGATTGTGAGTTGAACGGTGAGAACATCGGACAAATCTCTCAAAGAGGTGACTTCGTGAAGTTCTGCTGTGATGACTTTGGACAAATCGTCCAAGTGATTCTCTTCGTAGAAGATGAAGCTGGAAATGTCAACCAATGTATCGTAAGCATTGAAGTAGTTGATCAAACAGCACCAACATTAGTGTGTGAAGATGCAGTGATATCATGTGTTGATGGAGATATGTTAGCACCACCAGCGATGCTTGGCGCAACATGTGAGCGAGAGTCACCATTAGAAGTAGAATTGTTGAGCGAAAGCAGAGGCAATAATGTTTGTGCAGGTGGTCAAACAGTCAGAGAATGGTTCATTGATTTAGATAGAAGTGGAGACTTCTCACCTGGAGATCCTTTCTGCCAACAAATCGTAAGTGTTGATGCTTCTACAGCATTCGACCCAATGACGATTAAGTGGCCAAAAGCATACGATGGCAAACAAGTCGAAGGTATCAACAAAGAACTCGACGATGATAGAGAAGTGGTAGAAATACCAACAACGGTGACAATGGGAGATACGTTTAGTTGTGTTCCAGATGACACCAATGACCTACCAGTTTGGTGTGATACAGAATGTGGTTTAATTGGATACTCTATGGAGTCAGATACAATAAGAGCAAGTGATGCTTGCTTGAAGATCATCAGAAGATGGACGATTGTAGACTGGTGTTCATATGATGCAAATGGCACAGATGTCGATGATGAAAACGATACATCAAGAGACATATTCGAAGCTGTTGAAGATTGGGCTCAAGCTGAAATAGATGGTCCAAAGTGTCCTGAATGTGGTCCAGACATAGGCGATCCAGTATACTTCAGATACAAAGATGTAGACAGAGATGGCTATTATACATACGATCAAGTGATTGTTGCGAATGATGACACAGCACCAGAAATTGATGGTCCTGCGACATATGTTGTTAACACAACAGGTGGAGCACAGAGTAAAGATGATCCGACAGATTGCACAGGAAGTGATGATATCACAGCTAATGCAGTTGATTTGTGTGGTGGACAGATGACAGGCTCAGACTTATTACAATGGCAAATAACTGTCTCTAAAGACGGAGTAGTTGTGGCTAGTAAAACAGCAAGAGGTCCAGAGGCGACAATGAATTCACAAGTAGGTAGTCCTGGAGATGTGCACATTATTACATGGAGAGTCAAAGATGGTTGTGGTAACGAGACTAGTGCTCAGACGACAGTGACATTTGGTGATCAGCAAGCACCGACACCATTCTGTGTATCTGGATTAACAACGGCGTTTATGGCGAGTGATGGATCCGTAGCAGTATGGGGAGCAGAGTTTGACTTTGGCAGTTTTGATAACTGTACAGAGACAGATGACTTGAGATTCACATTAGTGAGAGCAGGAGAGACGCCAATCAGTCCAGGTGAAACTGGATTTGATGACCAGACAGGCATTGTTTTCCATTGCAGTGATTTCACAAGATTTGAAGAATTAGATGTCTATGTGTGGGATGAAGTTGGAAATGGAGATTTCTGTACGGTAGGAATCATACTTGCTGATAACGGTAATGTGTGTGATCCTGAGGGTGAACTTGAAGAAGGAGAGATGGGAGAAGGTTCAGGTTTCACAATCGCAGGGCAAGTCAGCACGTCTTATGGAGAGATGATTGATGGGGTAGAAGTGACAGCAGAAGCATCAGGATTAGCAGAATATCCATTGACGAGATTGACGGCAGACGATGGCACATATGCTTTTGAGAATAATCCAATGGATGAAAACTATAGATTGACAGCTGATAAAGATGATGAGTATGTGTTGGGCGTATCTACATTAGATATCGTGATGATACAAAGACACATATTAGACTTAGTTGCCTTTGAAGATCCATTTGCGATATTGGCTGCAGATGCATCTGGAGATGGTCGAGTGAGTGTCACTGATTTAGCAGAATTGAGAAGATTAGTTTTAGGTGTAATAGAAGATCTAGATAACATCAGTCCATGGGTATTTGTGGATGCAGATCAAAACTTCTTTGACACATCAAACCCTTGGCCTTTTACATCTGACATTGATGTGTTAATGTTAAGTGAGAATATGATGACAGAAGATTTCATCGGTGTTAAGATTGGTGATGTGAATGAAAGTTATCTAGGAGCAGAAAGCAGATCAAGTGGAGTGTTAACTCTAGAAGTAGCAAATGAGACTGTGATACCAGGCCAACAATTCGAAGTCGCTGTGACAGCACAGAATTTTGATCAGGTTGCAGGTTATCAGTTCACATTGGCACACGAAGGATTGACATACCAAGGTATCCAATCAGGAGCGCTTAAAGTAGATGATACCAATGTAGGTTTCCGAGACAATAGCTTAACAATGCTGTGGCATGAAAGTGTGAATACTGCAGTTGATGCAACAGAAACCTTGTTTACACTGAGCTTTGAAGCAACACAGACAGTAGCATTGGCACAGACAATGAAGTTGAATTCATCAATAACGAAAACAGAAGCGTATGTCGGTCCAAGTTTAGAGACTTATGGGATAGACTTAGTCTTTGGTGATGAAAGTGGAATAGTTACCCTACATCAGAATCAACCAAACCCATTTGAAGAAACAACTTCAATCGGATTTGATTTACCTAAAGCAACAAATGCTAGTATTTCGATATTTGATGTTGCTGGAAAAACCTTGATGAAAATTGATGGTAATTATTCAGCAGGTTATAATGTAATAACAATTAACGCACAAGATCTAGAAGCAACAGGTGTCTTGTATTACCAATTGCAGACAGGTTCAGAAACAGTGACAAAGAAAATGATAGTGGTTAGTAAATAATCACAAATAAGAATAATTGGTCTTTTCTCAGGTAGACCATGGTTAATCATTGGCGGTTCTAGCGGTAGAGCTGCCAATTTTTTTTGTCATTAATTGTAATTCTCTTAATCTCATTGTTAAGTCAAAATTAAGTACTATGAGAATTTTATTTACAAACAATCGGATAAACCATTGTTAAATAACTGAGTTTCAGATGAAGTTATCCTGAACGATCTCAGCTGGATCAAATATTAATTGTCACGGGTTCGCGCGTGGCGGTTTATTTGAGTGTGAGCGTAAATTTGGCGTGATTTTTCATAAAAGGTCCATGAAAATTTAATTTGCAAGCAGGCGAATAAAAATCTAAGATTCTTTGATTCATTTGTCAATTAATAACGACCTATCTTTTGGGTAATAAGAGAGTTTCATTTAGCTTGATCATGAATGACTCCAGAGGGGACTGAACGGTTCGCCTACTGGCGAATTAGATTGACTAAATGTCAATCTAAAGTGAAGTGTCTATTGACCTAGCATTGACCCCCCAGTTGACGGAAGTTGACCCCCTGAGAAGAATGGCATAATAAAGATAAAAAAAAGGAGCTTAAGAACGTTTTCGTAAGCTA
>Ga0209187_1001258_pt1 | contig 31273 bp, 27 predicted proteins | sample BantaG_FD_187430 | JGI IMG/M metagenome (GOLD analysis project Ga0209187, IMG submission 187430) | Marine algal microbial communities from Bantry Bay, Ireland - BantryBay_4 metaG (SPAdes) (version 2) | ecosystem: Host-associated > Algae > Red algae > Unclassified | place: Bantry Bay, Ireland...
TGGAAGAGGTAACAACGGATAGTAACGGTGATTATAGCTTTACAGTATTATCAGCCGCGAACTATTATTTAAAATTCAATTCTGTAAACGGTTACGAGTACACTATTGCCAAAGCAGCGGTAGGTACGATTTATGATTCTGATGTCAATGAATCAACAGGGGAAACAAGGCTCTATCAATTAGCCAATAACCAGAATCTGCAAGGAATCAATGCTGGATACCGACTGGAAAAAATAAGGACGGCTTCTATTAGTGGAAAGGCATGGCTAGATCAAAATGAAAATGGACTGCTAGGAGTGAGTGAAGCAGGTCTCGAAAATGTATCTGTGGAACTGTATGACACGAATGGTAACTTGCTGGAAGAGGTAACAACGGATAGTAACGGTGATTATAGCTTTACAGTATTATCAGCCGCGAACTATTATTTAAAATTCAATTCTGTAAACGGTTACGAGTACACTATTGCCAAAGCAGCGGTAGGTACAATTTATGATTCTGATGTAAATGAATCCACTGGAGAGACAAGAATTTACGCCTTATCAGATGATCAAGCGTTAGAAGGTATCAATGCTGGTTATCGTGTACCCAAAATAAGAACTGCCAGTATAGAAGGATTGGTATGGGAGGACAGTAATCAAAATGGCTTGCTGGGTGTAGCGGAAAGTGGGATAGCAGATGTGTCGATACAATTGTACGATAGCAATGACAATGTCATATCATCTTCTAATTCTGATACGGATGGAAAATACACATTCGCTAGTCTGGCTGCTGGAAGTTATTACTTGGAATTCGGGTCTGTTACAGGATATGTATACACAACTGCTAATGCTGCAGTAGGTTCTGTGTATGATTCAGATGTAGATGAATCCACAGGACAGACTAAGTTATATCAGTTAGAAGATGATCAAGTGCTAGCAGGCATCAATGCTGGTTATGCGACAGAGAACAATGAATTTGCAAGCATCACTGGAAGGACATGGAATGATGAGAATGAGAATGGCATACTGGATAATGGAGAGACTTCGATGCGTGGAGTAGAGGTGACATTGTTCGATGAAGCAGATGTGGAAATTGATTCTAGAACGACTAATGCTTCAGGGGTCTATTTGTTTGAAGACTTGACTGCGGGCAATTTTTATTTATTGTTTTCTGAAGTAACGGACTTCGTATATACGACTGCTAAGGCTGCGGTAGGAACTACTACAGATTCTGATGTGGACGAGGAGACAGGACTGACTAGAATTTATCCATTGACTAACGGCCAAACTCTAGTGGGTATAAATGCAGGCTATAAAGAATCACAGGTTCAGAACGAAACTTATGATCTCAGTGGTTTTGCCTGGGAAGATTTGAATGGGAATGGCATTAGAGAAATAGAAGAGGAAAGAACAGCCGATATTAGAGTCAAATTATTGGATGATGCTGGGGCTGTTGTACTGGAAATGATGACAGATAGTGACGGAACTTACTCATTCAGAGGTTTAGATACTGGCTCTTATCAAGTAGAATTTATGGTGCCACTGGATAGTGAGATCACTTTAAATAATCAAGGAACTGACACAGAGTTGGATTCAGACGTAAGGGCTGGAGCCGTTACAGAAATCATGGATCTAACTGCTGATGTAAGTGGCGTAAACCTTGGATATTATTACCCTGGTGTTCTGACTGGATGGGTATGGTTAGATTATAACAACAATGGCATTCAAGATACACTAGAGCCAGGGACTAATAATTATATCATCAATTTGTATGAAGGTAACGGCAATTTCTTAGAAAGAGCCTTTACAAACTTTAATGATATCGGGGAGCAAGGATATTATATTTTCAGAAATTTGACACCAGGTGATTATTACATTCAAGTTTTTTCACAGCAAGGTGTCAGTTATGCTCCTGCAAATGCCACTGATGATGAAATGGATAGTGACATCACAGGAAAGAATGGCCCAGGTACTTCAGATATAATCCAGCTGGAATCCAGATCATTCATTGACAAAATCGATATCGGATTAATCCTGGAACCAGCTACCATAGGAGACCGATTATGGTTGGATGTTAATGCTGATGGTGTTCAAGATGCTGGTGAGCTCGGATTGAATGGGATCACAGTAGGTTTATATAATATAAATGACGAGTTGGTTGCCGAGACAATCACAAGTGCTGATGGAGGAGAGGATGGGTTTTATTCATTTGAAGAAATGTATCCTACAGAATATTATGTGAAATTTGAGTTGACAGAAGAGTATGTGATATCACCATCTGATATCGGGGGAGATGATTCTGCCGATTCTGATATCAATAACTCCAATGGTTATGGAACAACCAGTATCTTCCTGTTGTCACCTGGAGAGACTGATTTTGATGTTGACGGAGGTGTATATGTGGAGCTATTCTTAGGTGATCGTGTATGGCATGATAGAAATCTAGATGGTATACAAGACGCAAATGAACCTGGTGTAAGAGATGTAAAAGTGGATTTATATAGAGTCACAAATGGTGTGGACTTATTCATAGCTTCTACCAGAACAGACGGCTTAGGGTTCTACACTTTCAATGACCTTATAAATAGTGATTATTATATCATAGCTACACCTGCATCAGATTTTGAGTTCACGGAATTCCAAGTGGGTTCAGATTCTGATAAGGATAGTGATGTAAGTAATACTGGTGTCAGTAACCTTTTCACCATCAGAAATAACGTTTCTAGAGATGACATAGATATAGGTCTTGTGCGACCTGCTAATCAGATAGCTGGACATATATGGGATGACTTGGACAAGGATGGTGTATTCAATACAGGAGAGCCGTTTCTAGAGGGCATCACTGTCTGGCTGATGAGTGATCAAGATCAATTACTCAGCGAGATGAAAACGGCGACAGGTGGACGCTATGTTTTTGATGATTTGGCAGATGGTAGTTATTATGTAATGGTTGTACCTCCGAGTGGATTTGATATTACAACAATGGACTCTGGTGGAGATGATATGCTTGATTCAGATTTCAATGCAAGTGGGGTAACAGCTTTTTATGATTTGGTTGGTGGCACAGTAGAGCGCCATGTTGACTTAGGACTGGTCACAGGCGGAGAACCATTGACGACAGTTTATCCGAATCCGGCGATGGGAGGATCAATCAATTTGAATACAAGAATCCATGAGCCGGGATCGATGACTAGAGTAACGATAATCGATGCCTCAGGATCTGTCGTTTCTACGGTAGAATTGCAGTCGGAATACATAGAAGGCTCATTGGAAGAGCAATTGGATATTATAGATCTCCCAGCTGGTCTTTACGCAATAAAGTTAACTGCTGGACGAAGCGCAGACTTCTTAAAATTCATCAAGATAGAATGATAAAGAAACTACACTATACGTATAATAAGAGAAAGGTTTTAATCTAAGAAAGTTGAGAGAGGGTCAGGACTTCGGTCCTGACTTTTTTTATGTCTTGCCCTCAGAATCAAATGAAATATTTTCTACGACTTCCAGCCCATACCCTATGAGTCCTACGCGTTTCCTTGGGTTATTTGTGAGAAGTCTGAGCTTTGAGACACCTAACTCATTGAGAATCTGTGCACCGATGCCCAAATCTCTCTGATCTGTACTCTGAGTTCTCGTCGGAAATAATTTTTGATCATTACCAGTTTCCTGCATCTTCTTAATCGCATTGAGAGAGGCGAGTACTGGGTCATCATCATCCTTCTGTCTGAGATAGATCAAAACGCCTTTGCCTTCTTGTTCTATTTTTTGCAAGGTCCTATGTAACTGCACTCCGTAGCCGTGAAGCAATGCGCCGAGTATATCCATGGTGTTTGTTGAGGAATGCACTCTGGTGAGGATGGGTTCGTTTTCCGCCCAGGTCCCTTTCTTTATTGCCAGATGTGTTATGCCACTACTGGTTTCATTGAAAGCAATTATCTCAAAATCACCATATTGAGTATCTATATTGACTCGAGTCATCTCCTTGATCAGTCTCTCGTTTTTCATACGGTAAGCAACCAGATCCTTGATGGAAATTATTTTCAGCTCGTGTTCTTTTGCAATATCCATCAATTGTGGGAGCCGCGCCATCGTACCATCAGCATTCAGTATTTCCACTAAGGTGCCAGCTGGATAGAAGCCAGCCATTCTGGCAAGATCCACAGCTGCTTCAGTATGGCCAGTTCTTCTCAGAACACCTCCATCCTCTGCTATAAGTGGGAAGATATGACCTGGTCTGGCAAAATCAGTGGACTTGGTTTCAGAATTGACCATAGCCATGATGCCAGTGGACCTATCATAAGCCGATATTCCTGTAGAGCAGCCTTGCCCTATCAGGTCAATGGATACGGTAAAGGCGGTTTCATGCAAAGCCGTATTGCTGCTGACCATTTTATTGAGGTCTAGCTCCGCTGCTCTTTCTTGTGTTACAGGTGTGCATATGAGGCCTCTTCCGTAAGTGGCCATGAAATTGATGATTTCAGGTGTCACTTTTTCTGCTGCACATATAAAATCCCCTTCATTCTCTCTGTCCTCATCATCCACAACAATGATCACCTTACCGGTTCTGATGTCTAGCAGTGCTTCCTCTATAGTGTTGAGCTGAAATTCCTTCATATCCTTGTTTTTCATATGTTCGGATGTCAAATTAGTCTGTTTTAAGGAGCTCAATTCAGGTTTCATACTGTTAAGGTTTTGATATTCTATGAACACTAGGCAGGTCCTTAAGGTTTTGCCGACCATAAGAATATATATTTGCTGCCAATTAGTTATTTAAAAACGTACCTATTATGAAAGATTTCAAGGTTTTAATGGCTTTTGGTGCTCTACTTATGCTCAGTCTAGCTTTCCTGCCTGGCTGTGGGGAAGATGAAGATGGCACTGGAGGTGGAACCACTACAGTTGCTGGTTGTACTGATTCAGAAGCCAATAATTATGACGCAGCAGCCAACAGTGACGATGGAAGCTGTTCTTATGACAGAGACCCATTCCTAGGGGAATACCTGGGTGCTTTTACTTGTGATGACCCTATATTGGCTCCTACTTTGAATAGTGACAGCCTCAATTTTGAAGTGAAAGTGCCAGTGGACGATCAAGACAAGAGTAAGGTATTCTTCACTTTGTTTATCGATGGTTTTCCCGTAGATCTGGAAAGTACAGTAATGGGTAACATCTTAACTATGAGTGATACAGTCCGCGACTTTGTGATACCTGATGTTGATCTACCTGGTATGGGGCCGACTACGGTAACCGCAGATGTCATAGGAAATGGGTCCGCTATGGTTGTGGGAGATGAGGTTAATGGTAGTATTGACTTAGAAATGAACATATCGGATCCATCTTTTCCAGGCGTTCCGTTGGATTTTGCAGATAACTGTATACTCTTCGGAAAAAGAAAATAGCTTTAATAGATCTAACGAGTTTTTGCCGAAAGCCTTATATTTGCGCTCGCTTCCTAAAGCAGGTCCGTTAGCTCAACTGGATAGAGCAGCTGCCTTCTAAGCAGCAGGTTCCAGGTTCGAGTCCTGGACGGATCACCAAAAGCCAAGTACAGTATAGCTGTATTTGGCTTTATATAACTGATAGAGAAGAGCTTACAGATTGAACTTTCCGTTAATATGTCTGCTCTTGATTTAGTATAGCTGCTAATTGATGTTACTATTTGTGAGACCGTTCACAAAAAGTAGCTTATGGACAACAAGTTTATCTCTTTCGCTTTCACATTCAATAGGAAGCGCAAACTCAATGCAAAAGGCGAGGGTCTAATTGAATTGAGAGCATACAAGCACAAAAGAACATTAAAGAGCACCCGGATCTGGGTTATACCTGAGCATAGGGATAACAAGAATAAACGTATCAAGTCTGATCATCCTCTGGCCAGCCAGCTCAACACCAGGTTAACCAAGATGAAATTAGCCCAGGAACAAAAGCAAGTCGATTTTATACAACGTACTGGGAGCTGCTCATTAGAAGATCTAAAGCTGGACATTACCAAGGGTAACATGACCTTCTCTGAGTTCTTTGTGCAGTACATAGAAGAGAGAAACTTAGCTAAGGGTACAGTTAAGAATTATAAGTCCGCTTATAATCACCTGCATAGGTTTAGGAAGAAGATCTATTTTAAGGATTTGACACCTGCCTTCATAGATCGATTCAACAACTATCTTCAGGGACTAAATAATCAAAGTCAGCCTAATATTCATAAGAATAACAAGTTGATCAAGGCGGTTATAAATGCTGCTGTCAGAAGAAATATGATAGAAGTTAGCCCCTATGTCAAAGCTGCTAGAATAAAAAAGGGAAATCATAGACCTAGGGTATGGTTGAACCAAGACGAGGTTGAAAGATTGAAACTGCTGAAATTCAATGCCAGCGAATTATTTTTGGAGATAGAGAGAGACTCTTTTGTATTTGGTTGTATGACAGGATTGAGATCACAGACAAACTTTGATTTGTGCTTTAATACATTTATTAGGGATGATGGCCGGTACTATATGAAATATGTCTCTAATAAAACTGAGAAAGGGTTGACACTTGCTATGAAAGATCTAGTCAGGTATGATGGTCAAGAGTACTCTGAGCCAGAGAAGATCATTAGAAAATATGAAGATTTTGCTAAGCAAAGATTTGGGCGGAGCTGGGTGACTAAGCCGGTGTTTGGAAACCTATGTAACCAAGTAAGTAATAGAAGGTTGAAAACTCTTGCTAGACGAGCTGGCATACAAAAGAATCTGACTACCCACGTAGCTAGACACTCGTGTGCATCCTATCTAATTACTAAAAAAGTACCTTTACATATTGTTCAAATGATCTTGCAGCATTCAGATCTAAAAACTACAATGCAGTATGTTCATATGGAAGACAAGAATATTGAGGATGCGCTTAAACAGGTAAAATGGTAAAAAGAAATGTAAGTGTTAAGCTGAAGAGAGTCAAGAACACTTTGTACTGCTATATAAATTATAAAGGTTTATCGACTAGATTCAGATATCACAAACAAAATAAATTCAATTCAAATGATGAAATAAACAAAATTATCCTAGTAGTAAATTATGTCGAAGATATAAAGGAAGTTGAATCGCTAATCCAATTAAGACAACCAATTAAAGAGCTTACCGGCTATGTATCAAATTACCTGGTTTCTTCAGTTATATATAAACTCGGCTTTAAAATGAATTTCCATCAATTCAAGTATTTATTAGTTACAAGTGGAAATCCAGAAGATAGATTTCTATTGAGTAGTGTATCCGGATTCAAGTCATCAGATTATCAAAGTATAAGTAAGTTAGATAATCCTGAATATTTGGAATACCTGGAAAAACAGGTTGATCAACTCAGTGCCAGAGATGATGGTTGGTTTGACGAAGGGCTAAAGAATTTCAACAAGGGTCTTGATCGTTCCATTGGTTTTCTAACTGGAAGAGTGAAAACTGTTGAGTCAAAAAAATTAAGTATCCCACCCCATTTGTTGGGGCTTCTTGATGAAGAGGATAAGGTGCAGTTTTGTTCAGAAGTTTTATTGTATGAGTTTGAGAGAACTAATAATGTTCAAATTATCGACTGGAAATTAGATGATACAATAAACCAGATGTTTAGTGATTTTTGCTCTACTAATAGAAATTATAGAGGACTACCAATAAGCATAAGTATGGAGGATGTTGATAGTGATCAAATTATTAAAAGCATATCACAGTGTATAACTCGGATACCAAATATGCAAGCCCGAAAATAAAACAGACAAACAAAATTATAAAAAAAAGTAGGATTTGTTTGTGAGGTATGCCTTATTAGGCTATATTTGATTTATGGATGACTCAAATAGTACATCAGTAGCGCAAGAGATTCTCTCAAAACTTAACCACGTGGAAAGCCTATTAATTGATGGGGTGGGTAAGAAAGACTATCTAACCGATGAGGATCTTAATAAAAATTATAACATCTCACGCAACGTCCGTCAGCGCCTAGTTGTTGAAGGAAAGCTCACTAAGTTCAAAGTCTCTGGTGACAAAGGACCAAGTCTCTATTTAAGATCTGAGGTAGAGGAATTGATATCAAATTCAAAGTTCCAACCTAAGGTTAAGTCTGAGGACTAGACAAAGTGCAGAAAGAATTTAATTTTTTTAATCTAGGCATAAGTGCCTAACTAAAATTGGTATATGGTAAATACAGATAAGACACTTATTGAAACAATCCTTGATTATGAGCGACAGCAGAGATTAGATTTCAGTAATAGTGAAGCAGCCAATAATGTTGTTGAGGATGTGATCGTACTTGAAAGACTTTCCGTATTGTTGGAATTCAAAGAAGAGATTAGAACATTGAATTCTAATATGAATATTTTCCTTATTGATACAATCATCCAATCTAAGTATAGTCCTGGAATTGAAGAAGATCATGATGTTTTTCTGACTGCAAGTGATATTCTGAATTCTGTTAATGGGAATGGCAATTTCAAAATTAGCGATATCCAAGCTGCTCTTGCTAAGCTTGGATTTGATCGAGTTCGCCCAATGTATGAGAAGTATTTCGGTTACTACATTAAGAATGTAAAACAGAACCATAATGCGAAAAGAAAGGATTTTAAGGCACTTGCTGAGTATCTAATTTCGACTTACTTTAAACCAGTTGAAGATCATTATCATAATGAAAATATGAATATAGATGAGCTTTCGGCAAAATTTGAAATTGCAACAATAATTGATGAATTAGATTCTCTCTTATAATATAAAGATGCATTTATTGAGAATGGATGTGATTTTAATGGGGGCGACGTGGGTGTTGCCCCTTTTTTTTATCATTATTAAATAGTATAAAAAATGCTTGAAAATTTTAATGAAGATTTTGATACAATGTCACTAGAAGACCTAACATCTTGGCTTGAATACTATGAAGATAGAAAAGACTATTTTTTAAAGTGGGCTGCTATGGGTCATCAGTTCGGAGATCAGATGAGATTGGAAGAAAGATTGGTTTCCATCGAGGGAATGTATAAATCCGAAGAATGCCAACGAATAATATCAGAGATAGTCGGAGCTCTTGAAAGGAGGTTTAATTTTCTATATCAAAATGAAGAAGATATTTTTTTAATGGAAGAATTAAAGTCACTTACCAAATCTGATTTGTTTTCATGGCGTAGGTTTTTCAAGTACCTAGCGAAATATAATAAAGATGACAAAGTTAACCATCTTAAGCGAAGAGGCATGGCAATTGATGTAGTCCTTGCGGGGGAGCATTGGGAGAATCAGATATCCGAATAAACAAACGGGCTAGACAAAATTGAGAGGTTGTCCAGCCCGTTTTTATTTTATAAACTAAGTCAAATATATTACATTTTGAGTACTGAAATAAGGGGTGATTACCCGGTAACATTTTTTAAGAATGTTAAATCTACTAAGCCAGTCAAAGTAGGGACGCTATCAAGTTTTTTTGAGACGATCACCAGTGACCCATATAGAGAAGAGATCAGAATAGCGAGAGCTGAGGATTTAAGGACCTACAATGCCCTTAAATCTAAACTGCCGGGGATATGTCTAGGAGAATTTTCTAAGCGAGCAAGTACGGCATGTCAGTCTTATAGTCCCTGTATTGGCTTTGATATCGATAAGATTAAATCTGAGGCAGATACATTGCTTGTACTAGCAATGGCAAAAGAGTTGCCCTATGTCTATGCTGCTTTCCCCTCAGTATCAGGTGTGGGCTTGAGAATCTTTGTCTGGACAAATGCCACTATAGAAAGTCATAAAGAGTATTACAATCACATTGTTGAGCTTCTAGAATCTGATTTGGCCACTTCTAAATTTGGTGCTATTGTTGACCCGGCAACAAAAGATATATCAAGGCTATGGTATTATGCACCAATTAAGGAAGGTGAATTTTATAAGAATGAAAGTTCAAAGGTTATTTCGATGCCATCTATAAGCGATGATGGTAAGGGACCGGAGGTAAAAAGGAAGAAGCCGAAGACACTTGTAAATGATATTGAAGTATCCAATATCCAAAAAATCAACTTATGCCATGAGATAATCAAAGCAAGAAAATTGAAAGGCAGGAATGATACTGTTATGCAGCTTTCCAGGCTAGCATCTGAATATGGGATAAGTAAAGACACAATTCTAAGTGTGGCTATGACTTATGAAGATAGAACCTCTGATGATCCTTTTAATGAGAAGGAAATAAAAGCCATTGTAGCCAAAAATATTGAAATTGAATCTAGGAATGCTGCTCAGCTATTATCCTATGCTAACAAAACCCTGAGCAGTAAGAGAGTTAATCAGATTCTTGGTAAAAAAACTATTATAAGAAAAACTGTTAAGCAAAAGAAACAACTACCAGTAGAGGGGAATACTAAGTTTGCAAGATTAGTCGATTTTCTCCAAGAGAATTTTCAGATAAGAAGAAACTTAATCTCCAAAGATCTTGAGATTAGACAAATTGGTAAATCAGATTACACTGAGTTCAATGTAGAAGACATTGAGTGTATTCTATATGAGAATGGATTTACTCAATTCTTTACAATGCTTAAGTCCATTGTCGGATCAACAAAGTATGTTGAGCAATTTAATCCGCTGCAGGAGTATCTTAATGAATTGCCAGAATGGAATAATGATAAGCCTGATTACATTTTTAAGCTGGCCAATTACGTGGAAACTGATGATCAGCATTGGTTTAGAAGACAGTTCAAAAAGATGCTAGTCAGAAATTTGGCTTGTAGCTTAGGCTATATTCCTTATAATAAGCAAGTCTTTTGTCTAGTCGGCAGAAATCAGAATGTAGGAAAAACTTCTTTTATCAGATACCTGTGTCCAGGTCCATTGAAAAAGTACTGGCAAGAGGATCTGAATTTAAAGGATAAGGATAGTTTGAGCGCATTAGCAACTAATTTATTCATCTTACTCGATGAAGTGCAGCAGTTTGGACATCATGACCTTAATACCATCAAAGGAAGAATTTCTCTTGCAGATGTCAAGATGAGATTACCTTTTGCTAAATCTGCTCAGAGAATGGATAGAATAGTAAACTTCTTTGCAACCACAAATCATGAGGAATTACTTGTAGATGATCAAAATGTGAGGTGGTTAGTTTTCAAAGCATTGAGAATAAATCATGATGATGGTCGTGATAAAGGCTACTCTAAAAATGTCGATATAGATCTAGTATGGGCTCAAGCATATTTTTTATTACAAGATGGATTTGATTATAAATTATCAAAAGAAGATATTGAAATATCTGAGTCTAGAAATAGAGAACATTTTTCTAAAATTACTCATGAACATGAACTGATTCAGTCATTCTATCAACCTGGGACTAAAGAGGATCATGATAGGTTTATGACTGCAACATCAATATTGACAAAACTCGATAAGCATCATGGAAATTCGATAAAACTCTATTCTAATAAATTGGGATCAGCTCTAACAAAATTGGGATATGAAAAAGCTCAGAAAAGGGTGGGAGGTAGCTCACCTGTATGGGGCTACTATGTGAAGGAGATAGAGCAAGATCAAGATACAATGAGCCACCTTTAGTATTCATTTCTTTCACAGCGAGATCAAGACCCCTACACCAGTGCAGGGGTCTTTTTTTTGTATAGCGGTAAATGCGTCAATTGTTTTAATTAGAATGGAGTATCTATATAATTAGATACATTTCACTAAAAGTATAATTTACCTACTACACCTACTACATAGGTTCTATTATATTGATTATGAAAGACTTAAAGTGTAGTAGGTAGAATAAAGTCTACCTACTACATACTTACTACTTACTACATTAACATACTACACATTTTACTTACCTACTACGGCTAACTTATTGAATATGAGACTGTAAAGGGGGTTTGTAGTATGTAGTAGGTAGATTCTAGCTTTTTTGAAAAAGTGTAAACGAAAGTAAATATTCGACCCTATATCTACACCTCTATCCGTGTTAGGATAATACACGGCTAACAGTGAAAAGTAAGGCTAGCTAAGAAAGTATAGACTTTCTTAGCTCCTTATAGATTGTCACTTGTATTTATCAGTAAAAGAGTAGAATTTATACGTAAATGGAGAAGGAATTAAAAAATTGTAGCTTTTGTAACGAGTATTTTGAGCCTAAGAGATCTGATGCAGTTTACTGTTCTAATAGTTGTAAATCATCAGCTTATCAAGCCAGACAGCAATTAAAGGTCGCAGATAATACTCCAGCGGCAAGCGTTACTGGTGTGCCTCGAAAGCAACCTGCTCGGGCACGTCATTCAATCTCTGAGAATCAACTTAATACATTACTAATAGGAAGTAAATCTAATAGAACAGTCCTCGAGGGATTGCTTTCTGAAAAGGATAGTTCAGGAGACCTGAAAGCATCCAAGGCAATGATGGAAGTGAAGATGATGTTTTTGGAGAGAGATCTGGATCAGTCACAGAAAGAGAATGCATCATTGAAAGAACGCTTAGCCAAATTGGAGGATCAACTAGAAAAGAAAGGAGAATCCAAAATGGACAAATTGTTCAATAGTGTTACAGATGATCCTCAAGGGTTTATGCAGACTTGCATACATGGTTATCATGCAATTAAAACTGGTCAGATCCCTGCAGGTAACCTAGCACCATCAGGAGAACCTAGTTTGATGAGTGAACTTACAGATATAGCAAGTATGTTCCCAGGAGCTGATATAGGACAACTCATTCAAATGGTCAAAGCATATGCTGTAGCCAATCAAGAAGAAATTTCAAATACGTTAAACCAAAATAATTCAGAATCTTAAAATTAAAATCCAATGAATAGATTATTCCTACCAATCATAGCGGCCTTAGGTATAGGCGCTATTTTCTTTAATTCTTCAACTGATGAAGATGATAATGATGTCATCACAGAGGGATCAGAGAATGAAATTGATACTGCAGCTGAGGACGAAGATTTTGACCTCGATGACCTATTGGATTTTGAAGAGACTGAGGACGAGGAAGATTCTGATGAGATCGAAGATGAGATTGAGGCGTCCCAGGTTTCTGATGATGAGGAGGATCAGTTTGATCCAGAGGACATGGAAAGAGACGAAGACCTAGAGGCTGAATTAGACCGACTAGAAGAGAACACGGGTCTAGAAAGCCATGAGTGCCTTTCTTTAATCAATAATAGACTAGAAGTAGATCCTGATTTTATCATTGAAGAAGTTGTAGCCTAATGGATGATACATTCAAAAATATACTTGCCTTAGTTGGTATCACTGGACTATCATATTACGCTTATAGATTTATCAAGGTGACAAAGAATCAAACCCGAGATCTTGAGATGGTGCCAGAAACTCATGAGGGCGAGCTGGATCAGGCATCACTTCCCGCAGTGCAAATGCTAAGTGGTGAAGTCCGTGTAGTAGAGCCACCCCAACCAAGGGAAAGAAATATTCAGAAGATATATCGTGATCTAGGCTGTAGCCCTGATGGCTGCATAGAGCCAGGCACAATCCAGGTTCCGCCACCATTTAAGAAATTGGCTCAAATTACAGGACAGAATAATCTAGGAATCATCTATAATTAAAGTGCTATGTTAAAATTAAGTAAACTATCCACAAGGTCATCAGCTAGTAGCGGTGGAAAAATGGCAAGAGATCCTAATCACTTTTTTGTATTCATAACAGGTGAGTACTTAAGTAAGGGCTTTGTCAGTATTCCAGATTTAATTGATTTTCCAAAACTTAAAGCATCTCCAAATGAATTCTGCAAGTTGCTGGATTTCTTTATAATGCTGCATTTCTATCAAGGTGAAACTAATAGAGACAAAGTTTTTGAAACAGGGTATCTTCCATCATTGTGTAATGATTTTGGATCGCCATATAATTTTGTAGATCAAGACGGTTTGAATTCATTGAATAATAGACTACAGAGATTTATTCAGGATAATTACGGTGCACCAGATCAGTTTCCAAAGCTCCTAGTCGGCAGATGTATCGCAAATGGCAGTTATAAGTCTCTAGCCACTCTTGAAGGTTCTCGATTCACATTGAGTAATTTAAAGAAGGTGTTTATAGATAATGCTAGAGATATGTATTACAGAGGTTCAGCATCTCCATATAACAGCATAGCTAAGATTGTTAATCCATTCCCTTGTAATCTTTAGAAACTTTAATATGAACAGATTAGTTTTCATTCCAAATGATTGGAAATCGAATGGTGCTTATTTAAAATCTGATAAGACTCTTTCAATAAATGATTATTGTAGATATTCTGCACTGGTCAAAGCTTTGCACTACGCAGAGTATAACCAATTCTATTTAGCTCAAGAAAGAGGCACCGTGACTGCTCACAATTATGATAATAACAGGACAGTTACTAGCATTGAAGTTTTAGATGAGAATAATAACGTTGTAGATGGCATCTATGATAATTTAATTACTGCCCAAACGATTAATTTTTTTCTAAATAAGCATAAAGCCATACTATTTACAAGTGACTCCCCGCGGGGTCAAATTCCAAGGTGTAATTCACAAGGATTACTTTCATCAATTTTCAACATTTAGTATGCCAACCAAAGAATCTATTATCAAGCAGTATAGGGTAGCCAGGATGACTGGTGATCTTTCAGCCCGTCCAATGAAATTAGAACTTGTAAAAATACTTCCTCATACCAGAGTAAAAGATAGATTCATCTTCAGATCAAAAGTCAATGGTAAACTGGAGACACATAGACTCAAAAAGTATGAATTTCAGCCAATGCTGACAGAGATCCAGAGAGAAGAGATTGAGGCGCAATCTAAACGCAATATGAAAGCCTGGGGAGATATTGCCAACTTTATTGCTGAGGTGATCTCTAAGCGCCCTATACTGGGGTCTGGAATGGCTTTGGAGGTTAGAGGGATCAATTGTAACGATCAGATGTCTAAGTAATCAAAGACGGTGTCATTATTGAGAGCCTACCTTAAGAAAATTATTAAGCCTCCTCTTCAACCAACTTGAATTCCTTTTCTTTCAAAACAAGTTTCTTTATTATAACTGAATATTCCATTTTCTTCAATTCAATTGTTAGTTTTTCTTGATCTAATTTGCTCGTTTTTGACCCAAAAAAGACCTCTATAATATTCTTTGAATCAATTTTGTACACTCCTTTTTTTTCTAATGATACTAATCTTACTTCCTTCTCATACTTCCAGTCAATCGATTTTGTTAGTAACCAATTAGAATAGAAATCATCTGGATTTGCAAAAAAGTTGACGGATTTGTCAAACTTTTTCTTGTAAACTACCTTGGCCTGGAATAGATTCAATGGTGGAGCTATATTGAAATTGAATCCAATGCACACACCTTTGTGTTTGTTGGCATAGTGTGACCACATTAAAAGATTCTTATTGAGAGTACTAAAGCAAGATATTCCTATTCTTGATTTTGCGAAATTTAGAGTATCAATGAACGGTTGTCTGACATCTAATTCTCCTGAATTAATCTTCTTTTTTAATGATTCTTTTATCCTAGGTGACAAATGTGAAAAACTTGGATGATCTAAAATCTCTATGCTATATTCTCTTTCTATTTTTTTGGAATCAATTAAACCATGATAGCAATCGTATGGGTCATTGAACTTTGATGGATTTTGAAGAAATATTGTTGAATTGTTTATGGTAAGTAGTGCATCGTCTACGCTCATGTATTTATAGACTGTGCCATTGAATCTGTGATCTCTTGCAAATTTTAAAGATACTGATTTGGTGTATTTTCTTGCCAAAGCTTTTGCATATTATATAGACAAACTTTTCCTAATTTCAGAATTGGCTTATTGTATTACCTCTTTAAGCTTGATATCCTCAACAAATTGTGTCTGAAGCCTAGGATGCCCTATTTTCCTTCATCAATTACGGCCAATTATGCACCTCTTATTGTTACCTTTGAATAAGAATTTTAACGCTGTCAGCTAATTTATTTAGCAAAAGGACGACTTTTCTCACAGTTTGATTAAATCCTAATTAATTGATATTCAGCTTGTTAAGTATGTTAAGTAAAATATAATTTGATTGCTTAGGGAACAATATCGATAATAATAAGCTTATAAGTTTAGTTTTGTGAATGTAAAGGGGATAAAAAGTATAAAAGCTGAGAAACTATATTCTATTGAATATGAAGGTTTTGACGCCAATGAATTGGTTAGGCTTTTTCAAAATTGGAAAGATCCCAACTTCTTGAATGACTTTTTTACAACTTTCACTGAGGATTTATATTCAGGGTTTTATCCTACAGATCGAATAGAGAATGCGATATCTGACACAATTTTAGAAGCTAAAGCTCTGTCAAAAGCGATCAGAGACAATATTGATAATCTTTCTGGAGTTTTTTTTCCGTTATCACCTGCTGATAACGAGTCTTTTCCTCACCCTAGATGCAAAGCTAAAGGGCATAGAAGTAAAAGCTGGCTAAGGATTTATGGCATAAATTTGGGAGATAATTGTTATGTAGTAACTGGAGGAGCTATCAAATTGACAAAGGCTATGGGCTCTAGACGTCACACGAAGTTAGAATTGGATAAATTAGAGAAGGCAAAACAATGGCTTCTAGAAGCAGAAATAATTGATAATATCGATTTAGAAAATTTTGAATTAGGTTTATGAAAAAGGGAAAATTGAATGGCATTTCATCTACTTCAAATTGGCTTGATAGCCAGTCAAAGGAGGATAAAAAAGAATACTACCTTCATGACAGTAGGCAAATTTCTATAGAAATGTTATCCGTTATAAGAAGTTCGGGTAAAAGTCAAAAATTCTTTGCTAACAAGATGGGAATCCATGAACAAAGTCTAGGCAAAATTTTAAAGGGCAATCAAAATCTTACCTTGTCTACAATTAAGAAAATTGAGGTGGCGTTTGGTATTACAATAATAAGAGACTTTGAGCAAGAAAGATTACGAAGATTGTCTTGTAGCTCTTCAGGTTTTGAACTTAGTTTTGCTGCATATGTTGAACCTAATCATTTGACGCAAGCTGAATTACATCCTAATAGGAATGATCTTTTAAACCACCCCCATCATTCAATTACGTGGGTCTTTAATAGTCCACAGAAATTTGATCATTATTGTTTGCCATTAGCAAGCATCATACCTAAAGGACAATGATTTCTTTTTATCTATCTAACATTGAGTTACTAAGAAAGGATGTGTCAAAAGGTCAAATTGAGATCAATACAGAAACTGTAATGACAATAAAACTTGACTTAGGTTTTGAGTTTGAATATAATGTAAAAGACGGTAGAGTATCCATCAAATTTCATTGTGCTTATCTCCTAGGTGAAGACGAATCAATGCCAGTACATTACGATGTACTATTTGACTATATTGTAAATAGTTTAAGTGAAGTCCTCGAGTCAAAAGAGAAGACAAAAGAATTACATCTGACTCTAATTGGGATAACTTACTCTACTCTTAGAGGAATCATTTATATGGATACAAGAGGGCTTAAGATCAATAAGCTATTCCTTCCTCCTTTAAGCCCCCAGGAACTTTATACTCGTTATTTGGAGTTTGTCAATTCTGGCAAAGAACTGCATTCAGATTAGTTAGCAAGTTGTTGATGAGGAGCCTGTACAATTTATGCTCCTATTTTTAATGTTACTCTTTAAGTGACAGTTTGTCGTAAATCCCTGATATTCAATAGATTAAGTGTTGTATATTTGATACTGGACGGATCACAAATATAAAGCATAACATACAGATAATCAGTGTGTTATGCTTTTTTATTTCATATAGGTACAACATATGGTACAACATTTCAAATCAGTGATGGCTATAGTTTCAGTGCAGTATCAAATGCTTTGGTCAAGTTAAGGGTAGGACTATTACCTGTATCGAAAAAACGATTTAAATCAACTACCCAATTTGTCCTAACAGGTAAATGAGGTTGCCTAATAAATTCGAATGCCTTCATAAAGCCATTTGTTCCATTAACAGAATTGAAATTATCATTAAAATCATATTCCTGACGTACTAAACTATGACCAAATCTATATGCCGCAACTGAGAATTCAACAGGCATAACAAAAGGTCTCCGTCTGAAAAACCTCTGTCTATTTATTGATTTATCTACTTCAGTGGATAATGCTATCCGCTTTAGGAAATCATGCAGTACTATCCACTGATAATGGTCCACAACAATTTGTCTTGATCTATCAAATAACTCTTGATCTGGAACTGATCCCTTTAAACTGTCGACAACTTTGTTGTGAAACTTAAGAAAGCTATGATGGATCTGTGATACAAATAGGTTCTCATTGTTACGTGGATCACCAATTATTGCGGTGTTGTTTGAAGTACGTGGTACATCAAAATCTGATCTTACTATGTGATTACCATTACTATTTCTGGGTCCCCCTGGGCCATTGCTAGGAGATAGATTTGAACCAATCAACAACTTAATACCGTCTTCTTGAGGATCTCCAGAATTATTCACGTACAAGAATGGATCTACACTAGGCCCATTACCATACACAGAATCTAGATCCAATAGTGGTGTCCTGAAATTATTGAGCTCCTCCACTTCTCTGGCTGAATGATCTTTATTTATATCAGAGAATGGGTCTAAAGTTATATCATGATCTATGAATTGTCCAAGGTAAGTGTATCCTGCTGGGATAGATGTATCCGCAGTATTGGGTTTAGATCCCATTTGTGTCCCTAAGTCTTCTAACCTTGATCTATTGGCAGGTGTATAACTGATGGTCTTTCCTCTCCTTCGAGCTATAAATGGGAACATGAAACCAAAAGTATCCGTACAGTGCGCTAAATAAGATTTTGAAAACCATTTTTTAGAAAGGTGATAACCGTGTCCAAATTTTTTCATTGTTAATGTATTTTATACTATGAAAACAAGTTTATTCTTAATATGGCATTCTTCTACATTCATTCTATGTTAGTATTTTCCAATGTATTTGTAAGGAAGAAAATCGTAGAACGCCAGTTTGTCTTTCTAGTGAGTCTATAAATAAGAAGAAAAAATTAGTCTCTATGAAACATATGAACTAGATTGAGTATAAATACGTATAACTTAAGAGAAAGTACTGAACCAGTGAAGTGAGCCGAAAAACCTATAATCGTTAGAGTGAAGTCATTATGAGGCAACTGAGTCTCTTGGCCACAATACATCTATGCCTATATTTTTATAATTCGTCTAACGATATTTCTTTTTTTATAATTGCTAATCACTAAAACATATACACCAACTGGATAGGCAGTTAGATCAATAATATCAGATGTCTTGCCCAGGCTTATTTCATTGCCATCTACATTGTATAACCTGAAGTCAAAAAATATATTATTAGGATATACAATCTTGACAAATCCTCTTGTAGGATTAGGGAAAACGGTGATTTCATCTATACTCTGATCACTTACAGCATCAGTCATATCTGCTCCATCACAATCCTCATCAATTCCATTATTAGGCATTTCCTCGGCACTAGGATTAATCAATGAATCAGTATCATCACAATCCTCATTATTCTCCACATAACCCAAAAGAAGAGCACAGTTGGTTACAGAATCCAATGCTGAGCCATACCCATCTCCATCGCTATCCACATAGCCTATAATCAGTGGTAGTCCTTCATCTATTTCACTATTGCAATTGTTATCCAGACCATCGCACAGCTCTACAGCTGTAGGATTAATCAACGGGTCGTTGTCATTACAATCATCAGCTAACCCATAGCCATCACCATCGAGATCATCATCCAGAGTAGCTGGATTGCAGTCATCATCCAGTCCATTATAGACTACCTCGCTGGCTGCAGGATTAATATCAGGATCACTGTCATCGCAATCCGTATTACCTTGCACATACCCAGGCAACATAGCACAGTGAGAAACTGAATCAAGGCTAGATCCGAATCCATCTCCATCACTATCAGCATAGCCCACTATAATTGCCAAGCCTTCATCGATTTCATTATTACAGTTGTTATCCATGCTATCGCATAACTCTACAGCAGTAGGATTCACCAGTGGATTACCATCATCACAATCCTCAGCAAGTAAAAATCCATCTCCATCCAGATCATCATCAGGTGTCGTCGGATCACAATCATCATCCTTCCCATTGTATGGCCCTTCTGTCTGGCCAGGATACACAGTAGGATCAGTATCATCACAATCATCAAAAGTCAAAACATACCCGCTCGGATGAGAGCAATCGACTACGGAAGGATCAGGCACACCGTAGCCATCTCCATCACCATCAAAATAATATCTGACAACAGCAATACCTTCGTCTACTAGTCCATCACAGTTGTCATCTATTCCATTACATAACTCTTCGGCTCCTGGAAAAACACTTGAGTCAGAATCATTACAATCTTCAGCAACAGGAAACCCATCTCCGTCACTATCCACGAATACACAGTCAGGATAACCATCTGCGCAGTTACCCAGTTCTACTCTGGTAAATTCTTCAAAAACTGGTGGCTCATAGTTATAGCCAAAAGGTGGTTGCCATATACCAAAGAACATTGTTCCATGTCTATTACCTTCACAATCATATATTACACCGCCTATATAATCTACAGGTGCACTATTTTCTACGACCATAATAAAGGTCTGAGTTCCTCTTGTCAAGCTATGTACCTCAATGTTTGTTGTAGGTGACAGGCATTTATCAGCCAGATTTGCCAAGGTGTCTATTAGCCATTGTTCACAAAATATATCCAAGAGTGGATCTGGACACGTACTGATAGGCAAGGTAACGCCGATGCAGTCACACGAACTGGTCACATAATCATTTTCCGTTGTAGTATCTCCATCATCACAAGCATCAAGATGATTCAACATCAGATCAGGGCAATCGTACTCAGGCACGCCCATACAAATGCAATTGGCGTTGACGATATCATTGTCTGTAGAAGCATCGCCATCATCGCAAGCATCGCCTATATCAGACATCAAGCCAGGGCAGTCAAATATTTCTTCACCTAGACATTCACAATTATCCGTCACCACATCATTTTCTGTTTCAGGATCTCCATCATCACAGGAATCGCCAAAGTTGAGCATTGATGAAGGGCAGTCAAAGACAACTGCACCTTCACAAGTACAATTAGTGGTTATCATATCATTGTCTGTAGAAGCATCGCCATCATCGCAAGCATCGCCTATATCAGACATCAAGCCAGGGCAGTCAAATATTTCTTCACCCAGACATTCACAATTGTCCGTCACCACATCATTTTCTGTTTCAGGATTTCCATCATCACAAGCATCTCCTATATCAGCCACTATGCTAGGGCAATCAAACGTTGAAGGCAGACATTCTGGATAGCCGTCATCACAGTTACCTAGATATCTGACAGGAACATATCCTGCCAATGAATCAGGTCGATGAACGAAAAAAGTATCCATCTCCTCTACTCTATCATATGAGTATCCAGCTATACTACCATCACAATTGTAATATTGACTTCTAAAATGATTACCATCCCTGTACATAGTCAATCTTACTAATTGTATATTATCTTTTTCAACAATTTCCATTTCACCAGATTCCCTTTCACTGCAATTATACCACCCATAATCATTGAGGAGGTATTGAACCCACTCTTCACAAAAGATGTCATCTGATATCAGGGAACAATTTGTAGGAGTGAATTCCTGAAACTCTCTACATGGTGCTACTTCATCCACTCTGAATCTTGGAAAATTAGGGAAGCCACCCAAAGCTGACACTTCCGGCAAGAAGATGTCGTACAACTCGAATTCACAGGCAGGAAAGCGTTCATTGGGTTTATTGATTGTACTAAGAAAGAAGGAACTACTAGAAGCTCTTACATATATACTACAATCGGGGCCAAGTCGCATAAAAGCAAAGTTGTCAAATCTGTATTCTGGGTTATGTTCATCTATGACTTGTAGATTGTCAAAAGACAACATCTCACTCCAGTTGAATTGAAATATCTTGCGATGATCACATAGATACAAAAAATTGGAGTTGGGCGAAAACTCCACGGATCCATTCGAGATCAAGCCAGCAGCATATTGCGGCCATTCCATATGTCTAAGATTAGAAAAGAGGCCAGTAGCCCTATCAAAGTCGTAGAGTTGCAGTCCATCAGGCATATATAGATGAGCATAGCGTTTGCCATCCGGAGAAAATCTGGACTGACCAAAACCCGAAGGTGGTGCAGATCGTAAACTATCTGTTGCAGGTCCTATGCTTTGGGTTCCTATATGCCTAATGCCATTTTCATCTATCAGAAATCGTTCAAAACCATAGTCAGGGTAAGTGGGAAGGGTCACCCACCAGTCATTTCCATTGCTATGATTGATTGCAGTCAGGTGCGAGTAGTGTAGTTCACCTTTGAATAAAAGTTCATTCTTGATAGTGACAGCGCCCTTGCCGTCATCCAATGTCATATCCACATAACTATACCAAAGTTCATTATAAATATAGTTTGTTGCTCCTTGATTGTTTACAACGTCAAATGGATGATGCACGATATAGTATCCATCAGCATTTCCAGGATCAGGAAGGATACTGATATCTTGTTTGCTAGGATGTCCTCTACAAGGATTCCATTCATAATAGGACATCACATTCAAGGAATCACCATTGGCCATGATCTCATGCTCTCTATTGAATACAGAACAACCATTACTATAAAATAAAAGATCCCCATCCAGTGTTGAAATACTAGCATTAGCACTCAACCAGTTTCTGTGATGCTGACGTAGCTTGGGCTGCATAGGATCTTGTGTAAAGTCCATCTCATAGCCCCTGAATTGCCAGTTATAGTCACGCTTGTTTTGCGAAGTGAGGAATAGGGGAACTGCAATGATGAAAAGAATAATCTTTGAAAGCATAGCTAAGCACTATTTAGTCTATTAAATCAGAATAGTATAAAAATAGAGGGGTCGGAGCGACCCCTCTATTAAAGTATTACATTATCGCGTTATGATCAATTTTTCACTGATTGTCTCTCCATCTTCCCAAGTTACTGATAATAGGTATATACCACTAGGGACAGCAGATACGTCAATTGTATTCTGACCTTTGTTCAAATTACCTTGTATGGCAATTTCTCCAGTTGTTCTTACTAAATCTAGCCGAGCATTTACTCCACTATTTTCAATCACCACCACAGAAGACGCAGGATTAGGATAAACCTTAACTAGATTTTCAACTACTGAATGCTTTGATTCTCTTAATTCAACTGCATCACAAGTATTATCAAAAGGAATTACTTCATAACTGATAGCAGAAACAAGTCCTGATGCCCAATGCACCACATCACCATAGTCTTTAGGACATAAGTTAGCTACAGAGGTCAATTCAGGAAGATCCTCTTCTGTCAGATTATCTGACAAATAATCTAAGATATCACCATATACCGCAGTCCATATTTGAGCTGTACTGTTATTAGCTTCTAAAGATCCCAACTCTTGCTTCTGTTGTGCAACTAACTGGTCTAGAACGAGGGCATTGCCTTCCTTAATAGTTTTTCGCTGCTCAAGAATTCCATCATCAAATTGACCTGGAATTGAATTTGAAAATGCAATCTGTTCTCTGCCTAACTCCAGTAATTCTGCAGAAGAGCTTGCAAGTACCTCGTCCAGCTCATACTTCATTCTTGCTAATTCATTAATCGTTGGGTCATTGACACTTTGCATGAATAAAACTAGACACAATGGCCAATCTTCTTGAGGAACCTTGAATTTATAATGGTTGATAATCCACATAGTGTAATTAAAGTATAGATTATACTTTTTAGGATTATTCTGGAGACTCGTCACATAATCAATCCACCAGCATAAGAATTCCACTGTCGGTCCACCTCCGCTAAAAGTCGGAGTACAAGTTAAAAATTGGCCCATATCTTCTTGAAACCAATCAGGATCATTAATGCTAACTGGAGTTTCACAATCGTTATCGGTTTTATCTGTAACCCAAAAGTAATTGTTAAGACCAGGTGGGACCTGAGTAATAACATTATCCCACTGACAATTACCATGAAGATATTCATCTCCCACTTCAGATTGTGACAATAGATCCACATCTGCATCTATAAATTGATTTGTTCTGAAATCTGCATCAAAGCAATTCCAGCCATTAAGCATGCCAAATGATCCAGCTGACTCAATATAGTTACAATCAAAATCAGTTTCCTGAGAATTGAGATTGTTGATTCCTACATATGAGTCTCCATTTATCGTGTTTTCTCTTACACTATTACTTCTACCTCCCACAACATCTATGGCATAAGCGTAGTCATCATTGACTCTGTTTGCAAAGACTAAAGAACCATTTCCAGCATAAGCTCCTATAGCTTCATATCCACCTCCTGAAATATCATTATCAGAAATGAGTACAGATTCACCAAAAGAATAGATTCCTATAGGAAATGCAAAGGCTCCATTGATGTTTACTATATTTCCCTCTATGGCCCCAGAAGAATACGTAAACTCAATTCCTGTATGAGTTGTTTCGATTTCATTATCATATATCAACCCATCAGAATTATTGTGAACAACTATTCCCTCTTGAGGCATTTCATTGAGTCCAATATTTGACTGAGTGACAGCTACCGAAGAACCATTTTGTGCTATAACTCCTTGCAATGAAGCATCAATATCACAAACCTGCACAGCAGCACTTGAGCCAATATCAACAACTACACCAAGATCAACATTAGAAATCCTGCTTGTATGCACCTCTCCAGTACCTCCAGCGAACCATACTCCAGCAACACCATCAGAAATATCCACATCAATGATACTTACAGTCCCTGCAACAAGAACAGTGTGCATTTTCTGACCATTGCATCCTTTTATGAAGCCACCTACTTTCTGCATAAATACACCTGATTGCACTGTAATGGTTGATCCTCCTGTCATATAGAAGTTAAGTTTAGGACCTATTAAAGTGTAGTCATCTACAGTTAGATTTCCAACTACCAATATATCCCTGTCAGCTGTAAAAAGTTCTGAAGGATTATTTAGTCCAAGCATAGAAGCTAATTGAGTTGTTGTCCCATTAGTTATTGTTAAGGAACCACAACAAGTAGAAGCCATAGGGTTTCCAGATGAAACTATGCATGAGCTTAGACTTGGTATTGTCATAATTGACTCTCTCATTCTTGCCCCCTGACCATCAGAGAAATAATCTTGGCAGTTTTCGGGAGCATAAGACATAATATTCTCAACATCTGGATTGTATTCACCTATTGGATGTGGGACAGGACATGGTAATCCATTCCAAATGCTAGTTCCAGCTACACCAGTCCATTGGCAATTTTGCACCTCACCAAATAAGAGCGGATCAGGAGGTGTATCACAAACAAAGTCTCCAGCATCGCAACATAAAGTAGACCCTGCAGGAGGTGTAGGATCATCAAAACTTCCAGTTTCACAACCATGATGAGTGTGAAACAAATTAAGTACGTGGCCCATTTCATGTGCAATTACATTTTCAGCTCCCCATGAGGAAGGATTGGGTGCCATTAGTATAAATTCAGAAAAATCACCTATTCCATTTGCTACTCCAAATCCTAAAGGAAAATCCTTTACTAAAATTATATCAATTCCATCAGTGTGATATATGTCTGGATCCTGAAAATATGCATTATGATTAAATGGGCAATTTGGTGTAGCTTCTAATCTACAATCATCCTCAACATAGTTTATGCATCCATCCCAAGCAAAGCTGATATTGTGATCAGCAAAATCCTCATCAAGTTTTGCATAGAATAAATCTACTTCTGTTTCAGAATGCCCTCCAGATCCGTCTTCAAATCTTGCAACATGAAAATATATTTTCAGGGTAATTGGATCACTATAAGCAGTATTGTTGCAGGTTGCAGCACAAATAGCACCATTATAAGGGAGACTACCGCCTAATGCCTGGGTTTGACAAGCATCTTGACTTGCCAACAAAGAAGAAAGCAAAGTGAATAGAGAAAACAATAATAATCTAATAATCTTCATCTGTAATTAAGTTTTGTTAATAATTATTTATTACCAGACAACTCTTGAAATTATAGAATCCCTATTTTTGCAGCCTCTTTGAACGGAGAGAGGGTCTGCTTTCCCATTTCGATGGTGATCGTGGACTCTTTTGATTTAAGGACAGTCTGAATATTCTTTTTGTAATAGATAATACTATCGATTTAATAGCTCTTTCACCTTATATACCTTCTTCTTGTTCTTTATGTGTCATCACCTTTGCACCTTTTTCGACTAATTGCTTAATCTTGGATTCTATGCAATACAGTTCTTTCAAATGATTATTGTGTATTGTATTAGATCTACAGTGAATAGTTCTGAGTTATTACTCTAAGAAAGTAGATTAATACTGATTCTCATAGGCCAAATGACTAGCTTTCGGTAGGGTATATTCAGAGACGATATGGGGTGTCTACATATATAATCTATTGAATATCAATGGATTGTACTATTTTGAACTAGCACTTCTCGCTTAACTATATGCCGATCTTGCAACATTTCCTGACAAATAACTCTCAATGACTTCAACGAGATTCTCGTAATAAATGATTTCTATCTCACCTGGATGCGGTGAAATAGCATAGGGCATAGATTTTAAATGCTTCATATACTTTCTATAATTCCGCTCTGCGCCTAGAATCACAAATTTATATCTTCTGATCGACATCAATATTTTGATGAAAGAATGACTTCGGAATAAGGGAGAAGATCTGGTGTACCTCCTTAAGTACTTATCAATAGCTTCGAATTTCACTTCAAGAATATCGAAGTCTCGCTTCCAAATATGAACTAGTAACTGAAGGATGATAAGACATATATTCATTGCCTTTTTGTCTTTGGAGTATTCTGGTATTTTGACAATCAGATCAATGTTACCTTCAATCAGCTTCGAATTATATCTGATATTTTGCCTTTTGAAAAGCAAGAACATAGTGGTGTACATAAGTTTTAAGTCTATCCTAAGTTTAATAGAATTATGAATAACTTGGAATCCACTACGAGATTTGAGTTCTATCAAGATTTTCTGAGCTTCTGAGTATTTCGCTGTTCTAATAAAATATAGGGATTGTAATTCTTGATACCTATACCAAGAAACAGAATTCAGTTTTATACTCTCCTTCCCTTTAATAAGTACATTCCGAAATACATCAAATCTCTCTACTCGTAATGAGTAGTCACAGAGCTTTTTGTAAGCAACATTTAGATCATATGATAGTTGTAATGGATGCAATTTAAGTTTCTCAATTTCTAGAATTACAAAATCAACTAAATCATTTATTTCATTACGAACCTCATAGTATACAACTGAGATGACCAAATAATGTCTATTGAAGAGAATGGTTCTTTTGTCTAAAGAAATGCCAGACAACAATTCGAACGCCTCTGACGCCAATTCTTTTAGCTCTTGGGTATGCTCTTTTGTTTTGTGAAACTGTTGAGCCAAACTAATAAAATACTGTTCACATAGAATCTCGTTTTCAACTCTCTCCTGTGAGTTTGAAAGTATTTCTGAATATTTATTTAGTTTCCTTCGATTAAAGTCATAAACACCATAGTGTTTGCGCAGGACTCTGGAGGATATAAGTAATGCCCAGTTCAAATCCTGTTCTTGGGCAATTTTAAAACTCTTCTCATAAATTTTGATAGCAGATTTTCTTGCTTCAAAAGAAAGTAGAATATCTGCAACAGCTAAGAGTCTTTTCAATTGTATAAAATGGAAGTGTCTTTCCTTCATTTTCGATTTTTTCATCCCAAATGAAAAAAAGAAGGAGTACAGAGTTTTTTTAAAATTTGACTTGAATGAAATGTTAGAGGCATCGGTATAGAAGTTTCGAAGCGTTGGCTCGTCTTTTTTTGAAAGTACTGAATACGGTATCCTTTCTCCATCATAGAATAAATCCTCAATGAGGTGAATTTGTTCGATAGTCCTTTCTGACATGGTAGATGATTATTTAATTGTACTAATCTCTTACTAAATCAAGTTAAACAATATATGTGATTCTCACCTAAACAATTGAGGCTCTTAACGGTACATATGTAACCTGCGTCTCAAAACAGTCTTTTATCACTTTTTATTGAGCATTGAAAGTGGTCGATTATCTAGAGTTCCATAAGAATACTTTTCGATTGATAAAAAATATTTCTTCATCTCTTAAATCGATTAAGATGAGTGTCATTGAATGGTTACTGAGTTTTATTATTGACGACGAAAATGACGGTATGTAGTCGCAGTGTTTTCATGTAAAGAGTTGATTTGCTTTCATCTCTTTACATTTTTTTAGTTCAGATAACTGGACATTTTAGTATCGCTTTATTTAATGATAATAGTTGATAATATCCAGTATGTGAAACTGTATATACCTGATTGTCAGTTATTTAACTAGATTTAAATTGTCCGTTCATTGTATATAGAATGGTGAAACAAGTATTTCTACGTATTCATTTCTTTTCTGAGCTATTCATTAGATTTACTTCAAAGGAGTATTCTACATTTACTCTCAAATCTCAACACTATGACTATCGACGCTAACACTGGCCAATTCATTTCTCTGACCAAAGCCAAAGAATTTGTAAACAATTTCAAGAATTTACCAGGTACTGGACCAGTAAATTCTCATTTCTTTGGATCGAACAAACTTCAACAAGTTCTCACTCAACCTGGATGCATTGGATTGCGTATGTATTATGCATTTGAAGAAGAGCAAGGTGCATTTAGACAACAACTCGTCGTCGTAGGTGTGAACAGTGATGGAAATGATATCTTAGATACAAACTTGATCTTGGATTTTTCTGCTACTTGCCCTCCACATTGCCCACCACCTGACAAGAGCTTATAGTGATGTAGAATTATGATATTTGGCATAAGTACATTTAGTTACCTCTTACCTATAGTCATAGGGCTTGGGAGGTACAAAGCTTTGCCATCCATATTAAAAGTCATTTTTGCTATAGTATGCGTCAATGGCTTTATGGATAGTTGTACGTATATCTTGCATAATCTAGGGTATAATAATTCGCTTTACTATAATTTGTACGTTATGCCCTATGCAGTTTTTTGGACGTATCCGATTTTTATGGCACTTAGGTCTAGTGCCTTCCGAAAAGTAATTGAAACAAGTATTGTAGTGGCTCTACTCTTAGTAGTAGTGTTACTGAGTCAATGTAATCTGCTTGATCAATTTAATGGGAGAAGTCTTGCTATAGTTGGAACCCATCTCATATTAATTAATCTGCTGTACTTATTTAATACCGCTGTGTATTCAGATAAATTGCGATTTAGAGATCATCCTTTGTTTTTTATATCCGCTATCTTCTTGATTTATCTTGCGTTCAACACCGTCATTTTTGCTTTCATGGAAAGATTAAGTGCACAAACCCTTATGCACTTATGGGGGTTTAGGTATATGTCTTATATTGTTATGAATATTGTGATTACTGGAGTATTTATTATCTATGCTAAGCCAGTCACCTGACATTTCTTTTGCAGTCATTATTGTGGGTTCAATTCTCAGTTTCTTTGCTGTTTTTATTATCTGTATGGTCATTATATTTTTGAAGAGAGCGATGAAGCATAGGTCACATATCTCACAAATGGAATTGACCCAATCTCAAGCCTTATTAAAATCCACCATCTCAGCTCAAGAATTAGAAAGAAAAAGAATAGGCGCAGATATACATGATGATATAGGACCATTACTTTCTTTGCTTAAGTTGCAACTCAATCAAGTCATCTCATCCTATACGCGTAAAAAGGAAGAGCCACTTCTGGAAAACTGTAAGCAAACGATAGATTCTCTCATCGGGTCAATAAGAAATGTGTCCAGAGATCTTATGCCACCTGTTCTGTATCAATTAGGGCTAGACGAAGCTATCGAGCAAATAAGGCAAAAATTGAAGAAACTTACTGATTGTGAAGTTTCATTCGATGTTAGATCTTCTCTCAATAGTATCCCACAAGCTCAAAGCATAGCAGTATATAGAATACTTCAGGAGAGTTTGAACAATATTTTAAAGCATGCTGAGGCCACAAGAATTGAAGTAAAGATATATCATCATAATAATGTACTTAATATGAGTATCAAAGACGATGGTAAGGGGTTTGATCATTCTAAGGTCTCTTCTGGCTTTGGTATTAAGAACATCTATGCAAGAGTAGAATCATTTGGTGGGAAATTGGACATAGTGTCACGACCAGGAAATGGAACAAGTTTGCATATTACAATGAAGGTGGATGATGAGTAACATAACTGTAGGGATCATTGATGACCATACTCTCTTTCGTAAAGGACTACTACAGCTCTTCACGCAGAACAAAGAGTTTACCGTAATTCTAGAAGCTGAAGATGGGTTTGACCTACTTCTAAAGCTAGAAGATGTAGAGTCATTACCTGACGTGCTGCTTTGTGATCTTCAAATGCCAAGGTTGAGCGGCTTAGAAACCTTATTGAAGCTTAGAGAGGCATATCCTTTAGTAAAAACTATTATGCTCTCGATGTATGATGAGATGCCGATTATTACCAAGTGCCTACAACAAGGTGCAAGAGGGTACTTGTTGAAGAATGACGAACCGGAAATACTGTTTTCTGCTATACAACAAGTCTATAAAACGGGATACTATATCAATACTCAATTGTCACAATCTCTTATTAAGAATCTCCAAAATAAACCGAAGTCCATCTCATCATTTTCGGCTTTCAATCCTAAAAGTCTTAAACCAACCGAATATGAAGTACTTGGGTACATCTGCCAGGGAATGACAAATGTAGAGATTGCGAAAAAGGTCTACAGGTCTTCTAGAACCATAGAAGGTCACAGACAGAAACTCATAAAAAAGTCAGGAGCAAAAAATACTGCATCACTTGTGGCTTGGGCATTTAGGAAGGGGGTGGTGGAGTGAATACGATCCAAAACTTAGTGTCCTGTTGAATTAATGTTGAACTCCTTGAGGGTATTTTCAAAACTGTGTCAATAAAAAAAATGATAAATTGACATATGAAAAAAAATAGACAAGAACTTTGATTACGGCAGTTTTGAGAAAGAAGCGATAAATAAGCTGAGGTCGGGCAAAGGTTTGACAGGAGAAGGGGGCGCATTGACCGGACTGATAGGCCGTATACTGAAAGCAGCCTATGAAGAAGAGATAGAGGATCACGTTTCAAAGACAAAGGATTCAAAGAATCGGCGAAATGGATCCACATCAAAGAACCTGAAGACGAGTTTGGGTGAAATCACTGTCAAGCCGCCTAGAGACAGAAATGGCACTTTCAGTCCTCAGATCGTGAAGAAGTGGGACAGAAGCATGGCACCTGATCTGGAACGACAAATGTTATCGTTGTATGCGATCGGGACAAGTTACGCGG
>Ga0209187_1001259_pt1 | contig 31266 bp, 29 predicted proteins | sample BantaG_FD_187430 | JGI IMG/M metagenome (GOLD analysis project Ga0209187, IMG submission 187430) | Marine algal microbial communities from Bantry Bay, Ireland - BantryBay_4 metaG (SPAdes) (version 2) | ecosystem: Host-associated > Algae > Red algae > Unclassified | place: Bantry Bay, Ireland...
GTTAAGGTGGAGTAATCTGAAAATCATGTAAATCCAATAATCCCATAAATCCCGGTTCAGACAAAAGGGATGCAACGAGACAGGCATATGTGATGAGTGCATAGGATCGAGGTCAGAGACCTCGACCGTTGGGGGGGTACAATAGGAGGAGTTTGGTTTATGCGGCGCAGATTGTTAGGGTGGAGTAATCTTAAAATCATGTAAATCCTATAATCCTATAAATCGCGGTTCCGACAAAAGGGATGCATCGAGACAAGCATATATAATGAGTGCATAGGATCGAGGTCAGAGACCTCGACCATCGGGGTTTTTGCCAAATGATAATAGGTAGAATTGGTTTACACGGCGCAGATTGTTAAGGTGGAGTAATCTTAAAATCATGTAAATCCTATAATCCCATAAATCTCGGTTCAGACAAAAGGGATGCAACGAGACAGGTATATGTGATGAGTGCATAGGATCGAGATCAGAGACCTAGACCGTTGGGGGGTACAATAGGAGGAGTTTGGTTTATGCGGCGCAGATTGTTAGGGTGGAGTAATCTTAAAATCATGTAAATCCTATAATCCTATAAATCGCGGTTCCGACAAAAGGGATGCATCGAGACAAGCATATATAATGAGTGTATAGGATCGAGATCAGAGACCTCGACCGTCGGGGACCTCGACCATCGAGGGGAATAATAGGAGGATTTTGGTTCATACGGCGCAGATTGTTAGGATAGAGTAATCTTAAAATCATGCAAATCCTATAATCCTATAAATCCTGGTTCCGACAAAAGGGAAGCATCGAGACAGGCATATATAATGAGTGCATGGGATCGAGGTCAGAGACCTCGACCATCGGGGGGAATAATAGGAGGAGTTTGGTTTATACGGCGCAGATTGTCAAGGTGGAGTAATCTTAAAATCATGTAAATCCTATAATCCTATAAATCCTGGTTCCGACAAAAGGGAAGCATCGAGACAGGCATATTTGATGAGTGCATAGGATCGAGGTCAGAGACCACGACCATCGAGGGGAATAACAGGTTGAGCTTGGTTCATACGGCGCAGATTGATAGGCTGGAGTGATCTTAAAATCATGTAAATCCTATAATCCTATAAATCGCGGTTCAGACAAAAGGGATGCCACGAGACAAGCATATATAATGAGTGCATAGGATCAAGATCAGAGACCATGACCATCGGGGGGAATAACAGGAGGAGTTTGTTTCATACGGCGCAGATTGACAAGATAGAGTGATCTTAAAATCATGTAAATCCTATAATCCTATAAATCGCGGTTCAGACAAAAGGGATGCAATGAGACAGGCAAGTGTGATGAGTGCACAGGATCGAGGTCAGAGACCTCGACCATCGGGGCGGGCATTTATGATAAGTTCATAGGATCGAGGTCAGAGACCTCGACCATCGGGGGGGAATAATAGGAGGAGGTTGGTTCATATGGCGCAGATTGTAAGGCTGGAGTGATCTTAAAATCATGTAAATCCTATAATCCTATAAATCGCGGTTCAGACAAAAGGGATGCAACGAGACAGGCATATGTGATGAGTGCATAGGATCGAGGTCAGAGACCTCGACCATCGGGGTGACCTTGAAATCATGCAAATCCTATAATCCTATAAATCGCGGTTCAGACAAAAGGAATGCATCGAGGCAGGCATATGTGATGAGTTCATAGGATCGAGGTCAGAGACCTCGACCATCGGGGTGGGACAATAGGAGGAGGTTGGATCATACGGCGCAGATTGTCAAGGTGGAGTAATCTTAAAATCAGGTAAATCCTATAATTCTGTAAATCCCAGTTCCGACAAGAGGGATGCATCGAGACAGGCATACATAATGAGTGCATAGGATCGAGGTCAATGACCTCGACCATCGGGGGGACAATAGGAGGAGTTTGTTTCATACGGCGCAGATTGTTAAGGTGGAGTAATCTGAAAATCATGTAAATCCAATAATCCCATAAATCCCGGTTCAGACAAAAGGGATGCAACGAGACAGGCATATGTGATGAGTGCATAGGATCGAGGTCAGAGACCTCGACCATCGGGGATTTCTTCACAGACTTTAATCCATTGATTCTACTAAGTTTCATACCTCTGTTATTGATTGTTTTGATATTTACTTTTAGTATACAATTCGCCATATTCTATGATTTATCAGCGATAGATAGTATTAAGTATAGTGCTCAAGTATTCTTTAAGCATCCATTAATGTTATTCTTCTATGTGATTGTAGTTGGCATATGTGCAATGTCTGGTATTGTAGGCCTGTTGATATGTGTGATAGTGACTTATAGTTTTATATTTCCGATGATGTATGCGGCTTTTAGATATCTTACTCAGTTAGATGTATATAAAAATGAAGAGGAAGACCAGATTGTGTACAATACATTGATCGAGTAGAGTATAGCTCATATCTAATCTTAGTTTTTATCCCTTCAAAGATCTATGAGACTAGGCTACCCTAAATAGCCAAGTCAATCATGTAAGTACACATTGATTAATTGTTAGATATCCTTCGACTTTACGTAGCAGTAAGTCGTTAGAATCTCCTCAGCTAGCAATGATTTGATTTCTTCTAACTGCGAATCTTTGTTTTTAGTAGGTATAGCTCCATAGTCACATCCATATTTTACTGTTCCACACGATGCAAGTGATAGAGTTGTTAGAATTAAAGCTGCCTTAGCAATTGTGATGGGTGTGATCTTCATGATATTATATTTTAATGGTTAGAAATTGATATAACTAACTTCTGCATCAGTGGCTTTAGTATGCAGCATAGCCAAGTTAATATGTTTTTAAGTGGATTTTATACCAAAGTCTCTAACACATTACATATTTATGTAATATATTTATACTTGATTTACTGATACTTATTAGAGATATTGTGTGTTTAGATTTCAGTTGTGCTAAAAGTGTCCTGATAATGTGAACATTATATAAGTAAATTATCTGATATGTATAAGTAGTTTACTTACAGTAATTTACATATTTCAATTTATTTTCATTTAATTATAAAATAAAATGGGATAAAGTGGGAAAAAGTGGATAACTGGCGTACATTTGAGTTAGCGACCAAGAAATAAGAATGATATGTACCAGTTAACTGGCGAATATGAATGCAAGATTGATGCGAAAGGTCGTATCAAGCTGCCTGCTAATTTGATACGCCAGATAAGTGCTGAAGGTGCATATGATTTCATGGTTAATCGGGGGTTTGAGACTCATTTGATGCTCTATCCTCGAGATGTTTGGGAAAAAAAGACGAAGGAATTAAACCAACTCAACATCTACAACAAAAAGAATAGGCAAGCAGTAAGATATTTTTATAGAGGTGCTACTCGACTGACAACAGATGCATCAGATAGGATATTGATACCGAAAAGTCTCACACAATACGCAGGTATTGAAAAGAGCATTGTTCTATTCGCTTATCAGGAACAAGTTGAAATATGGGCTAAGGAAGCATACGAAAATATGATCAGTCAAGAGCCTGATGATTTTTCAAGCTTAGCTGAAGAAGTATTTGGTTTCGGTGGAGGACATGGTACAGACCATGAGTGACTACCATAAGCCAGTATTACTACAAGAATCTGTAGATCAACTTGTAACAAAGACAGACGGTATATATATAGATGTCACCTATGGAGGTGGCGGACATTCTATAGAAATTCTAAATAAGTTAGGTGCCAAAGGGCGACTAATTGTTTTTGATCAGGATGGTGAGGCGGAAGAAAACAGAAATGATGATCCCAGGCTGACTTTTATCAAGTCCAATTTCAGGCATATATATAGATTCTGGAAATGGCTGGATTTAGAGAAAGTGGATGGCGTATTCGCTGACCTTGGAGTATCGTCACATCAGTTTGATTCTGGCTATAGGGGATTTTCTTATCGATTCGATGCAGAACTGGACATGAGGATGAATGAAAATATGCAACTGAGTGCTAAGGATGTTTTGGCAACATATACAGCCGATCAGTTACAGAGTATATTTTCTAAGTATGGAGAGATAAGAAACTCAAAGTCACTCGCTAATGCGATTATAGAATTACGAAATAAAGGAACAGATATTATTTCGACTAAGGAATTGAATCAGGTACTTGAAAGACTCAAAATAGGAAGCTACAACAAATATTTTGCACAGGTCTATCAGGCGCTACGGATCGAAGTGAATGATGAAATGGGAGCACTTAAAGAATTGCTCGAATCCAGCTTGCGGATATTGAAACCTGAAGCGAGATTGGTTGTCATTAGCTATCATTCGCTGGAAGATAGGGTAGTGAAGAGATTTGTCAAAGCTGGAAATGTAGATGGAGTGATACAGAAAGATGCCTATGGGAAGTCGATAACTAAAATGAAGTCAGGGACTAAAATGATAGTGCCATCGGAGGAAGAGCAGAAAAAGAATGTAAGATCTCGAAGTGCAAAATTGAGAGTAGGAATCGTACAGGAACAGTAATTAATAATGAGAAATGAAGAATGCATCTAAACATATAGGACTGATCCTGCTCATATCGTTGCTCGGTGTGCTATACATCGCTAATGCACATAAGGCGGAGAGAAAGTTGCGTATGATTAATAAGTTGCAGATGGGTGTAGATGACGCCAAGTCAAGTTATCAAAAAGTAAAAAGTGACAATACATATAAAAGCACAGAATCCCAACTGGCTAAAAAATTAGAGAACGAAGGATTAAAAATAAATTCCCAATCACCGATCGTCATTAATCCAGATAGTTAATGACATATAGATTCAGAAATGGATAGAAAGACAGAATTATTACTGCGGGTATATGTTGTATTTTTTTTATTCGTATTAGCGGCAGTAATTATCATAGGCCAGGTTATAAAGATATCTGTGGTCGAGGGTGAAAAGTGGAGAAACCAAGGTGGTAAGAATATTAAGTGGGTAGAGCTTGCAGGTGAGCGAGGTAATATATATGACTGCCGAGGTAATTTATTATCGACAACCATCCCTCATTTTGACGTATTTGTGGATTTGATGACTCCGACAGATAAGTTATTTGACAATCATATAGATCTGTTAAGTAGAGATTTGTCACAGCACTTTGGTCAGACGAGTAGTGAGTGGAAAAATAAACTAATAAGGAAGAGAGATCAAGGCAAACGAAATGCTAATTCAGGAGCTAAATTTTTTCCTCTGTTTAAAGGTATATCCAAAGACAAGCTTGATTTGTTGTTGACATTTCCAATATTTAATCAAGGAAGATATAAAGGTGGCTTAAGGTATGAGCGAATTAATTCTCGTGAGAAACCTTATAAGGAATTGTGTTCCAGAACAATCGGCTTAGATAGAGAAAATGCCTCTAAGGTAGGATTAGAAAGAACATATGATATGTTGCTTAAGGGGGATGTAGAAAAGAAATTAGTTAGAAGATTTCCTGGAGATGTATGGTTACCGTTATACGAGCCAGAACAGATTAACCGGAAGTTAGGCGCAGAGATTGTAACGACATTAGATATGCGTATCCAAGATATAGCACACCAAGAATTATTGCATACGCTGACTGAAGGAAAAGCAGCTGGTGGTACGGCAATAGTAATGGATGTAAAAACTGGAGCTGTAAGATCTATTGTAAATCTTGGTCTAAATAAAAATGGGACTTATTCCGAAAATTGGAATTACGGAATTGCAAGTGCCAGTGAACCAGGTTCTACTTTTAAGTTGATGTCAGCACTTGTAATGTTAGAAGATGGGAAAGTAGATTTAGATTCAGAATTTAATCTCAACGGAGGACGTAAGAAGTTCTATAATAGAGTGATGCGAGATTCAGAAATGCACGGTATTGGGATAGCGACTTTCCAAGAGATATTCGAGCGATCATCTAATGTGGGAATGGGATTAGCAGCTTATAAGAACTACGGGAAGAAGTCGGATTGGGTTAAGTTCTACGAGGGATTGGAGAGGTTAGGGATCACACATAAGACTGGTATAGAAATATTCGGAGAGCCAGAGCCATTTATAAAAAATCCTAAGCTTATAGATAGCGAAAGGGATAGATGGTCAGGACTGTCAGTGCCTTGGATGGCTCATGGGTATGAGCTTAAGATGACGCCACTGCAAATACTGAATGTATATAATACTATTGCTAATGATGGGGTGATGATGAAGCCTTACCTAACGCAAGAGATTATTAAGGATGGAAAGTCAGTCAGTAAGATAAAGCCACAGATACTTAATAAGCAGATGGTAAGTCCATCTACAGTATTAAAAGCAAAAAAATTATTGAAAGGTGTAGCCGAACGCGGTACAGCTCGAAAGTTGAAAATAGATAATGTAAGTTTCGCAGGGAAGACGGGAACGACAGTTGTAAATTATTGGAAAGGAAATGAGACGAAGGAATACAATGCTTCGTTCGCTGGATATTTTCCAGAAGAGAATCCAGAGTACAGTGTTATAGTTGTAGTCTATAATCCTAAGGGGGAATATTACGGAGCTCAGGTGGCTGGAAAAGTGTTCAGTAAGATAGTAGAAAGGTTGTCAGGTATGAGTAATCAGTTAGTGTCTGAAGATTCTTCTGAAGATATAGCGTTAGGTTCTCATGCTGGTTATAATAAGGATTATGATCAAATACTTGATTATATAGGAATGGATTATGAGAAGCGTACATCTTCTAAGTGGATTAAGATTAATGACAATCAAGATGCACTTGTGATGGAAAAGAAAAAGATCAGTAAGAAAAAGGTTCCCGATCTGAAAGGAATGGGACTGAGAGATGCAACTTATGTAATAGAGAGTCTCGGGATGGTTGCAGAAGTAGAAGGAATAGGTCAAGTGTATAAGCAATCCGTCATAGCTGGATCATTGATTAAGGATCAGAAAATTAGAATTTACTTGAATTAAGATACGTAATTATCAAAAGTGATAATACTAAATTATTGAAAAAATTAGAAGACATATTACAATCTGTAACAATCAGAAATGATGTGTCTCTGAATGGTGCACAAGTCGCAGGTATAACGATAGATTCACGTAAGGTGGAGAAGGATTATTTATTCATTGCTTACAAAGGGGTAAGCCTGGATGGACATAATTATATCGCTGATGCAATCCAGAACGGAGCCAGCTATATCTTGCTGGAGAATGATGCATACATAACTGATGATTCGGTAGGGTATCTATCAGTAACAGATGGTAGGAGTGCTTGCAGTAGAGTGGCTGCTAATTATTATGATCATCCGACTGAGGATATCAATGTGATAGGAGTCACAGGTACTAATGGTAAGACAACTGTATCCAGTTTGCTTTTCGAATTGTTTTCGGAGCTTGGACATAAGTGTGGATTGATATCTACGATTGATGTCAGGTATGCTGGACAAGTTCAGGATGCCAAGCTGACGACACCAGATGCGATAAGCTTGCAATCGATGTTCAGAGATATGGTAGATCATGATGTGACACATGTAATGATGGAAGTAAGTTCTCATGCATTGCACCAGTCGCGAGTAGCTGATGTCGATTATGACTTGGCGATATTTACTAATATCACGCATGATCATTTAGATTATCATGGCACATTCAGAGATTATATAGAAGCGAAGCAGCTTTTATTTAGTAATCTGAGAAAAGACAGTGCTGCTTTAGTCAATATAGATGATCGCAACGGTGAAGTGATGAGTCAGAATGCTGTAACAAAAAAGTATACATATGCTCTAAAAAGGCCTGCCAATTACAAAGCAAAAGTAATTGCGAATGAAATGTCAGGACTGCAATTAGTGATAGATGGTGTGGAAGTGTACTTGCAGATGTTTGGAAACTTTAATGCGTACAATGCCTTAGCTGTATATGGAGCTGCAATTATTCTGGGAGAAGATAAGCAGGAAGTACTGACAGTTCTGTCCAGACTTAGGACGGCTGAGGGGAGAATGGATTTTGTGCAAAGTAGGGAAGTCGCTTATACATCTGTGATAGATTATGCACATACACCGGATGCTCTGGAGAAAGTACTAACTACGATATGTGATGTGAAGAAAAGTAATGCTAAGATTATCACGGTCGTCGGAGCTGGTGGGAATAGAGACAGAACTAAACGACCAGAGATGGCTAAGATAGCACGAGCAAATAGTGATGTATTAATTCTGACTTCTGATAATCCAAGGGATGAAGACCCAGATATGATTATCGATGATATGATTGCAGGATTAGAAGAAGAAGATAAGAAAAAAGTAATTAGAATAACGGACAGGAAGGAGGCGATTAAGATGGCTTCTATCATGGCTAACGATAACGATATAATTCTCATAGCAGGAAAAGGTCATGAGAAGTACCAAGAAATAAAAGGACAAAAGTATCCTTTTGATGATAAAAAAATTATAAGTGCTTTAATGCACTGAGACGATATATAAGAATAGGTTCTATTATCATTCTCAGGTTGGTTTTAACAGTTGCAGTAGGGTTTTTTCGAATAAAGATTCGGATTCCTACTGTACACTGTTATTTAGAAAGAAAACATGCTGTACTATTTATTTGAATATTTAGAGAAACAAGGATTTGCAGGTGCAAGCCTGTTCCAATATATAAGTTTTAGATCTGGTCTTGCGATTATTTTATCACTACTGATAACATTATTGCTCGGAAGTAAGATCATAAGTTCTTTGAAAAAACTGCAAATAGGAGAATCAGTCAGGGATCTCGGATTGGCTGGTCAGAAAGTAAAAGAAGGTACGCCTACGATGGGTGGCTTACTTATCATAGTGGCAATTATCGTACCGACTTTATTGCTCGCTGACCTTAGTAATATCTATATCCAACTGATGCTCATTACAACGATCTGGTTAGGGATCATTGGATTTGTCGATGATTATATTAAGGTCTTCAAGAAGAACAAAGAAGGGCTACATGGAAGATTTAAAGTATTTGGTCAGATAGGACTTGGACTCGCCATTGCTGTTGTCATGTTAGCACATAATGATATCGTTGTAAGAGTTCCATTAGATGTTGCTAATGCTAAAAATTGGAAGATTACTAAACAGTTTGATCTTACAATAGATCAGGTAAATGATCAACCAAAGACTTTGAAAATGGCTTATGTCAAAGCACCTATCACTAACTTACCTTTCATAAAGAATAATGAGTTGAATTATTCATTTTTCTCTGGAGGACAGAAGTATTTGTTGTGGGTGATATACGTATTCCTAATTATAGTCATAATCACTGCTGTCTCTAACGGTGCTAATCTCACAGATGGTCTTGATGGATTGCTTACAGGTGTAGCCGCAATTATAGGCGCAGCACTCGGCATATTAGCTTATGTCTCAAGTAACGTAATCATCGCGGAATATCTCAATATTTTATATATCCCATATAGTGAAGAATTAGTAATATTTGCTGCATGCTTCTTAGGATCATGTATAGGTTTTCTCTGGTATAATTCTCATCCCGCAAGTGTGTTTATGGGAGATTCTGGAAGCTTAATGATAGGTGGTGTAATCTCGGTATTTGCCATACTAATTAGAAAAGAATTATTAATTCCTATCCTCTGCGGAGTGATTGTGATGGAAACATTATCTGTGACATTGCAAGTTTCATACTTTAAGTACACAAAGAGAAAGTATGGAGAAGGTAGGCGAATATTCCTGATGTCTCCATTGCATCACCACTATCAGAAGATGGGGATACATGAGACGAAGATTGTTGTAAGATTTTGGATTGTGGCTATCCTATTAGCAGTATTGACAATTATAACTCTTAAGGTAAGATAGAAGTGAAATCGGTTGTAGTCATAGGAGGTGGAGAGAGTGGAGTAGGCGCAGCATTATTAGCTCAGAAGAATGGCTTAGAAATATTCGTTTCCGATTATGGGAAATTGTCAGAGAATTATAAAAAAGAATTACAAGAAAATAAGATTCCTTTTGAAGAAGAGGGACATGATTTGAAAAGATTGGTACAACATGACTTAGTTGTTAAGAGCCCAGGTATTTCTGATCAGACTGCAGTTATAAAGCATTTGCAAAGTGCAGGCATAGAAATTATATCTGAAGTAGAGTTTGCCAGTAGATATTATGACGGAAAGATTATAGCTGTCACTGGAAGTAACGGAAAGACAACTACAGTTAGTCTGATATATCATTTACTGAAGGAAGCTAAGTTAATTGTTGGTTTAGGTGGGAATATCGGATATGCATTTTCCAGATTGCTGACAGAAGATGAGAAATATGATTTCTTAGTCTTAGAGTTAAGTAGTTTTCAGTTGGATGATGTGAGAGAATTTAGATCTGACATTTCTGTCATACTTAATATTACGGCTGATCATCTGGATAGATATGATTATGATATCAGAAAGTATGGAGCCGCTAAGTGGAGACTGGCTCAGTGTACCCGAAGTAATGGATTCTTAATCACTAATCATGATGATGAATTGATAGAAGAATTCATAGAAGAAAAAAAAATAAAGGCAGAGATAATTCGATTATCCTCTGTGTCGCCTAAAGACTCATTGTCAAAGGAGAATGGGAGTTTGTTTGAAATTAAATTATTGGGCAGACATAACTTATATAATGCAGTAGTCAGTAAAGAAGTTGCTCGATTGTGTGGATTAGATGAAGAAACTATTGCTTCTGGCTTATTATCATTTAGGGCTTTAGAGCATCGATTAGAATTAGTGACTACGATAGATAATGTCGACTTCATTAATGATAGTAAAGCTACTAATGTCGATGCTGTAGAGTATGCCCTGGAAGCTATAGACAAACCAATCGTATGGATTGTAGGAGGTACGGACAAGGGCAATGACTACAGCGGAATGTTAGATGTTGTAAGCAAGAAGGTGAAATCTATAATCTGCCTTTGTGTAGATGACTCAAAATTGAGAAGTCGTTTTTCAGAAATAATTTCTGACATAACAACAACTCAGAGTATGCATAAGGCAGTCAATTTGGCCTATGAGAAATCTAATGCAGGGGATGTAGTTTTATTATCTCCGGCTTGTGCCAGTTTTGACTTATTTGATAATTATATAGATAGAGGATTACAGTACAAGAAAGAAATATTTGAATTAGGAAAATGATTGCGATTAGCGATATATACGATAAGCTTAAGGGGGATAAGATGATTTGGTTCGTCGTGTTCTTGCTTGGCATATGCTCTATCCTGGCAGTCTACAGTGCAGTAGGTCAAGAGGCATATGTTTCTCAAGGCGGTAATACTGAGTACTATCTCTTGAAGCAATTTATATTAATCAGTGTAGGCTTTTTGTTTATGTGGTTGTCTTATCGATTTAACTACATGTCCTATTCTAAGATTGCTCCATTGCTGATGATTGTTGCTATACCTATGTTGTTATTTACATTAGGTTTTGGTTCTGATATTAATGATGCAAGAAGGTGGATAAGGATCCCGCTGATTAATCAATCTTTTCAGACTTCAGATTTTGCTAAGCTGGCATTGATAATATATATCGCAAGATCAATTGCTAAAAAGCAAGATGTTATTAAGGATTTTAAGAGTGCATTTGTACCATTGATCATACCTGTCGTATTAGTATGTATGCTTATTGCACCAGCTGATTTAAGTACTGCAGGATTGTTGTTTATGACATGTCTTTGCATGATGATTATTGGTCGAGTTTCTTTGAAGTATGTGATACTATTGGCTTTGATCGGTGTAGCAGCATTGTCGTTTTTGGTTCTGTTAGGTACAATATTCCCTGAGGTAATCAGGCTTGAAACTTGGGTATCAAGAATGAATGAATTCCTCTTTAATGCAGATGGTGGGTGGCAGATCATGCAATCTAAAATTGCAATAGCTAACGGAGAGCTAATAGGTGTTGGGCCAGGATATAGTATGCAGAGAAATTATTTGCCATTAGCATATGCAGATTTTATATATGCAATAATTTGTGAAGAGTATGGGCTGATAGGAGCAACATTTATTGTCATGTTATACATCACACTATTATATAGATGTACCAAGATGATAACAAGATGTCCGAAGACTTTCGGTTCTATATTGGCGATAGGATTGTGCTTAAGTATTGTTACACAAGCATTTGCTAATATGGCGGTATCTGTACACTTATTACCCGTGACAGGATTGACATTGCCACTTGTAAGTATGGGTGGTACATCGATACTATTTACATGTGTGAGCTTAGGAATTATATTAAGTGTCAGTAAGTATGTAGAAGAATATAGTGCTACAGAAATTATGGAGGAAGAACAATCTATCACAGAAGATTACACTGTAAAGCCCATAGGCGAAAGAGGTAGAATGAGTTATGAGAATTATTATTAGTGGAGGCGGATCAGGTGGACATATATATCCAGCTATAGCGATAGCAAATGCTCTCAGAGAGAGAGGTATAGAGGATATTTTATTTGTGGGAGCTAAGGGAAAGATTGAGATGGAGAAAGTACCCTTAGCAGGTTATCCAATAAAAGGACTTTGGATAAGTGGTTTTCATAGGCAGCGAAAATGGAGAAATATTTTATTTCCATTTAAGCTAATAAGCAGTCTATGGAAAGCTAAAACGATCATTGACAATATTAAGCCCGATGTAGTAATCGGTGTAGGAGGATTTGCAAGTGGTCCAGTATTGAAGCTGGCACAACTTAAAAAAATACCAACACTGATACAAGAACAAAATTCTTATCCAGGGGTCACTAATAGATTATTAGCCAGTAAGGCTGATAAGATATGTGTGGCTTACAATAAAATGGATAAGTACTTTGACGCATCTAAGATTATCCTCACAGGTAATCCTGTAAGAAAAGATTTATTGCACATAGACAACCTTCGAAAAGAAGCTACAAACTATTTCGACTTAGATCATAATAAGAAAACGATTTTGATTTTTGGAGGAAGTCTCGGTGCCAGATCCATCAATGCCGCAGTAGCACATCAGCAGTCTCTTATAGAGTCTAATGATGAGATACAATTAATATGGCAAGTAGGTAAGATATATTATCCTCAGTATGAAAAAAGTGATATGTCTCAATTAAGCAATGTGAAAATATTGCCATTTATCGACAGGATGGATCTGGCATACAGTGCAGCTGATGTCGTAATATGTAGAGCAGGAGCTCTGACCATATCAGAACTTTGTCTTACAGGAAGACCATGTGTGCTGGTGCCTTCGCCTAATGTGGCAGAAGATCATCAGACTAAGAATGCTAAAGCGCTAACGGAAGAAGGTGCTGGTTTATTAGTGACTGATAAGGATGCAGATGAGGAGATGATCAAGACTGCCATCGAGCTTATATATGATAAAGCAACTCAAGAAAGCTTGAGTAAAAATCTTAAGAGGATGGCAAGACCAGAATCTCGAGAGATAATAGCAGAAGAAATAATAAAAATGGTGAAACCATGAAAATGGGATCACTAAAAAAACTTTACTTCCTCGGAATAGGAGGCATCGGCATGAGTGCCATTGCTCGATATTTTCTGATGGAGGGAGTAGAAATACATGGCTATGATATAGCCAAGTCAGACCTTACCAAAAAGTTGGAGGCTGAGGGGATGTATATCCATTACGAGAGCGATACAGATAAGATTCCAGATGATATCGATGCAGTCATAATGACACCTGCGATACCTGAAGATTTTTCAGAATTAGTCTACCTACGTGATTATGGATATCCATTATATAAGCGATCAGAAGTACTGGGTCACTTGAGTAAGGAGAAGCGAACGATTGCAGTAGCAGGGACTCATGGTAAGACAACGACCAGTTCACTGATTACCCATATATTGAAATATTGTGGATTAGATATAACAGCATTTCTCGGTGGTATTTTAACCAGGGAACAATCTAATTTTATTAAAGGCAACTCTGACTATGTGGTCACTGAGGCTGATGAATATGATAGATCTTTCTTGCAGCTCCATCCAGAGATATTAGCAATTATATCTATGGATGCAGATCACTTAGATATATATGGAACTGTAGAGAATATGTATCAGGCTTATGAGCAATTATGTAATCAAATACAATCAGGAGGTGTGTTGCTGATAGAAGGAAAATGGATAGAGAAGTTCTCTACTTCATTCCGTGAGGACATGAAATCTAAGAAGATCCAGATATATGACATGTCAGAAAACGGTGCTATCAATAATATTAGAGTAGATAACGGCTATTATAGATTTGATTTTGAGAGCTCGATTCTGGATGCTAAGAATGATATACTTGAAGTCAAAACAAGATTGCCTGGCAAGCATAACATTCAGAATATATCTGTTGCGATGACTATCGGACTTCTGATGGATCAGGATCTGATTGTGATATCAGAGGCAGTAGAAAATTTCCAAGGGATCAAGCGTAGATTCGAATATGTGTATGAAGGAAACAGGGTACTAATTGACGACTATGCACATCACCCTGAGGAGTTAAGACATACAGTGACAACGATTAAGGAATTATATCCAGATAAGAAAGTGTTAGGCATATTTCAGCCTCATCTTTTTTCGCGGACGCAAGATTTCTATCTGCAATTTGCTGATGAGTTACAGGGTCTGGACAAAGTAATACTAATGCCGATATATCCAGCAAGAGAAGAACTAATAGAGGGTATACGCTCTGAGATTATATATAATCTAATCCCAATGAATAATAAATTTCTGGTACAATCCAGTGATGAATTGATGAAGATGATGATAGAAGATGACAGTGATGTCATCATGACCATTGGAGCAGCAGATTTAAATAAGTATCACAAAAGAATTATAGAATTAATACAATAAGAATTACTTAAAATAAATTTTGACTACAAAAAGAAAACGTAAGAATAAAGATGAACTAAGTTATACTAAGCTCATCATTGCAGGTCTACTTGTGATGTTCTTAGCGTATGCTACAGTTAGTAGACTGAATAGTCAATTAACAGATGTGTCTATTACCATAGCGGAATCTGATAGTGACAAGTATCTTATAACTAAGAAGCAAGTAAGAGCAAAATTGAAGTCCATGCTTGGCTACGATATAAGTTTAGCAAACATTGGCCAATTGGATATTTATAAAATAGAGAATCTTCTGAATGCTGATGAAAGAATCAATAAGTCTGATATATATATCGACAAGAATAATAAGTTGCATGTCCAAGTAGAGCAGAGAAAACCGATAGTGAGGATACAAGTAACTAATGGTGAAGACTATTACTTAGATTATGAAGGTGGACGTATTCCTGTGACTGAGACAATAAGAGTTCCAGTTGTAACGGGACGAGTAGATGCTTATATATCTAATTATTCTAAGCAAAAGAATAATAACATCAATGGTGTGTTAGACATAGCAAAACGCATACATGATAGTGATTTTCTAACAGTACTTGTAGAGCAGATAGATATCAATGCAGAGGATGAAGTAACGCTGGTGCCTAAGCTCGGGAAGAGTAGAATACTATTGGGACAACCGATTGGCTTAGATAAGAAATTTGAGAAGCTTGCGGGATATTACAAGAGTATTAAAAAAGTAGGTATAAATAAATTCGATGAGATAGACCTCAAGTGGGGTGATGATCTCATATATGGACGTGACACAAAATCTTAATAACCGGTTTAGTTTAATTATTTAAAAATTTGAGTCTTATGAATAATGAGCATACTAATAATTCAATAAACAAGGGGCAAATAGCTATTGCCCTGGATATAGGAACTACTAAAGTTTGTGCCATAGCAGGTATCAAAAATGAGTATGACAAAATAGAAGTATTAGGTGTCGGATCAGTTAAGTCAGAAGGCGTATCGAGAGGTGTTGTATCTAATATCGACAAGACGGTTCGTGCTATTACTGAGGCTATACAGATAGCACAGAATAATTCTAAGTCAAAATTTGGCAGAGTACATGTCGGTATAGCTGGCCAACATATTAAGAGTATACATCATCATGGATTACTTGTGAGGAATGAGCCAGAAATGGAGATCGGAGAAGCAGACGTACAACGCTTAATCAGTGATATGCATAAATTAGTCTTACCTCCTGGAGATAAGATCTTACATGTATTCCCTCAGGAATTTACAGTAGATGATGAGTCTAACATTGTCGACCCTATCGGTATGTCTGGTGTAAGACTGGAAGCTAACTTCCATATTATTACAGGTCAGATATCTGCATCACGTAATATCATGAGATGTGTAGAGCGTGTCGGATTAGATGTAGCAGATATAACACTAGAGCCTATAGCATCTTCTAAGGCAGTATTGACATATGAAGAGAAAGAAGCAGGTGTAGCATTAGTTGACATAGGTGGTGGTACTACAGATATTACAATATTTAAGGATGGTATTATAAGACATACATCTGTAATCCCTTTCGGTGGTAATGTAATTACTAATGATATTAAGGAAGGTTGTACAGTGATGAGAGATCAGGCGGAGAAGCTTAAGACTAAGTTTGGTTCTGCACTGTCTGATGAGATTGTCGATAACAGAATTATCACTATTCCAGGATTTAAAGGAAGAGACTACAAAGAAATCTCGGAGAAAAATCTTGCCAAGATTATAGAAGCTCGGATCAGAGAGATATTCGATTATGTCCTATGGGAGATCAAACGATCAGGTTATGAGAGTAAATTAATTGCAGGTATTGTTCTTACAGGTGGCGGCTCTTTATTGAAAAATATAGAACTCTTATCGGAATATCATACAGGTATGAGCACAAGATTAGGTCAGCCTGTAGAGTTATTAGCTCATGGTTACTCGACACACATTGCGAGTCCGATCTATTCTACCGCAGTCGGATTATTAGCTATTGCGATAGATAATCTTAAGCATAGTGAAATGCCTGTGATGGATCTGCAGAATGATGATGAGATGGATGATGAGATGCTCAGCCCAGAAGCAGATAGCAATAGGAAGAATAAGTGGATGAATAAATTTTTCACATACACACGTGACTTTTTTGAGGCCACGCCAGATTCAGAATTTTAAGAAACAAATCATTAAGAAATCCGAAAATCTTATAATATGTTATTTGAACAAAGACAAAGTACTATCATAAAGGTCATAGGCGTAGGCGGTGGTGGAAGTAATGCAGTTGCATACATGTTTAACCAAGGAATCGTAGGTGTAGATTTCGCCGTATGTAATACAGATAACCAATCTCTGGATAATAGTCCAGTAGGTGTCAAGATACAATTAGGACCCGCTCTTACAGAGGGTATGGGTGCAGGATCAGTACCCGAAGTAGGTAAGCAATCCTGTATCGAATCTATAGATGATGTCCGCAAGTTTTTAGATACAGGAACTAAGATGTTATTCATTACGGCTGGTATGGGTGGCGGTACTGGTACTGGAGCAGCACCTATTATCGCTAAGGCGGCTAAGGAGTTGGGGATTTTGACAGTAGCGATCGTTACACTACCATTTAAGTTTGAGGGACTGAGAAGGCAGAACCAAGCTCTCGAAGGAATGGAGAATCTTAAGAAGAATGTCGATTCTATTCTTGTAATATCTAATGATAGATTAAGAACAATGCATGGTAATCTTACTTTGACTAATGCATTCTCAAAAGCTGATGACGTATTGACTACAGCTGCAAGAGGAATCGCAGAGATCATAACATTGCCAGGATATATCAATGTAGATTTTAAGGATGTGAATACGGTTATGAAAAACAGTGGTGTATCTATCATGGGTTATGCAGAGTCAGCAGGTCCTGATCGAGCACGTAATGCAGTAGAAGGCGCATTAAGCTCACCATTATTAGAAGATAATGACATTAGAGGGGCACAGCATATATTGCTTAACATATCTTCTGGAAAAAATGAGGTGACAATGGATGAGATAGGGGAGATCACAGATTACATCCAAGAAGAGGCAGGATATGGAACACACCTAATATGGGGTAACTGTACCGATGAGTCATTGGATGATAAGTTAAGTATCACGATCATTGCCACAGGATTCGAAGAATGTGCTAAGAGGCATGATGCAGAAGCGGCTAAGGTGAAGAAAGTACATATCGATGAGACATTCGATCTTAAGGATGATATTGAATCAGATGTCTATGTAGAAAAAACAGACATACCAAGTAATGTCGTAGAATTCGATACACATAATCTGAGCAGCGATCCATTCGTAAGCAAGACACCGAGAGAGACTAAGAGACCTTCCGTGCGAGAAAGAAAAACTACGGTCAACTCTTCTGCTAATGAGAGAAAAAAGAGTTCTGTACCATTGGATAATCCAAGAGTGATAGCAGAGATGGAAGATGTTCCAGCTTACTTGCGTAGAGAGGTACAGTTAGATGACGTAAATGAAATTGCGGAAACTACTAATTCTAAATTAAGCATCAATTTCGATGAGAATGATGTACCTAAGATAGAGAAGAACAACTCTTTCTTTCATAACAATGTAGACTGATATATAGAATGTCAGCAGACATTCTAACAAGGAAATATAAAAGAAATCAATAACCACCTGAGACGAGATGATATTAGACCTATACACTGATTATTGCCAATAATAGAAATTGGTACGGTGTAACAAATATGGATTTCGTCTTTTTTTTAAAAATAGAGTTCTACGCTTTCTAAATGTAGATTAAGCGAACTCGAAATTTCTTTTCTCCCTGACAATCGTTCGGGGAAAATATGAGATTGGTTTATTGATTGAGTCCCCACCTGGAGAGGTGGGGTTTTTTAAGGATTTTAGTTTTATTTTATATAGAACTGTTTTAATAACGTTGAGTAAAAAAAACAATTCAATAACCGCCTGAGACGAGATGATATTAGACCTATACACTGATTATTGCCAATAATAGAAATTGGTACGGTGTAACAAATATGGATTTCGTCTTTTTTTTAAAAATAGAGTTCTACGCTTTCTAAATGTAGATTAAGCGAACTCGAAATTTCTTTTCTCCCTGACATTCGTTCGGGGAAAATATGAGATTGGTTTATTGATTGAGTCCCCACCTGGAGAGGTGGGGTTTTTTTATGCCATATAGTGAGTGACTATACGACTTACATCATTTATGTTTTAAGGTAATTGACATTCTAAAGTCAAATTAGTATTAATTATACTAATGCAATTACCGTGCTATAGTTTCCGTGCTATAGTTTGATTTATAATTTTGAAGTTGATATTCTGTAATAGGAATACTTTGTATTAAATTGACTTTGGGTAAAGGCAGATTACTTTGAAATTATCGTAAAAAAAAGCAGCCCCGAGAAGAACTGCTATTGATTTTACACCCTTAATAATATTGAGAACTAATGCAAAGGTAGAATAAATTTCATTAACATATTGTAAATTTATTTAATATGTTATTGAAGCTATTTTATTATTACATTTAAGTATCTCCTTGACAGTTATCGATGACTTTTTAACCTTTACATTGAAATTTTATAATGGACAATTTTATAATGGAATAATTCAAGTCTTAAAAGGTCTTTCTTTTTGTCAGGTATTAAAAATGATTTTACTATACGTATAAAACTGCCTATTGGAGTTGCAGTTATATGATTCATGAATGAGAGTTCTGCTAAGAATAGCGTGGAGGTTAGTGACAGTGGAAAGAAAATATCCAAAGTTTACTTTCATAAAGAAAATTCCTCTGCCTACGTTAATATACTTAAGAATGAAGGTCCATTATATTTTTATGAGAATGTAAGTTATATTACGACTACCGAAGAACCTGCAGGAGAGGGAGAAATAAGATTTTCAGCTTAGCCATCAACATAATAATGATGCTTTAAATGGTATTAGTCAAGAAGATGCCCTACGTTTTCTGACTGTTAATTTTACTTTTCTTCCTCCAAGGCTTCAGGATTCACGATTTCTATTTTACCATTTTCATAATCTTCTTTTAGTTGTTCACTTCTAATTCGTGATTTTGCGTTAGACATCGTATACTTGATATTAGTCCACTTTCCTGCTGTACTCATTATTCTTATTTTCGGTTTCATCTGTTTATTTTTTATGCTTTGCTATTTATTCAGTCGTTTCATAGTCGATAAGCACATCATTTGTCCTTCATTAAGCCTCAACTTAGGAATACAACCTTAATTCTCAATCTTACTCTCTTCAGTTCCTTAATTTACGGTTTATACAATCATATAACTAATCTGGCTACACAAATGTTAGATATTAATTTAAGATATCTCTTATTTCTCATTTAGGGGTTTACCACTAATTCTAATACTTTGAAATTCAGTGATTTACACCACTTCTTTGTATAGTTTTTAATTTAACTTTATAAGTGTCGAACAATCCGTATTGGACTATACTTCAATAAAAAAATCCAATAATGAATGTTGGGACGTATATATAAGTATTGACGTTATAATTTCGAGATATAATTCTCATCATTTTAAAAAATAATACCCATGAAGAATTTGAGCATTTTAATTCCGTTACTGTTAGTTACAACGATATCAATATCACAATCTACCGACAAGAAAGTGATATTAATCAATGGTGAAGCAACTGAAGTTGTCATATCTAATGATGGTGAAGTGGCTGAACTGATAGAAAAGAAAGCAGATTTTATGGTAGAATTCGAACAAAGTGATGATAATAAAATAGCTTCATTGAGTATGAACAATGCATTTGATATACCAACTGATATATTTAATAATGATAACACTTCAACTATAAAAGGACTAAATCGGAACCAACTTAATAGACCTAATGTGCCTGCTAATAATTTATTAGACAGACAGAAAGAGGAAGAATGATTTTTTGTATTTAGAACCTGAACCTTACACAAAATAAGCAGATTAATGTCATCATTTTTCTGCTTATTTTTTTACATATATTATACGCTATTTTATATAAAAAAAAGCCAGTTCAGTGTACTGAGCTGGCCTAATATTTATTAGTTTCTATAGCTTATTAATCTTCTCCTGGGTAGCAAACTTTAAACATCATTGCTGCAGCTGCTCCACCTAATATACATGTGATTGCTACTATTATAAGATTAGCCCAAGGTGCCATTCCAGCTACGTTAGCTCCGAGACCGACTGCAGGATTAAAAGCACCTCCAGATATACCTCCTAAGCCATAAGCCATTGCGGTCACTGTAAATCCTATCGCTAATCCGTAGAATGAGTTACCCTCATTAGTCTTAGTTGTCGCTGTCATCAGTACGACCCAAGCCAATGCAAAAGTACCTAAGAACTCAGCTACTCCTGCTGCAACTGCACCTACTCCGTTAGCATCGGTAAATCCTGGTGCTATCTCATGTGCTATTCCCAATACTTGCGTACCGATAAGTGCTGCAACGGCCCCACCTGCTAATTGTGCAATAATATAAGGTACAAAATCAGCTGCGGGCATAGCTCCTCTAATAAGAACTGCTGTAGACACAGCGGGATTAAAATGACCACCAGAAATATGACCACCTGCGTAGATCATGACCATAAGAGATGCTCCGATAGCTACAGGTGCCATAACGCCGCCTTTGGCCACTGCAACAACGACAGTAAGGACAAGGAAGAATGTCCCAATAAATTCAACAATATACTTTCCCATTTTTTTAAGGTTTGTTTTGTTTTTAAATTAAATAATTAGTGCTAAGATTCATTTCGTTAATAGTCTTTTCAGGCAAATTAATGTCAATGAAGTATAAGATTTAGACGTTAATATATTAATAAAGCTACATATTATGTGTATAAATTTGGATAAAGTTATAAATATGTGAATTTTCTTAATGTTTAAACCATTAGCGGGCAAGTATGTACGCAATTATTTTTTGTGTTTTAAGTTCTATGGAATGTTTAGATAAATATTGATCAAAACTTAATTAACCACTATCATTTATCTTAGGAAACCATACAATTAGAACAATGTAATATCTCCGGTAATGATTTCTTTCTTCCCTGATGCATCCACTTAACTAAACTGATAGATATACACACCTTTCTTTATTTTACGACCATCGTAGGTACCATCCCACGCTGATGACTGATCCGAAGGAACAAAATTCTCTTGTGAGAACACTTTCTTGCCCCATCTATCGTAGATACCCAATTCATCTATTAATTGATCCTCATTTTGGATTTCTAATTCTGAAAATGAACCTGTAGAATTTGTTTGCCCATCCATTTCGAAGTTATAGGGTTAGGTTCCCCCTTTTATATTTTATTGTCTTATTTTAGACAAGACTACTTACCTCAATTAGTATAATAGTTATACATTTAAGGCATTAATGGCTGCGTAGTTCAACTGGATAGAATATCAGATTTCGACTCTGAGGGTTGCAGGTTCGAATCCTGCCGCGGTCACTAGAGTATCAAAAGTCTTTGCAAGCGCAAGGACTTTTTTTATGGACTTCTGTCAAATGGCACATTTGTAAAGAAGTGTATAAAAAGAGAGAAAGGCGGAGCCTTAGACTTTTGATATTGACCTTGGAATGCTAAGGGATCAACTTTAGTTAATCCTGCCGCGGTCACTAGAGTATCAAAAGTCTTTGCAAGCGCAAGGACTTTTTTTATGGACTTCTGTCAAATGGCACATTTGTAAAGAAGTGTATAAAAAGAGAGAAAGGCGGAGCCTTAGACTTTTGATATTGACCTTGGAATGCTAAGGGATCAACTTTAGTTAATCCTGCCGCGGTCACTAGAGTATCAAAAGTCTTTGCAAGCGCAAGGACTTTTTTTATGGACTTCTGTCAAATGGCACATTTGTAAAGAAGTGTATAAAAAGAGTGAAAGGCGTAGCCTTAGACTTTTGATATTGACCTTGGAATGCTAAGGGATCAACTTTAGTTAATCCTGCCGCGGTCACAAGAGTATCAAAAGTCTTTGCAAGCGCAAGGACTTTTTTTTATGGACTTCTGTCAAATGGCACATTTGTAAAGAAGTGTATAAAACGAGTGAAAGGCGTAACCTTAGACTTTTGATATTGACCTTGGAATGCAAAAGGATCAACTTTAGTTAATCCTGCCGCGGTCACTGATAGCCTCTGAAGCGTAAAGTTTTAGGGGCTTTCTTTTTTGTCGCCTACTATTCGGAAACAGAACTGAATGTAACCACATCTTGTAGCCAAATTAACTATAAATAGTAATCTAAATATAAATATACTACTTATTCTTTTCTGTATAAACATATGGGGGATACTGAATATTCTGGAGCAGAGGGAGGGTAGCATTCTTATTACCCCAACACTCAACACAGGTACCTAATATAAAAAGCCCTATATAATATTAGGCTATAAGAATATTAAGACTAATACTCCTGAGGATAGAGAATAGTCGTATAATCTCTCTGACCAGTAGTAGGAGAAACTCGCTCAGCTATAATCCAGATCCTGTCAGATACACCACATAGTCCCTCAAGTATATCGTAAGAAGCAAGGATACGTGAACCATCAATAACTGACTCGACATTCTGTGTAGAATCCTCCTGACAATTATCACCCCAATCCTGCAAACGAAAGCGGTCAATACATGATAAAACCCAATGATGAAATGGAGTGTGCTCAAGACTAACGTCATGGACGCCCCTGGTTACTGCGATGAAACCTAAATCTAATAATGTACTCATAAATAAAATGTGTAAGTGAAAAAAGAGAGCAGATGCTCATATCACGAACAAGCTTAGTGAGTGGAAGTATACAGTCAAGGTGGATCGCTCCGTAGGAGTGCTTGCGTGGATATGTGTGAGGAGACTTTTACTGAATACTGGAGGGCACTACATTAGTGAAGTGTATGGGTGTTTGATAAACTATTGAGTTAGAAAATAACATCTGATGATTTGTATATTACTTCAACATCTTGAAAATTAGTCCGTAATATCTCAGAGTCAAATTTATCACAATACCTATCCGTCTTATTAAAAACAACTGATACTCCTTTAATAATATCATCAGAATTGAAATCAATATTTTTTTTCATTTTATCTATGTCTTGCAGTATACTTGCTGTGAAAGCATCTGTTATTCCAGATTTATTTTTACAGAACTTTAACTCAATTAAAATGAAATCACCTAAGGCTCTATATTCTTTTCCAGGTAACTTTTGAGTAAATCTCCCTTTATCCATTCTAATACGGACTTCCTTTGTTATACTAAGATTAGAAGGCTGAAGGATAACAATATCAACAGGCATATCTGCATAGTTAGATGTATTCGGATTATAGAAAGCTATTTCTGTATGTAATGGAGTGCCTAATATGCCACTATCAAATGTATATTGATTACTACGGAAAATACAGCTTAATTCAGCATATAATTGACATTTCATATCACTCTCTGTTAATATAAGCGCCTTGGATATTTTAAAAATATTGCCTACTCTTTCAATCGCTTTTATTATTAAAGGGTAGACTTCATCTATATTCAACTCAGAATTTCTATTCATTATTAACTTTCTTCAAAGAAATCACTATCAAGTTCTTTTACCTGATACATTGTTTTAACCTGAACACCTACATTATACTGATGCATTAGATCTACCAACTTATTACCATCAATTAATATAATAGAATGATGAGCTTCCTTAGCTTTTATAATTGCTGATTCGTCAAAAGTAGATGTGGTAATAAAAACCCCTTTCCTTGTATCACCACTCATTGCTCCAATGAAGTTTCTAATATCTTTTTCGCGTACCTTAGCTTCATTATATCTTTTAGCCTGAGTATAAATTTTTTCAAGTCCGAGTTTATCTTCGTTAATTATACCATCAATACCACCATCATTTGATTTCTTAGTTTCGAGAAAATCACCATACCCCATTTGTTTTAATAAAATTAAAACTACCTTCTCAAAATAATACGGATCAATTTCAGATAGCTTCTCTAATAGTTCAGCCTTGACTTCAGCTTTTATCGTAGAGAAACCAGAGTCAATTAAATCTTGTGGAGAAGCAGTAACAATATCTACAGTTTCAACTTTCTCTTCTTTTTTATTATTTACAGACTCTCGATGATCTATAAAGTCAGGGTCATTCTGAAGATCACTTAAGGAAAGGTTGCCAGTTCGTAAAACTTGCTTCCCCTTTTCAGTAATTTGGACAAACCCTCTTTTCGGGTAAGAAAGAAACTTTGCCATTTTGAGATAAGATTTAGCCCAAAGTATTCTATCAATCAAAACATTTGCTCCAGAACTCGTCTTTTGATTAATTAATTCTTGAGGTAAATTTGAATAATATTTATCTCTAATTCGATGGGCTAATTCTCGACTATTTAAAAAATCTACTGTATTTAAAGTTTCCAATACTGGAATAAACGCTTCATGATATTTTGGTAATTCCATTTATTTTTTTCTATTTGAATACATCTATATTTGTGAAAAGTAATTCTAATTCATCTATTTTTGATTTAATTTGCTTTCTCATTTCGAGCACTTCCTTATAAGATTAAAGGAATATAGCTGAGTATATTGAATAGGACGATGTCAAATCGTAAATTCATAACTACATAGTATAGTATACTAACAGGTTCAGGTATTTAGCATTCAAACCAAAGGGAAGTCACAAACAGGCCTGAGACATCAGCAGTACTTGCATAGTTAGTTGCAGTAGTCTTTAATCATATCAAATGCCCTAATGTCACCCAATTCACCCGCAATACTAAAATCTAAACAAGCACATTACTGAGGTAGCCCACATGATTCTACCAGATATTATGGAAGGATCAGTTAATCGAACCAATAACTTTAGAGAAGACAACTTGATTATTACTAGTACTGCTACTCAAGAAGATTACTTCTTAACCGATACATTAGCTAATGGTGATGTAGAATTGAACTTTCAGTAGATCCAGAAATGGTACAATCTCAAGAAACTGGAAGATATTATCTCACAAGTAGGAAGTGAAATAAAAGTTTCATTAGTGTCAGAATTTACTGACTCAGTACAGTTTGTTACAGTTACCATTTATAATTGTTTTAAGTAATTAGAAAAAAATTAAAGACGGGGAGGTCATTAAGATTCCCTAATTATGGTAAGGGGGGGGATGTATAAAAGGTTTGGCTTTATAAATCCTCAAATAAAGCCATTTAAAAAACAAAAAATTAATGAAGATATTTTGAGGGTAGAGTTTAAGTTATATTGATATAGTTATGATTAATACAAAGTAAATCACAACAATAAACTAGACAGAAGGAGATTTATTAGCTAAATTTTAACAAAAGGAACTAAATAAATATTAAATGTATTAATAAATGTACCCCCTGCTATTAATTTATAGAATTCTGAAATAGTAATTCCAATTGGATATTATTCATTGACATTTAAATAACGTTATATGAAAAAATATTCTTTTTTTTACATTGGCTTTTTAATAATTTGCTTTAGTATAAATTATTTATTTGGACAGAATTATTTTGACTTTCCCATTGATTTAAGTAATCAATCCACATTTGGATATAGTGCCTATAATAATACAGGTTGGTGTCCAAACAACCCATCTCAAAATTATTTTTTAGATTATAATGTACCCTATGTAGCAGGTCAGACTGTCTGTTACAGTATACAAAGTGGTGACCCAGTAAGGCAGCATGCAGGTTGTGATTTTTTTTCAGATTACGATGATGATATTTTATCAATGGGTTTTGGGTATGTTGTAAGAATTGAAAATCTAAATACAAATGATCATGGCATGGGAACCAATGTCATTATTAAGCATTATTTAAATAACGGGAATTCAATTTATGCCTCATATTTTCACTTAAATAATGTTGATGTAAGCTTGTATGATTTTGTAAGCACTGGTGAAAAAATTGGTACTTTGGGTGCAAGTGGTTATGGAATATCAAACTTTTGGTGCTCAGGAACATGTTCACAATCACATCTCCATTTAGAAACTAAAGAGGTTCTAAATAATACTCATCCCACTGGAAGTACGCTTCCTTGTACATCTCCATCTTCATCAGGATTTTGTTTTGGTAATGTCCCAGGATATCATAATCCTGATATTTATGGATATACGGATCCATTGGATTTAATTAATGAGCCAAATAATCCAAACAATTTATACGAATTACATAAGAATCCAAAACCTCAAATTACTTGTGGTTTTATAAACTATAATTCTCCTATACCGATAGCTTGGCAAACATTAGGAATGCCTCATTTAACTGGCTTAAGAGTTCAAATATTCAAAGGATTTAATCCGTCTTTTGATCCTGTTAATGGTTATGGAGTAGGAGTAAATTCTCAACTGGTGGTAAATAAAGCTTTCCCTGTAAATGATCCAACTAATGCGCAGAATAATTTAAGTAATCGCTTAACTGGATGGGATTGGCAAGATCAGATAAGTAATAGTACAGCGGATGGAATTTATGAAAACCCTTTGGAAAACAAAGCTTACTATGCAATTCTAAAAGCTGAATATGAAATAGAGCCTGGGATATATGTCACACAATGGTCCGTTCCAATACTTTTTACCACTGATCCAAATTTTCAATATTGTGGTAGTGTAAATCTTAATCAAGATCAATATGAAGAAAAATCAGTCAGCAATTGTACACCAGATGTATATCTAACCAATCAAACAGTTAGTAACAATAATACTAACCCTGGAAGTAATATAACAATATCAGCAGATCAGCACCTTGATGATTATTCTAATGGGAATGTGAACGTAAAAATGAAATATTGGTTTTCCTCAGATATTAATTTAGATACAAATGATACATATATAGGTAGTGATATTTCGTCAATTGGGAATACTCCTTATAATTCTGAATCTATATTATATACTATTCCAAATGTATCAGACGGTACATATTATGTATTGATAGAGGCAGATAGTGACAACATAATACCTAATGAACTAAGTGAAGTGAATAACATTGTTGGTATACCGTTAGTTGTATCTAATCCTAATAATCAAATAAATCTTACCCTTACTCAAAACAATCTTACTGGTACAGCTGGAGAAAGTAAAATAATTAGTGGATTTGGAAATTATACCAATGGGAATCAAGTATTTGTTGGCACTGTTACCATAACAACTTCTAATCAAACATATACAGCAAGTTTGTTTAATGGTAGCTTCTCAAAGCTCATAAATCTACCAGCATCATCAGGGACAATCTTAGTTCATCTAACTGATGGTACACTTACTGATATAGAAACCATTCCAGTCAGTATAACAAATGGATCCAATGGTAATGGTTATGATGTTCTGAATTATACAACTTGTATAAGCAATAATAATAACACAATGCCATGTGAGTTCTTTTCAGACCGCATAAAAACTTATGAAGACCTATTGTTCTTGTGGATAGAATTAGAAAATAACACAGGACCTACACAAGCAAGATGGAAAATATACAAACCCGACGGAACATTATATGATTCTCATTCATCAAATATTTATAATTTACCATCAACCTATTTTTACTATGGACTTAGTATTGCTGGAACAAATGTAGCTGATATAAATGGGGAGTGGACGGTAGAATATTATGCAAGAGTCGCTAATGGTACTCCTTTCGATTATATAGGAAGTAAAACCTTTGTTTTATCACATATTTTAACTGAACAAAAAATGTGTAAAGGTGTTTCAAACGGTTCGCCTGTAAACGTAACAAATACATTTTGTAACTCTGATAGTCATGTATATAGTTGGGCTAACTTCTCTGATTATTGTAATCCAATCAATACCAAAATAGAGTGGTTTGAACCAAACGGAAGCTTTTTTGATGATTATACATATGCTCTCCCTGATCCAGGTCCTGCACCGCAAGATTGGGTGCCAAATTACCCACAATGGATGTATTATGATATTTCTAATTCACCAATGAGGGATAAAACGGGAGTTTGGGAAATAAAATACTATACTCAAAGTCCTTCAGGTAATTGGCGCTTAGAATATTCGGACAATTTTGAAATTATAGAATGTCCAAATATTAATCCAACTATCACTGCTGCAAGTAATGCCCCTCGTCTTGAAGGACAGAATGTGAATATTGATATTAATGCCTTTGATAACGGATACATAAATAATGTTGTTTTATATTATAATACTGGAAATGGTTGGTTAACAAATAGCTATAACAACATAATGGATAATACGTATGTATTAAACAACATATCATTGGGAACATTTAATGAAGGTGATGTAATCCATTACTATGCAGAAGCTACGGATAATTCAGGCAATGTTGGTGGTTCAGGTATACAAACAATAATTATAGGTGACAGTGATACTAATGGTCCACTAATAAGCAACGTATTAATTACAGAAGATACAGGAAATAATGACTCATATTTTCAAGATAATGAAATATTAAAATTTCAAGCCTCAGTTACAGATCCAAGTGGAATAGCAACCGTTCAATATTATATAGACGGGAATGCAGTAACGCTAAATGGAAACTATTTTACAGTAGAAGGTCCATATATTCCTGGTGATCATACCTTGACTATTATATCATATGATGATGATATAAGTCAAGCTATTTCTACGCATGAGGAAGTATTCCATATATGTGATAATGTATATTACATAGATACAGATGGAGATGGATTTGGTGCAGGATTAGTATACGAATGTTTACTAATGAATAATTATTCCTTAATAGGAGGAGACTGTGATGATGCTAACCCTGCAGTGACAGAATTGACAACATGGTATGCTGATAATGATGGAGATGGATATGGTGATATAAATGAAATAGTTTTTGAATGTTATGTACCTAATGGGTATGTTCCTAATAGTAGTGATTGTAATGATACTAATAGCAATATTCATCCAAATGCAATAGAGATTTGTGATGGAGTTGATAATAATTGTAATAATCAGATTGATGAAACAGGTTGCTGTGTTACCAATTTAAATTGTAACAATCCAATAACAAATACGGGCTACTATCAAGGTTTTGAAAATGGTTTAAATGGCTTTATATAAAGTCAGTGTGATGATTTTGATGCCACAATAAATAGTGGCAGCACACCTTCAAGTAATACAGGACCAAATAATGCTGCTAATGGAAATAACTATTTATACTTTGAATCATCCGGAGCAAATCATCCAAATAAGACGTGCACACTATATAGTCCCTGTTTTGACTTAAGTATTTATAATGTTCCTAAATTAGTTTATGCTACTCATTTTTATGGAGATCAAATAGGCGAGTTATTTATAGATATCAGTACAGATAATGGAGCAACATGGAATTATTTAAACTATCATGTTGGAGAAAATTTCAATTCATGGTACTTTAATGTCATATCACTTTATAATTTTAAGAATCAAAACGCTATAATTAGAATTAAAGGTGTAACAGGATCAGGATATCGAGGGGATATGGCAATTGATGATTTTTTTATTACAGAATTTTGTCCTGAATATCATAATTTAAATTTAACTCATGGGCCTTACGATTACTTTATGGAAGCTAACCAATACTTAAGATCATCATCTTTGGTATCTAACGGATCAAATACAGTATATGAGGCTGCTCAGTTTATTGAGTTATTACCAGGTTTTCAAATAGAATTAGGTGCAAATTTTGAAGCTAAAATTGATGGATGTGATGGAGATCCAGTAAATATTATAGCTTTAGAAATAGAGAGAAATAAATGAAAATAAGGTCTAAGTAATTTAGCAATATCAACTATAGAACTCCATTCCTTTTTTAATAATCCCAGCAATATCCTGTTTAAATGATTTTGGAGAGACTATTTCTATAGTAGAAAGATTAGCAAGTATCTTAGATTTTAATTCAAAGTTGGGAAATACTTCTATCTGGAATAAAGCATAGTCTTTAGTTTCTTTAATCATTTTTTGAGAGTGATGCAGTTTCTTACTTTCTAAGTAATATATCTGAAGACCCTAAGCTTTAAATTTGATCTTAATCTTCTTAGCATCTTGGATCTTTGATACACCAACATTCATATACATGGGTTTTCTATTTATGGCTTGTAGTTCTGCTAATTCGAGAAAAGCGGTAACCATCCTATTTAGCACGTCCAGTTCTTTTTCAGTGAGATAGTTTTTTGCAATTTCGGTCTCTTTTTTTGTTGGTTGTACTCCCTTGAAATTTGTCAAACCCAATGTAGGTTTTGTAGCATCTATACGCTTATATATGGTCTCTGCGGCTGTATGTCCGTGTGCCGCCCAGTGCATTTTGTTTTGTACCGTCTTAACCCACATTGCGCAAACGACCTAAATGAGTTGTCTTTAAAAGTTAAAGTTGGCACTAAATTGCTGTTATTTTGAGGCCTTTTGAATGGAGATGTTTCTTAAGTTCCTGTTTTCATTGACGCCAAAATTTCTGAAACAGGTTTGTAGTACACAGGGGGGTTGTATAGCTCATAGTACATTTATTAGCTTTGCATGGTGTATTTCAAATCAAGTGGCAGGACAAATCCTAAGACCAAAGAGTACGAAGGATATTATCGAATAGTTG